>Ga0209726_10001613_pt1 | contig 36005 bp, 41 predicted proteins | sample Subgrocontami54m_FD_187453 | JGI IMG/M metagenome (GOLD analysis project Ga0209726, IMG submission 187453) | Subsurface groundwater microbial communities from S. Glens Falls, New York, USA - GMW46 contaminated, 5.4 m (SPAdes) (version 3) | ecosystem: Environmental > Aquatic > Deep subsurface >...
GCTGTCCCACGCATTGGCGCGGGCGGTACAGGGCGGCCGCCAGCCGGCGCCGGCGCCCCGGCACGACGCCGCACCAGACCCGGCGGCGCCCTACGCGCGCTACCGCGCGCTGGCCCGCAAGCGCCGATGGTGGCGCTTCTGATCGCCCGCTGATTCGCTTTGCCGTCGCCGGTGGCGGGTGTATACTGCGCACGCTTCAGCAACGCCTCAGCTCGGGCCCAACGGGCCCCGGATCGCGGGGCAGTCGCGAGCGAGGCCGAAGCACCCTCTCGTGCAAGTAAAGGGCCCCCGGATATAACCAACCGTGGGCCTTTATGTTGCCCGGCATGCCACACGGGCCATTGGGGTATGCCGCTTCACGGTCCACGCTGGTACACATCCACTGCGACAGGAGCATGAGATGGCGTACGACGTAACCCTCATCCCCGGCGACGGCACCGGCCCCGAGATCACCGAAGCCACCCGGCGGGTCCTCGAAGCGACCGGCGTGCAATTCAACTGGGACGTCCAGCACGTTGGCATCGACGTGATGGAGAAGGAAGGGACGCCGCTGCCGCAGCGCGCCCTCGATTCGCTGGCCCGCACGAAACTCGGCATCAAGGGGCCGGTCACGACACCGATCGGCAAGGGCTTCCGCAGCGTCAACGTGGCGCTGCGCAAGTCGCTCGAGCTGTACGCCTGCGTGCGGCCGTGCAAGGTCTACCCCGGCGTCCGCACGCGCTTCGCCGACGCCAACGTCGACGTGGTGGTCGTCCGGGAGAACACCGAAGACCTCTACGCCGGCATCGAGTTCGAGAAGGACTCTCCGTACATCGCCCGGCTCGGCCAGCTCATCGAAGAGAGCGGCCAGGGCAAGCTGCGGGCGGATACCGGCATCAGCATCAAGGTGATCAGCGAGTTCGGCACGCGCCGCATCGCGAAGTACGCGTTCGAATACGCGCGCGCCAACAAGCGCAAGAAGGTGTCGGCGATCAGCAAAGCCAACATCATGAAGTTCACCGACGGTCTCTTCTACGCCGTCTCGCGCGAAGTGGCGAAAGACTACCCGGACATCGAGTACGACGAGGTGCTGGTCGACGCGCTCTGCATGCAACTCGTGCAGAAGCCCGCGTGGTTCGATGTCCTCCTGCTGCCGAATCTCTACGGCGACATCCTCTCGGACCTATGCGCGGGGCTGGTGGGCGGGCTGGGCGTGGCGCCGGGTGCCAACATCGGCGACACGGTCGCGCTCTTCGAGCCGATCCACGGCAGCGCGCCCAAGTACGCCGGCCAGAACAAGGTCAACCCCATGGCGATGATGTTCAGCGGCGTGCTCATGCTGCGCCACATGGGCGAGACCGACGCGGCCGACCGAATGGAACGCGCCATGTCGGAAGTCATCAAGGAAGGCAGGTCCGTGACCTACGACATGAAGCCGGACCGCGACGACCCGACCGCCGTCGGCACGTCGCAGGTCGCGGACGCGATCATCGAGAAACTGCAACAGCGCTAAGCATCGGGCCCCGGGCCCGCAACACTGGAGGTTTCGAATTGGCAACGCGGAAGAAGGTCACAGTAGTCGGCGGCGGCATGACCGGCGGCGCGATCGCGCAACGGCTCGTCGAGAAAGGCATCGCCGACGTTGTCATCCAGGATGACCCGCAGTTTGCGGGCACCCTGCACCACGGTAAGGCGCTGGACATGACCCAGTCCGCGTCGTGGCTCGGCTTCGACACGAAGATCACGGCCACAGACGGATGGGAAGACACAGCCGGCTCCGACGTCATCATCTGCACGGCGGGCGCGCCCCGCAAGCCCGGCATGAGCCGCGAAGAACTGCTCAACGGCAACGCGGACATCGTGCGCTCGAAGGTGACGGCCGCCGCCAAGGCATCGCCGAACGCGGTCATCATTATCTTCGCCAACCCCATGGACGCCATGTGCCACGTCGCGCTCAAGGCGTCGGGGTTCCCGCGGGAGCGCATCATCGGCCAGGGCGGCGGGCTCGACACCGCGCGGTTCCGCGCATTCCTTGCCATGGAGACCGGCGTCTCCGTCCGCGACGTACACGGGTACGTGCTCGGCGGCCACACCGACACGACGATGGTGCCGATCACGTCACAGGCGCGCGTCGGCGGCCTGCCGCTGTCGTCCTACATGTCGCAGGAGAAACTCGATGCGCTGGTCGCGCGCACCATGCGCGGTGGCGCCGAGATCGGCGAGTTGATGAAGGTGTCGAGCGCGTACTACGCGCCCTCGGCGGCGACGGTGGAGATGGTCGAGGCGATCCTGCTCGACCAGAACCGGCTGATCCCGTCTGCGGTACTCTGCAAGGGCGAGCACGGCATCCAGGACATCGTCTGCGGTGTCATGTGCCAGCTCGGCGCCGGCGGCATCAAGAAGACGTGGGAGATGCCGGTCAATGCGGACGAAGCCGCGAAGATCACGAAGGCGGCGGACGCCACAAAGGAACTGATCGCGCTTCTCAAGTGAGCGCGCGGAAGGAAGGCGAGAGATGACCACGGATACAGGGACGCGCGTCCGCGAAGTGCGCGCGGATGACATCACGAGGGTGGTGGCCGAGCTGTGCCAGACGGCCACGCATGAACTGCCGGAGGACGTCGTAGCCGGCCTGAAGAAGGCCGAGCAGTCCGAGAAGTCGCCGCTGGCGAAGCAGGTGCTGGTCGAGATCCTGGAGAACGTCGACCTGGCGAAGCGCGAGATGATCCCCCTCTGCCAGGACACCGGCACGACCGTCGTCATGGTGGAGATCGGCCAGGACGTGCACGTCGTCGGGGGCTCCCTGCGCGCGGCGATCGACGCGGGCGTTGGCAAGGGCTACACCGAAGGCTACCTGCGCGCATCGATGGTCGACCATCCCTTCTCGTCGCGCGTGAACACCAAGAACAACACGCCGGCGGTCATCCACACCGAGATCGTGCCCGGCGACAAGTTCGAGCTCATCGTCGTGCCGAAAGGCGGCGGCTGCGAGAACATGACGAAGATGCAGATCATGTTGCCGTCGCGCGGCAAGGAGGGGATCACCGAGTTCGTCCTGCGGACCATCGAGGAGGCGGGCGGGAACCCGTGCCCGCCGCTCGTCGTCGGCGTGGGCGTCGGGGGCTCGGCCGAGTACTGCGTGTACCTGGCCAAGAAGGCGATCACCCGCCCGGTCGGCAAGGCCAACGGCGATGCCGAGACCGCGGAATTTGAAAGTGAGTTGCTCGCGAAGGTGAACGCGCTGGGCGTCGGCCCGCAGGCGGTCGGCGGCTCAAACACCGCCCTCGCCGTCAACATCGAGACCTATCCGACCCACATCACGTCGCTGCCGGTGGCGGTGAACCTGCAATGCCACAGCGCCCGCTCGAAGCACGCGACGCTGTAACGGCGCGCCCGAAGCAGCCGGATGCGGCCTTCCGCGCCAGCGTGCGGTTTCGCACGGCGGACGAGACCGACGTGCCCGCCGTCGTGCCGATGATCAACGCCGCGTACGTGCGCGAGAGTCACCTGCTGCCCGGCCCGCGCATCGATGCCGAGCGGTTGCTGGCGGAACTGCGGCAGCCCGACACGAGGTTGATCCTGGCAGAAACTGGCGGCGTTCTCGCCGGTTCCGTGCGGCTCATCGCACGCGACGACCGCGCGTACTTCGGCCTGCTGGCGACGGACCCGGCGTTGCAGGGGCGCGGGCTGGCATCAATGCTGATCGACCACGTCGAGCGCAAAGCGAGAGACGCCGGGTTCGATGCGCTGTATCTCCAGTGCGTCAAGGAGCTCGGGCTGCCGCCGTTCTACGCATCGCTGGGATACGCCATCATCGCTGAGATCCCGGGCGTCACGGACTGGGGGGCGCTCCGGCCGTGGACGAAGGTCGAAATGAAGAAGGCTCTCGCGTGAGCGATATTCGCGTCGTCAAACCCGGCCAGCGTGACCCGGGCACAGCGCAGACGCCCGGGATGACCCGTGTCGCCGGCGTCTCTGCCGCGACCTGCGGTTCGACGGGCGTGTGGATGGGGCAGTTCACGAACGAACCCGGCTTCCGCTCGAGCGCGCACCATCACGGTGGCGTCGAGAGCGCGATCTACGTGATGAGCGGCACGCTCCGCATGCGCTGGGGCGACCACCTCGAATATAGCGTCGAGGCCTCGGCCGGAGACTTCATCTTCGTCCCGGCTGGGGTCGTGCACCAGGAGATAAACACCTCGGATGTCGAGGGCGTCGTCGCCATACTGGCGCGCGGCGGCCAGGAGAACGTCGTCGTCAACGTCGAACGGCCGGAGGCGGCGGCCGGATAGCGCGGCGAACAGTGCAATCAGTACGGCGTCCAGAAGCGCCGGAGCCACAGGAGGATGCTATGACCATCGTGAGAGAAAACGGCGAGATCAAGGCGACGGCGCCGTTTACCGAGGACGACGTGGCGCAGCTTCGCGCGGGCGATCACGTGAAGTTCTACGGCACCATCTACACCGCGCGCGACGCTGCGCACCGCCGCATGGTGACCGCGCTCGCCGACGGCAGCCCGATGCCCTTCGATATCAAGGGCCAGGTGATCTACTACGTCGGCCCATCGCCGGCGCGGCCCGGGCGCGTCATCGGCTCCGCTGGCCCGACGACGTCGATGCGGCTCGATCCGTTCACGCCGGCGCTGCTCGAGCAGGGCCTGAAAGTGATTATCGGCAAGGGCGGCCGCGGAAGCGTCGTCAAGAAGGCGCTGCAGGACAACAAGGGCGTCTACCTGCTGGCGATCGGCGGCGCCGGCGCGCTGCTGTCGAAGACCATCAAGAAGATGGAGGTCATCGCCTACGAGGACCTTGGCACGGAGTCCGTCAAGAAGCTGGAAGTCGACGGCTTCCCGGCCATCGTGTGCTGCGACATGTACGGCGGCGACCTGCTCCTCGCCGGCAAGGAGCAATACCGCGATCAGGCCGTCCTCGGCTCCTACGTGTCGGTGCCCCCGGCCGAGAAGGCCGGCTGATGCAGGAGATCATCGAGTATCTCGCCGGCGAGATCCGCGGCATGCACGGCCTGTTCGAGCGCGTGACGGTCGACCTCGACGACCACCAACTCAACCACGTGCCGGCGGGCGGCCACCAGAACATTGCGTTCTGCCTGTGGCACTACGTGCGGACCGAGGACAACGTCATCCAGTACGTGATGCAGGGCAAGCCGACGGTGTGGCTCGAAGGCGGCTGGGACAAGACGTTCGGTCTCGATCCGAAATCGCAGGGGACGGGCTTCAGCGACGACGATGCGCGCAGCTTTCGCATCAAGGGCGCGGCCGAGTTCCGCCACTACATGCTCGACGTCTTCCGCAAGACCGAGGAGTTCGTGCAGGCGTTGACGCCGGAGGCAGCGTCCCGCAAGGTCACGGTGAAGCCGCTCGGCGAGATGACGCTGCTGCAGGCGGTCTCCGGCCTCTGCATGACGCACGGCTATCGCCACCTTGGCGAGATCGAGTTCGCCAAGGGTCTCGTCGCCGCGAGGGGCGGCGCTACCATCTGATCGGCCGCCTCAAACGTTTACGATGGCATCGCCTCGACGGGCGCTGCGTGGTCGTGGGTGTGCGCCTCCTTGCCGTGGTGAATCTCTTCGTCCTGCTGGCTGTAGTCGTGGCTGTGCGCCAGTTCGCGGTGATGGTGGTCGTGGGTGTGCCAGTACGTCCGGTGCTCCCACTCCCCCATGAGCCCGCCCCGATGATGGTGCGAGATGTGGTAGTGATCGTGCTCGTGCTCCTGCGCCATGTGGGTGTGCGCGGGCGCGGCACCCTGTCCTTCGATCCGCTGCGGTATGACGCCCTGTTGAGTGGTCATGGGACACGTCCTCCGGGCTTCGAGCCTTCCGCCCTGGTTCCGTAGGGAGACTATGCTCCCCTGGGCGACCGGTTGCAGTACCCCTTCCGGAGGACATATCCGCGGGTTCGAATCTGGCACGCGGCCCACGCGTGTAAACCACGGCTGCAAGGGCCGCGCTGCGATTTCGTTACTTGTGCTAGAGTAGGAGGACGTTTGGGGCAGCACGGGTCTATGCTGGACATCTATTTCCTCACGCTTGCCCTGTCGATCGGCATCGGCGCCGTCGCGTCGATATTGCTGCTTGCCCTCTCCCGTACCGAGCGCTTCATCGGCCTGTTCAACGTCCGCGGCGTCGGCGAGCGCCCGCGCTGGGGCGGCGTCGTATTCCTCGCGACGTTCGCGCTTACGCCGTTTATCGCTTCGGCGCTCTCCGGCCACGCCAGCGAGTTCTTCTCGCCCAAGTCCGGCAGCTTCCTCGGCCTGCTCGCCGCGACCGCCCTGGTCTTCCTCGTCGGCTTCCTCGACGACGTGCGGCTTACCAGCCCGCAGGTCCGGATGGTCGTGTTCATCACGGGCGGCGTCGCGGCCTACGCCGCCGGCTACCGCATGGACGACATCGGCCTGCCGTGGGGCCAAAGCATCCACCTCGGCTGGTTCGGGTTCTTCGTGACCGTGTTCTGGATCGTCGCAGTCACCAACGCATTCAACTTCATCGATGGCCGCGACGGCGTCGCGCTCGGCGTCGCCATCTTCGCGTGCGCCACCATGGCGCAGATCGGCGCGCATTCGGCGCACCCGACGGTAGCGCTGCTGCTCGTCGCGCTCGCCGGCGCCGGGCTTGGATTCCTGCCGTTTAACCTCCCGCCGGCGTCGCTCTACGTCGGTGACTCGGGCGCGTACGTCCTCGGGTTCGTGCTAGGCACACTGTCCGTCCGCGCATCTACGGGTCCGACCGACCAGATATTCATCGCCGTGCCGATCGTTGCACTTGGCTACCCCATCTTCGATCTCGTCCTCGCGGCCGTCCGGCGGATGCTGCAGCACAAGCATCCGATGATCGGCGACCAGGATCACATGCACCACCGGCTCGAGGTGCTCGGCGCCGGGCCCCGCGGCATGCTCGTGATCATCTGGGGACTGGCGGCGATCTTCTCGACGGGCGCCATTCTGCTCCACTACCTCAACAACACGATGATCGAGGCGGCGACGCTGGCAGCGGTGGTCGCGACGGCGGCGGCCGTCCTGTTCAGGCTTGGCTACATCGTCACGATCTGGAACAGCCACAGCATCGTCTGGTTGCGGCAGCGCCTGTTCGCCCCGGATGCCGCCCAGGGCCAACCTCACGACTAACCCCGCCGGGCGATCATCCCCCGCACGCCGTTGGCCGCCAGCAGCGCGCCACACCGCGTGACGATGCCGGCGCCGGTCACCGCGTCGCGCAGCAGGCCGCCGCGCAGGTGCTTGCGGTAGTACCGCCAGATGCTCTTGTGCCGCTCGATGATCAACCGCGCCGACGTGCTCTCGCTGATCCCGATGCTGTGGTACACGGCGACTCCCGGGTAGTAGACGACGCGATAGCCCGCATCGTGCGCGCGCCGGCAGAAGTCAACGTCCTCGTTGAAGAGGAAGAACGCCGGATCCCAGCCGCCCAGTTCGTCGAACACGCGCCGCGAGAACATCAGCGCCGCGCCGCTCACCCAGTCCACGTCCTGCAATGACGAGTGGTCGAAGTTCGACATCAGGTAGCGGCTTGACATCCGGTTTCGCGGAAAGAGCCGAGTCAGGATCGAATAGCGGTTGAAGAACGCCGTCGAGTAGCCGGGGAAGGCGCGGCAACTCATCTGGAGCGTACCGTCGTCGTTGAGCAGCTTCGGCGCCACGACGCCGGCATCCTCGTGATCGCGCAGATATGCCGCCAGCGGTGACACCACGTCGCCGTCGAAGCGGATGTCGGGGTTGAGCACGGCGACATACTCGCCGCTCGATGCCTCCACGCCGGCGTTGATGCCGGCGGACAGGCCGTGGTTACGGTGGCGTACCAGCCGGACCCACGGGAATTCGCGCGCGATCATCTCCGCCGTGCCGTCGCTCGACGCGTTGTCGACGACCACGATCTCGCATGTGCTGCGCGACGTGTGCGCCGCGAGCGACGCCAGGCACGCAGGCACGACTCGCCGTGAGTTGTAGGTCACGATGACAACGGAGATCGCCGTCACCGCACCACCTCGCCGGCGGCAGTGCACACGTAGACCGCGTGCGTCTCATCGGCCGCGCGCCGCCAGCTGAATTGAGCTGCGCGATCGAACCCGCGTCGCACGTAGTCTGCGCGTAGATCGCCGTCGGTCAGCAGCCGCCGCAATCCGGCGGCAATCGCGTCGACCGACAGCGGGTCGACAAGCACCGCGGCGTCACCCGCCACCTCCGCCGTCGCCGAGATATTCGACGTCAGCACCGGGGCGCCGCACGCCATCGCCTCGATGACCGGAAGCCCGAACCCCTCGTACAGCGATGGAAACGCAAACGCCATCGCACCCGCATACAGCGCCGGCAAGTCCTCTTGTCGGACGTAGCCGGGAAAGATCACGCGGTCCGACATGCCCAGGTGCCCGACGAGGTCCAGATCGGACTCGTACTTCCACGCCTTCTGCCCGACCACGACCAGGTGATAGTCGATGCCTTCATCCCGCAGCCGGCGCATCGCCCGGATCAGGCGCGCGCGATTCTTGCCGGGCTCCAGGCTGCCGACGCTCAGCACGTACGGACCATCGATCCCGTACCTGCGCGCGATCGCCAGCGCCACGTCGCGCTCGACCGGCGCGTATTGCGGACCAGCCGCCTCGTACACCGTGGTCACCTTTGCGGCCGGCACGCGCAGCGTGCGCACGACGTCATCGCGCACCGCGTTGGACGGCACGATGATGGCGTCCGCCACCTTCGCCGACAGACGTGTCAGGGTTTGCATGTAGAGCCGCCGCGCTGCCGGATAGCGCTCCGGGATGCGGAAGAACGTGACGTCGTGGATCGTGACGACGCGGCCGCAGCGCACACCCGCCAGCGGCAGCGTATGGTGCGTCGAATGCAGCACGTCGATGCCGAGCGATGCGAGCGCGCGCGGGAGCCGCATCTGCTCCCACGCCAGCCGCGCTGCCCGCGAAGACGCCCCGACGTGCTCGACCCGCCAGTTGCGGCGTCCACCGAGCGCGGCATCAAGCACCTTGCCGCGGACGAACAGCGCGTAGCCGTCGCGGCGGTCGCGCTCCGCCATCGCTCTCACCAGCTCGATGGCATAGATGCCCGCGCCCGCCGGCTGCGGCGGCATCGACGTGGCGTCGATCGCGATCCTCACAGGTCCTGCACCTGCATGGTTCGCCCCATCCGCCCCCGGTAATAGTCCAGCGCCCCCAGCGTCATCGCGCGCAGCAGCCGCCACTCGCGCCGCGCCGCCATCTTCGCCGCCGTAGCGAGGCGCGTCACCCAGAAGTAGCAGGTGAAGTACGCGTAATCGAACCGCGAGCGCGTGTGCTTGCGCACGAGGTAGAGGCGGTTGCGGGTCGCATAGTACTGCTTGAAGGGCGTCATCCAGCCGCCGCCGCTGCTGCCGCTCTCGCGGTGATAGATCACCGCCGAAGGCTCGTACCGCACGCGATAGCCGGCGGCCTGCGCGCGGCGGATGAAGTCGGTCTCCTCGTAGTACATGAAGAATCGCTCGTCCAGCTTGCCGGCGTCCCGGAACGCCTGCGCCGGCACGAGCGCGCAGCAGAAGCTCGCCGTGTCGAGGTTCTCGCGCCGGCGGCTGGTCTCCGGACCGTCCGGCCGCCCGCCGTAGGTGTCGCGAAACAGGCCCAGGCGCCAGTCGAAGCCGCCCGCGTGGGTGCTGATGAGCGAGTGGTCGAAGTGATAGAGAATCTTCGGCACGACCATTGTCTTCCCATCCGCCGCGTCGACGAGGCGCTGCAGGAAGTCCGGCGTCACCGTCGCGTCGTTGTTCAAGAAGAGCACGTACTCGACACCGCGCTCGAGGCATCGGTCGATGCCGATATTCGCGCCCGCGGCGAACCCGACGTTCTCCGCGCAGCGCACGTGCGTGGCATCCGGGAACGCGCGCTCGATGACGTCCATCGAGCCGTCGCCCGAGCCGGAGTCGACAACGACCAGGTGCCACAACGGATACGTGACCGCCCGCACCGATGTGCAGAACTCGTCGATGAATCGCGCGCTGTTGTAGTTGACGACGACGATGCCGACGGAGGGCGGTTCAGCCATCGGCGGCAACTCTCGCGCGTTCGAAGTACGCCGCCAGCGCATCGCGCCACGGTGCGAGCGTGATGCCCAGTGCGCTCGCGCGCGTGTTGGCAAGCACGGAGTACGCCGGCTTGCGCGGCCCCGCGTAGCCGCCCGCGCGCAACTGCTCCGTTGTCACCGCCTCGATCGGGACGTCTATGCCCGAAAGCCGCAGCATCTCGCGTGCCCAGTCGTAACGCGACGCCTCGCCGTCGTTCGCAAGATGGTAGATGCCGGCAGGCGCCGCACGCTCGATCAGAGCGCGGATCGCGTCCGCAAGGTCGGCGGTGGCGGTAGGTGACGCGATCTCGTCCGTCACGAAGCTGAGCTTGCGGCCGGACTGCGCAGCTGAGCGCACCTTCTCGATGAAGTTGTTGCCGCCATCGCCATACAGCCAGGACGTGCGGGCGATCAGCGTATCGGGGCACGCCGCCGCCGCAAGCCGCTCGCCTTCTAGCTTCGACTGCCCGTAGGCGTTGACCGCGCGTGCAACGTCGCCCTCGGCGTAGGGCGTGCGCTTCTCTCCATCGAACACTTCGTTGGTGCTGACGGCGACTAGCCGAGCGCCCGTGCGCGCACACGCCCGCGCGACGTTCTCCGTGCCGGCAGCGTTGATGGCGTGAGCCGCGTCCGGCTCGCGCTCGCAGCGCGCGGTGTCCGTGAGCGCTGCTGTGTGCACAACAGCCTCCGGGTCGTGCCGGCCGAAAGCCTGCTCAACCGAGCGCGCGTCGGCGACATCAAGCTCGGCGTGCGACAGCGCGGAGACGTCATGGGCCGAGAGCGCCCGGATGAGGCTCTGCCCGAGTTGGCCGTGGCCGCCGGTAATCAGGATGCGCATCGCTGGCGCATTGTAGCGCGCGTCAGCCCGCGTACGGCCGTGCGCTGGCCAGCCGTGCCGCGTACTGGCGCTCGTAGAAGCGGCGGAAGTCGCCGGACTTGATCTTCTCCCACCACGCGCGGTTATCCCGGTACCAGCGTACCGTCCGCTCCAGCGACGCCTCGAAGTTGTACTCGGGCATCCAGCCGAGAGCCCGGAGCTTGCTCCAGTCCATGTAGTAGCAGGCGTCGTGTCCCTCGCGGTCCTCCACGTACTGGATCAGGTCATACGGCTTGTCCAGCAGGTCGAGAATCGACCGCGCCACGTCGATGTTGGTGCGGTGGTTGTCCGCCTGGATGTTGTACGCCTCGCCCTTCTCGCCGCGCTCCAGCAGCAACAAGAGCGCGCGGATGTTGTCGTCGACGTACAGCCGGTCCCGTTGCTGCAATCCCACGCCGTATAGCGGCAGCGGCTCGCCGTCGAGCGCGTTCGTCACGAAGAGCGGGATCGCCTTCTCCGGGTACTGGTACGGGCCGATGTTGTTCGCAGGCCGCGCGACGACCACCTCCAACCCGTACGTCTCCGCGAAGGCGCGGCACATCATGTCGCCTGCGGCCTTGCTTACCGCGTACGGGCTGCGCGGGCGGAACGCGTCGTCCTCGCGGCGCGGATCGTCCGCCGTCGCCGGTCCGTACACCTCGTCGGTCGAGATGTGCAGGACGCGCTCCACCCCGGCATCGCGCGCGGCCGTCAGGACGTTGTACGCACCGCGCACGTTCGTCTCGATGAAGTCCGACGCGTCATGGATCGATCGGTCGACGTGCGATTCGGCCGCGAAGTTCACCGCGGCGTCGCAACCTTGCATCGCGGTGGCGACCGCTCCCGCATCGGCGATGGTGCCGTGGACGAATGAGTAGCGCGCGTCGCCGGAGACGTCGCGCAGGTTGTCGAGATTGCCCGCGTACGTGAGGGCATCGAAGTTTACGATTTCGACGCCGGGGCGCTCCCGCATGACGTGGCGGATGAAGTTGCTGCCGATGAATCCGGCACCGCCCGCGACAAAGAGCCTCTTCATCAGGGCACCCGGATGCGGCTGAAATCGCCGAGCACCAGTTCGTACCCACGCGGCTTGCGGTCGTCGCCGCGCAGCTCGACGTTGCGCCCGATCAGGCTGTTCTCGACACGATGACCCAGGCGTTCGATCACCGTGCTCTCCATCACCACGCTGCCGGCGATCTCGCTTTCTGCGATCAAGCAGTCGGGGCCAATCGAGGTAAATGGACCGACGTATGAGTTCTCGACGCGCGTCCGCTCGCCGATGATCGCCGGGCCGCTGATCACGCTGTTGATGATCCGGGCACCGGCTTGCAGCACAACGCGCCCGTGCAGCTTCGACGCGTCATCGACGCTGCCGGCGCTCGTGTCGTCCTTCAGCGTTTCCAGGACGATGCGGTTGGCCGCGAGCAGGTCGTCGTGCTTGCCGGTATCGATCCACTCGCCGCTCACGATGTCGGCGCGCACGCGGTGGCCGTGGTCAAGCAGCCACTGGATGGTGTCGGTGATCTCGAGCTCGCCACGCGCGGACGGCTTGATGCCGGCGATGGCGTCAAACACGCGGCTCGTGAACAGGTAGATGCCGATCACCGCAAGGTCGCTCGGAGGCGATTGCGGCTTTTCGACGACCCGCAGCAGCCGCTCGCCGTCGAACTCCGCCACGCCGAACTCGCGCGGATCCTCGACATGCTTCAGGAGGATCGCAGCGTCGTCGCGGGAACCGGCGAACGCCCGTACCTGCTGTGCGATGCCGCTCGTCAGGAAGTTGTCGCCGAGGAACGCCACGAATGGCGCTCCGTCCATTGCCGCCCGCGCCAGCCCGATCGCCTGGGCGATACCTCCCGGCTCGAGCTGCTTGATGTAGCCGATCCGCGCGCCAAACCGGCCACCGTCCCCGACTTCCTGCTCGATCTGGGGCCCGGTCTCCGGCGACACGACGATCGTTATGTCCTGTACGCCCGCGTCAACGAGATTCTCGATGGCGTAGAACAGGATGGGCTTGTTGGCGATGGGCACGAGCTGCTTGGCGCCCGTGTACGTGAGCGGGCGCAGGCGGCTACCCTTGCCGCCGCTGATGACGAGGCCTTTAAGTACGTCGGTCATATCGCGCGAAGTATACAGAACATGCGGAGAACCCCTTCCTGTGATCGGCCATCCGTGGCTGCTTCTGAACCTGCCGCCGCTGGCCCGCCGCGCCGCCCGCTGTCAAGATGCTCCCGTCGTTCGGGCGCAGCAGTGACGGGAGACGGATATGGACGTGCGCGGCAAGGCAGCAATCGTGACCGGGTCTGCGGTCGGCGTCGGACGGGCCGTGGCGCTCGACCTGGCGCGGAGCGGCGCGAACGTCGTCATCAACTACTCCCGGTCCGAGGACGACGCCCACGAGACGCAGCGCCTGGTCGAGGCCGCCGGCGCGAAGACCCTGCTCGTCAAGGCCGACGTTTCAAAGGACGACCAGGTGCAGGCGATGGTCCGCGAGACCGTCGCGCAGTTCGGCGGCTTGCACGTCCTCGTCAACAACGCCGCCATGACCCACTTCGTACCGTTCGCCGACCTCGACGGCATGAAGGAGGAGTACTGGGACGACATCTACGCCGTGAACGTGAAGGGCGTGTTCTTCTGCAGCCGCGCCGCCTCAAAGGCGATGAAGGACAGCGGTGGCGGCGCGATCGTCAACGTCGCGTCCGTCGCGGGCACGCGGGCGATCGGCAGTTCGATCGCCTACGCGGCGTCGAAGGCCGCCGTGATCAACATGACGGTCGCGCTCGCCCGCGTGCTGGGGCCGGAGATTCGCGTCAATTGCGTCGCTCCCGGCTTCATTGAGACGCGATGGCTTAAGAACGGGCTCGGCGATCAGATCTACGAAGCCGGCAAGGCCGCCGAGACGAAGCGCGCGCCGCTCAAGGCCGTCTGCAAGCCCGAGGACGTCTCGCAACTCATCCTGAGCCTGATCGCCGGAGCCGACCTCGTCACCGGCCAGACGGTGGTCATCGACGGCGGCGTCGGCATCGCCGGCTAACCGCGGGGGGCGCCCTCGCAGTCCTCGGTGCCCGGCTGCGATTCTCGCAAGTCGGGCGCTGCCTCCTCGCTCGTCGAGCCCGCATCGGATATGCGACACTGGATCCAGCCCTGCCGCCGGAGGCTCGACACGGCTCCCGTTCAGCGCCATCGCAAAGGAGAAGCTATGGACCGCTGGGAATACAAGGTCGTGTACGTCGATTTCAGAGGCAGGATCTCGTCTGAAGGGGTGGAGTACATCCGACAGGGCGGTGAACACCGCACCGGGTTCGTCCGCGGCTACCTCGACAAGCTCGGCGAGGATGGCTGGGAAATGACCGGCATACTCCCCCTGATGAGGCCGGAGAGCAGCTACTTCATGCTGAAGCGGCCCGCGAAAGCGGCCGAGGCAGCAACCGAAGGTTAGTGACAGTCCGGCGCTGAGGGATCCGTGACGCCGCCGCCGCGCGGCAGGGCTTCTCCGCTCGCTCACGAGAGCACACGGCGTTCCGTGCCGGTATCCCGGCTGCTACCATGGCTGCGATGACGAACGAGCAATCCCCGCCGCCACTCTACGAGGACGATGACGAGGACGACGAGTACGGCTACGGCCAGCCGGCCGCCGAGCCGCAGCCGCAGGTGTCGTCGGTCATCGCCGTCATTCGCATCATCTCGGTGCTTGGCATGGGGCTCTGCGTATCGTTCGGCCTCTTCATGACGCTTGTGGGCGTGCAGGGCATCATCATCGGCATCCCGATCATCCTCCTCGCCATCCCCTGCTACTACGGCATGCAGTTCGCCGAGCGTCTCGCGTCCCGCGGCGAGAAGGCTGCGGGCGGCGGCTAACAGCACCCGTTCGCGCGGCGCCTGGCGCCTGTTGTGTGCCGCCGCGGCCCTATAACCTGCACGTATGCCGCACCGCTTCGTCGCAGCCGTCGATCTCGGCGCATCGAACGTCCGCGTAGCCATCGCCAACAGCAATGGGGAGATCGAGGCGCGCCGCCATATGCCGGTGCCGTCCGGCAACCCGGGCGAGGTGCTCGACCGCATCGGTCGCCTCATCGATGATCTCGTGCGCGGTGTCTGGGTCGGGGCGAAGGTCGCGGCGATCGGCATTGCGCTGCCGGGCAGCGTTGACCCGCGCGCCGGCACGGTCGCCTCGATCGCCAACATGCCGGGGTGGGACGATGTGCACATCGCCGACGTGCTGGGCAAGCCACGCGGCGTGCCCGTCGCGATGGAGAACGACGCCAACGCCGCCGCCGTGGGCGAGGGCTGGCTCGGCGCGGCGAAGGGCCTGCGCGACCATGTCTTCATCGCGCTCGGCACCGGCATCGGCGCGGGCGTCGTGCTGGACGGCCGCCTGCACCGCGGCAGCCACTTTCTTGCCGGCGAAGTCGCCTTCTTCCCCATGACACGCGAACAACTGCGCGCGGGCGACTGGCAGCACTGCCTCGAGGGTCAGGTCGGCGGGCGCGCCGCCGCCCTGAGGGCGGCCGAGTTGATTGGGAAGCACGCGAAAGCCGCGGACCTCTTTGACGCCGCGAAGGGCGGCGACGAGGCGGCGGCCGCGTGGCTGGCCGAGACGCAGGAGTACCTGGCGATGGCCGTCGCCGACATCGCCGCATTGCTCGACCCGCAGGTCATCGTCTTCGGCGGCGGCGTTTCGATTGCCCAGGGCGAGTGGTTCCTCGGCCCGATCCGCGAGATGGCGCTGCGCTGCGCGCCCGGCCAGCCGAAGATCGTGCTATCGTCGCTTGGCGAAGAGGCGCAGACCATCGGCGCCGTGCGACTGGCGCTCGATACGCTGCAGGAGTCGTAGCTCATGCGGAAGACCTCAGCCCCGCCTCTACCGATCACCCGCGTCGCCGTCGCGCTCGTGTTTGTCGCGATGGCGGCGCTGGCGTTTGGCCCCTGCGGTACCGGCGTGCGCGACAAGCAGGCATCGAAGGCGCGGCCGATGGTGGCGGGCGAGGTGCTGGGCAAGATCGATGCGCCGTCCGCCGACGGCACGCCTACCGTCGCGCGGACGCTGCTTTCGGTCACGTGCCGAGAAGGCGTGGTCGTCGTGCGTACGAACGTCGACGGCATCAGCGCACTCAACGACTGCACGCGGCCCGTGCCCCAGTCGTCGCTCGACCGGTTCATTGGCGTGCCGGTCATTATCACCTACACCGGCGACGTACTGCGCGTCGAGAACGCCAACGCCGGCAAGCTCGAGATCCCGGCGATGGACGCAACTCTGGGCTTGATCGATGCCACGCCCTGATCCTGACAGCTACTTCATGGGCATCGCGCTGGCGGTGCGTGCCCGCGCCAACTGCACGGGCCGTCGCGTCGGGGCGGTGATCGTGCGCGACAACCGCATCCTGAGCACTGGCTACAACGGCACGCCGTCAAAGATGCGCAACTGCGAGGAGGGCGGCTGCCATCGCTGCGCCAGCCCGCAGGCATACGGCTCCGGCGAAGGCTACGACCTCTGCATCTGCGTGCACGCCGAGCAGAACGCGCTGCTGGCCGCCGCCCGTTTCGGCGTCGCGGTCGAAGGCTGCACGATGTACACGACCCTCCAGCCGTGCTTTGGCTGCCTGAAGGAACTGCTGCAGGCGAACGTGCGCGCGGTCTGCTACCTGAAGCCGTGGGAGTCGCGCTTCGCCGAGCAATACGCCGCCCTCGTCGACCGTATTGACCGCGAGAACTTCCGGCAGGTCGTCGTCGAAGACCCCGGCGAGCACTGGGCGCTCGGTCGCGCCGGCGAGGCGGAGCGCACGCAGGGGCACGAGGTGCTGGGGGAATAGCCATGGAGGACCGGTCATGACCCTGCGTGCAGGCGCCGCCGAAGTTGTCATCACGCCGCCGGTCGGCACGCTGCTCGATGGCTACAGCGGCCGCGAGGGCGGCGCCGGCGGCGTGCACGACGATCTGCACGCGCGTGCGCTCGTCATCGACGACGGATCGACCAGCGCGGCGATCGTCAGCTGCGACCTGATCGGCATCGACCGCCGCCTCGTGGCGACAGTTCGCGAGCGTGCGAGCGCGGCGACCGGCATCCCGGCGAGCAACATCATGGTGGCGGCGACGCACACGCACGCCGGGCCAGCCGGCCTGCGCCGCGATCTCGATGAGCCGCTAACGGAGGTGATGGCGCGCGCGATCGCCGGCGCGATCCAGGCAGCCCACGGCGACCTGCGTCCGGCGGTCCTCAAGGCCGGCCACGGCAGCGTCGACAGCGTGAGCCAGAACCGCCGCGACCCCGATGGCCCGTTCGATGACGCGCTGCGCGTGCTGCTGTTCGATTCACCGGACTCGCGCGATGGCGCGGTCGCCTCCGTCGTCAACTTCGCCTGCCATCCGACGGTCCTCTACCGCACGAACATGCTGGTGTCAGCCGACTACCCCGGCCATGCCATCCGCACGGTACGCAACGTGCTTGGGGAAGCTCCGGTGCTGTTTCTCAACGGCGCCTGCGGCGACGTCAACCCGGCGTGGATCGAGCAGCGCCACGACGACGCGGCGCGCGTCGGGTCGATCGTGGGCTCCGAAGCCGCGCGCCGCCTGCAGGAGCTGCGCCCGCTCGGACAGCAGCACAAGGTGTGGAGCATCCGCTGGGATGAATTGACGGACAAGGATGTGACGTCCGGCGAGCTGGTCTCGGCGCCGCGCATCCGCGTCGCAAGCCGCAACGTCGCCGTACCGCTCCGCAAACTTGCGCCGCCGGCCTGGTACGACCAGCATCTCTCCGACCTCGAACGCCGCCGCGTGGCGCTGGCATCGGACGACCGGGAGGGGCTCCGCCGCGTCATGGAGCAGGTGACGCGATTCCGCACGGAACGCACCGTCGCTGAGCGGATCCGCATCGACGACGAGCCGCGTTATGTCCACCCGGAGGTGCAGGCCATCGCGCTCGGCGACGGTTGCGCCATCCTCGGCCTGCCTGGCGAGTTCTTCGTCGAAACAGGCCGCCGGATTCAGCAGGAGGCCGGCGTCCCGCATCTGCTCGTCGCCTGTTACGCCAATCATTACGTCGGCTACGTCGTCCCGAAGCACGAATTCGCGGCGGGTGGATACGAGTCCGGCGTCACCGTGCTCGACGAGACGGCCGAGGAGACTCTGCGTGCCGCAGCCGTCGACCTGCTGCGCGAAGTGACCGCCTGAGGCACGGGATTGCGCGAAATCTCCTCGCCAGCCTCTAACTCACAAGCGTTCGAGCGCTTAGAATAGGCCCATGAAGCGGGTACTCGTCTTCGAAGCTCACGGCGACGACATGGAGTTCTTCGCCGGGGGCACCATCGCCAAGTTCTGCGCGCTCGGCCACGACGTGTCGCTGGTCGTCGCGACCGATAACGATAAGGGCTCGTTCGAGCTCTCGGCGGAGCAGCTGCGCGCCGCCCGCGACGGCGAGATCAACGGCGCGGCCGCCGTACTCGGCATCAAGCGCGTGATCCCGCTCGGCTACTCGGATGGCGACCTGGCCTACCAGGCGACGCCGGACCACCTGCGCGGCCAGTTCATGCGCATCATCCGCGAACTGAAGCCCGACATCGTGTTCACCTGGGACCCGTTCGCCCCCTTCGAGGGCCATGCTGACCACCGCGCCGTCGCCGTGGCCGCGAGCGAAGCCGCAAGCTTCTCCCACTTCCCTCTGTACTACCCCGAGCAGATCGCGGAAGGGCTGGCCCCCCATTACGTCAGCGAAACCTGGTTCTTCGCCAAGTCGCCGCTCGATCTCAACAAGTTCGTCAACGTCGACGAGCACATCGACACGAAGATCGAGGCCCTGTACCGCCACGACGCGCAGATGGTGCTTACCATCGGCGACATGCAGCGCCACCTTCGCGCGTCGGGTCTCCAGGTGCCCTGGCTCGCCGAGCTCGACCCGCACGACTACCGTGAGCCGATCGCCCGGCGGATGAAGCAGGCGGCACGCGCCGTGGCCGACCGCTCCGGCCTCGGGTGCACGTTTGCGGAAGCCTTCCGCCGGATCCGCTACGGTGGCATCGAGTCGCTCGCCAAGGACCAGCAGATCCCGGAGGATGTGTAAGTGAAGCTCGGCTGCAGTTCATGGTCGTACCACGCCGCGTTCAACGCGGGCCGCATCGACCTGCGCGAGTGGCTTCGCATCTGCGCGGAAGACCTCGATCTCGATGGCGTGGAGCTGGTCGACCTGCATTTCCCCACGACCGATCCGGTCTACCTGCGCGATATCAAGAAGCTTTGCACCGACCTGCAGCTCACGGTCAGCGGCATCGCCGTCAGCAACGACTTCGGGCCTGACGACCGGCGCATGCGCGAAACCACGAAGGTGCGCCAGTGGTGCGACATCGCCGCCTACCTGGGTGCGCCGGTGGTGCGTGTGTTTGCCGGATGGCGGCCGGCAGCGGCCGCGGCGCCCGAGCCCGGCGTGATCGTCGGCCTGTTCCGCAAGGTGTTCGGCCAGCGCCAGCCCAACCAGCGCCGCGTCTGGTCGGACGTCACGTGGTCGCTCCGCCAGTGCGCCGATTACGCGGCCGAACGCGGCGTCGTGCTCGCGCTCCAGAACAACCGCACGGACGGACTGGTCGGCACGCCGTCGCAGATCGAGCAGTGCGTGCGCGACGTCGGCTCGCCGTGGCTGCGCGTCTGCCTCGACCCCGGCGACTTCCTGGACCGCACCGGCATCGAATCGTCGCTCTCGCGCGTGGTGCAGGTGCACGCCCGCATGCGCGACGTCGCCGATGACGGCCGCGACACGCGCATCCACTGGCCGGAGTTGCTCGGCATGCTGAAGCTCGGCCACTATCGCGGCTTTGTGCTCGTCGATTACGAGGGCGCCGAGGATCCCCTGACGGCCGTGCCCCGCGCGGTGCGCTACCTGCGAGGCCTGCTCCACCTCCTCGCGCGCCAGCAGTTGCTTCAGTCCGCTGCGCCCCAGTCCACGAGCGAAAACGGCGCGACCCACGCGGTGACGACCCAGACGGACGCCGCCGCCGGCGAGCCGCACGCTACCATCGCCAGCCGATGATCCGGGCCGTCATCTTTGACCTCGGCCACACGTTCTGGGACATCGGACCGCAGCGCGGCGCCCTCGAACGCGCCTACGCCGCCATGCGAGCGACACTCGTGGCGCGCCTCGGCCGCAACGACCTGCCGCCGCCCGAGGCGTTTCAGGTCGCCGTGCGCGACGTGTTGCACGCCGCCTCCGAGACGTACTTCACCACCGGCGACCACGTCGACCAGCCACCGTCGTGGACCTGGGTCGACGGCGCCTGCCGAGGGCTCGGTCTCGAACTGGACCGCGACCTGTTGCGGGAGATCACGCCACCGCTGTTCTCGACGGAGACCGAGAGCCTGATCTGTAGCGAGGGCACGTTGGAAGCCGTGCAGGCGCTCGCAGACCATGGCTACGCGCTCGGCTGCGTGACAAACACGCTCGCCGACACAGCGGCGATCCGCACCATGCTGCGCATCCACGGATTCGAGCCGCTGATGAGCAGCGTCGTCGTCTCGGCGGACGAAGGCTGGCGCAAGCCGCACGCTTCGCTCTTCCAGAAGGCCATGCGCGAGCTTGGGGCGGAGCCGCGCGAGTCGGTGTTCGTCGGCGACAGCCCCGTGCACGACATCGGCGGCGCGAAGGCGGCCGGCATGCGCGCCGTGCTCACGCGTCAGTACGCCGCCCGGCCGTACGATGCCTCGTCGCCGCAGCCGGACGCCGTGATCGACCATCTGCGCGAGCTATTGGACGTGATCGAAAGACTGGATGGGGGCTAGGCGCGGAGCCGGTCCGAGGACAGACGCGCGAGCGGATTGACGCCGCGCGGACCGGTGGCCCTCGCCTCATCGCGCTCGCGCTTCACTTGACCGAGGTCGGACAGCGCGCTTTCCAGCAGGTCCTTGGCCGATGTGCCGTCCTCCGGGAAGCAGACGATCGCCACCGACGCCTTCAGTGGCTCCGGCGAACCGTCGTTGCCGAACACCGACACCTGCGACAGGCTGGCCAGCAGCCGCGCCGTCACGGCGACCGCGGCGGCGCGGTTCGTCTCCGGCAGCACGACGGCGAACTCGTCGTCGCCCAGCCGCGCGACGATCTCCGGCGGCGAGATCGCCTCGGCCAGGCTGACGGCCGCGCTTCGGAGCAAGCGGTCGCCCATCGACTGCCCGTACTGCGAGTTGAAGGCGCCGAAGTCATCCAGATCGATGACGACGATCGACAACGCCTTTGCGTACCGGCCGCACCTCACCAACTCCTGCTCGATCGTCTCGCCGATGAAGCGCTTGTTGTACACCCACGTCACGGGATCGATGTCGTTGAAACGCGCCGTGGCGTCCTGCGTGGCGATGTCGCGCACCGCCAGCGTGAAGTGGCCCACGAGCAACTCGACGATCTCCGCGTCGATGTCCGTCTTGTTGAACGCAAACGCGACGACGCCGTACGGCTCACCCTCGACCAGCATCGGCACGAGCGCCACCTTCTTCACGCCGAGCTTCTCCTCGGCCGCCTTCACAACCTCGGCCGGAATGGCGTCGCCCCAGAAATCGACGAGCGAGTCGCGGATGACCACCTCGCCTCCCTCGATCACGAGGCGGCGGAAGCCGCTCACGGACAGGTCCAGCTCGATCCCGGCCAGATCCTCCTGGAACGCGTCCATCGCCGCTTCCAGGTGGGGCTCGACGATGCCCTCGAGCGGTGAAGCTGACAGCACGTCGCGCTTCTTGTCGAGGATCATCGGGTACACGAAGAGCGCTTCCGTCACCGAGGGCGACTGATCGAGAAACGCGCCGACCATCTCGTGGGCGCTGCCCGCACTGTGCAGGAAGAGCGACAGGATTACCAGGTCGAACAGCCTTCCCTCGCGCCCCGCGGGACGCGCGGAGTCGAGCGATTCGATCGCCACGAATGGCTCGGGCTCGCCGCGCCCCCTCGCGTCCTTCTTGTGCGATAGCCAGCGCATGGGCGTTGCCTACTCCTCGGCCAGTTTCACGACCATTGTCGTGTCGTTGTGCACTTCCACCTTCGCGGACCGCGACATTGCGCGAGCGACGGCGCCTTCGAGCGCGCCGGGGTCAAGCTCATCGACCATCTCGATGGAGACGATGGCCACGCCGTTGCTGTAGCTGAGGAGCGACATGTCGCGCACGCCGTCCATGCCGAGCAACGCGCGGTGCAGCGGCACCAAATCGACGCCCCGCCGCTTGTCTTCGACGGTGATCCGATACGTGCGCGGCAGCAGGTCCAGGCCGCGCTTCGGCTCGGCGTGCAACGGCAGCAGCGGCTTCGGCAGCGCAGGGCTGTCGATGACGGCGTCCGGCTCGGGCTGCAGGTGCTCGGCCGTGGCGGTCTGCGGCGACGGGTCGTAGAAGATCGCCGGGCGCGGCGTCTGCCCGATGGGAATGCGCGGCAGTTGCGGGGCGTCGTCCCAATCGTCATCGCCGTCATTCGCGACCGGCGGCGCCACCACATCCGGTCGCACGGCATTGGTCTGCGCCTCAGCCTCGTCCAGGCGGCGGGCCAGCGCGCGGAGTTCGCGCTGTGTTTCGTTGAGCTCGCGGCGAAGATCGGCGACCGCCTGCTCCCAGCCCTCCCCGCCAGCGGCTGGCGGCAGGATCGACGGCCGCGCCAGCACGGGTGTTGGCGTGTCGCGCAATTCCGGGAGCGCTTCGGCTTCGAGCGGCACGTGCGCAGCTCGCGCCTGCGCCTCCCGCGCCTCAGCCACCCGTCGGATCGTGGCCGCGATGCGGTCTTCATCCACCTGAGGCAGCGACGCGGGGACGGGATCGCGCGTCGCCGCGCCGGCATCCACCGCACCGTTCTTCTTGGCTTCTCGGTGCTCGGCCGGCACGGGCTCGTCCGCCGAGCCCGAAGTCATGGCGGACCGCGCCTCAGCCACTCGCCGCATCGTCGCTGCGATGCGATCTTCGTCCAAGTCAGGCGCCGCGGGAGCCGCGGGCTCGATCGCATCGGAGCCGGCCTCCACAGCCGCTTCGGGCGCAGCTTCGACAGCTTCGGACGCGGCAGGCTCGTCGCCCGCGGACACAGCCTGGGCGGCCTTCGCCTCCGCCACGCGGCGGATCGTCGCCTCAATGAGGTCTTCGTTGAGGTCTTTGGTCATGTTGACTCCACATGGCGGCATCGCCGCCACCCCTCATCTAGTTTTCGGCAGCGCAGATAGGGAACCGCACCTGTCCGGGGCCCTTCTGCCGGATTGCTGCCGAATACGCGGGCCTCGGTTACAATGCCCCGATGCGCCTGCTACTGGTGAACGGCCCGAATCTGAATACGCTCGGCACCCGCGAGCCCCATATCTACGGGTCCGCTACGCTCCCGGAGATCGTGGCGTCCGTCGCCGACCGCGCCGCGGCACTGGGAGCGGACCTGCGCGCGTTTCAGGCCAACGGCGAGGGGACCATCATCGACTGGCTCCAGGGCGAGCAGGCTGCCGCCGACGGCCTCATCATCAACGCCGGGGCGCTCACCCACTACGGCATGGCGTTGCGCGACGCGGTGGCTGGCTCCGGTCTGCCGGCGGTCGAGGTGCACATCTCGAACGTCTGGAAGCGCGAGGCGTTCCGGCACGAGTCGCTGCTATCGCCGGTCGTGAACGGCGTCATCGTCGGTCTTGGGGCGCAGGGCTACCTGCTCGCGGTCGACGCGCTCGTGTCCATCATCCAGGGAGCGAAGCAGTGAGCGGCGCGCCCGACGGCGCCGTCAGCCGTCCGGCGGCACAGCCGGACGCCGATCTGGCCTGTGATTTCACGATCGCGAAGCGCGGGGCCGAGATCCGCGACGAACTGGCGCGCGGCATCGTGCCGCCTATCAGGCAACTCCCGGACGGCGTCGAGGTGACCTTCGCCCCCGACTCCTGGGACGCCGTGCTGCAATACATCGAGATGGAATCGCGCTGCTGCCCGTTTCTCGACCTCGCGGCGCGCCGGACTGACAGGGCGGTACTGCTCTCCGTAACCGGCCGAACCAGTGCGCGCGAATTCATCTCGGCGATCTTCGCCGGTAACTAGCAAGAGGACCTCTCATGAACAGCCGCGTCCAGCGCCTCCGCCGGGCTCTCGAAAAGCACGAACTCGATGGCGCGCTCATCTCGAACGCGCAGAACCGCCGCTACCTGAGCGGGTTCACCGGGTCCGCCGGGTACCTGCTCATCACCGCCGATGACGCCGTCATCGCGACCGACTTTCGCTACTACGAGCAGAGCGCGTCACAGGCGCCGGACTTCCGGCTGCACAAGACGGTCGGCGGCTTCGACGGCTGGGCACCGGCACTCTTCGGCGGCCTCGGCGGCAAGAAGGTCGCGTTCGAGGCCGGCGACATGACGGTAGCCACGCACCAACAACTCAAGAAGTCGCTGGCCGCGCTGCCCGAAGCGGAGCGCCCGGCGCTGGTCCCGACGCCGAATCTCGTTGAGTCGCTCCGGCTGTTCAAGGAACCGGCCGAAATCGAGGCATTGCAGAAGGCGGTGGATCTCGGCGACGCGGCATTCACGTCCGTCGCTGAGCGCGTCGAGCCGGGCTGGACGGAGAAGCAGGTCGCCTGGGAGATCGAGAAATACATCCGCGAGCACGGCGGTGACGCGCTCTCGTTCGACACGATCGTGGCCGGCGGCCCCTGGGGCGCCATGCCGCACGCCTACCCGCGGGATCGCAAGCTCGAAGCCGGCGAGGGCGTTGTCATCGACATGGGGTGCGAGATCGATGGCTACATGTCGGACCTGACGCGGACGATCTTCCTGGGCAAACCTGACGACCAGTTCCGCAAGATCTACGACATCGTGCTCACGGCGCAACTCACCGCCGAGGAGATGGTGAAGCCCGGCATGACGGGCGAGGCATGTCACATGATCGCGCACAACGTGATCGAGGCGGCCGGCTACGGCGACACCTTTGGCCACGGACTCGGTCACGGCATCGGCCTGCAGGTGCATGAAGCGCCGCGCGTCGCGCGCACGTCCACCGACGAGCTCAAGGACAACATGGTGTTCACGATCGAGCCGGGGATCTACGTCACCGGCTGGGGCGGCGTCCGCATCGAGGACATGGTCGTGCTCCAGGACGGTAAGGCGCGGGTCATGAGCCGCGCGCCCAAGCTGCAGTTCGCCCGCTGACGCCCGATTGGAGCGAACCGGCGCATTCCGATAATTTGTGGGTCGAAACGAAGTTCAGGAAGGCCAACTCCCCATGATCTCCACGGGTGATATGAAGCGCGGCGCCACCATCGAGCTCGATGGGCGCGTCTACCAGGTGATGGAGTTCGCCCACATCAAGATGGGCCGCGGCTCCGCGCAGATGAAGATGAAGCTCCGCGACGTCCGCCGCGGCGACATCATCGAGCGCAGCTTCCAGGCCGGAGAGAAGTGGCCGCGGGTCCGCGTCGACCGCGTGTCGATGCAGTTCAGCTACGCCGAAGACGCCATCATGTACTTCATGAACACCGAGACCTACGACCAGGTGCCGCTGACGATCGACCAGGTCGGCGAGGCGAAGAGTTTTCTCGGCGAGAACGGCACCTGCGAGGTGCTGTTCCTGGGCGCCGAACCGATCGGCATCGAGCTGCCCGCATCCGTCACTCTCAAGATCACGAAGTGCGACCCCGGTGTGAAGGGCGATACCGCCACCGGCGCCACAAAGCCGGCCACGCTGGAGACCGGCCTCGTCGTCAACGTCCCTCTCTTCGTAAACGAAGGCGACAAGATCAAGGTCAACACGAGCACCGGCGAATACCAGGAGCGCGCCTAGGCTCGTCCAGCCGTAGCTTCACCCGTCGGCCCTCACCAACTACGCCCCCCGGCCCCCCGCGCTCCGCATTGCGCTGATCCGCGCATTTGTTCGAAAATACGGGATGCACGTCTACGCCGTCCGCGAAGTCACGTCGTACTTGCGCGAGCTGTTTGAGTCCAACGCCCACCTCGGCGACATCTGGATCGCCGGTGAGTGCTCGAACGTCAGCCGTCCGGCATCGGGGCATGTCTATTTCACGCTGAAGGACGCGGAGTCGCAGCTGCGCGCCGCGTTCTTCGCGCGGCGCGGCGGCCCCGCCAACACCACCGCCCGCCTGGTTGAGAACGGTCAGGCTATCGCCGCCCACGGGCGCATCTCGCTGTACGAAGCGCGCGGCGAGCTCCAGTTCTACGTCGACTTCGTGCAGCCCGAAGGTGTCGGCGCACTGCAGGCGGAGTTTGAACGGCTGAAAGCACGGCTCGAGCAGGAGGGCCTGTTCGATGAATCGCGGAAGCGCGAGTTGCCGCGCTACCCGCGCCGCATTGGCGTCGTCACGTCGGAGTCCGGCGCCGTCTTCCACGACATCTGCCACGTGCTGGAGCGCCGCTGGCCGCTGGCGGAAATCGTCCTCGCACCAACGCCCGTGCAGGGTCCGGACGCCGTCCCCGGCGTCATCGGCGCGCTCGAACAGCTCAACCGCCGCGGCGATATCGATGTGATCATCGCCGGCCGCGGCGGCGGCTCGATCGAAGAGCTGTGGGCGTTCAACGACGAACTGGTCGCGCGCGCCATCTTCGGCAGCGGCGTGCCCGTCGTCTCCGCCGTGGGGCACGAAACCGACGTCACCATTGCCGACTTCGTCGCCGACCGGCGCGCACCGACGCCTTCCGCCGCCGCCGAGATCGTCGCGCCCGACCGTATCGAACTGAGCGTCCGCCTCGGCGTCGCCGCGGGCGCCATGGATGCCGTGCTGCGTGAGCGCATCAACGTCGAGCGATCCGCGGTGCAAGATCGCGTGCGTTTCCTCGATCGTCGCGCTCCCGACGTCAACCGCGAGCGCCAGCGGGTGGATGAGTTGGCGCGCCGCGCGCAGGCCACCACCGATCGCGAACACCGCGAATTGGTGCAGAAAGTAGGCGGCTGCGTCTGGCGCCTGAAGGCGCTCGATCCGTTCGCGACGCTTGACCGCGGCTACGCCATCGTCCAGCGCGGCGCGACAGTTGTATCGAGCGTTGCAGCCGCCCGGCCGGGCGACGCGATCGACGTGCGCGTCAAGGACGGCACATTCGGAGCGCAGGTCGGCGGCGGCGCGCCGCGGCGCAAGAAGCTCAAGCGCGCCGTGCCCGACGCGCAGGCGCCGCTGTTCACCATGCCGGAAGAACGGGCATAGGAGGTCGCATGCCTAAGGAAGCGAAGGACGCGAAACGCGAGAGCTTCGAGCAGCTGTACGCCCGTCTCGAAGCGAGCGTCAACAAGCTCGAGCAGGGCGGCCTGCGCCTCGAAGGAGCCATCGCGCTGTACGAAGACGGCATGACGCTCGCGCGCCAGTGCCAGGAGCGCCTCGACGAGGCCGAGCTGAAGGTCACCAAGCTCCGCGAGTCGTTCGCGGCGCTCCCGTCCCGCACACAGGCCGGCGAGACCGGTGAAGCCGCCGAGGACTACGAATACGTCGACGAGGACGAACCGGCGGCGGCGGACGAGCCTTTCGAGTAAGCCATTGCCAGCGCGCCGAACAGGGGCTACCGTAAACGGGCAAACACGGACGGGAGAGGGCACTTGATCCGGATAGGCTGGTTCTCCACCGGGCGCGGCGAAGGATCGCAGAAGCTGCTGCGCGCCGCGGTCGATGCGATCCGCGAACGACGTCTCGACGCGGAGATCGCGTTCGTCTTCTCGAACCGGGAGCACGGCCAGTTCGAGCCGACCGACGCCTTCTTCGGACAGGTGCGGTCGTACCACATCCCCCTCATCACGCTTTCGGACACGTGGTTCCGGCGCGAGCACGGCGGCGAGATCGCGCGCGCCGGACAGGCGCTGCCCGCCTGGCGCACCGATTACGACCGCCAGGTCGCGCAGATGCTCGCGGCGCACGACTACGACATCGGTATGCTCGCCGGCTACATGCTTATCACGACGCCGCCGCTGCTCGAGTCGCGCCCGCTGCTCAATCTGCACCCCGCCGCGCCCGGCCAGCCCGCAGGCACGTGGCAGGATGTCACGTGGAAGCTCATCGAGCAGCGCGTGGAGCACGGCGGCGTGCGCATCCACCTCGTGACACCGGCGCTCGATGAGGGCCCGATCGTCACGTACTGCACGTACCCGCTGCGCGGCGCCACCATCGACCTGCTCTGGCGCGGCGTCGAGAATCGCACCGTCGACGAGATCCGCAAGAACGAGGGGGAAGCGAATCCCCTGTTTCAGGAGATGCGTCGCCGTGGCGCCGCCCGCGAACTGCCGCTTGTCGTCGAGACGCTCCGTGCATTCGCCGACGGCCGCCTGCGGTTGGAAGAGGGCCGCATCATGGCGGGCGATACGAAGGTCGTCGGTGGCTACGACCTGACACCGGAAATCGAAGGGTCGCTCGCGAAGGCGACGCCTGTCTAATTACGTTTTCATCAGTTGACGGGTTACGGGGCACGCGCTACGATATCGCGGCCATGAACACTCCCGCCTGCCACGCATGTCGCGCCACGCTCGACGAAGCCGACAACTTCTGCCGCCAGTGCGGGATAGCCATCGGCCGCGCCCCCCTGCCGGTCGTGCGCGGTACGTCGATGCCCGCGGTCTGGCAACCCCAGGTCTCACCCGTCGTGAAAGGCGCCGCCGTTATGGCCGCCGGCACGATCGGCCAGTTCGTCTTCCGCCGCGTCGTCAGCAACCTGCTCGGCGGAGGGCCGCGCAAGTCGCGCGCCCTCAAGGTGCGCCGCGGGCGCGGCGATGACGGCATGGTAGACGAGGCGCAGATCATCACCGAGACGATCATGATGCGCCGCGTGCGGGTACGCCGTCAGGCGTAACTCGGCCGCGCGCTCGTCACTTATTGCGATCTCGATAGTCGCCCCGGTGGGCAGGACACCAGGACGGGCGCGCCGTGCGCAGGGCACTCCGTCTCTTCACCGCCGTATCGCTTGCTCTCGCCCTGCTATCCATCCCGATGGCGCGCGGGCCGCACGCCGCTGCATTCGAGTACGTGCGCAACGGCGGGTTCGAAGAAGGCACAGCCGGTTGGGGCAGCCGCAAGCTCGATGTCACAGTCGCAGACGCGTCTGTCATTGCGCCGCTCGAGGGCGCGCAATCGGCGCACCTGCAACTCACCGCATCCATCGGTTCGTTCGACCAGCGACTCTACGACGTCCCGCCGGGCACGTACGCGCTGTCGCTGGCGATCCATCGCAGCATCGGCAGCCCAGCCGTCGAGTTGTCCGCCGGCATCGCTATCAATGACGACCTCGGGCAGCACGCTGGGCCACCCATCGCCTACGCCGCCGGCGCCGACGGATGGGAAGTCGCTTCGGCCACGGTGACGATTGTCCGATTCTCCGACGTAACGATCGCGATCGCCGGTGCTGGGAGCGTGGGCGATGACTTCTATGTCGACGCCGTGACGTTCGGCGGTCCGCCGCCGATCACGCGCACCCCGACCTCCACGCCAGCGCCGGCCGACACCGCGACGCCGAGCGTCACGGCCACCGGCACGCGCACGCCGTCCTCAACGCACACCGCCACCGTCACGAAGACACCGTCGCCCACGCCAACCGTCTTTTCCATCGGCGCAGTCGTCCAGAATGGTGGTTTCGAAGACGGCGAGGACGGCGCCCCCGCCGCATGGCGGCGGTACGGCGGTTCGCTGGCGATGGCGACCTCGCCCGTGCGCTCCGGGCAGCGGGCCGCGCGCTTCGAAAGCACGACTGACTCGACCAAGTGGATTTACCAGCCCGTGTCCGTCAGCCCCGGCAGCACGTACGCCTACGGTGCCTGGATCCACGACGACGATGCGAACGTCCGCAGCGCGTATCTCCGCCTCTCCTGGTACGAGGCCGAGGACGCCAGTGGATCAGCACTAGACTCCGTTGACTCGACGTCGCGGCTGGATGGTCCCGCTGCCGGTTACCACTACCTCACGACCGGACCGGTCACGGCGCCGCCATCGGCACGCTCGGCGCGCCTGCGCGTCATGCTCGCCCCTGCGTCCGGCGCCCCGGCTGTCATCTACGTCGATGACGCCTCGTTCGAGCCGGCCGAGCCGGTCGCCGGCACGACGCCCGCTGTCGCAGTAGGGAATTCCGAACTCCCGAGCGGAGCGTCGATCGAGCGCGGGGTGCTCGGAGACACCCGGCAGCCGACCGGCCGCCTCGCTGCACCCGGCACGACGAGCGCCGCCAGCGTCAGTGTCGTCATCAACGAAGTCCTGTACGATGCCGACGGCGGCGAAACCGACGCCGAAGGAGAATGGGTGGAACTGTACAACGCCAGCGACGCACCCGTCGATCTATCCGGGTGGTCACTCTCCGATGCGGCCGCGCCGGAGACCCTCCCGGCGCACGTGATGAAGCCGCGCGCCTTCGTCGTTATTGTCGCTTCGGATAGCTATAGGGAAGCCTATCCTGGATTCGCGGGCGACGTGATCGCCATCAACGGGCGCATCGGCAACGCCCTCGGCAACGACGGCGACCGCCTGACACTCCGCGACGCCACAGGCGCCCTGGCCGACGAGATCTCGTGGGGCAGCGACGTCTCCGTGTTGAATCCCGCGATCGCCGACGTGCCCGCTGGCCACTCGATCGAGCGTCGCGCGCCCGGCCTAGACACCGGCGCGGCAGCCGACTTCGTCGACAATGAGCACCCGTCGCCTGGCGCTTCCATCGCGCCATTTGCCGCCAAACCACAGCCCAAAGGACACGCGAGCGTACCGGCCGAGGTCGTGCCAGCGGCCCGGCACTTGTTGCCGGGGTGGCTTGGGTGGGCTGTCGCCGCCGCGGCAGGCGGAGCGCTCGTACTCTCCCTTTCGTGGCGCGTGGCGCCGGTGCTCGGGCACCGCCTGCATCTCCACCGATGAAAGAACGACTGCAAAAGATCCTCGCTCGTGCGGGCCACGGCTCCCGCCGCAGCGCCGAGACGTTGATCGCCGACGGCCGCGTCGCCGTGAACGGCGCCGTCGTGACCGAACCCGGCACCCAGGCCGACCCCGACGTCGACCGCATCGAAGTTGATGGAGTGCCGCTGACGGTGGCCGGGGCGCACGTCTACCTCGCCATGAACAAGCCCTACGGCTTCCTGACGACGGCCCACGACCCGCAGGGCCGCCGCACCGTCATGGACCTGCTGCCGCCGAACCTGCCGCCGCACGTGCTCCCCGTCGGCCGCCTCGACCGCGATAGCGAGGGCCTGCTGCTCTTCACGAACGACGGCGAGTTCGCACACCGCCTCGCCCACCCGCGCTACGAACTGGACAAGGAATACCACGCGTGCGTCACCGGTACGCCATCGGCCGATGCGCTCCGGGCGCTGCGCGGCGGCGTCGTGATCGAAGAGAAGCGCACGTCGCCGGCGCAAGTTGACGTCGTCGGTCCGCCCTACGGCCAGAAGCCGCGCGAGAACCACACGTGGCTGCGCATCGTCATCCACGAAGGCCGACGGCGACAGGTGCGGCTGATGTGCGCATCGCTCGGCCACCCCGTGCGCTCGCTGGTCCGCACGCGCATCGGGCAGGTGCTGATCGGCCGCCTCGCCGTCGGCAAGACACGCCCGCTCTCGAAGCGCGAGATAGCATCGCTGAAGGCCGTCGTTGGGCTCGGAACGAGCGAAGCCTGATCCCCTGCTATAATCGCTCGATCCCCGGAGGCGCGCCGTCAGCAGCACACCCGAACATCACCGCCAGCACCCGGCATCGGTCATCGCGATCGACGGGCCCGCCGCGTCCGGCAAGAGCGCCGTCGGCCTCGCCGTTGCCGCGCGACTGGGCTACCGCTTCTTCGATACCGGCGCGATGTACCGCGCGGTGACGTGGCTCGCGCTGCGGCGCGGCGTCGACCCCGACGACCCGAGCGCGCTCGCGCATCTGGCCGACAGCGTGACGATCACCGTGCGTGAGGCGCCGGACGACGCCATGGCGTCCACCGCCGTACTGCTCGACGGCGAAGACGCCACACCGTTCCTCCGCGACGCCGCCGTCGAGGCGAGCGTCTCGCTCGTGTCGCGCGTGCCCGGCGTACGATCTGCCCTCGTGCGCATCCAGCGCGACCTCGCATCAAGCGGCACGGTGGTGATGGCCGGGCGCGACATCGGCAGTGTCGTGCTGCCGGATGCCGGCCTCAAGGTGTATCTCGATGCGTCGCGCGAGGTGCGCGCCCGCCGCCGCGCCGCGCAGATGCGCGAATCTGGACTCACGCCGGACCTCGATGAACTGATGGCCGATCTCGCTCGCCGCGACGGCATCGACAGCAACCGCGAGACGTCGCCGTTGACCGCCGCGCCCGGGGCTGTGATCATCAATACGGACGAACTGACGATAGCGGAGGTGGTCAAACGCATCCTCAATCTCGCCGCATGATCTGGCGCATCGTGCCGATTTCCTACTGGGCCGTGGTCTGGTTCATCCGGCTCTGTCTCTTCCTCTACGTCCGGGGGCCGAAGGTCGAAGGTCTGGAGAACGTGCCAAAGACCGGCGGCGCGATCCTGGTATCGAATCACCTCAACAACGCCGACCCGTGCGTGATCCCGGGCGTCTTCAAGCGCCGCATCATAACCATGGCGAAGAAAGAGATGTTCAAGTGGCCCGGCATCAACCTGCTCTTTCGGGCCATCGGCGCGTTCCCGGTCGACCGGCAGGGCGCCGACATCGCCGCGCTGCGTGAAGCGCAGCACGTCGTCACCGACGGCCTGCTGTTGCTGATGTTCCCGGAGGGCACGCGGTCGAGGGACTGCCAGTTGCACCGCGGCTTTCCCGGCACCGCGCTCGTCGCCTACCGCACCGGCGCGCCGATCATTCCAGTAGCCATTACCGGCACCGAGAACCTGCCGTGGCCGTGGCTGTTCGTGCGGCCGTTCATCGGCCCGCGCGTCACCGTGCGCATCGGCAAGCCGTTCTACCCGCCGAAGGCGGAGCGCATCACGTCGCAGGCGGCGAAGGACGCCACCGACGAGATCATGCTCCACGTCGCCGAGCTGCTGCCGGAGTCCTACCGCGGCGAGTACCGCGAAGCCGTCACCCGCCGCCAGGCGGAAAACGCAGGGCTCAAGGAAGCGAAGCCGGTGTAGGTCCCTCACGCCCTCTTGCACCGGCAGCATAGCGTCGGCGGCGGCGCCGGGCAGCGACCGTTATACTGGCTGCGCATGAACAAACAGGCGATCTTATGTCGCCTGACTCCCCTGGAGTGCCAATCGATGCAGGTCATCAAGGCCAAGGAGCTCGGTTTCTGTATGGGCGTCCGCCGCGCCGTCGACATGATGGAAGAGGCGGCGGGGGACCTCGGGCCCATCACGAGCCTCGGCTCCACGGTCCATAACCCCCAGGTCGTCGACCGCCTCCGCAGCCGGGGCGTCGAGGTGATCGCGACGATCGATGCCATCGACACCCGCCCCGTCGCCATCACGGCGCACGGCGTCGGCCCGACCGTCCTGCACGCGCTGCACTCGCGCGGCGCCACCGTCGTCGATACGACCTGCCCCATCGTCACGCGCGCCCAGCAGTGGGCGAAAAAGCTGACCGACGAGGGCCTCGGCGTCATCGTCTTCGGCGACCCGGACCACAAAGAAGTGCGCGGCATCCTCGGCTGGGCCAACGGCAAGGTCATCACCATGAAGTCGGAGGAGGACCTCGACGCCCCGCTGCCGGACTGGATGCCGTCGCGTATAGGCGTGCTCTCGCAGACCACGGAGACCGAGGGCCACTTCGCTCGCTTCGTGCAGAAGCTGCTCACGTCCCACCTGGAACGAATCAGCGAGCTGCGCGTCATCAACACGCTCTGCAACGCCACGACGAGCCAGCAAGCGGCGACCGAGGAACTGGCGCAGAACGTCGACCTGATGATTGTCGTCGGCGGCCGCGAGAGCGCCAACACGCGCCACCTCGCCGAGGTCGCGCGCGAGCACGGCACCCAGACGTTCCACGTCGAGTCAGCCGATGAGATCGACGCCGCGTGGCTTCCCGGCCGCGAGCGCGTCGGTGTCGCCGCCGGCGCATCGACGCCCGACGCCGTGATCGACGAAGTGGTGGCGCGGCTGTACGCGCTGGCGCCGTGACGGAAGTCCGCCGCACGCCGCGCCTCCGCAAGCCGAACGAAGGCGGCGTCATCGATGCCGTGCGCTCCGGCAGCCTCGCCGACGAGATCGGCCTGCGCCCCGGTGACCACGTGACGGCCATCGACGGCAAGACGCTGCGGGACGCCGTCGACTTCCAGTTCTACGCCGCCGAAGACGTCATCGAACTCGAGGTCGTGCGCGACGGCGAGCCGACGATCTACGAAATCGACAAGCATCCCGACGAAGACCTGGGCATCGACTTCCAGGACGCCGCGTTCGACGGCGTGCGCATCTGCAACAACGCCTGCTTCTTCTGCTTCCTCAAGGGCAACCCGAAGGGGATGCGCAAGACGCTCTACGTGAAGGACGACGACTACCGCCTGAGCTTTTTCCACGGCAACTTCGTGACCATGACCAACCTCACGGAAGCCGACTGGGCGCGCCTCGAAGAGCAGCGCCTGTCGCCGATCAACGTCTCCGTCCACGCCACCGACCCGGAGCTGCGTCGCTACATGCTCGGCAACAAGACCGCGCCGGACGTCTGCGAGCAGTTGCGCCGCCTGGGCGCGCTCGGCATCCGGGCGAACACGCAGGTCGTCCTCTGCCCCGGCGTCAACGACGGCGCCGCGCTCGACCGCACGATCGAGGACCTCGCGGCGCTGTACCCGACGGTTCAGACCATCTCGATCGTCCCGGTCGGTGCTACGGCAACGGCCGAAGAGCGCATCGAGCGCGGCGAACACGCGCTGGAGGTCGAGGGCTGCACGCCGGCGCACGCGGCCGCGATCGCGCGCCAGGTAGCGCCGTACCAGCAGCGCTTCCGCAAGCAGCATGGCAAGACGCTGGTCTACATCGCCGACGAGTACTACCTGATCAGCGGCCAGGCGCCACCCGCCGCCGCGCACTACGACGGCTTCGCCCAGTTCGAAAACGGCATCGGCATGGCACGCTCGTTGATCGACGACTGGAAGAGGCTCCAGCGCGAACATCGCGGTGCCTCGCTGCCGGTCCGAAGCGACATCAAGCGCATCAGCCTCTGCGCCGCGACGCTGATCGCGCCGACGCTCGCGCGCATGGCGCCGGAGCTGGCGGCGCTCACCGGGATCGAGGTCACGGTGCACGCACTGTCCAACACATTCTTCGGCCCGCGCGTCAACGTCTCCGGCCTGCTCGTGGCGCAGGACATCGAGGCGGAGCTGCGCGGCCGCGATCTCGGCGACCTCGCTGTGCTGCCGCGCTACGCGCTCGACTACACCGGCAGCCGCTTTCTCGATGACGGTACCCCCGGGCAACTGCAGCAGGCGCTCGGCGTGCCGCTTGCCTTCGCATCGACGCTGCGGGAGGTCTTGCAAATCCTCCGAGAGCCGCTAGAATCACCCGTGACCGGCGCCAGCGTCGCTGGCAAGACCAACGGCAAGTCGTGGGTCGACTATTCCGCGGTCGAAGGAGGTGCGCCCGTAGCGGCGAGGTAGCGGGGAACTGAAGAACAGCGCCAGGCCCTGGCGAAACACGAACCAGCAGACAGCCAGGGTGACGAGGAAGAGGCTCATCGAAAGACTCGGCGGATGGCCTCTCGGCAGCACAGCCGTCATGGACGAGGCAAAACGCGGCGCGCGAGCGCCCGACAGAGACCGCCCAGCGTGCACCGGCCGAACAACGCGGCCGCGTACCTCCCCACCTCATCGCAGACCAACACCCCCAGATCGTGGCGTGGACGGCGTCCACGCGCAGCCCCGTCGTGACGCGGGTCTCGTACCCTGAGCACGGCGGGCGCAGGATCGCGCGCAGTTCGCGCGCAGGGAGTCTGCATGCAATTCGAACGGAATCGGAACACTCGCGCCGCGCACTGCGATGCGCCGGCGGCGCCCAACGGCGTATCGTCTTCCGCGGAGGTGCGCTGATGTGCGGCATCATCGGCTACACGGGAGAACGCGAAGCGGCGCCACTGCTGCTTGACGGCCTGCAGCGGCTTGAGTACCGGGGCTACGACAGCGCCGGCATCGCCGTCCTCGACGGCGGGCGCATCGAGATCGTCAAGGGCGCCGGCAAGCTCTCCGCCCTGCGCACCGGCCTCGAGGGTGCGCATCCCGCCGGTAGCACCGGCATCGGACACACGCGCTGGGCAACGCACGGCAAGCCGACCG
>Ga0209726_10001620_pt1 | contig 35929 bp, 34 predicted proteins | sample Subgrocontami54m_FD_187453 | JGI IMG/M metagenome (GOLD analysis project Ga0209726, IMG submission 187453) | Subsurface groundwater microbial communities from S. Glens Falls, New York, USA - GMW46 contaminated, 5.4 m (SPAdes) (version 3) | ecosystem: Environmental > Aquatic > Deep subsurface >...
CGCCAAGGAGACACCATGCTTCTGCCGGTTCGTTGCGTCTTTCGCTGGATCGAACTCAATTCGCATGGCATTATGATAGCTACAGTAAATCGTGATGTCAAGCGGAGCGCCGGCGTCTTTCCCTATGGGGGCCGAACAACAATTAGACAGACCGGCCTAATCTGTTGAGGCCAGACAGATGGGCTCGCCGCCCAATCTGGTAGGGGCCCCATCTCCCTTTGGCACCTATCGCCGCGTGGCTGCGGGGGTTTTAGGCTGAAGTTCTCGTCAATTCGTAGTCACCGAAAAGCACCCAAGCCCCGTCTTTATTGAGGAGTATCGTGGTGAAGTGGTTGTGCGTGGTTCTTTGTGTAGTCACCTAATACTGTTGACCGTGTGCGGCATATCGCCGATAGTGACGCGTCTGTCAGCCCGCACCGGAACCGCTCACGTAGTCACCACGATCCGCAAGTACAAGGATCGTATCTATCGCACGCATCTGTTGCGTCGCAGCGACCGCGAAGGCGGCAGCGTCAAGAACGAGACCTTGGGTAATCTTTCTCATCTGCCCGACGCGCTGGTGGAGGTCATCCGCCGCTCGTTACAGGGCGAGACCTTCGTGCCTGCGGCGCAAACCTTTGAGATTGTGTGCTCACGCGCGCATGGTCATGTGGAGGCCGTAGCGACGGCGATGCAGCGCTTGGGGTTCGCTGCGCTGATCGCCTCCAAGCCGTGCCGCGCACGCGACCTGGTGCTGGCCATGGTGGCCTCACGCATCGTGGCGCCACAGACCAAACTGGCTACGACACGCTGGTGGCACACGACGACGCTGGCCGAAGATGTCGCCGTGGCCGACGCTGGCAAGGATGACCTGTACGCGGCGATGGACTGGCTGCTGCCGCGCAAGGGCGCCATCGAGAAGAAGCTCGCCGCACGGCATTTGAGCGCGGGCGGCCTGGTGCTCTACGACCTGTCGTCCAGTTACTTCGAGGGCACCACCTGCCCGCTGGCCAAGCGCGGCTACAACCGCGACGGCAAGCACGGCATGCTGCACGTCAACTACGGCTTGCTCACCGACGCTCGGGGCTGCCCGGTCGCGGTGTCGGTGCATGAGGGCAACACCTCGGACAGCACCACCTTCATGCCCGAGGTGCAGCGCCTGCGCACGGACTTCGGCATCGGGCGCATGGTGATGGTCGGCGACCGGGGGATGATCTCGCAAAAGGCCATCGACGAGATGCGCGAGACCGACGGCATCGGCTGGATCACCGCGCTCAAGAGCGTCTCGATTCGCGCGCTGGTCGAGCAGGGGCAGTTGCAGCTCGGGTTGTTTGATGATCGCAATCTGTTCGAGCTCAGTGCACCGGCTTATCCCGGTGAACGCCTGGTGGCCTGCCGCAACCCACAGCTTGCCACACTGCGCGCGCACAAGCGCGACGCGTTGTTGTGTGCCACGGAGAAGAATCTCGCCAAGATCAAGACCAGGGTGGATGCCGCCAAGCTCGCGGGCCAAGAGAATATCGGCGTGCGTGTGGGCAAAATACTCAACCAGTACAAGGTCGCCAAGCATTTCGAACTCGCCATCGATGATAGGGCCTTCTCGTTCGGGCGCAAGCCGGACAGTATCGCCGCCGAAGCCGCTTTGGACGGCATCTACCTTCTCCGTACCTCGATACCCGCCACGCAGATGGAGGCGGCAGACTGTGTGCGCAACTACAAGTCGCTGGCCAACGTCGAGCGCGCCTTCCGCTCGCTCAAGACCATCGACCTCAAGGTACGCCCGATTCATCACCGCCTGGCCGATCGGGTGCGCTCGCACATCTTCCTGTGCATGCTCGCGTACTACGTCGAGTGGCACCTGCGCGAGGCTTGGCGCGCACTGATGTTTGCCGATACCGATCAACAGGCCAAGACCATCCGAGACCCTATGGCACCGGCCTCGCGCTCCAACGCGGCACTGGACAAGGTCGCCCGCCACACCCTCGACGACGACACGCCGGCGCATAGCTTTGGCACGTTGATGGCCGAACTTGCCACCATCGTACGCAATACTTGCCGCACGCCTCGTGCCGCAGAAAACGCACCTACCTTCGAGGTGATCACGAATCCAAACCCGAAGCAACAGCGTGCGATGGAACTCCTGCGGCGGATCAAGGTGTAGACAGAAATTGGAAGGTGACTTTCAAGCCAACAGCTTGAGAGATAGAGAACACTCGTTCTTTTATTGCAGGAACTTCAGGCTAGGAGCAAGGCGGCGGCAGCCTTGTGGTCGAGGCCGTCCTGGAGCATCAGCCGGGATCTCAAAGAACACTGTGGGCAGCGGGTCCGGGAAGTGATTTCGCTACTCTAAATTGGCCCATTTCGATCATCTGATTTGGCCCACCCGCTAACACACTGCCGGCTTATGATGGTCCGGGCCGAATGGCCCGGAAGGGAGGCCGGGGAGAGCGACGGTGGAGCTGTTCGAACAGATGAGGCGGGAATACGAGCACGGCGAGGGAACGGTCACGGGAGTGGCGCGCAAGTTCGGCGTACACCGGCGGATGGTGCGGCAGGCGGTGGCCAGCGCGGTGCCGCCAGCGCGGAAGACACCAGTGCGGCAGCGGCCGAAGCTGGAGCCAGCGGCGGATTTCATCGACGAGATCTTGGACGCGGATCGGCACGCGCCGCGGAAACAGCGGCACACGGCGCATCGGATCTGGGTGCGGGTCCTGCAGGAAAAGCCGGAAATGAAGCTCGGGGAATCGACCATGCGTCGGTACGTGCGGCTCAGAAAAAGGGAACTGGGGCTGCTGGTACGCGAGACGTTCATTCCACAGCGTGACGCGTGGGGAGCTGAGGCGCAGGTGGACTGGTATGAGGCGTGGGCCGAGGTGGAGGGCGAGCGAGAGCAGGTCTCCATCTTCTGTATGCGCAGCATGGCCAGCGGCGCGGCCTTTCATCGCGCGTACCCGCATGCCACACAGCAAGCCTTTCTGGAGGCGCACGAACGGGCCTTCGCCTACTTTGGTGGGGTCTTCCACACGCTGCGCTACGACAACCTGAAGAGTGCGGTCAGGAAGATCCTGCGGGGCCGCCAGCGGATAGAGACGGCGCGATTCGTGGCCTTACGATCGCATCGGGGGTTCGAGAGCAAGTTTTGTAATCCGGCGCGAGGGGACGAGAAGGGCGGGGTGGAAGGCGAAGGCGGGCAGTTTCGGCGGAATCACCTGGTGCCGCTGCCGGCGGCGCGCGACCTGGCGCAGTTGAATGACCTGCTGCTGGCGGGGTGCCGGGAGGATGAGGCGCGAGTCATCGCCAGTCGGGTCCATACGGTGGGGGTCGCCATGGCCATTGAGCGCGGGCACCTGTTGCCGCTGGTCCACGAGGGGTTCGACCTGGCGGCGGTGTCGTTCCCGATGGTCAACAGCAGCGGGTGTGTGAACGTGCTGACGAATGGGTACTCGGTGCCGTTGCCAGCGGGCACGCGGGTCGAAGCCAAGGTGCAGGCAGCCTACGTGGAGGTGTGGCACGACGGGCGACGGGTGGCGCGGCACGAACGGTGCTTCGGACAGCAGCAGCAGGTGCTGGAACTGGAACTGGAGCATTACCTGGATGTGTTGGTGAAGAAGCCGGGGGTGCGTGCGCGCCTTTCCGGCCTGCCGGTTTGGGCGTCGGATCGTCTTCGGCGATGCCGGACAGGGCGACCGGCGGGCGGTCGGGGAATTCCGCGATAAGAGACAGCGTCCCGCCCATCGCCTGGACAGTCTTCCGCAGCGTGGACAGCAGGAGGTCGCTGCGCTTTTCAAGGCGCGACACGCTGTCCTGGGTAATACCGAGCTCCTTCGCCACTCTGACCTGCGTCAGCTTACGGGCGCGCCGCAGTTCCCGTAAGGTCATGTGCTCCTGAACCAGCTCTGCCGTACGCGCTTCGATGTATTTCCGCCGCGCGGGACTGAGGTCCTTCATTTTGTCTTTCAGTGTGATCGCCATGGCTATGTCCTTCCCTAGTTGCCTCGCGAGCAGGATGCCGGTCCAAGACGCCTCGATTCGACTGCATTCGCAGGGTGTGTTCAAGGAGATGTGATCGCGGTGTCTAAGATAGGGTAGTGAACCAAGCGTGGGGAGAGACAGGGCGCTGCGACCAAGACATGAGACTTAAGATTACGGGGGTGTAATCTGCACCCCACTCGGTGGCAGACGCTGAGGGTCCCGCGAGTACCACTCACCTACGCTCTGGCGCCTCACGTTCGTCATGCCGGCTAACCCCCCTACGCCGCCAGTTGATCCTGACCGCTCGCGCTCCGTTGCCACACGTAGTCATAGACGCGACCGGCGAGCGCTTCGGTGTCGTCGTCCGTGAAGGGAGGGCGTGGCAGCGATCGCCAGAGGTTGTCGAGGATGAAGATCTTGACCTCCGCCTGAGTAGTCGTGTTCTGCGTCCATGCTTGCATCGGCTTCAGTAGCTCCTGGAGCGAGGCAAGCAGATTCTTGCTGGCCTGCTTCAGCTTCTCGCGGTCCGCTTTGCTGATGCTTTCCCTGAAGAGCAGGTCGAACAGCGCGAGTTCGTTGTCGGTCAGGCCCTCTGCCGCCGCCCGCCTCTGTTCCGCGTCGAGGCTGTTGACCAGCTCGACCAGTTTGGCGAACGTCTCCTCCACCGTCACGCGATCCTTCTCTCGGTTGTAGTCGGCAATGATCTGCTGGTACTTCTTATAGTAGTCCATCCGCATCGGGTTACCGGCCAACATCTGCGCCAGCCTCTTCTCGACCACATCTCGAATCTCCTGCAATGCCGCGTGCTTGCGCCTTACCTTATCTTCGAACTCACTGCGAAGCTTCGCGAAGTCGATCTGGCTCAGGTCTATCGTGAGCCCTTCGGCGTGGTCCTCGCCCGGTGCCTGCGCCCGAATCGCCTCGTTGACGATCTTGTGCAGCTCCTTGAGTAGCTCCGTGACGTCCGCAGTATCGCGCTTCTCCTGCAGCTTCTTGTAGATCGCCTCGATGTTGTCGTGTCGCTCGGCGTAGGCGAACGCGCTCGGCTCCATCAGCAGCGCCTTGAATCGGATGAAAACCTGTCGCGCCATAATTTCGAACCGCCGTTTGGCCTCGTCCGAGGTGTAGAGCGCATTCACGGCGTCCCGCAGCGCTTCGATGCGGGTGAAGCCGGTCGCGCCTGTAAGCCGCAACGTGTCGAAGCCCAGACCCTTGAGATGGTTCTCCGCGGCTTCGATGGCCTGCGATAGCGCGACGACCAACTCCTCGATCGGCGCCACGATGCCGCCGCCATCGCCGCCTTCATCTTCGTCCCCGAGGGCGTACTGCGCGAGCGCCTCGCGCAGGCTCTTGACCATGCCGTTGTAGTCCACGATCACCCCGCAGTCCTTGCCAGGATAGACGCGGTTGGCGCGGGCAATGGCCTGCATCAGCGTGTGGGCCTTCATCGGCTTATCGATGTAGAGGGTCGAGAGGCACTCTACATCGAAGCCTGTCAGCCACATGGCACAGATAACGGCGATCCGGAACGGGTGCTCCGGGTCCTTGAACGCGTCGTCCACGTCCACGCGCTTGCCGTCGGGCGTCTGAAAGCCGGTCTTCATCACGACACGATGGGGAACGATCTCGAAGCCCCATCTCTGGAAGTCGCGTACCTCGTTCTGCGCTTCACTGATAATGATCTCGATGATCGTGCTTTCCATCCACTGCGCCTGTCCGCGCAGCCGCTCCAAGGATTTGACGAGGCGCTCCCGCTCATCCACATTAGACGTAGCGGACAGCTCCGCTTCCTTCCTCGGTATGAGGGCCTTCACCTCTGTGAGTTTGAACTGCCAGCGGGGCTCGATACGCTGGAGCATCCTGGCGCACGTCACTTTGTCGATGCAGATCAGCATGGACTTGCCGGTCTCCCACCGGGTCGAGCAATGCTCGACGAAGTCATCGGCCAGCTTGTCGAGCCGGTCGTCGGCGGTGATGACCTCGTAGTCCTGCCCCAGCAGCTTCTCCAACAGCGCGGTCTGGTCCGGGTCCAGTTCCGCCTCCTCGATCTTCGCGGCGATGCGGTCGTTGAGGTCCAACCGGGCGATGCCGAGCTTCTCACCCCGGTTCTCGTAGACCAGCTTCACGGTGGACTGATCTTCCCGAGAGCGCTTGAAGTCGTAGCGCGAGACGTAGCCGCCGAATATTCGACGCGTGAGGTGGTCGTGTGTAAAGAGCGGCGTGCCGGTAAATCCGATAAACGAGGCATTCGGCAGCGCCAGTCGCATGTTACGGGCGAACTTCCCGGCCTGAGTCCGGTGCGCCTCGTCCGACATGACGATGATATCGTCGCGATCGCTGTAGGGTTCGCTCACCGGCTGGTTGAACTTATGGATAAGACTGAAGACAAACCGATGATTCTCACGAAGGGCCTCCTTCAGTTCCATGCCAGAGCTGGGGCGCGGCATTGTCTCGTCCGTCACGCCACAACCGATAAACGTGCGCCAGATCTGGTCGTCCAGGTCGTCACGATCGGTCATCACGACAAAGGTGAAGTTGCCTGGCACCACACGCCGCACCTTCTCGACGAAGAACGCCATCGAGTAGGACTTGCCGCTCCCTTGTGTATGCCAGAATACACCCAAGCGCCCCAGGTCATCATGCGCACGTTTCACCAGCGGCAGTTCATACGTGGCAGCAGAATCCGCGGTGCGTTGGGTGGCATAGGCCGAATCCGGCGGCGCCTCGGCGGCCTTGAGCAGCTCATACGTCGGCACGCGATACTTAATGAGTCGCTCACCTACCGGGAAGTGTCGCTTCAACTGCTCCTGCCGTACGACCGATGCAACGGCGCGGTTGACGCCGAGCACCTGATGGTTACGCGCCACGATCTTGCGTGTGCCGCCTGCCCGGCTGTCGTCAAAGAGAATGAAGTGCTCCACCAGGTCGAGCAGCCTCTTCTTGGCCAGCATGCCGTCGAGAAGCGCTTCGGCATCCACCCGCGCCTTGTCCGTTTCCGCGTTGCGCTTCCACTCCACGAAGTGCTCCCACTTGCTGGTGATGGAGCCGTAGCGGGCGCTGTCGCCATTGCTGACCACGAGGAAGGCGTTGTGGTGGAAGGCGTGGGCGATGCTCTCGTTCAGGTAGTCGGTTAGGTTGTTGTCGAAGCCGGCGCGGATGTTCCGATAGAACGCTTTCAGCTCGATGAAAACCAGCGGCAGGCCGTTGATGAAACAGATGAGGTCGCCACGCCGGTTGTAGTGCGGGACACGCACGCCCTGGATCTTCAGTTCGCGGACCACCAGGAAGCGGTTGTTCGGCTTTCCATCGAAAGCGGTCCCGTTGTGGAAGTCGATCACCTGCGCCAGCGCATGCCGGGTCTCTCCGTTCGCGTCCCGCCACTCGACCGGCACCCCGCCCCGGATGAAGCCGTAGAACTCGCGATTATGCTGGACCAGCGAACGAGCGAAGTCCACGCGAGTGAGCTTCTCGACCGCCTGCTCCAGAGCCGATTCCGGCAAGTCGCGGTTGAGGCGGGCCAGCGCCGCACGCAGGTCGCGCGCCAGCACCACCTCACGTTCGTTCGCGCGCCCAAGCGTTCCAGTCGATCCGAAGGTCTCAGCGTTATAGGCGTAGACGCTCTCCCAGCCGAGCGTCCTTTCCAGATACTCGGCGAAAGTCTGCTGGACCAGTCGGTCTTCGCTGTTGATGTCCGTGATCATGGAGTTCGGCCGAGTGCGGCTGCCACCTCGGCTACGGTTGCAAAGGCTCGGTCCAAATCGAACTCGGCGAAGTCCCGAGCGCGAAGCACGGCTTTCAACTCCGAATCGAGCTGTGGCCTCAATGCCGCAAGCCGGGCTGACGAAACATCCACCGGGTCGTTGCCGGTCACGGCCAGCTTCTCCCTGACGAGTCCGACCAGCCCCGGCTCCAGCACATCGAGGCTCAGCCGGCGGACCGCGTGGTCGATGTCGTAGTAGTCGCGGATGGCAGCCTCACGGCGGGACAGCGCCGCCCGCAGTTTTTCGGCCATCGTCTCCATTCGCGAAAGGCACAACACGGTCAGAACCGGCGCCAGCGGCAAACCGGAGATGGGGTCGAGCAAGAGCGTCCGCGCCTCACTCGGGACAGCGGGCGTCAGAAGCGGCTCGCGCAGGCCGATTTCCATCCTGATGGTTTCCTCTCGGTCCTCGAGCAGCGAGCGATAGGCGGTGTCAATGGTCATTTAGAAGTGTACCAGTTCTGGTCATGGAAAAGTGTACCAGTCGGTGGCACTCCTCAAGGTTGATGGGGTGAGAGCTCTTGGCCTTTCTGGAGACACAGTCGGCTCTCGTCACTGCCCCAGGGTCAATGTGCTGAGGGTGGTCCATCTCCTGATATCCCCTCATGCAACGTGGTGTTGCGCCTTGTAGTCCTTCATCCGGTAGCTGTTGCCTTTGATGTTGATCACCCGGCAGTGGTGCAGCAGGCGGTCGAGCATGGCCGAGGCGATCACCGGGTCTCCGAACATCTCCTCCCACTCCGTAAAACTTTTGTTGGACGTGATCACGGTGCTGCTCCGCTCGTAGCGGCGGGAGATGAACTGGAAGAAGAGGTGGGCCTCGGCACGACTGATCGGCATATAGCCCACTTCATCGACGACAACCAGGGTGCTTCGGGCGTAGCCCCGACCTCGGGAAGCCATAGAGGAGCCTGCGGCGTCTTGTGTGAGTTTGCCGATCAGATCGGCCATGGTCGTAAAGTAGATGCTGATGCCGGCATAGCAGGCCTTGATCGCCAGGGCCGTGGCCAGATGGGTTTTGCCCACTCCCGGCGGACCCAGGAAGATCACGTTCTCCTTCCGGTCGATGAAGTCCAGGTCAAACAGGCTCATGACCGACCGCTTATCCAGGCTGTCGTGAAAGCTGAACTCGTACTCCTCGATCGTCTTGGCAAAAGGCAGCCTGGCGATCGTGAGCGACATGCGCAGCCTGCGCTCCTCTTTGGCGCTGACCTCCTCCTGCAGCAGTCGATCCAGAAAGGCCAGATAGGTTTCATTTCGGCTTTGGGCCTCTTGGGCCATGCGCCCCACCAACTCCTGGGCACGGGTCATCCTGAGCCGGGCGAGATTCTCGACGATCCGTTCCATCACCAGTTCAGACATGGGCCACCCCCACGATCGCCTCGTAGACAGCGAGCGACCTGCGCTGCACCATCTCGTGGATGAGCCCGTTCTTCACAAGTCCCCGGGTGGCCTTGGCTTTCCCGACAGGGGACCGGTACTTTCTCTGTCTCTGCTCACTGTCCTGCTTCAACGCTTCGTAGAACCGCGGATGCGACAGCAGCTGTCCGTGAGCGTGGGGGATCTCGTACTCGGCGGCCAGCGTCGCATCGTCATAGACCCGGAGGGTGCCGTGCTTGATCTTCAGGAGTACCGGCTTCCCCGCCAGGGTATGGGGCACCACGTAGCGGTTGCCCCCGAAGGAGACCTGACAGTCCTTGTAGACTTTCCGGACGACCTTCTCCGAGGTGTCGTAGGGCCGCATCGGAAGCGGTCCACAGTGCGGCTGCTCACGCTCGAACCGGTGGCGCACCTGTTCTTTCGTCGTCCCGTGGATCCGCTCCATCGCCACGGTAGTGTTCCATTCGAGCGCGTCCCAGTTGACCCGATCCAGATCGGTATAGGAGTATCCCCGCCAGAACCGCTCCCGGAGGTAGTCGATGGGCCGCTCTACTTTTCCCTTGTACCACGGGGAGTAGGGCGGGCAGGCGACCGGTGTGTGCCATAGTGGGCGGCGAAATCCAGCAACGTCGTGTTGAACTGGGCTCGTCCCACGTGCCGGCGGACCACGACGTTTTTCATGTTGTCGTACAAGATCTCCGCGGGTGTCCCGCCAAAGAACCGGAAGGCGTGCTGGTGGCAGTCCAAAAATGCTGTCATCGTACACCGTTCGATAAACTCGATGTGCATCTGCCGGGAATACCCCAGCACCATCGTAAAGACATACAGCGTCTGCACGGTCCCATCGGCCGCGACAGTCTGGAAGTCTGCAAAGTCCACCTGGGCCTGCTGCCCAGGCATTGTCTCGAACCGCAGGTACGCAATCCGGTCCCGCTTCTCCTTGACCTCTCGGACATACCGTTTCACCGTCTCATAGCCTCCGGAATACCCCTGCTTCATGACCAGCTCGTGTACCCTCGTTGCTTGATAGTCCTCCGTGCTGAGCCAGTCCTCGATCATCCGGTAGTAGGGCTCAAGTCCGGAGGCCCGCTTGACGGCCTGGTACGCCGGGAACTCGTGCGTGTCCAGATACTTCTTGACTGTCGTTCGATGCATCCCCAGTTTCCGGGCGATCGCCCGATTGGAATACCCTTGCCGCTGTAACGCCCAGATCTCCATGCATTCCTCCTTTCCGACCATCGCCTCCCTCCCGGTTTCGTGTGAGGGATCGATGGTACGGCTTTTTTACGAGGAATGCCCCCTAAAGGTGGTACATTTTTCATGACCATTCTTGGTACAATTTCTCATGACCGGTGACACCTGGCCTTGATCCTAAAGCTCTGGCGCTCGGAGACCCCAAGCACCATGGCCGCCTCTGCCATCGTCAGCTCCCCGCGAAACACGCGTTCAATAACAGCGACTCGTTGTTGTTCTCTCATCGTCAGCGCTATGGTGTCCATAGCCTGACATAATCACATGGCTATTCACCCCTGACAGAATTACTTTGCTACCACATCCGACGTAACACAGGCTTGCGCCCGGCGCCGCCTTCTGGCACAATAACAACGCTATGGCTGACACCCTCCTCGATAAGGTCTGGCGGGCCCACACGGTTCGAACGCTGCCCTCTGGACAGACGCAGCTTTTCATCGGCCTGCACCTGCTCCACGAGGTGACCAGCCCGCAGGCCTTCCAGATGCTGCGGGAGGCGGGGCTCACGGTCCGCTACCCCGAGCGGACCTTTGCGACCATCGATCATATCGTCCCTACCGCCTCTCAGGCCCGTCCCTTCGCCGACCCGATGGCCGAGGAGATGACCGTCCACCTGACCAGAAACTGTAAGGAGTTCGGCATCTCGTTCTTTGACCTGGACAACGACCGGCAAGGGATCGTCCACGTCATCGGGCCGGAGCTTGGCCTGACCCAGCCGGGCATGACCATCGCCTGCGGCGACAGCCACACCTCCACCCACGGGGCGCTGGGGGCGCTGGCGTTCGGCATCGGCACCAGCCAGGTGCGGGATATCCTGGCGACCCAATGTCTGACGATGGCGAAACCAAAGCTAAGGCAAATCCGAGTAGAAGGCAGGCTCACGCGTGGGGTCTACGCCAAGGATGTGATCCTGGCGATCATTGGCAGGTTGGGTGTGAATGGCGGGGTGGGTTACGCCTATGAGTACGCGGGATCAGCAATTCATGCGATGTCGATGGAGGAGCGCCTGACCATCTGCAACATGAGCATCGAGGGCGGGGCGCGCGCCGGCTATGTGAACCCCGACGCAACCACCTTCGAATACCTCAAGGGACGCCCCTTCGCGCCTCACGGCGAAGCCTTTGACCGAGCGGTCAGGTGGTGGAAGAGCATGACGACCGATCCCGATGCCACCTTCGACGACATCGTCATCCTGCGCGCCTCCTCGATCGAGCCCATGCTCACCTGGGGCATCAACCCTGGGCAATCGATAGGGGTGAGCGAGCGGATCCCGCATCCACACGACGCGCCAAATGTGGATCGGGCTGCCTGGGCCGAGGCGCTGGCCTTCATGGATCTCGAGTCCGGCCAGCCGATCGCCGGGACGCCGATCGATGTCGCCTTCATCGGCTCCTGCACCAACGGGCGCCTCTCTGACTTGCGGGTTGCGGCCGAGGTTGTCCGGGGGCGAAAGGTAGCAAAGGGGATCAGGGCCCTCGTCGTTCCAGGGTCACAGGCGGTGGCTCGGGCGGCCGAGGCCGAGGGGCTCCACGAGATCTTTCTGGCGGCCGGGTTTGCGTGGCGAAAGGCGGGCTGTTCGCTCTGTCTCGGGATGAATGAGGATAAGTTGACAGGCCGAGAGATCTGTGCCGCTTCCAGTAATCGGAACTTCAAGGGGCGCATGGGAAGCCCCACGGGGCGGACGCTCCTCATGAGCCCGGCTATGGTGGCCGCGGCAGCCATTCAAGGACAGGTCGCGGACGTACGGGAGATGCTGCCGTGAGACAGGACGATCTTCGCCGCCAGATCGCCGGTCGCGCGATACCGCTGCCCGGCAACGATATCGACACCGACCGGATCATCCCGGCCCGCTTCCTGAAATGCATTACCTTCGAGGGGCTTGAGGCGCACGTCTTCGAGGACGACCGCCGGCAGATGCCGGACCACCCGTTCAACCAAGCTCGCTACCAGGGGGCGACGATCCTGGTAGCCGGCCAAAACTTCGGCTGCGGCTCCTCTCGGGAGCATGCGCCGGAGGCGCTCAGGCGCTGGGGTATTCGCGGCATCGCAGGTGAGTCGTTCGCCGAGATCTTCTTCGGTAACTGTACGGCAATTGGACTCCCCTGTCTGACGCTGAATGCCGAAGGCGTTGCCTGGTTAGGAGAGGCCATATCGCGGTGCCCGGAGCAGGAGGTCCTGCTGGATGTCGAGCACCGGCTGGTGCGTGTCGGCGAGCGGAGCATCCCGGCCATAATCCCGGACGGGGCTCGCAATCAGCTTTTGACCGGGACCTGGAACGCGATGGGCGTTCTGCTGGGGGCGGGAAATGAGATCGACCAAGTTGCCAGGAGCCTTCCTTACGTCAATGGCTACTGAGCACGCCTTGACCCTGCCAACGTCACGATAGGCTGCGTCACCCCCTCCCTCATCTCCTGCAACTGCCCACAGGTGCATGCCACCTTTCCTCATTCCAGTCAATGGAGAATGCACCACCCTGCTCTCGAACAGGTTTGAGCTACCCCAGCCTGGACGAGTCGCACATCTTCACCTTTTCTCTCTCCAGTCTCGCTACAACAGAAGCACATCGAGGAGGGTGAAACAGAATAGGGTGATGCTGAGGAGGCCATTCGCCGTGAAAAAGGCGGCGTCGAGTCGCTTCAGGCCGTAGCGGATAAGGAGCAGATGTTCATACACCAGGAGGCCTGAGGCCAGGAGGACACCAGTCAGGTAGAAAGAGCGCAGGCCCAAGAGAAAAATCAGGAGCAGAAGGAGGAACAGGGTCAGCGCGTGCAAGGTTCGAGAGATGGCCATCCCGGTCGCTACTCCGAACCGGGCCGGGATCGAGTAGAGGCCGGTGACCCGGTCAAAGTCAATATCAGCCATGGCGTACAGGATATCGAACCCGGCCACCCAGAAGAGGACGGCAAGGCCGAGCACAACCGGAGCCGCCGCCACCTCGCCAGTCACAGCGATCCATGCGCCGAGAGGAGCCATGGCCAGCGCCAGCCCCAGGATCAGGTGGGAGAGAAAGGTAAAGCGCTTGGTGTAGGAGTACAGGATCAACACCGCCATCGCAACGGGAGCCAACTTGAGGCAGAGGGGATTCAGCCGGGCGGCGGCGAATAGGAACAGTGCGAACGACCCAAGCATGAGCAGGATCACCTCTCCGCGCCGGACCAGTCCCTTTGGGAGGGCTCGCTCCCGCGTGCGGGGATTTCTGGCATCGATCTCCTGATCGGCCAGGCGGTTCATCGCCATGGCTCCGCTCCTCGCGCCGACCATGGCCAGCACAATCCAGAGGAGTATCGGCGGTGCCGGGACCCCTCGAGCTGCCAGGATCGCGCCCATGAAGGCAAATGGGAGCGCGAAGATCGTGTGAGAGAACTTGATCAGCTCGAGCAACAGAGCCGTCTTGCGAATGGCCGGCTGCGCCAGGTTCACGCTCATTTCTTTCCCACATGAAGAGTGACGATTCCACCGGTCATGGTGCGGAAGTGCACGTTGCGGAAACCCACCTCTTCCATCATCCTGGATAGCTCCTGCGGGGCGGGAAAAGCGGATACAGAGGCTGGAAGGTATCTGTACGCCTGGGAGTCTCCAGAAATCAGGCCCCCCAGCCAGGGGAGCCCGCGATGGAAATACAAACGGTAGAGCCATCCAAAGAGTGGCCCTTGGGGAGTGGCAAACTCCAGGACGATCCCCACACCCCCCGGATGCAGTACCCTACAGAGTTCTGCCAGCCCACACTTACGATCCACCAGGTTGCGGATGCCGAAGGCAACGGTGACCGCATCGAAGGTATCGGTACTGAAAGGCAGGGCCTCAGCGGAGCCGACGTGCAGCCGGATACGATCTGCCAGCCCCTTGCGGGCCACCTTCTCCGCCGCGATACGAATCATGGGCGGACAAAAGTCCACTCCGATAATCGCCCTGGCTAAGGGGAACTGCTCGGCCAACTCGAGGGCCATGTCGGCAGTCCCGGTGCAGACATCAAGCGCCACCCCGCCCGAAGGGAGCTGAGCTTGAGCTACGGCCTCCCGGCGCCAGTAGCGGTCCCGCGCGAGACTGAGAAGACGATTGAGGAGATCGTATCGAGGCGCAATGCCGCCAAACATCCGGCGAATGACGTCGCCATCTCTCCCACCTCCATTCGCCCCCATTCAGTTCGGGGAGAGTTCCAACTGCCGCTCTTCATGCGATACTCTGGAAGCAGGCAACAGCAGTTTCACTTGGTCCCCCTCACGGAAGATCCTCGTTTCCTTGATCCCATTCAGGTGCGCCACCTCCCACGCCAGTTGCTGATCGCCCAGCACATCCCTGGCCACAGTTGCAGGCGTATCTCCCTCTTTGGAAACGTAGACCTTCAGACGCCGATTATCCTGCTTCGCCCCGTAGACCAGACCGTTGAGGTGCGCTTTGTACTCGTTCGCCTTCACCTCGAGGTTGCCGCCACTTTGCCCAATGAGGATGGAGGCCATGGTCTCGGCCTTCACAACGCGGTCGTTGGTCTCTGGGTGGGTCCCCTTAAAACCGTGATAGCCCAACGCCTCCAGTCGCTCCTTCATCTTCATCGCCTTAAGGAAGGTCACCATTTCTCTGGGATCGTACCCAGCGCGATAGATCGTACGGAGTCCTAGCTCGTCAGCTTCCATCTCCGCCTCTCGACCATACCCCAAGAGGATGTGATCGAAAATGGCTCCCGAAACCCTCGCCCACTCCCCTGTATTCTGACGACCGCCAGGGCTAGCAGCCATAAGACCCAGCGACAGGATTTGCGCACCCAATGCTTTGGTAAGCTGATGAGCCGCATGGCGAGAGGTGGCGTGGCCGATCTCATGACCGAGGACCCCGGCGAGCTGAGCCTCGCTATTCAGCATCGCCAGCATTCCTCTGGTGATGTAGATGTAGCCGCCGGGCAGGGCCATCGCGTTTACTTCCGGGATATCGACGATCTTGAAGCTGTAGCGGAAACTGGTTGGGCCAATCCCGTCGAGTAGTCGCTGACCGACCGACTCCACATACGCTTGCAATTGCTGATCGCGGTAGCGCCCAAACTGTCCGAGAATCTCTTGATCCGCCTTCTTACCGATCTCGTTCTCCTCAGCTTCGGATATGATGGTGAAACCATAGACGCATCGAGGAGAAGCGAATCCAAGCAAGAATACCGCGACTAACAGCAACAAATCACGCCTACCGACCCTGTTGCAGCAGCCCATCACTCACAATCCTCACACCGAACGCTTATCGAAGCCTCGACGCCACTACCTCAATATTCTGCCGGGCCTTTTCAGCCAATGGACCCTTTGGCAGGTACTTCAGATACAGCTTGTATTCTTTCAGCGCCTTGCGATACAGAACCTTATCGTCAACGCCCAATTTGGCCTTCGTATGGTACGAGAGTCCTAGATGGTAGTGTGCCTCGGCGAAGTCGCCCCGAAGCTTGACCGCCTGCTCGTACTCGGCAATCGCCTGGTTGAGGTCGGTGAACATTCGCTCATGGTAAGAGACCCCGAGCTCTAAATGCGCCTCTGCCGTTGTCGCCAGATTAGCAGCCGGCTTACGCTCGGTTTCTGGCGATTTGCCCTCAAGCGCAAAACTTGACCCCTGGAGGACAAGCACAACCAACACCGTGGCGAAACCGCTGAGGTACTGCTTCTTCACGCGATCATTCGAGCTGTAGGGTCCCGATGCGACCATTTTGCCTCGTAGTGTCAGAACAATTAGGAAATGCGATCGACAGGTAACGATCTATGGCCTCTGCAACACGCCTCGCGATGGCATCACATCGTGGTAGGATTGCTGGGTCTCTTGAAGGCAGAAAACGCGCGATCCAGTTTTGCGGCGACACGCTCAGCATGCAATGCGCCGATCAAACGACTGGAGCCGGCGGGGGGAATTGAACCCGCGACCTGCTGATTACGAATCAGCTGCTCTACCAACTGAGCTACGCCGGCGCGAGAGTGCAACTACTATAGCCAAGGGTCTCAGGGCTGTCAAGCTACAGAAGACAGCTACAGAAGACATGGGGCGATCCGTGCCGCCCTTACGGCGGTGGCCGATTGCGATCTCGCGGCGGATCCGCAGGCGCGTCAGGTTCTCCAGATCGACGCCTTCAAAGGCCAGCAGCTTCGCCTTGACGGAAGGGCCCCCTCCGGAATACTCCCCGAGGCGGCCATCGCTCCTGACCACCCGGTGGCATGGGATCAGAAGCGGGATCGGGTTCTTGGCCAAGGCTGTCCCGACCGCACGGGCTGCCCGTACCGCGCCAATTTCCTTTGCGACCCATTGGTATGAGCGCACCTGACCGGTTGGGATTGTCCGGATCTTTCGCAAGACCCTCTGCTGGAAAGGTGTGAGACAGGACAGGTTGATTCGACCAGAGAAACGCCGCCGCCCTGTCAGATGATCCAGTACCTGTTTGGCCATGTCTCCCGGTAGGCGGGGATCCCGTAGCGGTCGAATGCCGAATAGCCTCTCGCATACCCGCTCAAAGCCACGCCCATCCGACCCGAGGGCAACACAGCACACAGCCTTGCCACGATAGGCCACATAAAGCCGTTTAAGCGGCGTTGAAACCGATGCGTACCGAAGAGGAGGCGACATACGTTTACAACGCAAGGTACCGCTGTATCTTTTCAACAAAGGGGGCACTCAGCCGCGCGAGTTCCACCTGCCTAAAGAGCATGACTAAGCTTTCAGAGGACAGTCTGACCCACCCGTCCACCGTACTATCCAGGTTGGCCCTCAGTTGTAATTGGCTCGCACAGATCCAGAGCTGACCGTGTTCGGCAAAACGGATCTCTGTTCCTTCATGCTCGGCCGCCATCACGATCGCCTCCCGGAGCGCGTCGCAAGAAATAGATTGCAGGTCAATCCCCCCAAGATCGACCGCGGCATGGACCTCCGTCGATCGCCCATTACCGGAGGCCTTGATAGATTGGGCATGCGTTGAATCGGAGTGGTCATTCCAAAGCGGACAGACGTTCTTGTAGGCGCACCAATGGCAAAGATTAGTTTTGATCGGCTTGAACTCGGTATCGGCCTCGATGCGGTCGATGAGGGCGATCGTCGAACTTTTCAGGCTCTCGAGCGCTGTCGGTGTTCGCCTTGAACGGCGCTCCCTTCCAAAAGCCAGGTAGTGCCAGACCAGCTCGATCTCTTTGGCGTCAGGCCACATCCCTTCTATCGCGAGCTGATAGAGGGCCAGTTGCCGATCAACGTCGATCTTTTCCTGGTTCGGCAGACGACCGGACGTCTTGTAGTCATGGATCTCGTAGCATCCTGGCCCGATCCTCACCAGACGGTCAATGTATCCTTGAATGTTGTAGCAGCTATTGGGGTCAAGCGAGGTGGCCACCTGATATTCCAATCCCAATACCTGTCCGTGGTTGAACGGCTTATGAGCCTGATAGTAGTTACCCAGACAACGCTCGCCAAACTGCTTGTAATAGTCGACCGAATAGTCCTGTTTGACGATCTTCACCTGTTCGTGCCAGTGCTGCCCCCACTGCCCGTGATAGTCGTTCAGCAGATCAGCCAGGCTCGGATCTTCACCAGGCTGTAGGTCTCGATAGAGCTTATGCAGCACCTCATGAACCCGCGATCCGAGGAATGCCTCGATCGACTCCTCCTCACGGGGGATCCGATCGAGATAGCGGAACCTGTACTGAAGGGGGCAGGATTCGTATGTGGAGAGCCGGGATGCTGAGTAGATCTGCTCAGGCATATCCCACGGTGCGAAGGAACTCGGCGAGAGAGCGACACTGAACATAGGGGTTCCGCGTCCGCTCCTCGCCGATACTGCTGGAGGTGCGGCCAGCGGCGTAGTTATGACCGGGCAGGAGTACGGTCTTATCGTCCAGCTTCATCAATCTATTGGTCAGCGAATCGTACATCTGATCGGGGCTGCTGCCCGGGAGATCCACTCGACCGCACGCGCCGATGAATAGCGTATCGCCTGAAAACAGCCGGTCCTGAACCAGAAAGCATTGTGACCCGGGTGTGTGGCCGGGGGTATGGATTATCGTCATGGTAAGGTCGCCAAGGTTCAGGGTGTCGCCATGATCGACCCGCATGATGTTCGATCCGGCGAGCGGGGTCAGATGGCCCGCTTCAGCTCTGTGAACGACCACCGTGGCGTCTACCCGCTCGAGTAACTCCGCGATTCCCGGAATCTGAAGACCATACAGCTTACCACCCACATGATCGGGATGGGTATGGGTGGCGAGGATGTGGGTGATTCTCATCTCATCGGCCTGGGCAAGTTCCACGATCCTATCGATCTCCCAGGCCGGATCGACCACAGCGACCTCCCTCGTCTTGGTCGAGCCGATAAGATAGACGTAGTTGGCCATCTGGCCTACTTCAATCTGTTTCAGGTAGAGCGTCGGCAGTATGCTCATCGCGTCCATAGCGTCCATAGCGTCGTTGCGTCTGTAGCGTCATCGCGTAGACGCAATAGACGCATTACCGAATCGATTGACCTCCATCCACTACCACGACTTGACCGGTAATGAAATCCGAGCCCTCCACAAGGAAGAGGACGGTCTTGGCAATGTCGACCGGGTCGCCGATCCGCTTGAGCAGCGTGCCCTTGACGATCGACTCCCGCTCCTTCTCGCCATAGTCCTCCGACAGCAGCACCGTACCAGGCACCACGGCGTTCACCTGGACCTCAGGCGCCAGCGCCTTCGCCAGCCCTTGGGTCATGGTAATCAACATCCCCTTGGAGACAGAATAGGGCAGGAAATCGGCCCACGGTTTGATCCCTGCGACATCGGCGATATTGATGATCTTCCCGGCTCCCTGCTGCCGCATCAGCAGGCCAAGTCGCCTGGCCAGCAGGAACGGTCCCGTGAGGTTGACGCGCAAGAACTGTTCCCAGTCCTGCACGGTGAGGCTTTCAAGGGGCGTCCTGCGAAAGATCGCGGCGCTGTTCACCAGGACGTCAACCTTTCCACATGCCCGAATGGCATGGTCGGCGAGCGCCTCGACCTGATCCGGTTCCGCCAGATCAGCATGGAAGGCGAATGCTCGCTGGCCGAGACGCTCCACCGCCTCTACCGTCTCGTGGGCCTCTGATACGCTGTTCTTGTAATGGACCACGACATCCGCGCCACGACCGGCTATCGCCAGGGAGATCGTACGGCCAACACGCCTGGCCGCCCCTGTCACCAACGCCGTTCGCCCACGAAGCTCCATCTCCCCCACTCAGTTCCAGACAGCCTCGCCTGCAACGCCTTCACGCGTGACTCGACAGACGTGATCAGGGCGTAACTACTCAGGTGTTTAGGCTGTAGGCTGAAGGCTGTTAGCCGTTGCGCATGGACCGGATCGAGGCGCCCAGAACCTTTTCGGTCTCCATCATTGTCGCGTCGCAGTCGGACACGCCTGGCTCATCCGTGCGCGTTCCTACAGTCTAAAAGCCTTCAGTCAATCTACCTTGTAGTTACGTCAGAGCTACATATCCGATTCGAGAGCATGATACTGTTTGGACTGGCCACTGCCAAGCATTATCTCCCGCTTCGCTGAAATGCCTAGCGGGCTCCGCAGCCCTAGACTCACAACCTACCGGTCCCCATCGCCCGTCGGCGATGAAATACAAAGGGCCCCCCAGACCACGCCGGGAGGCCCTATCGTCTTAAGAGGCTGCTCGTTGCCGTACCTTACACCGACTTTGGTATGGCTATCCCGCACTTCTCGCAGACTTTCATCATGCGACCGCGAGGGTTAAAGACCATACTCCAGATCAGATCTCCGCCACATACGCACTGACCGGCCGTCTTCCGGATCTGGCCCTTAGAGCGGCTGGCAAGCTTTGCTCCTTGTTTCTCCGCCATGTCGTCTCTCCCCCCTTCACGCAGTAAGTAACGATGCTTCCCCTCGCCGGATCCGCACGAGCACATCGCCAACACAGCACAATGCCAGGAGTCCTGCAGACCCACACGCGTACTATATCATAACAGCATCAAACTGAATACATTAGCAGCACCGAAGGAAGAACCTGGCGGGCTCGCTTCCTTGGTGGCCTATATTTTATACGTTAGACTGATACCGATCAAATGAATATCTGTATCATACTTTCCGTTGGCGTTGTTTAAAGGATTCAATGGATCAGCAACCGTATTGTTTTTACTCCTCCCCTCCAGCAATTGATAACCATATGCTAGGTCGATTCTCATGTTCTTATATTTTATATTTGTTCCAACGGTGAAAAGGTGTGTAGTCGCATCTGGGACAATAGGGTCAAATGTCTTATCAGGTACTGGATTTCCTCCATATAGGTAGCCGGTAAGCAATGCAACCGCGTCATTCAGTTGATATTTTACCCCCAGATTTGCAGAGTACGTATCATGCCAGTTTTTTTCTGTAATGGACACAGTGCTGCCTAAAACGGATTTATCTAGGTTTATCCTTAATTCTTTGAATGATGACCAGCCTTCCCATCTCATACCAGTTTCTAGTGTCAGTCGATTAAAACCTTTGTAGTCGATGCCTGCCTGGACTACTCGTGGAAGCGTAATATGTGAATTGCCTGGAGTATTTGGAAATATAGCTCCGAGTGATGGGCTGGGAAGGGCAAAGGTGGCATCACCATCAATGCCAACCTTGATTTCACTTCGGTATGAGGCACCGAACGAAATATCTTTATTGATGTCATACAGGATTCCAAAATTATATCCAACACCATTTCCATCACCCTTAAATTTTTGTCTACCGTCAGGAAGGCCAGCGGGAAGGCCAAGGCTAGGAACAGCGCTCGCCAAACCTGATAGGTTTAGTCCTTTTTTTAAGGTTGTGTCAAGGAGAAGGAAATCCACTCCTGCGGCAAATGTAAAATCAGGTGTTATCCTATATGATACTACCGGATTGATATTGAAAGTTTTCATTTCTGAGTTGGTTGCTATGTATCTTCCTTCCCAACTATTACCCCAGTTAGTCCCTAGTCCGAAAGGACTAAAGACACCCAAACCCGCGCTGATCTTATCATTGAACTTATGGGTAACAAAAACTGTGGATGGATAAAACACCTCACTTTCTGTTCGAAATGAATTTCCAGTTGCAGCACTTTTAAATTCCTGCGAAGGGAAGAGTAAGGTTGTCCCTAGTTCTATTTGTGTTCCTTCGAGTTTATTAATCAATGCGGGATTGAAGAAAATCGCCGAGGGGTCATCTGCGTGCGCAATTACAGCATCTGCCTGACCTAAAGCCGATGCACCCTGTGTATAGATCGCAAAGCCAGAGCCATAAACATTTGAGGTAGTACAAAAGACAAAGAATATAAGTACATAAACAGCTATTCCTCTCCACAATACTTTTTGATTCATAGTAAAACGCCCTCTCTTATCGTCCGTCTTCGTGTAGTGCCCCCCTGAAAGTCAACAGGGCTTATGCCGCCTGGGGGAGTTGAGAGAACTGTTCACGCCAGCCGCGAGGGGTGAGATACCCCTGGGCCGAGTGTTGCCGTTCCGTGTTGCAGCGTCGATCCAAGCCAGGATGACCCGTTCGGCCTCCTCGAAGAACTCGAAATGATGCAACCACACACACTTCTGCTTCAGGGTGCGGAAGAAGCGCTCGATCACCCCGTTGTACTCCGGCGAGTAGCGCGGGATGAACTCCTGAGTGATGGCGAGTTACTGGGTGGTCCCGACCCTGCCTATCCGGTTGATTGCCAAAGTGCCAAGAGGCGGCTTTGGTGATCTCAAGGCCGGTCGATAACGCCATGTTTTTCAGGGTTTTCATTTCCCATGGTGCTCTTAGGCGTCCATCGTTTGATGGTTTTGGCAATCAACCGGATAGGCAGGGTTGAGTCGCCCCGGTGTGTCATAGTCTCTGTTTACTCCTCAAGGGCGGCAGTATAATGCGTTTTCATGTTGGGAGTCAATCTCATTCTTAGTGACAATGCGCAACGGCCTCCCATGTCTCTCACGCCGCGTTCTCGCATCATCGTGCATCTCGGGGTAAACTATAAAATCTTGGACCTCTTCATTATGATTATGGTGAAATAAATTATCCATGTATTTGAAGTATTGATCAGTATATTGTGTATTCAAAATCCAGAGGGTATGTATTTTTTCATAGGGTACGGACTGGCTTTGCGCATAGCTAACGGGATACAGTAATATAGGAATTTCATCCTGCTGCTCATAATATTTTGATAGCATGGAGATGCAGATATAAATTGTGTTAATAGGGAGATCTTTAGCGTCCAGGATAATAACGTGGAAGCAATTCGTCAGGTTAGACAGGTTTAAACCGACATCAGAGACATTTACCACTATAACTGCCTTTAGGATATCATTTTTCTTCAAAGAAAAAAGAATCCTTTCCCTTTTGAAACCAAGCCTATTAAATTCTTTACTGAGATTATCATTATCAATCATATCCGGCGTTAAATCCAGGGCTTGAAGCATCAGGCCTCCGGATTCATATTCATAAAAATTTTCCAGTTCTAAAAGGTCTTCTGGCTGGGTTTTAGTTAATGCCATTGCTTCCGGTAAATTAGGTTGTGTGTCAGTTCTTGGAAAACAGAAATAGGCAAAGGAATCAACGGAACATGCCTTTGGAGTATTGATTTCTTTGGCACACCCTCCAAAAACACGCATAGGAAACTTATTATCTGGTCTGAAGTAACAACCGACAAAATTCATGTGTGTTGAATAGAGACGGTGAAAATCGTTTATATAACGTTCAACCTGTCTCAGCACAACAAGTCCAGTATTGCCATGTTCTGCTCTGAGGGAGGCATGGTGGTGAATTAACCATGTATCTTCATAAAAACGGATTATCGCTATATGTGCTTGAATTATACCTTTGTCTTGACATACGAAATGTCTGGCTATATGGGGATTTTCGACATAAAGCTTCTCATAAGTTTCTTTAAACCTCTCCTTGTCAGCGCACATAAGGGCATATTTTTTAGGATAGATAAAGCCTGTCTCGAAAAAGAACTTCCACAGCGCATCTATATCCACCCTATTGCAAACATAGGCCTTTTTATTTACCGCCTGATGTAAATAACTCGAAAGTCTTACTTGTTCCTGGATGTCCATATCTAAAATGGTTATTCCGCACTTCGCGAGAGTGTTGCCATCGTTGGTTTTATAAACATTTCTATTCACAACCTGGGATTTGCATCTGATTTTAAAATCATATGCTAATTCTATGTACAGTTCCGGGATAATCATTCCAGCCAAAAGCACAGCATTGTCCATGTCTTCCTCAACAGAAAAACCAGAACCTGTCAGATCTTCAACTTCCATATTGATAAGTTTCTGAGTAAAAGGATGTATAAAGTTAATATTTGGTGAGGGTGACAATTTGTGTCGAGAGCTTCGAAATTCTTTCGTCTTAAATCTGCGTATCTGATCGTTTACAGGTTTTAATACAAAGGCTCTTTTTTTTTGGCCATACGTTTGTCGGATTATCCTACATTCTCCTGAATAAAGTATATCCTGTTTATTTTTAAATGTAACATATACCGTATCTTCAGGATTAACCCAATGAAATGGTTGGGACGGCTCAGTTGATACTTCTATACAGAACGAGACAGCGTTAAAGTTCAAAAGAGATCCGTAAAATATTACACTGTTTTGAATGAAATCAACCTGAATACCCTTACATAAGTGCCTTCTTACCTTGCGATAGCTAAGCTCGTAACAAATTTCAGGAAGGCTGAAACTAATTCCTTCCTCACCTGTTTCCTTTAAGGCAGCTTCAACAAGAATAAGCGCTAGATCATCTGTAACTAGAAAATTTAGAAATTTGTAAGAACTCAATTTCTGTTTTAGTCCTGCTGGTTCAATCCACAAACATTCCAAACTATTTTCAAGACATGGCTGTGGCTTGGCTTGAAGAGATAGGACAGTATCATACTTTAGGTGTTTGAAATTTATAAGTATTGTGCCAGTTTGAAAATTAATATAGTTCAGGATGTTTCTTAGATGTTTTCTGGAGACCTTCTTTCTTTCTTCCAGTCCCTTATCTAGGTCGGAGTGGGAAGACTTAGCAATTCTGTGGAGTTTATCCATTGTCTACCTCCGATCAGAGTCGATTGTTTTGTTTGAGAGCCTGTCCTGCAAACCCCAGTTCACCCTTGACTGGCTCAGGGCGAACGGTAAATGTAAAGAAGCGTTAGACTCACTACACTAGAACGTAATAACGTTCCAGCGAAAAGCGTTGCCGTGCTACCGTTGTGTGGTGTCGCGTGAGATGCACTGGTGGAAGCTTAAAGCAATTGCTGTACCAGGACTATCAGGGGACCGGTCGTCCGACTAGGGATGGTGACGGAGGCCTTCATATCAACGAGTTGTGAGAAGAAGGCTGGACTGAACAGGAGTGACGGATCGGCTGATGCGCCGAAGCACGAGAAGGAACTACATCGTTCGAGCGACGAACTTACCCATAGCCTGAGTTCGCTAAAGCAAACTGGACCCACCTACTATGGCAATGATCGAGCAAAAGGGACCCACCATGACCTACTCGCTGTTTCTCGTGTGTTCGAGCCAGACCACACCGGAGACAGGGAGGGAGAGGAGTGTGAGGGATGGATCAGTACGAGCTCTGAGGATGGAAATAATGGACACCAAAGTCGTGTAAAATACAAGGACGGAGGTGTCAGGATGAAGGGGATTCCACAGGGAAGGTACACGAAGGAGTTTCGAGAGGAAGCGGTAAAACTGGTCACGGAAGGGAACATGACGATACCGGCAGCAGCCCCGAGGGTGTCCTTACCGCCGTCAACGTAGGGGCACTGGCTGCGAGCGAGGAACTCGGGAAAGCGAGCTGAGATAGGCAAGAGCCAAAAGCCGCTGACGGAGATCGAGATAGAGTTGGCCAGGACAACGCGGGAACTGGTTGAAGTCAAGATGGAGCGGGACATCGTAAAACAAGCCGCCGCGTCCTGTGCGAAAGAGTCGCTGCCCGGTACGCGATGATGCAAGCGATGCGACGACAATATCCGGTACTGCTGATGAGCCGGGTATTGGAGGTATCGGCAAGTGGAGAGTACGCGTGGCGTGAGCGGCCCCCTGCTGATCGGGCGCAGGAGAAGGCGCGTCTGGAGGTAGAGACCAGGGCCGCGCTACGCGTACACGCCAGACATGCGGGCCTGAACGCTTGCAGCACGAGTTGGCGGCACACGGCGTCCATGCCGGCGTGTGCCGCATCAAACGCCTCCGCAAAAAGCTTGGGATACGCTGTAACCACACGAAGCAATTCACCCAGACCCCCCCGTGGGTGGGGGGCGTCGGATGACGATCTGGTTGCAGCACGACATGGGGGAAACGGTGAATCTGAAGCGTGTACGGCGGCTGAGACGGGAGATGGGTTTGGAGGCCGTGTAGGCGAGGCCGCGGCTGAGTCGCCCGGGCAAAGAGCGGGTGCGCACGATGGACGCGGACTTTTGTATGGAGGCCTTGGAGTGGACGACCCTCAGGCGCGCACGTCCGGAGATTTTCAATTCTGATCAAGGGGCGCCACCGGGACGGCGTTCACAGGCACCTCAAGGCGGCGGACATTCGGATCAGCCACGAGGGGCGCGGGTGTGTGTTCGACAACCTCTTTATCGAGCGCCTGTGGCAGTATGCGGGGGTGGAGCAGGCCGTGAGCGGGTTGGATGCGTTCTTCCGATTCTACAACGAGGAACGGCGGCAGCAAGCCCTCGCGTATCGCACCTCCTGGAAGGTGTTACAGGGCCGCGTAAGCGGATGGCGAAACACAGTCTCTATGGCATGGAGGACCTAACTTAAATTTCAGCTTTTTGTGTCTTGACAATGGGGTACACCTTAGTAACCAGTTATTATTGTTCGATCGATAGCCGGACAGTAGTGATATAATCACAAAAATATTTCCGGTATCAATCTAAACGATCCGAGGGAAGAAAGAATGGGGGGGTATGGAATACTTAATGGAAAATGAAGAAGAGGCTTTCCGTCTGGATATTAAAACAAATACTAAGGTTGTTGAGCAGCAAGCTCTCTGGGCTGGTATTAAACCAGGCATGCACGTTGCTGATATGTGCTGTGGTTCAGGAAAAGTAACTTCTATATTACATAAATTAGTTCAACCTGGTGGAGTGGTAATCGGATTCGATGGTTCAGAAAAGAGGATTGAATATGCCAAAGAACGCTATAACGATAAAGGGGTAACATTTAAGCGTAGAGATATACGAAAGTCCCTTGGCGATGAGGAGATGTTTGACTTTGTCTGGATGCGTTTTGCTTTAGAGTATTACCTTTCCAGCAGTTTTGACATCGTTAAAAATGTAACGAAGATTATAAAACCAGGTGGTATTTTATGCCTGGTTGATTTAGACCATAATTGTTTAGGCCATTTTGGCATTTCACCAAGGTTGGAAAGAACCCTTTTTGCTGTGATGAAATATTTAGAGGAAAATACAGATTTCGATCCCTATGTAGGGAGAAAACTTTATTCTTTCCTGTATGATCTTGACTATCAGGATATAAACGTGAATGTTACCGCTCATCACCTGATATTTGGGGAATTAAACGACATTGATGCCTACAACTGGACGAAGAAGTTTGAAGTTATCTCAAAAAAGGTAAATTTCAATTATGAAGAATACGACGGAGGATACGAAGAGTTTTTAGGGGAATTTAATAGATTTTTTGTCAATCCAAGAAGATTTACTTACACACCAGTAATTTGTTGCAGAGGACGTAAGCCTGTTGCTTGACTTAAATCTGTCAACTATTTGATTCAGTCTTTAGCTCTCTATTGTAGTATTTAAGAAAAGCATCAACAATTTTTTTATCATAACTTTTTCCTACCTGCTCATCGAGTAGTTGAAATGCTATATCGAGGGGCATCGGGTCCCTGTAATGACGTTTTGCTGTTATAGCTTCGAAAAAGTCAGCTACGCTAATTATTCTAGCGCCCAGAGGAATATCTTCTCCCTTCTGTCCTTTTGGGTAACCACTGCCATCAATTTTTTCATGGTGTGATCCTGCAATATTAGGGATCTCCTTATAAATGCCTTCAAAATGTACCTGCTCCAATATCTTTTTGGTCTTTTCCGCATGAGTTTCTATTTCCCTACGCTCTTCGGTATTAAGTTTGCCTGGCTTCATTAATACAGAATCTCTAATACCTATCTTACCATAATCATGTAGTAATGAGGCAATACGAATGATTTCCATATATTCCTTCGGTACATCCAATTCGCGACATATTCCCATGGCGTACTCTGTAACTTTTTCGGAATGACCTGCCGTCAGTGGGTCTCGAGCATCAATACTAGCCGCCAAGACGTGTAATATTGATTTGAATTGCCGTTCTTTGGTTTCCAAGAGCAAACAGTTATGAATGCTTATCCCAATTTCAGGCGCAACACCCATGAGCAAACTAATATCACTCTGGACCAATGGCTTTTTTGTCTTTATATTGTCTACTGCAAGAATTCCTAGTGCCTCTCCTTCGTAGATTATTGGACAGCAGATAAAGGACAATGCCCCCATTTGTTTTGCAAATTCCAGACTGCGAGATGAAAGGTGGGCCTCTATCTCATGTATATCATTTATCAGAAATGGTTTCTGTTCACGAAAAGAGACAACAAATAGCCCGCTTGACTCAGGCGTATTTAAATGAAACCGAGTGTTCTTCAAAATGTTTAATTGCTCGGGAGTATAACCAAAACCTGCACGGAATAATAATAGGGAATTGTCTTCATTTGTCAAAAGAATCACGCCACGATCATAACAAAGGCGGGTCTCCAAAACTTTCATGGTATTAGATAAAATGATATCGACGTCCATTTGCTTACTAAGAGAAAGTCCGATTTCACTTAGCATTAGGGAATTATTATAATTTACGTCAATCTGTTCTATAAGCTCATCGGACGAAACCTTGAGGCTGTCTATAGCTGCACTTAATTCCTTTTTTTCGATGATTGCAGCATAGAGCGTTAATGAAAGAACAACAAAAACAGAAAATGGTACAATTGTTATCAGCGCAGACAAAGAATACATGAAAGAAGAACCGAGGCTTACGGCGAGAAAAAACAGGGCAGCATAATTTCTGATTTTTTTACAGAAGGAGAAATACGATGGTTTCCATGAAACAATATAACGACAAACTCTCCCACCTTTGAAGACACATTCAGGATGTCGGATTTCAGGGAGACTATAGTTAAAGATTAAGGCAATGGCTTCAAAATACCCGATTCTATTATCACATTGAAATTGTTCTTCGTGAACGCCTTTTAGTGGAGTGACAGTGATTTCAATTCCATGGGGGGATTTTATCTTTGATTCATAAATTGACGATTTAGTGAATTTAGGGGCATATTTTCCTATTATTTCATAAGCTTTTGCAGGGCCAACAAGACCCAACATATACTGTCTCATTGCTCCTATGGACTCGGATGATGCCGCGTATCTTCCAGCTTCTCTTGCTATGTCTTTATTTTTAGTTAGCCCTTCCAGCCTTTTATAAAACAAGGCTATCTGTTCCTGCGTAAACCAGTGGCCTTCGTCTATAACCTGATATGGCTCAATCTTTGCGTAGCTTAATAATTCACTGATATTTACGTAATTATATTTTTTATTAATAAACTTTAGGTAGGTATCTATTACCCTACTATTATATAGAGGGTTATCGACGGTCAAGCCCATTTCTTCCTGTAAAAGCTCAGAGGCATAACCTCCGCTCGCTCGCTCGGTCAACCCGCCCGCGATGGCGTCCTTGATCGCCATGATCAGCGCCTCCCGCCGTTCACCATGGAGGTGGAGGTCATGATGGCCCCCTCCAACCCGCGCGCTCGCCTCTTTTGAGCAGGGTGTATGCCACGGTCAACTCGGCCAACGCATTCTCATTTTGCGCCAGTTCTGTCACGAGTTCAGTATACTCTCTGTCCTCCTGGGGATCTGCCTCAGGCCAGCGGCCGCTCCCCTTGAGCGCCGTCAGGGCGGCCTGTTCCACCAACGTCTCGGTCCGCCGGAGATCATTCAGGTGGAACCCATACCGCCGCAGGATCTCCTCCACGTTGGCGTCCGTCTGCCGCGTCTCCACGTACACCTCCAGCTTCCGCTTTGCCGTCATTCGCTCTTCCCGTCGACCATGTCTCTTGCTCCCTCTCAACTGGGTGCTTATTCTACCACTATTGAGCGGATATTCTCAGATAAACATATGGAAAACGCTTATTATATAATAATAAGCCATTAACGATAGTTATAAACTAAAAAGGTATTTATTATTCATACTATAATGTTAAACAGTAATAATAAGTATTATTTAATACCATACACGTCCACAACATGAGGACTCTCAATGGCCCCTCGGATTGTTGGCCGCTATTTTGGACAGCCGTGATACACCATAAGCAAAGTGATCAGAAAGAAGAGCAGAGGACGCACTGCGGTTGTTGGCCGCGTATGTGGCTCAAAAACCGGGAATGGAGGCTTCGCCTCCGGGTAAAGCCTTTTTGAAATTTTCCACCTGGTCGGCTTTCAGATCGTGAAACTGCAGACCATATTCGTAGCGGTTCGACTCCAGTTTTCGGATCCAGGCGACCTTCCCGACAACGATGACGATCTGAAGATCGGGGAGCTTGATGTGAAGCAACAATTTGTCATCCAGGGAAAATGCTTGCGCCGTTTCAATTTTGACGCCGCCGAGTGAGACATCCTGAGTGTAAGCCTCGTGAATCTCAGGAGTGGTGAAGGCCTGCTCCAGCGGCTGGTAGCTGATCTGCCAAGTTTGGGGGTGGCGTTTGCCATGGCGACGTTCCTGGGAACTTTTGACGATGCAATCTTTTCCGGAAAACTTGGCTTGATAAAGCGAGACATCGGCACTCTTGAGTAAGGTTACCGCCTCGCGGCCATCGGTGGGAAAGGTGGCGATCCCGCCACTGAAGGTGATGTGGTGGCGATACCACAAATCGTTTTCCGCCAAGGTGGCCCGTACTCGCTCCCCGTAGTGAAGCGCGCCGCTCGCGGTGGTGCCAGGCAGCAAGACAATGAACTCTTCGCCTCCGTAGCGGCAGACGGTATCTTCTTCCCGGCTGAGCTGTTTAAGCACTGCGGCGAGATCCTTGAGCACCTTATCCCCGAAGAGGTGGCCGTGCATGTCGTTGACCTGCTTGAAATTATCCAGATCGATCATCAGTAATGAGAAATCTGTTTGCCATCGCCAGGAGCGATTGATCTCCTTTTCCAGGGCGATATCGAAATAGCGGCGGTTGAAGAGATTGGTGAGGTGGTCTTGCATGGCCATAAAGGTGGCCTGCTGGAACAGATGAATTTCGACGAGGATCGGGTTCTGGAGCAACTGATTGCCATTGAGAAAGTGGTCAAACATCGCCACCCGCAGCCCCACCTTGCGATGAAGCACCTCGTGAAAGTAGTTGTAATTCTCGAGTATACTCACCCAGTGGCGCTGGGCCTCGGCTTCCTCAAAGGCCAAGTGGACGAAAAGCGCCAGCAACCGGGAATAGAAGCAGCCATCGGCTCGCTGGAGGAAAATTTCGTTGATCTGCTCAGTGAGGAATTTCCGGTTGAGCGAGTCCTCGGACAATAGCGAGATGATGCGACCTTTGAAAGCTTCCACCTCGGTTAAATTCTCCATAAAGACTAAGCTTCCTGCGGGTGCGAGTTTAACGAAACGGGTGGCGGTCGTCCCTATCAAGCGGGCATCCTAGTGAGCGTAACATTGTTTGTTTGATTTAGGTTGTTTATAAGACATTGCGTTATGGGGATGGAATTGTAGTAAAGCTGTTTTTATTTGTCAATGGATATTGTACATTGAACAGCAAGGTCTGGCGATGCGGTTGGGTAAGTGAAGATGTGCTAAAGATGCTCCTTTGAGCAATCAGTCATCTTTTGGTCGAGTCATCCGGCAAAAGGGCGTTATTTAGCACAATTCAGACGGACCACTCCTGTGCGCCGCTGGTTTGCCAGCGCCAGGTATCGGCACACATCGCATCGATCCCGCGCGTCGCCTGCCAGCCCAGCACCTCACGCGCAAGCGAAGGGTCGGCGTAGCACTGCGCCACATCACCCGGCCTGCGCTCGACGATCCGATAAGGCACCGGCCGACCGCTCGCCACCGTGAAGGCCCGTACCATCTCCAGCACGCTGTAGCCGCGGCCCGTCCCGAGATTCACCGTCAGCACGCCCGGCCGTGCGGAGAGCGCCCGCAGCGCCGCCAGATGCCCCACGGCGAGGTCCACGACGTGGATGTAGTCGCGCACGCCGGTGCCGTCCGGCGTCGGATAATCCGCGCCGAACACCGACAACTCCGCGAGCCTGCCCGCCGCCACCTGCGCAACATAGGGCATCAGATTGTTGGGAATGCCGTTCGGATCCTCGCCGATCAGACCGGAGGCATGCGCGCCGACCGGGTTGAAGTAGCGCAGCAGCGCGATGCGCCAGGCCGGGTCGGCCCTCGCCGCATCGCGCAGGATCTCCTCGATCATCAGCTTCGAGCGGCCGTAGGGATTCGTTGCCGAGAGCGGACAATCCTCACGGATGGGCACCGCCTGGGGATCGCCATAGACCGTCGCCGAAGAGGAAAACACGAGGTGCTTCAACCCGGCCTCGGCCATGGTCTCGAACAGCGCCACGCTGCCCGACACATTGTTGTCATAATACAGGAAAGGTTTCGCGACCGACTCGCCGACCGCCTTCAGACCGGCACAATGAATCACCGCGCCGAAGCGATGCTCGGCAAACAGCCGCCGTAGCGCAGCGCGCTCGCGGATATCGATCTGCGCGAAACCCGGCCGGCGGCCGGCGATGCGCTCGATGCGATCGAGCACTGCGGCCTTGCTGTTGCAGAGGTTATCGAGGATGAAAACCTGGTGGCCCGCTGCCATCAGTTCGACGACAGTATGCGAGCCGATGTAACCGGTGCCGCCAGTGACGAGAATTATCTGGTTCATAACTGGGTATTGTTTCAGGTTAGACACCGTTCGGCCAGAAATAAATGCACACACGACTCCCAATACGGCAATCCCAGTCCGTAGCACCGAGCCCAAAAGAGGCGTGTCGCGCGCGCTCGTCGGAGGGCGTTATCTGCCCGCTCGACGCCGCATGGCTTAGTCCATCAGCGTCGCTACGAAGACGGTCCCTTCAGGCCCGGAAGAACTTTTCGACGCCCTTCAGAACATTGGGCATCCGCGGCGGAGCAAGCGCCCATCCCGCGGCCACGCCGGCTGCGTCCGCAACCATATCTGCCGCCTCGAAGGCCCGATACCCAGTCCAGCCCTGGATACATTCCAGCGCAATACCGAGCGCCACGAAGCCGGCGGCGAACATCCGGCGCCGAGCCAGACGGCCGTAGAGGTTCGCAAACCAGACCATGAGCGTGCCATAGGCGAACGCGTGTGAGAGCTTGTCTCCCTGCTCCACTCCGGTCTCGATGGAAATCGGCGCAACCGAAAGAAAGACGATGCAAAGAACCAGCACCCAGCCAAGCAACAGCCAAAGCGATCGGGCCCGGAGATCCAATCCTACAGTCTGATTGTTGGCAACCATTAGTGAATCCAACACCGTTGTCGGCCTGCCCGAGGCGGCATTGCGATCCTTCTCTGGACACAGTACGCACAGTCTACCACGGGGTTGCGCACGCTCAGGTCCTTGTTCGCGACAGTCAGTAGATCACGCAGCAATGTGTTAAGGCTTCTCTTGGAAATATCTTGAGTTCTCCATACCCGATCTCCCCCACTGTAGCCGCCTCTTGGTATACGGTCAGCGTCTTCCAGGATAGCTCCCGCCATCGGTAGTCATTCCAATGAAGGGAGTCGGAACAGGCGGCGAGCATTGTCGCTGGTGAGGCGACCTATAGTGATAATAGTGATATAGGGACAGACACTATTTTTTGAGATCCTTTCTTGGTCTTCCCCTCTGCAACACGTGTATTACTCGTCCAGTTTCCTGCGCACCTCCCAGATGAACCCGTCTCTTTGCAGTGCCGCTCTGTCATCGTGGGCCTTCGAACCGCTGTCGTTCCGAAAGATCGTCTGGCGATCATTCCCTCGTTGCCTCACATGCTACGGGTGGCCGGATGCAACGATTCGGGGAATCCGTAGCAGACACGATCATGACTGCGAACACCACGAATCGTCACGATAATAGTGTCTGTCCCTATTTTCCCTATTTTCTCTTGGGAGAGTGCAGAACTTTCCTTAGCCAGGCACGAATACCGCTGGGCTGATGTTGAAGAACTTGGCCAGCTTCCCCGCCAGAGTTGCGCTGATCTTTCGCTTGCCGGAAAGAATCGCTGAAAGGTTGCTCTGTGGGACGATCTCCGCCAGATCACCTTGCTTCAGATCGCGTAATTCTATCAGGTAGCGCAAAACCTCATTGGGTCCGGAAGCTTCGATGGCGAAGTGGTTGGTGTCATAGTCCGCCACCAGTTCGCTGACGAGATCAAGAAGCCCTGACAAGGCGTGATCCTCCCGGTCGCCGACCATGTCCAACAGATCGTTCATAAGCGAAACAGTACGGTCATACTCTTCCTCGGTACGGATCGGACGCAAATGGGCGACGCGATCAAACGCAGTCCAAGTCTTTTGCAGCGCCTTGATGTCCAGAGTCGCAGTAGCGGTTGTCATGTTTACACCTTGCCTTTCCTGTAAAGCTTGCACCAGTCGTCGTATTCCCGGTGAGTCATTACCCAACGCACGAATATCTTGCCATCGCGGTAGCGAACGATGACAACAACCCGATAGTTGTTGCCGCCGACATCGAACACGGTATAAGGCGGAACATAATCGGCACTACCAAAGCTCTGCCGTAGATCAGCAAAGTCAGCAAAGCGAGAATTCTCGGCGACGGTGTGCCAGTTGCGCAAAGACTGCTCGGCCTCAGGATGCCTATGCCAGAAGTTACGCAGCATCTTCAGTGAAATGATGTGCATAGCATGACTATATCAAAAAGATATACTCGCTGCAAGGGCTACACCTGAACAGATTTAGGATTTGGCTCCAATCGGCCATTACCTGCCGGTAGTGATCTTTTTCAAAAGCCGATGTTGGTAAACGCCGGTTGAATATATTGGGGACTATTCGTTGCGACGGCTCTGGAGTTTCTGCCAGACGCTAGCTTTTAGAAGCAGATGCACATGATTGGTCATGAGCACATAGGCGTGGGGCGCGCATTGGGCCTCGCCGAGTGCCTCGCCCAGCCAATACAGGTAACTGCTGTAATCTTCCTCGGAGAAGAAGCACGGCTCGCGATTGTGACCGCGCTGCACGATATGCAGCGGAGCTCCATCAAAGTGGATGCGCGGGCGGCGGGGCATGCAGGAATGCTAACACAAAATAAGTCGTGCCTGGCCCTTGTTACTTTTTAGCATTCGAATCCCTGTTGTTCCGAAAGACCACTTGGCGATAATTCGCTCGTTGCCTCACATGATACGGGTGGCCGGATGCAACGGTTCGGGTAATCCGTGGCATGCACGATCATGACCGCGAACACCACGAATTGTCATGATAATAGTGTCTGTCCCTATTTACCAAGAGTGACCTCGCGGTGGATGAATGTTGGGTGGCCAATTGTATGGGCGGGGATGGCCCGGCTGCCAGTCGGGCAGGCTAACGGCGGGCGGGCCGGGCGGCGGGTCGAGGCGCGTCTGGTAGGGCTGTCCGGTGCGGACGGACCCCTGCATCGCGTCGTAGATTTCGAGGATGACGCGCTTGGTGCGGTAGTCGCCGTCGAACTTCTGCTCGTCCTTGCGGCGAACGATGGGGAAGGTGTCCATGATGTAGGCCACGGCTTCGCGCGGGGTCGGGAAGCTGGCCTTGAGCCGCGCCAAGTCTTCTGCCGTCTCGCCCTCCGCATGGCGCCAGTCGCCGCTGGCCTCGGCCGGCAGGTAGAGGTGGAAGAAGGCGGCGTCCAGCTCGCAGCGGAGCAGGAAGCGGCGCTCCTCGTCCCAGCGGAACGGTGGGCCGGACCATCCACAGTCCTGCGCAAAGGGCGCAAGGTCCCACGCGGTGTAGGTCAGTTCCAGAATCCGGGAAAGCGTCCCATCGGCCAAGCTCGAATTAGAGGCTGGCCACGTCTGAGCAAGAAGAAACTCAGGTGATGATGGCATCGGAACTTCGAACAAAACGTTCTTGAGCAGATTTTCAGATATTTTTAGCCGAGCAAAGTAATCGGCTGGAAATGAGTTCAAAACCGCTAGGAGCAGGGCCGCATCTTTGCCAATCGTATCCTTCCCAGTGGTCAGTGAGACGATAAGATTATTGCTAGGCAGCTTTGGAAGCATACAGGCAATCATAGTTCTCGCGTTGGAGATAACATTCGTTATGAGTCGGGCGGCAATGTAATAGGGGCGTAGCAGATAATGTCCGGCCTTTTCCAGGAATATCCGTTCCTCAACCCAATATCTTGGTTCGATGCTATAGAGGGTTCAATTTTTGCTCGGTGGTCGGAGCATGTGTAGCAGGCTTCTTCCCAAAGCGAGTGCTCTTGTCGATCCCTTCAAAAGAGCTAAACCTGTGGTCATATTGCTGAATGAACTATGCCTATCCGGTTGACACCCAAGACCACTAGCGGTAGTGTTATGATGTATGAGCGTGCGCTTGGCCTTTCCCACGACGCTGCTGGAAATGCAGCACATGTTCCCAGACGAGAACGCTGCGGCGGC
>Ga0209726_10001625_pt1 | contig 35854 bp, 32 predicted proteins | sample Subgrocontami54m_FD_187453 | JGI IMG/M metagenome (GOLD analysis project Ga0209726, IMG submission 187453) | Subsurface groundwater microbial communities from S. Glens Falls, New York, USA - GMW46 contaminated, 5.4 m (SPAdes) (version 3) | ecosystem: Environmental > Aquatic > Deep subsurface >...
AGGACGTACCTCAGCGGCTAAAGCCGTATTGCAAGCATTGCTTTACGGCACGGTTGAAACCGTGCCCTTACGAAAAATCGAAGTTATCACACAGACTCTAAAGCCCTCTCCGCACTATCATTGATCGGCACGACTGAAGTCGTGCCCTTACGGGGTTCGCAAGAGGGATTGCAACAATTTGAAATCGTCTGAAGGAGGAAGTACGTGAAAGGAAGTTTCAGTTCGATCGGTTTTTTACTCGTGGTCTTTATAGCAAGTGCTCCGCTGCCGTTGGCGGCGCAGAAAGCCGGGACCGGGAAAGTGGCGCGCGGACAATATCTGGTGGAGAAAGTAGCCCTGTGCGCCAACTGCCATACACCCGTGAACGAGAAGGAAGACGCCGACCGCAGCCGTTGGTTGCAAGGATCGGCGCTAGCGATCCAACCTGTCCGGCCCAATCCGAACTGGGCGTATGAGTCGGCCAAGATCGCCGGGCTTCCGGGATGGACCGATGCCGACGCAATCCGGTTCTTACAGACCGGGCTGGACCCGAACGGGTACCGGGCGCGCCCGCCCATGCCGCAGTACCGCTTGCCGCGGGAGGATGCCGAAGCCATCGTCGCTTATCTCAAGACGCTCGGGAACGGCGGCCGGTAGCGCTGCGCGGAGGTCTGGTAAGCTTCGCTTGTCAAAGCAGACCGACATGGAAAAAACGGGCGGCGAAAAAACAGTCGGCGAACTGGCTCGGTGGCTGGGAGCGGAGGCCGAAGGAGATTTGAGCCGCACGATTTCCGGGGTCGCGCCGCTAGAGGGAGCGGGAGAAGATCAACTCTCCTTCGTCGAGTCGGAACGAAGTCTGCGGGATGCCGTGGTGTCACGCGCGGGGTGCCTGCTGGCGCCGCCGGGACTGAGTTTGCCGGGCCGCACCGTGATCCGTGTCCGCAACCCCCGCTATGGTTTTGCACGCGCCGTCGAGCTTCTTTACCCGCACGCCGAGCGGAGACCGGGGATTCATCGCACGGCCGAGATCGGCGACGGCGTTGAGTTGGGAGAAGACGTCGAGATTGGCGCGCAATCGGTCGTCGGAGGCGGAGCGAAGATCGGCGCGCGCTCGTCCATCGGCGCCGGTTGCGTGGTGGGCGAGAACTGCGTGCTGGGCGAGGATTGCACTCTATACCCGCGCGTAACGCTGTATCCGGGAGCCCGCATCGGCTCGCGTGTGATCCTGCACAGCGGGTGCGTGGTGGGCAGCGACGGATTTGGTTATGCCTTCGAGGCAGGCCGCTACCATAAGTTCCCGCAGATTGGCACGGTCGAAATCGCCGACGATGTAGAGATCGGCTCGAACACCACCATCGATCGCGGCGCGCTAGGGCCGACGCGCATTGGGCGCGGAACCAAAATCGACAACCTCGTGCAGATCGCTCATAACGTGCAGATCGGCGAACACTGCGTCATCGCGTCGCTGACCGGTATCTCGGGAAGCGCCGTCATTGAGGATTACGTCGTCATTGCCGGACAAGTAGGGATCGGCGATCATGCCCGCGTCGAGAAGGGCGCGGTTCTGGGAGGCCAGTGCGGCATCCTGCCTCACAAGACCGTCCGCGCTGGACAGACTGTCTGGGGCACGCCGGCGCGTCCGATCAAGGAGCACTTGGAACAGCAAGCTCTAGTCGCACGCTTGTCGAAAAAACGGAAGGGCAAGTGAGAAGACGGAAGTTAGAAGCTAGAAGTTAGAATGAAAAAACCGAACTGCAAGCGCGAGGCAGCGGTTGATTGGGGTCGCTACGGCTTGCCACTTTTCACTCGTCACTACATGTTATACTCGCGCCATGAAGATGGTGGTGGTGGGAGGGAATAGCCGGGATATCGGCAAGACCTCCGTGGTCGCCGGAATCATCCGCGCCCTGCCGCACCGCGACTGGCTCGCCATCAAGCTCACGCAGTTTGGAACCGGCGGAAAATCGAGCGAAGCCCGCGAACACGGCCACACCGCGAACGACAGCGCCTTTGCGATCCGCGAAGAACAGGACCGGAGCGGTGAGACCGACACCTCGCGGTTCCTGCTGGCCGGAGCGCAGCGCGCCCTGTGGATCACGGCGCCGGCGGGAACGCTCGATGCCGCGATGGCCGAACTGCGGCGCGAGATCGAGCGAGCGCGGAACGTCATCGTCGAAAGCAACAGCATCCTGCGTTTCTACGAGCCGAATGTATACATGACTCTGCTCGATCCTTCGACGAAAGACTTCAAAGCCTCTGCGCGTGAATTCCTGGAAAGGGCGGACGCATTGCTTGTGCTGGGTTCGCAGCTCAAAACCGTGGTTGAGACTGGGCCGCAATCCGGGGAAGACCCACGGCGAGAAAAGCGCTCGCCGTGGCTACCAGGACTTCTGACAACGTCGCCGTGGGACGGCGTCTCGCTCGATGTGCTGCGGCGGAAGCCTGTTTTCCCCGTCGGGCCGGAACACTGGGTCGCACCGGAGATCGTCGATTTCGTCGAAGCCCGGTTGCGGAAAGCCCCCTTCGCACGGTATCTTTCTAGCTAACTCCCCATTCCTTTCAAATGCCCTGAAAACGCGGCAAAGGCGCGCTTCCGCCGTGTTATACTGGCGCGGAAATCGAGACACGGGAGCCCGGCAGCTAACAGCATGAAGTGCCCCTTTTGCGGACACATTGAAGATAAAGTCGTCGATTCGCGCGAGGGCAAGGAAGGCGATTCGGTTCGACGCCGCCGCGAGTGCCTCGCCTGCGAACGCCGCTTCACCACCTACGAGCGGGTGGACGAAATTCCCTACATGATCGTGAAGAAAGACGGACGGCGGGAGAAGTACGACCGCCAGAAAGTCCTCTCCGGCCTTTTGCGCGCCTGCGAAAAGCGGCCTGTCAGCGCGAACCAGATGGAGAGCGTGGTGAACGAAGTCGAGGCGCTGGTGGTGGAGTCGCCGGATCGCGAGTGCCCCTCGAAGGAGATCGGCCAGCTCGTGATGAAACGCCTCCGCGAGCTCGATAAAGTCGCCTACGTCCGCTTCGCCTCGGTCTACCACGACTTCAAGGACGTCAAGGAGTTCCTGGACGAACTCAAGGATTTGCAGCGCACGAAACCTAGTGAAAAGTGACCGGTGATTGTCCTGCACGCACATGCATGACATAATAACCGTATGCGAACCACCGTTGAAATGAAGCCCGAGCACCGCAGCGCTTTGCTGGCGCTCGCGGCGCGCCGGGGAAGCAAGGGTTTCTCTGGCGTGCTAACGGAAGCGGTCGAAGAGTACCTCTCCGGCCGGCGCGAACGCAAACAGAGATGTAAGGAATTGCTATCGCTGGCCGGATCGCTGCGGCCGGAAGAGGCCGACTCGCTGCGTCGCGCGACCCGGGCATTGCGGAAAAGCTGGCGATGATTCTGGCTGAACTGGCCAGCGTGAGTTCTCAAACCTCCCGATGACACTTTAGAGCTGGATCACCGACAGTCCAGGGACTTGCTGGAAATGGCGGAGGTTTGCCGTCAATATCGCGAAGCCTAGCGACAGCGCCGTGGCACCAATGAGCAAGTCGGCGAAGGGGATGACCACGCCCTTGCTCTGCTGCTCTCCGTCGAGCTTGCCAGCCAGCATGGCGGTCTCTTTCGTGAACGGATACACCGCCAAGTCGGCCAGCAGCTCCATGAGGAAGGATTCGCGGCGAAGACGCATTTCAGGTGTCTGCGCGCGATAAAGGCCGTGAACTAGTTCCGTTAGACCTACGGCGGAAAGCGCCGCCTCCTGGTCGCCGGTCACGCGGAGGATTCGTTCGATCAGCCGTTCGACGGTCTCGCGGCGGCGTTCCGCGGCGATAACAACGCTGGAGTCGAGGATTAGTCCCATGCTGGCGGGTTGAGCGGCTCGCGGTGGCTGTTGACGATTTCTTCGAGATCGCGCGCGAAGTCCTCATCGAGAGTGGCTGTCGAACCGTGCTCTCGGGCGAGGCGCAGAGATTCCGAAAGCAACCGGACATCAGGCTCGGCGGGATGGACGATGGCCACGGGCAGGGCATCGTGCTCGATGACGACTTCCGCTCCTGCGCGCACTCGCGCCAGCACCGACGCAAAATCGCTGGAGGCTTCCGATTCCGAAATGTGGATCACCGGCTTTCCCATAACCGTATTATACACGGAGCTCCGCTCCCGCTCCCTCACGGTCGCGCCTCTGATTCCTTACCGATCCGCCGGCAGCTTCAGCAGTCTGCGCGCGTTGCCCTCGTAGATTTTTTGGCGGTCCGAGGGAGCGAGGGTGATCGACTCCATGACGCGGATGGTTTCGCGGATGAAGCCCGGCCCCTTCTCGGGATCAAACGGCATGTCGGTGCCGAACAGGACGCGGTCGATTCCGAAGAACGCCAGGCCGCATTCGGTTGCGCCGACGGCGCCGAACAGCGCCGTATCGGCGTAAAACATGCGGAAGTAGTCGATGGGGCGGCCCTTCAACTTGTGTTGCACCAGTTCCCGCTCGGAATCGGGAGTTCGCGCGCCTAACTGGTCGAGTCCCGCTCCCACGCGGCCTTCAAAGTAAGGGATCATGGCGCCCAGGTGATGCGTGATGATCTTGAGATCCGGGAAGCGGTCGAAGATTCCGGCAAAGACGATCCGTCCCATCGCGACACTGGTCTCGTAAGGCCATCCGAAAACCCACCACATTTCGTAACGCGATTTTTTCTCCACCGCATAATCCGGGAAGCTCGACGGGCGGGCCGGATGCAGCCACATGGGCAGATCGAGCTGCGCCATGCGCTCGAAGAGCGGGAGGAATTGCGGCTCATCGAGCGGATGTCCGTTGACGTTCGAGAAAACCTGGACACCCTTCGCGCCGAGCTGGTTGATAGAGCGGTCTACCTCTTTCATGCAGGCGTCCATGTTGTTCATCGGAAGTGAAGCGGAGAAAGCGACAAAACGGTCGGGGTGCTTGGCGACCAGCTCGGCCATGCCGTCGTTGGCGATGCGCGCGAGCTCCGGCGAATCCTTCGACTCCATCAGCGCTTCAAGCGGAGGCGAGGCCAGCGTCAGCACCTGACGGTAGCCGGGAAACTGGTCCATGATGCGAAAGCGCAGGTCCAAATCGACCATGACCGGAATCTCGCGGACGCGCTTCTGCATGTTGCCGGCGCGCTCGGGGATGCTCATCATCTTGTCGTTGAACGTGCGGGGAAAAATGTGCGGGAAAATGTCAATCTTCATTGTGGACTCCTTGGAAGAAAATCCGCAGATTTCGCAGATGGCCGCAGATCGAAGGCATCTGAGGTATCGGCGTAATCGGCGGACGATTTCAAAATGGTTTCAACGCATCTCTGTCGCCCCTCCGGGGCTAGGCTCGCTCCGGTAATGCCTGGTCCCAGGGCTTACGCCCTGGGCTAGAATCTGCCGCCCCTCCGGGGCTCGTTACCCAACTCTTCATAAATAATTCAGGCTAGGGCGAGTCCGGCGTCAAGGTTGGCACGTCTTCGTGCTCCCCGCCGGGGCTTCCGGTCTTGACATTGGTTTTGACAATGGCACGCAGGCGCTGCCAGCTCAAACCCTCATGGGCGGCCAGCAGCAGACCCGGAACCAGAACAATCATGAAACAGACGAACCAAAGCAGGATCGCGGCGGTCGAAGCGATTTCCAACGGAATTCCGAATAGCTGCGTGAGAGTGAAAAAGATGGCAAGCTGCGGACCTCCGCCGATGCCGGGAAGCTGCGCCAGCGACCCGACCACGCTGGTCGATATCAAGAGCAAGACGGCGCCCAGGCCCAAAGCGCTCATGGGCCATCCAAAACCATGCACCACCAGCCAGTAGGTCCCCACCACCGGAATCCAAACCAGGACGGAATACAGGGTGCAAAGGCCGAAACGCGGCAGCGAGTCGATGCTGGCGAGACCTTCGAGAAAACTTGTGAGCATGGCCGCCAGCGATTTTTCGAAGCCGCTGCGATGGCGCCGCGGCACCGCGCGCGCCAGCCACAGCAAAATATTCCCGAGCAGAGCAGACCGCCGACGCAACTGCGCCAGTAGCGCGGCGAAAACCAGGGAGATGGCGCAAAGAAGAATTCCGGCCGTCTTCAGGCGAGTCAGGACGCGCGGCCCGACTCCCCCTTCGCCGGCCGCCGGAGGGAAGCTCGCAAGCGCCACACCCAGCATCATGCCGATCGTCAATGCGTCGAAGATTCGCTCCAGTGTCCAGGCAGCAAGCTGCGACGAAAGCGTCAACTTTTCCTTGCGCGCAATCAGCATCGGACGCACCAGCTCCCCAGGACGCCCGAGCAGAGCCACGGCGGAAAAGCCGATCAGCGTCGCGGAAAAAATATTGATTAAGCTCGCCGCCTTGATTGGTTCGAGAAACTTCCGCCAACGGAGACTCCGCAAGAAATAACTGCAGAAGATCAAGAAAGCGGCCAGGATCAGGTAGGAGACACGCACCTGGGCCACGCCTTGCCAGAAACGATCGCTTCGGAACTCCGTCCATTCCCTGCTGGCGGCCGTCTTGTGGATCAGCCAGGCGGACACGGCGAGCAGCGCCAGAACGGTGACCGGAATCTTCCATCGCTGCCACATCAATAACAAGGCCTGGCGGAAAGTTTGGAGTGCCTCGGACGCAGGAGAATCTCAGCCGCGGATGCTGTCAACCGGCCGGATAAGGTCGGACGTTTCGATCGACGCCAATAGCCACAGAGGCACGGAGGCACAGAGAAATTCTTAGCAAGAAAATAAGAAATTTCGGTCCTGTAATATAGAGACGACCACCGCCAGCAGCGGCCTTGGCCCCCGGAAACGGTCCCCGCTGGTGTCCGGACGGCGCCAGCAGTTAGGCCCATTCCAGCGCGCCTTTTTTATAGACCCAGATGTATCCCACGATCAAGATGGCGAGAAAGATCATCATCTCCATAAAACCGAATGCGCCCAGCACCTTGAACTGGACCGCCCAGGGAAACAGGAAGATCGTCTCCACGTCGAAAATGACGAAGAGTATGGCGATGATGTAGTAGCGGACCGTGTACCGCCCCCGCGACTCAATCGTTGGGTCGACGCCGCATTCGTAGGGGAGCAGCTTCGCTTCCCCTGGAGACTCCGGGCGCACCAGCTTGGCGGCAATCAGCGTGACCACGGGAAACGATGTCGCAATCACCAAAAAAATAACGACCGGAATATAATTGGGCGGCACGGTATGGCTCCTTTGGCTTGCTTGAAAAAAGCATTCTACCACAAACCAAGCGATTCACAGCGCTTTCCGCGAGGGTGTTAACATGGAAACATTCGCTTGATCTGACGGAGTCTAATTTATGGCACCAAGTTCAAGACAAGGGCTGATATTTATATCTTGCGGACAAGCTACAGAACAGGAAAGAAGCCTCGGGGACGAAATAGCCACTCTTGTACGGGAGATGACCCCTCACGAGCCTTACTTCGCTCAGCAACAAAATAGCCTGGACGCGTTAACCAAGAACATCCTCGGAAAGCTGAACGACGCCGTTGCACTAATTGTTATCATGCACCCTCGCGGTGGCGTAAGGTTTCCGGATAATTCCGAAGAAACTCGAGCCTCGGTTTGGATTGAGCAGGAAATTGCCATCGCCGCCTATATCACGCAAATACTCGGCCGACCGCTCGCAATCGCGCCTTATATTCACGTTAATATCAGACTCGAAGGAATGCGAGAAAAGTTGCAATTGAATCCTGTGAGTTTCAGAAGCGATTCGGAGGTGCTCCAAAAATTGCGTGAACTTCTTCCCACGTGGAAGGGCCTGACTGCTTCTTCCAAGGTGATAGGTCCGCCAAATGTTCGCGTGTCCCTTCAGCGTTGCTCCCGTGATCAGATTCTATTCGACTTCACCAACGATGAAGATGAAGAGGTCCTCATACTTGAAATCAAGCTTGAACAAAATGACTTTGAATTGACAGCCCCGCTGAGACCCTATACTCCGGGTCTTTGGAAAATACCCGCCCACAGCTCCCGACCTTTCGCGAAAAACTTCATGCTTGAGAATAATCCGGCTGTAAGTTTATTTCGAATGCACGATCATGAAGGCATCTCATTCAAAACCCACATGAATGTGAGTTTCACCTGTGAAGTGAAGGGACACCAGCACGAGATTCGTAGGAAATTGCTTGTTCGAGTCAACGGCACAAATGGGGAAATGTCCTCTGTCTTTTAACTGGGAAAGTCGAGTAACTCTCTTTGCATGGCCGATTCCCTCCCCTCTCCGACCTGATATTCCGCATCGTCTGGCAGCCGGGGACGGGACGCTGCATTCTCCCATAGTCCTGCTCCCTGCCCGGCTCTCCAAAGCACATTCCTCGCGGCAATCTTCCCCTCATCGTGGAAATGGCGGCTCAATTGCTTTGTAGAATCCCCTGTGAGCACCAGGAATAAAGTCGCGGGTCGAGTAGCTTCTTATCAACTGCTTACGGCCAGCAGTGTTCCAAGCGATGGGACCGCGAAAACGGGGCTCCAAGAGTTGTGAAAACGCTGAGTGATTTGAAACCAACGTGGGGCAAATTTCGCTTCTATGGGTGATACGCCCCAGCCAAGCAGGGGCCATTGCCTGCCCGGATAAGGGAAATTCGGGAGTAGAATAGTTGCTTCTCAGGTTTTCTCCCATAGTCTCCCTCGCGGATGCCTTGAAAGAGACTGGGCCGGTAATTTCTGAGTTCGAGCGGCCCGGGCTTTGAGTTTGGTCTCTCAATCAGCGCGCGAAGAACCACAATCAGGAGGTGTGCTTTGGATTTTCAGCTCGATGAGGAATTGAAAGCGATTCAGGATGCAGCCAGGGAGTTTGCCGAGAAGGAAGTGGCGCCCACGGTGGACGAAGACGACAGGAACCATATCTTCCGGAAAGACCTGGTCAAGAAGATGGGCGAACTCGGCTTCTTCGGCGCCACGGTTCCGGAAGAATACGGAGGGACGAATAGCGGCTTTGTGTCGCTCGTCGTTATTACGGAAGAGATCGCGCGCATTCACAGCTCGCTGCGCGTCGCGCTCAACATGCAGCTCGGACCGTCTCGTGCGCTGGTGGAGTTCGGCACCGAAGCGCAAAAAAAGAAATGGGTGCCCGGGATCGTCAACGCCGATCTCATCAGTTGTTTCGCGATCACCGAACCGGACGCCGGCTCCGATGTTGCCGCCATGCGGACGCGGGCCGAGCGCAAGGGCGATAGCTACATCATTAACGGCAGCAAGACCTGGATCTCGAACGCGCAGGTCGCCGACATCGCCCTGGTCTATGCGTATACGGACCCGGCCAAGAAGCATCGCGGGATATCGGCCTTCATGGTCGATATGAAAACCAAGGGCGTCACCGCCAAGCCCATTGCGGAAAAGCTGGGCACGAACGCCTCTCCCACCGGCGAGCTGTTCTTCGATAACTGCGCCATCCCCGCCGAGAACCTGGTCGGCAAAGAGGGTGACGGATTCAAGATCTGCATGACGGAGCTGAACAACACGCGGCTTTCCTGCGGCGCTGGTGGAGTGGGCGTCGCGAGGGCCTGCCGCGAGGCCGCCGTATCGTATGCCAATCAGCGCGTGCAGTTCGGGCAGAAGATCGGCGAATTCCAGATGATCCAGGACATGATCGCGCAGATGTGGGTGCAGGAAGAGGCCGCGCGCCTGCTGCTCTATCGTGCGGCAACGCTCAAGGACAAGGGCGTGCCGAATACGCTCGAGACCTCCATGGCGAAATATTACGCCGGCGAGACGGCCGCCTTCGCCGCCGACTGCGCCCTGAAGATTTACGGCGCGTGGGGCTACTCCAAGGAATACCCCGTGGAGCGGTACTTCCGCGATTCCCGCTCCTACCAGATCGTGGAAGGCGCGGCCAACATTCAGAAGATCATCATCGCGCAGGACGCCTTGGGATATCGCAAGGCGAATCGCGGGTAAGCAAAACATCCGGGCCGCGTCCTGCGCCCCAGAGTCCGCCCTGCGGTCCAGAGCCTACGGGCGGCGGGCCGGGGCTACGGACGCCGGGGCGACCGGAAGGAAGCGGTCCACTAACTCGAAATACAGGAGAAAACACCGTGAGCAATGTAGAACAGAAAGTCCAAAGCTTGATGGAACAGAAGGTCGAGGACCTGTTGGCGCGCAAGGAGAAGCTGCGGTTGGGCGGCGGCCAGGCGGCCATCGACAAACAACATGCCAGCGGCAAAATGACGGCCCGGGAACGCCTGGATTATTTCTACGATCCCGGCACGTTCATGGAGTTCGACCTGTTTGCCAAGCACATCGGAACCGATTACGGGCTGGACAAGCAGACGCTGCCAGCCGATGGCGTCATCACCGGCTATGGCAAGGTCAACGGCCGCGAAGTCTTCGCCTATTCCGAAGATTTTACCGTTGTCGCCGGGACCTACGGCGAGCGGCACGGGAAGAAGATCTGCAAGGCCGTCGATCTCGCCCGCAAGATGGGCGTGCCCGTCGTCGGCATGAACGATTCGGGCGGCGCGCGCGTGACGGAAGAGATGGGAGCGCTGAGCGAATACGGCCAGTTGTTCTTCCGGCACGTGAGAACGTCGGGCGTCGTTCCGCAGATCGCACTCGTCATGGGACCGGTCGCGGGCGGCCAAGCCTACTCTCCCGCTCTGATGGATTTTATCTTCATGGTGGCGAAGACCAGCTACATGTTCATCGCCGGCCCTCCGCTTGTGGAAGCTGTGGTCTTCAAGAAGACTACGAACGAGGAACTGGGCGGGCCGCATATCCACGGCACGGTCAGCGGCGTTTCCGACATGACCGTGGCCGACGACAAAGAGTGTCTCGACCGGACCAAGCAACTGCTGACCTACTTGCCGGCCAACTCGACGGAAAAACCACCCCGGCGCGAGCCGACCGACGATCCGTACCGGAAGTCTCCCGAATTGCGCAAGATCATCACCGCCGATCCGCGGCGGTCGTACAAGGCCCAAGACGTAATTGCGCAGATCGTGGACCACGGAGAATTCTTCGAGATCAAGAAGGAATACGCTCAAAACCTGGTGGTGGGGTTTGCGCGGCTGCACGGTTACCCGGTGGGAGTGGTGGCCAATAATCCGACGATCAAGGCCGGGTGTCTGGATGTCGACGCCTCCGACAAGGGTGCGCGCTTCATCCGCTTCTGCGACGCCTTCAATATCCCGCTCATCAATCTTCAGGACGTGCCGGGCTTCCTGATCGGCAACGAAATGGAACAGAAAGGCATCATCCGGCACGGAGCGAAGATGTTGTTCGCATACGCCGAGGCGACCGTCCCGAAAATCACCGTGGTATTGCGAAAGGCTTACGCCGGCGGCTACCTCGCGATGTGCAGCAAGGACCTGGGAGCGGACTTTGTCTTTTCCATTCCTACCGCCGAAGTCTGCCTGATGGGGCCGGAGGGCGCGGTGAACATCCTGTTCCGCAAAGAGCTCGCCGCCGCCGCGGACCCCAAAGCCGTCCGCCAGCAGCGTTTGTCGGAGTTTTTCGACAAGTACGTGAACCCCTATTATTCGGCAGCCTTGCAGCATGTGGACGACGTCATCGATCCGCAAGACATTCGCCCCTCGATCGTGCGTGCGCTCGAGGTCACGCTGAACAAACAGGACGAGCTCCCGCGCAAAAAGCACGGCAACATGCCGCTGTAAGGACAGTGGCGGAGTGAAGAAGAAGTTAGAAGCTAGAAGTTAGAAGATAGAATAAAAACAGAGCCAAGCCGCCGGTGCTTGATTAGAGTTGGCTGGGAAGATTTTGCCTTTCTTCTAGCTTCTAGCTCCTAACTTCTAGCTTCTTTCTTCTGCCCATCCCTTGTCCCTGCCTTTTGATGGTATGATGGCAGGTTTGTGCTCTCTCGCAAGGGGCACGAAGCGATATTCCAGGATTCTTAGGAGGTTCTCATGGCCCAAAATGTGACTGCCCCGATGGTCGGGAAGGTATTTCAAATCCAGTGCAAGGTCGGCGACAAGGTTGAGGAGGAGCAGGTGCTGATCGTGCTGGAAGCAATGAAAATGGAGATTCCCGTCGAGTCACCTGCCGCCGGCACCGTCAAGGAGATCAAAGTCGCGATCGGCGATACCGTCGAGTCGGATACGGTTCTGGCGGTTCTTGAGTAAGACGCAAAACCCACGGCACAAAAAACGTGCCGTAGCTACCACTGCCACTAATCACCATGTCCGCTCCTCTCAAATTCGGCTATCTCATCCCCACGCGCGAAGCCGTCATGAACGCGCCGGGCGGGCACGCCAACATCGCGCGGATGATCGACCTTGCGGTGAAAGCGGAACAGAGCGGGTTCGACTCGGTGTGGATCGGCGACAGCATCCTGGCGCGTCCGCGCTTTGAAGCGCTGACCACGCTTGCCGCCATCGCGATGCGCACCACTCGCGTGGAACTGGGTACCGCCGTTTACCTCTCCCCTCTGCGTCATCCCGTGCCTCTGGCGCATACGGCTGGGAATCTCGATTTGCTCTCGGGAGGCCGCTTCCTTTTCGGCATCGGAGTCGGCTCCCGCGCCTCGACGGTGAGGGATGAATATGCCGCCTGCGGCATTGATTTCCACGAGCGCGGAATCCTTCAAGAAGAGGGCCTGCGGATCATGAAGGGACTGTGGACCGGCGAGCCGTTCACGTTCGAGAGCAAACGGTTTCAGATTCGCGAGGCCCGGCTCCATCCATTGCCAGCGCGTCCCGGAGGGCCTCCCGTGCTGCTCGCGGGATCGTCGGAGCGTCCCTTGCGGCGCGTAGCGCGATACGCCGACGGTTGGCTCCCCATCAGCCGCGATGCCGCGGAGTTCTCCCGGCACTGGAAGCTGATTGAGCAATATTCCAATGAGGCTGGACGCGACCCCGCAAAACTCCTGCGCATCATCTATGTCACGCTGAACGTCAACCGCGAGGTTGCGCGGGCGGAGGAAGAGACCGAAGCGTTTCTCGAGGCCTACTACGGCCCGAGACACGCGGTGATTTCTCAGACACAAGCAATCTGCTCCGGCGACGCGAAACGATGCGCCGATTTCCTGCGAAGTTTTGCCAACGCCGGCGCGAACCAGTTTGTCGTCCGCTTCTCCTGCAAGGAACAAGAAACGCAGATGCAACGGCTAGTCGCGGAGGTCCTGCCGCTGCTGCGTTAATCGCGTTTCCCCCTCCCGTTGACACACCTCCCGATTGCGTATGAAACTAAGGTTTATTTCGATTGACCTTGCATGCGATTGTTCAGGCGCTTCCGGTCCAGGATACAAGCGATGTTAGTGATGAAATTCGGCGGAACTTCGGTGGGCGACGCAAAGTGTTTCGCGAACGTCAAAGAGATTGTTGCCCGCGCGGCCAAGGAGCATTCCGTGGGCGCGGTGGTTGTTTCGGCGATGAGCACCGTCACGGAAGCGCTCTTGGGAGCGGCGCGCATGGCTGCGTCCGGTGACCGGAAAGGAGCCGACGAGAGGCTCCAGTATCTGGAAGAAAAACACCTGCGCGCCGTGGAGGAACTTTTCACGGGTGCGCGCCGCGAGGCTGTGAAGAAAGCCGTGCTCGATGTTCTCGGCGAGTTCGGCAGAATCTCCTCCGGCATGGGGCTGTTGTCCGAGATGCCTCTGCGCGCCTTGGACGCAGGCGTGTCGGTGGGCGAGCGTCTGTCTTCGATTATTCTTGCGAGCTACCTGGAGGATCAGGGCGTCCCGGCCCAGGCCGTGGACGCCTCCACCTGCCTCATCACCGACGACCACTTCGGCGGCGCCAAGCCGTTAATGGACCTGACGCGCGAGGCGATGCGTGCGAAGCTATTGCCGCTGGCCGCGAAAAAATGCGTTCCCGTTGTCACCGGGTTCCTGGGCGGAACACGAGACGGAGTCCGCACCACGTTGGGACGAGGCGGCTCGGATTACTCGGCTGCGATTGTCGCCGCCGCGCTCGACGCCGACGAGCTGTGGATCTGGACCGATGTCGATGGCGTGTTGAGCGCCGATCCGAAGATGGTGGAAGAGGCGGTGATCCTGGACGAGCTGACCTATGAGGAAGCCAGCGAGCTTTCGCACTTCGGCGCGAAGGTGCTGCATCACAAGACGCTCAGTCCCCTGCTCTCGCGGATGATTCCGGTCTATATCAAAAACACCTTTGCGCCGGAAAAAGCCGGCACGCGCATCGGACCGCCTCACGACGGAAGTCTCCAGGGAGCGAAAGCTGTCACCTCGCTCGCGCCCGTGGCACTCATAACGCTGCGGAGCAAAGAGGGACCCGAGACCACGGAACTCCTGGCTCGCACCTTCACGGCGCTCGACCACTCGCAGATCGAGCTGTTGATGGTCACACAGTCGTCATATCAAAATAGTTTTTGCCTGCTGGTGCCGCAGAACATGGCCGAGCGCGCCGCGGCGTCGCTGGAAACGGCGTTCCGGTTGGAGCTGAATCACAACTATCTCGCGCCGCTTGGGATCGAACAGGTGGCCGCCGTCGCGCTGATCGGCGAGGGAATGCGGGGAACTCCAGGCGTTGCGGCGAGGCTCTTCGGCGCGCTGGGCAAAGAGAAGATCAACATCATCGCCATCGCGCAGGGGTCGTCGGAGTCGAATATCTCGCTCATCGTCTCGCTTGACGAACGGGCCGCGGCGGTTCGGGCCATCCACAGGGAGTTTATCACTCCGCGAGTGCCTACAAAATAATCAGAGCCGCGACCGCAAGGAAGCGGAGTTTTTGGCTCCGAAACGGGATCAGGTTTGTTGGGAAAAAAGAAACTGAATGTGGAATGACGTAGATTACCTGCTAACGCTTCCGCTCTCTTGCGGTCGCGGCTCTGAACGGACTACCGCCGGATGAGCCATTCGATTCGTTCCGGCTGCAACCGTTCGATGCGTTCCGCAACACTCCTGGGCTTGACGAGCGACAGCATTGTTGCGAGCGTTTTCCTTCCAACCTCGTCAAGCACCGTAGCGAAGACGTCCGCTTTCTCGGCGTGAGAATAATCCACGTAGCATACGAGTTCCGTGAACTCGCCGACAATCCCCTCCCAAAAGCTGTGCCGCGCAAAGAGCGGTTTACGGCTGGCCGTCTCGCGGAGAAGTTCCAGGAACTCATGGCCTCTGCGGAAGCGCACCAGAATCGCGTGCTGGGGCTCAAAGGCGCGCGACGGCTCGGCGTGAGGCAGGGTGTTTAAGAGAGAATCAACTTCCTCGCCGTTGGCTTCGAGCGGCTCCCAGCGATAGCGATAATCGCCGAGAACAATCGTTCCGGCGCGGAGAATCCGGCGGAAGCGGTCCGCGTCGTTACCCACGACAGCCAGAAGCACCTCGCCCAGTTCCGTCATGTTGAAGTCGCGCAGCACCACGTGCGAGACGTTGATGAAGCCCGCGGCCTCGGGAAGAAGTTTGACGCGGATTTTGGTGGGAAGCATATAGGGAACAGGGAACAGGTTACAGGGAATAGAACAAAACGAGGTAGCCACGGCACGGTTTGTGTGCCGTGGGTTCGTTCCTGAAAATCCGGCGCCAACTGTCCACGGCACACCAAACGTGCCGTGGCTACCTCTACATGATACTGACGAGTACTTCTCGGTGATGGCGTCCCAATTTCAGGAGCAACTTGGTAGGCTGTCCGTGATCCAGTTGGATCAGGGGTTCCCGGAACCTGTCGCCGTTGACGAAGACCGCTCCCTCTTTCAACTTGCGATCGGCTTCGCTGACCGAGCTTGCCAAGCTCTCTTCATGAAGTAAGCGGTTGAGCCTCAGCTTGCCATCCCTGACCCATGATCGATCTGAGCTGCTCACGTTCAATGTCGTAATCACATCCGAGTGCAAGGGCAGCTCACGTTTCTGAAAGACGCGCCGGAAATCCTCTTCCGCCTCCCGCGCTTCCGCCTCCGAGTGAAAGTCGGCGATGATCCGTTTCGCGAGATCCATCTTGACGGTCATCGGATTGACGGCACCCGTTGCAGCCTTCTGGCGCATGGCGGCAATCTCGGCAACGCTCACGTCGGTCAGTAATTCCCAGTAGCGATACATCAGGTCGTCGGAGATGGACATCACTTTGCCGAACATATCGCGCGGGGATTCGGTTAATCCGATGGCGTTGTTCAAGGACTTGCTCATTTTCTGGACGCCGTCGGTGCCTTCGAGGATGGGCATCGTGAGGACCACTTGCGAGGCTAGGCCGTAATCGCGCTGTAGCTCACGGCCCACCAGGAGATTGACCTTCTGGTCCGTGCCGCCCATCTCCACGTCAGCCTTCAGAACTACGGAATCGTATCCTTGAAACAACGGGTAAAGCAGCTCGTGGACGGAGATCGGCAAACCCTTTTTGTAGCGGTTGGAAAAGTCTTCGCGCTCCAGGATGCGCGCCACGCTGTAGCGCGAGCAGAGCCGCACGAAGTCTTCGCTCGAGAGCGCGCCGAGCCATTTGCTGTTGAATTCGACCACGGTTTTCGCGGGATCGAGAATCTTGAAGACCTGCGATTTGTAGGTCTCGGCATTCGCGGCTACCTGCTCGCGAGAAAGCGGCGGGCGGGTCGCCGAACGGCCGCTGGGGTCGCCGATCGTTGCGGTAAAGTCGCCGATCAGGAACACCACCGTGTGCCCCAGGTCCTGGAAGTGCTTGAGCTTCCGCAAGAGCACCGTGTGGCCCAGGTGAAGGTGCGGAGCGGTGGGGTCGAAGCCGGCTTTGACGCGCAGGGGCGTCCGGGTCTCGCGCGAGTGAACGAGCTTTTGCAACAACTCCTCTTCGCGGATGATCTCCATCGTTCCCTTGCGCAGATATTCCATCTGGCGCTCGATCTCGGGATCGGGTGGAGTGTGCGTGGGTTCTTCTGGCATCTCAACGGAATTATAACAAACAGTGGAGAGTGTAGAGTGACGTGTGAGAAGAAAAGCGCCGAAGCAGACCGCTTCCTCTCGGTCGCGGCTCGGTTTTTGCTAATTCACCCACGAACGGACCGCTCCCTTTCGGTCGCGGCTCGGTTTTCAGCTAATTGATCCACGGAGGGCCGGGTTTCTCGTCGCGGTCGCGCTTGCTCTGATAGACGCGAAATTCACGCTGCAGACGGGCTCGCCGCCAATGATAGTAATTGTTTCTCAGATCGAAATAGAGGGGCCTGCCTCGCAGATATAGCAGACCGAAAACCATTCCGCCCAGATGCGCCACGTGGCTTACGAGACTTCCCGGCGTGGAAAGCGCCGAGAGGAATTCGATTCCACCCATGATCATTACAAAATATTTGGCCCGGACGGGGATCAGAAAATAGAGATAGATCATCCGGTCCGGAAACAAGAGCCCGTAAGCCAGCAGCAGGCCATAGATCGCGCCGGAGGCTCCCAGCGTGGAGGTCAGCGCCGAAGGACTGGAGAGAACCACCGTGACGCCGGAGCCGATCCCGCACAAAAAGTAATAAAAAAGGAAGCGCCGCGTGCCCCAATTTCTTTCCAGCTCGCAGCCAAACATCCAAAGCGCGAACATGTTAAAGAGGATGTGAAAGAAACCAGCATGCAAAAACAGGTAGGTGACTAACTGCCAGACGAAAAACAGGTGCGTGACGTAGTAGGGCGTCAGCATCCCTAGCCGAACGATTCCGCCGTAACCCGCCGCCTGCAGCAGGTACGAAAGCACAAACGCGGAAACGTTGAGAATCAGGAGATTCTTGACGGCCGGCGACATGCCGGAGCCAAATCCCAAATTCAGCGTGCTGCGATAGGAACGAAATGCCATAAGAAAGTAGAATCAGCCGAAAAAGACGAGCCGCGTTGACAGGGGCAGAATAGACAATTTTCAGAGGAATGTCTAGGACGGCGGCACGAGTGGGTGCAATTAGAAGTGAGAGTCAGCTACCTCAAATGAAAAGCAGATCCCTCGTCGAAGACTCCTCGGGATGACATCGTCCTTTAAATTTCAGGACGATATCATCCTGACGACCAACGGGAGGAAGGATCCGCTTCTTCTGTCGGGGGTAACTCCCACTTCTAATTGCACCCGGCGCGAGTTGCTTCCCGTCAATCATCTAAGCAACTCCGAAGCGGACAACTCACACGCGGCGCCGAGAAAGAAAGGCCCAGCACGGCTTGCACCGTGCCGGGCTCAGGACCAAGTTGCCGGCGTTTTCAATCCGACTAAGGCGTAGTTGGCGCCCAAGTTACCGCAGTTGCCGCAGTAGCGGCGCTGGCGTTGGCGCTCTTGAATACACCTCCATTGGACGAGCCGGCGTAGACATTTGCCGGCGCGGAGTCAATCGCCAGGGAAGTGATGGACGGCGTGGTGGGCGGAGTTGTCGCCGTGGCAGGGACCGGCGCGTTCGCCGGCGTGCTCGCCAGCGAGACACCGGTGTTGATCAGGCTCCAGTTCGCGCCGCCATCCGTGCTGCGGAAGATACCGCCTTGGGTTCCAGCGTAAACCGTGGTGGGAGTTCCCGCCGGGACGGCCAGGGACTGAACCGTCAGGTTCGAAAGGCCGAAGCTCACCGAGGTGAAACTCGAGGCCGCAGTGGCACTCTTGAAAACGCCTCCGGTCGCCGTCGTTCCAGTTGTACCGATGGTACCAGCATAGATGTTGCCGGCCCCATCGGCGGCTAGGGACAGTGTATTCAAAGTCGTAAGGCCCGTGCTGAAGGCAGTCCAAGTCGTTCCAGCACCGCCGGCGCAAGTGGCACACTCGAAGACGCCGCTGGGGGTACCCGCGAAGACGTTACCCGCCGCATCCACGGCTAAAGCCTGGATGTTCAGGACTGCCAGACCGCTATTGAAGCTGGACCAAGTGACGCCGCCAGTTAGCTTAAGCACTCCCGTCGTGGAGGAGCCAGCCCAGAGGTTGCCCGCCCCATCCACTGCGAGGGCTTGGATGGAAATAGGCGCAGCGGCGGTGGGAGTGCCGGCAGGAAATGCTGAGAACTGGGCCCACGTAACGCCCGCATCGGTGCTCTTGAATACGCCCAGGGTCTTGGTGCCGGCATACAAGAGCGTACGAGGAGCGGCGGGACCGACAGTTACTACAGCTTGCACGAACGGATCAGTGGGCTGCGTGGTAGCTGCCGTCCAGGTTGTGCCGAGGTTGGTGGTTTTGAAAACTCCGGCTCCCAAAACTCCCGCATAGGCCGTTCCGGTCGTAGTCGGATCCACAGCGATGGCCGCGGCATAGCCGGCGCCCATGCCGACGTTGGAGGCAGCCCACGCCACCGTGCCCGGGAGAACAGCGGTCGCGTTGCCGCTCTTGAAGACGCCGCCACCCTGCGTACCGGCAAAGACGGTAGCGGGAGTGCCCGCATCCACCAGGAGCGATTGCACAATGGTGTTCCCCAAACCGGTATTGACCGCCGACCAGACCGCAACCGCGGTGCCAGTCGCGGCTGCGATGGATGCCCTGAAGATCCCTCCGCTGGCCCCGTTGGTACCGGCATAAACGAAACCACCGCCAACCGCCAACGCTGTTACGTTTAGCTGCGTCAGAGAGCTAGGAGATGAGTCGAACAAAGTGAAACCAGCGGTCCCGGTGGCGCTTTTGTAGACTCCCGTGGCCGTACCCACATAGATGGCGGTGTTCGGCACATCGATAGCCATGGCTTGGACAGCCAAGGTCGGCAGGTTGGTCGTAAAGGCAGCCCAACTCGCAAAGCCAGTCGGACTCTTGAAAACTCCGCTGCTGGTCGCGGCAAAAATGTTCCCCCCCGCGCCATCCTGAGCTAACTGCGTGACGACCAGATTTAACAAGGTTACCGGATTGCCGTTGAACGGGGACCAAGTTGGCGCGCCGGCTCCGAGGCTGGCGTTGAACACGCCGCCGCCGTTGGTTCCAGCGAAGATGGTTGTCCCGGAAACGACCATAGAAAGCACGTCGGTAGTGGTGAGGCCAAAGTTAACCGGCAGCCAACTGGCGGCCCCAGTGGCGGTCTGGAATACGCCGGTAGATGTTGCCGCGTAAAGGTTGCTATTCGTCACATCCACGGCCAGAGCCCGAACTGCCACGTCTGGCAGACTGGTAGCGCCGGCACCGTTGAAAGCGGCCCACGTTCCGCCGCCGTTGGTGCTCTTGAAGACGCCGCCAGCCGTTGCCGCGTACATCACCGCAGCCGCGCCAGTGCCGGATTGGATCACGAATCCCGGCCCTGTATACAACGTCGTCAGCACCGCGGTGGTCGGTGGCACGACCGCCGGAATATTTCCGCCGTCCGGCCCGCCGCCACTCTGCGAAACCACGGCGGCCGCTGTGAGTGCAGTCGTAGCGGGGTTCGCCCAAGCGGCTCCTCCGGTAGTGGTTTGAAAGACACCGCCGGTCGATGCCGCGTATAGTGTCGCGCTGCCCGAGCACGTCAAGGAACCTGCCGTCGGAGTGCAGGCCAGAGCCAGAACCGCGGCAGCCGGCAGAACCTGCGGGCCCCAGGTTAGACCTCCGTCCGTGCTCTTATAGACTCCGACGCTCGTCGCCGCAAAGATGTTGAGAGTTGGATTCACCACCACCGCGGAAACCAAGACGCCAGAGAAGAGTTGCGTCCAGTTTCCGCCGGAATCGGGACTCTTGAAGATCCCATCGGCGGTAGCGGCATAGATCGTCCCGGCAATGCCAGGATCGAGAGCCACACCGAAGACGGTCAGGTTCGTCAGGTTTGTGTTGGGACAGGTCCAGGAAGCGGTTCCGATAGACGTTCTGCACACGCCGCCACTCGCCGTAGCCGCGTATAGGAAGCTGCTGTCCAGGGCCATGGAGTTGACCGCCGCGCCTGTGAGGCCCGCGTTAAACGCCGTCCAGGTTGCTCCGCCAGTGCTGCTCAAGTAGACTCCGGCGCCGTTGGTGCCGACATAAACGTTGCCGGACACATCCACCAGCAGGGATCGAATATCCAGGGTGGGCAGTGGGCCGGCGGTGCCCTGGCCGCTGGCGGCGAACCAGTTCGCTCCTCCATTGGTGGTCTTGAAGACACCGGCTGCGGTGCCGGCATACAGCGTGGCTACGCTCGACGGACTGATCGCCAAAGCGCGCACACTGAGAGCTCCACTGATCCTTGCAAGCCCCGTGTTGACCGCAGTCCAGGTGACTCCGGCATTGACGCTCTTGAAAACCCCCGCGGCATCCGATCCCGCATAGATCGCCGGAGTCGTTGGATCGACGGCGACCACATGGATGAAAGCCGAAGTCAAGGCCGAGATATTGGCAGTCCATGTCTGGGCGGCATTCACGCTCTTGAATACTCCACCGCCGAAGGTTCCCGCAAAGATAGTGGCCTTGGCGACCGGATCGATGGCCAATGAGGGAACGAACAGATTCGTCAATCCGAAGTTATTGGCTGCCCAATTGGCGGCTGCCGTAGCGCTCTTGAAGACCCCTCCGCCACTGGTTCCGGCATAGATATTACCCGCTCCATCCGCCGCCAGCGCCAGAACCGGGAAAGCCGAAGTGAGGCCGTTGCCCGCAGGATTAATGAACGCAGTCCAGCTAGCGGCGCTGGTGGAACTCTTAAACACTCCCGTGGCTGTTCCGGCATACACGCTGCTGGTGGAGACATCCACGACTAGCGCTTGGATGACGAGCCCGGTCGTGGGACCAGCGGCGTTGAAATCGGCCCAGGACGCAGTCGTGGTCCCGCTCTGGAATATCCCGCCGCCACTGGTTCCGGCGTAAAGCTTACCGTTCGTCGCATCCAGAGCGAGGGAAAGAACGATTCTGATTGTCAGGCCGGCGGAATTGAACGGAGACCAGCTCGCACCGGCGGACGTGGTCTTGAATACGCCGCCACCATTGGTCGCGGCATAGACGTTGCCCGCCGCATCCACGACCAAAGCACGAACGTCCAAACTGCTCAGGCCGAAGTTGACCGTGGCCCAGGCCCCGCCGCCAGTGCTCTTGAAGACACCGCCGCCCTGCGTCGCCGCGTAGACGGGGGCCGCGCCGCCGATGGTAGCCATCCCTTGCACAATATAATTGGTGAGCCCCGTATTGAAGGGGTTCCAGGTAGTGCCGCCGTCCGTGCTTTTGAATACACCGCCTCCATTGGTTCCGGCATAGATCACGGCGGTAGCGCCTGTAGTTGTGGGGTCAATAGCGATCACCTGGACATTGGCGCCCGCCGTTCCGTTCGGCGTCGGAGTCACTACTGTCACCGTGGAGGTGGTGGTGAAAGTGAACGTGCCCGTATTATTTGCCGCATTGACGTCGGTACTGGTTGTCGTGGCGTTTCCCGTAACAAGCAGGGAAGTGTTGATCGCGGTCGAAGCCGCGACGGTAGCCGTTACTTGCATCGATTGAATGGTTCCGGCGGTGATTGTGTTTAATGCCGCACCCACGTTTTGGCCGGTGGCCGCACAGGACCCCACGGAGGACGTGCAGGACACAAATGTCATGCCGGCCGGCAAGACGGCGGTCACGCTGACGTTCGCCGCATCGGCAGTTCCAAAGTTCTGGACGGTGACGCCGATGGTGACGTTTGAACCTGGGTTCACCGGGTTGGGAGTGCCCGACACAGAAACGCCGAGATCAACCCCGCTGGTGGTGGTAACTCCGCCGCCGCCGCCGGTTATTGGAAGGGTCGAGGGAATGGGATTAATCGTTGAACTCACCGTAGCTTGATTGTTATTGGTGTTGGATTCGGTGCTGCTGGAAGTAACAGTGACTTGATTGCTGACGGAGGTCGCGCTCGTGACGCTGCCCGCGGTCGCAGTAATCAATATGACGGCGCTCGAACCGGCCGGGATCACTCCCAGCAAAGCCTTCGCAACCTGGCCACTGCTAATCGTACAGCTTCCCATGGTGGACGTACAAGATAGACCGGCAGCCAAAGCCGGCACGCTGTCGGAGACCACAACATCTTGCGCAGCAGATCCACCGGAGTTCACCAGCGTAATGATGTACGCCATTTGTTCACCGCTCGTAACCGGGTTCGGAACGACGGTCATCGATGCGACCAGGTCGGGAGCGGCCGAGGCCGCTGGCGGATTAATCGTCACAGATTGAGAACTGCTGTTATTGTTGGCGTTGGATTCGACGCTGGAGGTGGAAACAACGGCCGCATTGGTGACGGATGTCGTACTGGTAGCGGAGGGAACGGTCACGGTAATTATGAAGACCGCGCTGGCTCCCGGAGCGATCGTTCCAAGCGATGCCGTCACAACGTTAAAGCTGGTGGAACAGGAGCCCGACGTCGAGGCGCAGGAGATAAACGAAAGAGTGGACGAGAAAGTATCCCTGACGATTACGTTGGCCGCCGCCGCGGTTCCCAGGTTCTGGGCCGTGACGATATAACTCAGGGTCCCACCGCTCGAAACCGGATTGGGAGTCGCGAACTGGCTCACGGTGACGTCGGCCAGAGCCGGAGGCGGAGGCCCGTTAACGGCAATCGTCACGGAGTTAGAGGAGGCGCCGCCGATGGTGACCACCACGGGCACGGCGCTGCCACCGAAAACATTCGACGGCACCCGGGCATTGATCTGGTAAAGCCCGGCAGCACCGGGGGCCAGCCCGGAAAAGGAGACGGGAGCCGAAACACCTCCGATGGTCACTTCAGGAGTAGTCAGAGTGGTGGAGGACGTGCCGACGGGAGCGGCTCCGTTCTGGGGCTGGTCGTTCACCGGTCCTAGACCCTCCGCAAAAATCGAAATCGACTCGCCTATCTCCACCGGACGGGAGCCGACGAAGGCGCCCGCCGGCGCGGCCACCGAGCCCGTACCCGCGATCAAAATCGCGCCTTGACCAAACGCCAGCGAAAACAACGCGGGTGAAAAGGCCGCGCTCGACACCGAGACGGTATTGGAAACGACACCATTCACGATTACTTGAACGGATACCGTTCTCCCGGCAGGCGTCTCCCAGGGGATTTGCCCGTTGACTTGACTGGGGGAGACGAAGATCAATGGAGCGGCTACGCCATTGATCAGCACCTGAGTTCCGCCCAGAGTCGTTGGCAGCGGCAGTGTCGAGGCCGAGGCCGTGGTGTTTGCGAGATTGGACCCGCCGATCGCAAAGAGGGAGCCGGGAGTAACGGTGGCGGTGTAATTGGCTGCATTCACGACGCCGCCGGTATTGATTTGAGGAGTCTGCGCAGACAACCCCGCCGCTCCCAATGTAAGAGAAATTACAAGCAGTACAATGCGTTTCATTGCGAATCCTCCGGGTCTGAAACCGTCCTTAGACCGGCATATTCTGAAAATTTGGTGAGCCGAACTTCAATCTTCTCATACTTCTTCGGCAGTATAGTCATTCTTCAACGTATGATGTCAAGGTATATTACCGCGATTTAACGCGCTTCTCGCAATTTTGTACCTTTATTCTACCTTGAGCCGCCCAGATTCGACTCCGAATTGGGAGGGTTTTTCGGCCACCCCATCCAAGCACAGATCTGCTGTCGCTCGTGCTACGATGATCTGGCATGAAGCTACAACCCCAAATCCGCTGCCGAAGTTTCGTTTTGACCGGCGGACGCAGTACCCGAATTGGTACAGACAAGGCGCTTCTGCCGTTTGGCGACGGGACACTGGCGCTTTGGATGGCGAAGATTGTAAAGGGCGTATCGCAAGACGTCACACTGATCGGGAGCCGCGAGAAATATTTTTCGCTCGGCCTCCCCGTAGAAGAAGACGTATTCCCGGGCAGGGGTCCGCTCGGTGGAATTCACGCAGCGCTGGTCCATTCCCGGCAGGCGCCCAGCCTGGTTGTGGGATGCGACCTGCCCTATCTGTCAAAGGAGTTTCTGGGATTTCTCGTCGAACTGGCGCACAGCAGCGGAGCCGATGTGGTCGTCCCGGAATCGCCCGGCTTGGGGTTGGAGCCGCTTTGCGCCGTCTATGCGCCGTCTTGCTTGGCGCCGATGGAAGATGCATTGCAGCGAGGCGAGTCGAAAGTCCAGGTCCTGCTCGCCCGGCTCCGGTTGCGCGTGGTGAAGCACGAGGAATGGCTGCCCTACGATCCACAAGGCAGGCTATTCTGTAATCTGAATACGCTCGCAGAGTACGAGGAGGCGCGGGCCAGCCTCGGGCCAGGAATCAAGAGCGTCCGCGGCTGAGCGGTGCGCCGCGGAAAACCGTTGAAGGAGAAGTATGGCTGGAATCATCGGCGCCATTATGGGAGCCATCTCGGCCCACCATTACATCGAATTCCAGAACGTCTCGAAGTCCTTTGGCGACCACAAAGTCCTCGACGGAATCAGCTTCCACGTGGATCACGGCGAAACCCTGGTGGTGCTGGGACGCAGCGGCGTCGGCAAATCGGTTACGCTCGGCCACATCATGGGATTTTTGAAGCCCGATTCGGGACGGGTGTGGGTGGCGGGCGAAGACATTACCGACTACAACGAAGCCCAGCTCCAGCACCTCCGCACCCGCGTGACGATGGTCTTCCAGTCGGGCGCGCTGTTTGACTCCCTGACGATTTTTGAGAATGTCGCTTTCCCGCTGCGCGAGCGCAAGGACTACAACGAAGAAAATATCGAGGAGGTGGTTCTGGGACTGCTGGACATGCTGGAGATCCGCGAGTTCTCCGACTTGTTTCCCTCGCAGCTAAGCACCGGAATGAAGCGGGCCGCGGCGATCGCACGCGCTCTGGCCGCGCGCCCCGAAGCGATCCTCTACGACGAGCCCACCACCATGGTCGATCCCCTGATGTCGCAGCACATCGCCGAGCTGATCGAGCGGCTCAAGGCGCAACTGAGGCTGACTTCCGTCGTCGTGACGCACGATACCAAGCTCGCCAAGCGCGTGGCCGACCGCTTGATTTTTTTAGAGAATGGCCGCCTGGCTTTTTTTGGCACCGTCGCGGGACTCGCCGACTGTCCCGACGAACAGGTCCGCGAGTTCTTCCGGGAGGACGAACTTTCTCTCGTTCCGGGATCCCCGTAACACCTTCGTCGCCCGCGCGGCGCGTCGCAGCCGGCCGCCTACCGCCCGCTCTTCGCTTTCTTCTTCTGTTTCCCTTTCGTCTTCTTCCAGATCAGATCTTTCAACTCCACCTGATCGGGATTCACCAGCTCTTTCACCCGTTCCGTATTGACTCCCGCCACGATGATGTCCCCGATCTCGCTATGGGAGTCGTCATAGATCCGCAGGGCTTTCATTCCTTGGGTCTGTTTCTCGTTATCGTCGGTCGGGTTGACGTAGTGCACCGAGTGGCTCCGATAGCGGTGCACCAGGTACAAATGGATCAGCGTCATCAGCCGTTTCTTCCGGAAGCTCTCGCGAAACGTATTCTGGTCGCGCACCGACAGAATGTTTTTCCCCCGCAAGTCCTGGATCGACGCAAACACCACATCGGCGATTTTGCCGTTCGCCTCGTCGAGCACGTTCAACTCCAGCAGGTCCGATCCGCCCTTATGCGGCCGCAGCTCCACGCGCAGCGCCTCGCCGACCTTGTAGTGATCCGCCCACAACTCGATCCACGATTCCAACAACCGCGGCGGGACCTCCGTCTGCACCAGGTGCTGAGCCTGCGTCGAACCCTTACCCATGGCCTTAGTCGTGGCGGTCCGCCCCGAGGTCGCCATCAGCGCCGCGTCCGCGCGCGGCCCCCCGACGTATGTTTGTGGCGTCTTATACGGCGAATTCATCAGCCGGAATTTCCGTTGCAGCCGCGCCAGCGCCAGCATTCCATCTTCCTGCAAGGCGATCGAGAACTCCTCGGCCGCCAGACCGTCGATCTGGTGCCCGCCGTACGTGATGAAGCAGAACACGAACCCCAGCTTTCCCAGTTCTTTCGGGAACGCCGCCATCTCGTCCTCGCTCATTCCCGTGGTATCCCAATTAAACGACGGCGACAAGTTGTACGCCAGCATCTTCTCCGGATATGCCCGGTGGATCGCCTCGGCAAACTCCCGCGCGTCGTCGAGATGCGCCGTGGCCGTTTCCATCCACAGCAGGTCCGCGAACGGAGCGGCCGCGAGTGACTTCGCGATGGCGTATTCCATCCCGCCCTTCACCTGGTAATATCCCTCCGGCGTCCGCGAAAGCTCGCAATCCCAAGTTGCGTCGATGCCCATCGACCTCGCCTTCGCCTGCGCATCGTGGAACGACGCCGTTTTCGCAAACTCGATCCACTGCTCCGTCGTCAGTTCGTGCTGCCTTCCTTCCTCGGTCTGAAATTTCATCTCGGCCGCCACGGCTTCTCCATAGGTTTTGAGTCCCGACTTCGCTTCCCACATTTTGACGAACGCGGTCGCCGCACGGTCCAGAGGCTTTGTGACGCCCCGTTCCTTTCCCTCCAGCAGCCCCTGGATGTTTTCGTCGATCACCGCCATCAACCCCACGTCCTCAAACCATTCGTAGGCTTCGCGATACTCAAACGGAGAAATCTTATAGAGCAGGTGCCCGTTCACATCCTGGATTCCCTTGTCATGAAACCGTTTTAGGATCGCCAGATAGCAGTTCTTATATCCCGGCAGGTAGGTTTTCGTGGCGCCTAATATAAAAGGATGATCGCGCTCGTCGCCCCGTCCATCGAGCAGCGTCGCCGCCTCCGCGTCGGTCCGCGCCACGATGATTCCCGGCACCTTCATCACGTCGAGCTGAAACCTCGCCGCATTCAGCCTCTTGATCTGCTCGTCGACCGGCACCAAAACCTTTCCGCCCTGATGCCCGCATTTTTTCGTCCCCGGTTTCTGATCCTCAATGTGGTATCCCGCGACGCCCGATTCCACAAACCGCCGGATCAGGTTCCGTACATGCGGATCGCCTCCGTGCCCCGTGTCCGCATCCGCAATGATCCAGGGCCGGTAGTCGTAGACTCGCGACGACTGCCGCTCCTTCTCCGTCATCGTAGAGCGCAGAAACTTCTGATTCTTGTCCGCCGCGAGCAGCGCCCGGATCAGCGACGACGCCTCGTCCGGCACCTGGCTCAGGGGATAACTCGCGAGATCGGGCCCAGGGTCCTCCGTTACCGATCCTTTCGCCGAGGTCGCCCAGCCCCCCAAATAAATCCCCTCGATCCCCGACCGCTTCAACATCACCGCCTGTCCCGGCGAATAGGGCCCAAAGGTGGTAATCTGCTCGCCCTTCGAAAACAACTCCCGCAACCGGTCGTAAAACTCCTCCGCCGCTTTTCGAGCAATCGGATAATCGTTCTCAATCGTCCCCCGCTGTTGCACCACCTGCGGCGCCGAGTAAAGCCGCGTGATCTCCCGGAATCGCGGTTTCCCAAACCACGACTTCATCTCCCGAACTTCCCGATCGAACATAGCCTCCTCGCCCTCCGCCGCCGATGCCCCAAGCCTGCGAGAAATCGATTGTATTTTCCCTTTGCTCCCGCCGACGCTCCCGCGGTCCCCTTTGACGCGGCTCCCGTTCCTGCCGTTCCCTCGGACGCCGCCGCCGATTGCCCCGCCCTCTTTAACCCGCGCGTCATTGACCTTTGAAGATTGCATATAAAGTACGTTTACCCCTTTACCATCCTACCAGCTTGTTGAAAACTCTTTTAGGCCCCTTTTTGAAAATTGTCTCATACTCAACATGGCGTCGGCCTGGGAGCTCGACATCACCCCTTTTAGGGACGGTTGACAATGTGGCACAAGATGTGTCACATTGTTCTCATGCCTACGGTAAACATTCGACAACTCCGCGAAACGCGGCGATTGAAAGCGTGGCTGCGGGCGGGTGAAACGGTAGAACTGCGGGAGCGAGACCGGGTGATCGCCCAAATTGTTCCGGAGGTTCTGCCTCCGGTGCACCGCGAGCTACCAGACTTCGCGGCTCTGCGCCGGGAGATTCTTGGTAACCGCATCCTTCCGGGAGCGGATCTCCTCATTGAGGAGCGCGGGCGCTTTTGAACATCTACGCAGATACGAGCTTTTTTGTTTCGCTTTACCTCACCGACCTGCACTCGATCGAGGCCGAACGCCGGTTGACGCCGGAATCGCGGCTGTGGCTGACGCCGTTGCATGTCGCCGAGTGGACTCACGCCATCGAACAGCACGTCTTTCGTAAAATGATCTCCCGGCGCGAAGCCGACCGCCTCGAACAGCGCTTTCAGCAGCACCGCGACAGCCGGCTGTGGATCGAAGTTGCTCTTCCGGAAAAGGCCTTTGAGCATTGCACCCAACTGGCCCGGCGGCACGGATCAAGGCTGGGTGTTCGGACCCTCGACACGCTTCATGTAGCTGCGGCGCTCCAGTTGAAAGCGGAGCGCTTTGGGACCTTTGACGACCGGCGGAAAAAACTCGCCCGCGCCGAAGGCCTCAAGACGGTTTGACCGCGTACCCGCCAAATCGAAAGCAACGGAGAATCTATGAAGAGAACAAAAGCGAAGCGCTCAGCGTGGCTACCAGATTCCAAAGCAGCATTCATGCTTGGCTCTACAAAGCGGTGTGCGCCGCTGGCCGCACTGTCGCGTTCCAGATCTTCGCACAGTTGCGGCCCTCCGACTTTGCTGCGTATAAAGCCTGATCGGCATGATCCAAGGATTGTTCCACACTGAGGTCGGAGTCGAGCGGTGCGACGCCGAAGGACGCTGTCACACCGATGAGCATTTCTTTGTAATGTACAGGCATGTTTGCCAGGCCCTCACGAATATGGGTTACTGTGCCCAAGGCCACTTCCGAGGTTGCGTTTTGTATTGTGAGGACAAATTCCTCTCCTCCATACCGAAATATCTTGTCGTACGGACGAAGATGCTGCGTGACGTACCGGGCGCAGGCGATCAGAACGGAGTCGCCTGCCTGATGTCCGTACGTATCGTTGACCGCCTTGAAATGGTCCAGATCCATCATCACCAAGCTGCACGGCATGACCTTGCGCTTGACCATGCTGTGTAGCTCACGCAGGGTCGTGAGGAGGAGAGTGCGTCCGTTGACCCCAGTGAGGGGATCGATATGCGACAGCAGATCGTCCAGTTCACGCTTCAGCGTGGCGGCTTCCAGTCGCAGACTCTTTACGGCACTGTTGAATAGCTCGTAGTCTTGTACTCCCGTCGGAATACCCTCAGCAGTTGTGAGCAGGAGACGAGTAGCCAACTGGTGCATGCGACGGTGTTCGGATTCTATCGCTGCGTACGACGCGTGTTCACTGAGCAACCGCTGACCTTCACCGTAGAGCCACTGGCCAAAGCGGCACTGGCGAAAAGATTCCTCATGAACATCGTGCTGATCGTACGGTAGTCGACACATCAGAGTCGTGATGAGCGCTTCGTACCATCGATCATGGTTGTAAATAGCTTGGTCTACATTCGAAATCATGGCTTGGAGTTCGGTGGGAGTACGCGTGAACATGGCGGCGGCCCAGACAAGTGCTCCCCGAGACCTCACGAGTCGACAAACAGCGGGGCTGGCTGAGCGATCTCCAATTCCCCTCCAGGCCTAATCCAAGGCCTAGAAGACTAGACTTGAGCAACTCACCGTGCTGCGAAACTAAGGGGCGCCAGGAGCCGTGAACCAACGAGTGCGACCTGCCGCTTAGAAGATAGCATATCATTACTCTCGTGGGCCTAAATCCGCCAATCAGCTCGCCCGTTATGCGAGGTCAAAACGGAAGAAGGCCAAGAAGTCCACGCGCTGATTCCACCTTCCATTCCCCATGTACGATAAATGGATTTGTGAAATAGAGAAGCAGGTGGCCACGGCACGCCTTTTGTGCCGTGGGTTCGTTCCGCTTATGACCGCGACACACCCACGACGGGGAGGCCATGGGCCTCGGCGCCGACCGCGAGCGCGGCATCGTGAGTTGCCATCACGAGATTCACGCCGGTCATTTCCCTCCAGAGGAGGGCCGTGGCGAGGTGGATCGCGTCGAGGGTTCCGAGTTCGGTGGGCATTGGTTGTGCGGCCCGGTCGAGGACGACCGCATCGATGTCTATCAGTTCGAGCGAGGCGATCAACGCCAGAATCGTTGCCCGGCGCTTCGCGACTTCACTGTCGGCGAGGTTGACGCGCAGCCGCAGACGATCCAAGGTGCGCAGGCTTTCCGTCGTCACCAGGGCGCTCGAGACGCCCTGCCGAATCTGCCGCCATTCCGGGAGCGCGTCCGGCTGCCCGAGCGCCACGCGGAGCAACACCGACGCATCTACATAGGCAATCACCGATACCCCTGGCGTTCTTCGAGAAGTAGCTGGACCACATCCACGTTTAGCTTCGCCGGTTTTGGAAGAGGGACCCGATTGAGTGGCGCGGTCCCAGGCGCCGGCTTGCGGACGCGCAGCGCCAAACGCACGGGAACCGGCACGGGAATCGGAATGATCTGGGCGATCGGCGTCTCGCGGTCGAGCACCGAGACGGTCTCGCCGCGACGCACCGCGCGGAGGTATTCGCTGAGCCGCGCCTTCAGTTCTGCGATCCGGACTTGCTTCATGACCACATCATAACCAGAAATAGTCATCAGCGCAACAGTGATAAAAAGGGTCAGCCTGCCCGACCGTCTAACGCTCCTCAAACGCCGGAAAAACTCCCTACCCAAAAGCGATCCGGCCCCCACTCCCCCTACCCCAAAAACTCATACGCCGGCAGCGTCAAAAACTGGACGAATTCCTTGCTCGTCATCAACTCCAAAAAGATCCTCCCCGCCCGCTCATATTGCCCCGCATTGTAACGAGCCTCGCCGAACTCGGCGCGCATCTTCCCCATCTCCTCTTTCCACAGCGCGCTCGCCAGCTCGACGGTAACCTTTCTTCCATCGTCCATGGCCGCGCCGTGCCGTATCCATTGCCACACCTGCGCCCGCGAGATCTCCGCCGTCGCCGCATCCTCCATCAGGTTGTAGAGCGGCACGCACCCCGACCCGCGCAGCCACGCCTCCAGATACTGCACTCCCACGCTCAGATTCGTTCGCAGCCCGCCCTCCGTGATCGTTCCCTCGGGAACTTGCAACAGATCGGCCGCCGTCACGTGTACGTCTTCGCGCAACCGTCCGACCTGGTTCGCCTCCGGCATCGCTGCATCAAACGCATCGCGCGCGATTGCGACCAGCCCCGGATGCGCCACCCACGTCCCGTCGTGACCGTCGCCGGCCTCGCGCTGCTTGTCGGCTACAACTTTTTCAATCGCCCGAGCGTTGGCCTCCGGATCGTTCTTGATCGGAATCTGCGCCGCCATGCCACCGATGGCGTGCGCCATCCGCCGATGACAGGTCTGTATGGCCAGCAGCGAATAGCTTCGCAGAAAATGCGTCGTCATCGTCACCTGCGCCCGATCCGGCAGAACGAATTGCGGATATTTGTTGAACTTTTTTATGAAGCTGAAAATGTAGTCCCACCGCCCGCAGTTCAACCCCGCCGAGTGCTCCCGCAGCTCGTAGAGAATCTCGTCCATCTCAAAGGCTCCCAGGATCGTCTCGATCAACACGGTTGCCTTGATCGCCCCGCGCCGGACGCCCAGATCTTCCTCGGCCATCACGAACACGTCGTTCCAAAGCCGCGCCTCGCGATGGCTCTCCATCTTCGGCAGATAAAAATAAGGCCCCGACCCTTTCGCCAGGAGATTCTTCGCATTGTGAAAAAAGAACAGGCCGAAATCGAACAACCCTCCCGGAACCGCCTTCCCATCCACGCGCACATGTTTCTCCACCAGGTGCCATCCCCGCGGACGCACCAGCAGCGTCGCCGTTTCTTTCTTTAACGCGTAGGAAACCCCTTCCGGGCTGAAGTACTGAATCGTCCCATTCACCGCGTCCCTAACATTGATTTGTCCCTGGATGGTCGCCTCCCACACCGGCGAGTGCGAGTCCTCGAAATCGGCCATGTAGCACTTGGCCCCCGAGTTCAGCGCATTGATCACCATCTTGCGGTCCACCGGCCCGGTGATCTCGACGCGCCGGTCCTGCAAGTCCTTCGGCGCCGCATCCACCGCCCACGACGCCCGCCGTATCTCCTCCGTCTCTTTCAAAAAATCCGGCATCTTTCCCGCATCGATCTCCGCCTGCCGCTCGATCCTTTTTTGGAGCAGCAACTCGCGCATCCGCGAAAAACTCCGCGACAATTTCGCGACAAACCGCAACGCCTCCGGCGTCAGAATCTCCCCAAACTCCGCCGTCACCGTCCCCAAGACTTCAATCCCTTCCGCTTGCAGCGTCCGGTTCAACTCCGGCGCCAAATCCTTCACAATTTCCCGGCCCTGAACTCTCATAATCTTTCCCTCCCCAAGCTGTCATCCTGAGCGGCAGCGAAGGACCTGCTTTTCGTTTGTTGACGACCTAAGGATGTCCCGCACTTACGCCAACAATCGTCAGTTTACCCATTCCCAGCCCGCCGCTTGCGATCTTGAAACCCCTATTATGCACGATTTTATTATATTTGCAAAAGTAATAATTATTTCCATATTCATAACTCCAGCTTATACACGCGCGCCCGCTTCCGCCAGCGCCCAATCTTGACAACCACCGCGCCTTTACGCAGAATCAATCCAGAGCCGCGCCCGCCGCCGCTCGCCCAGTACTGGGAGGTCGTCTAACGGTAAGACTGCGGCCTCTGGAGCCGCGTATCGGGGTTCGAATCCCTGCCTCCCAGCCAATCCCTCCAATATCTTTTTGCTTGCAATAACTTACAAAAACTTATAAGCTCTTGGTGTCTATAAAATTGAAGAAATAGACACCAAGCGTCAGCCCTTTTTGCAGTGGAGGAGGCTAATTGCCAGTAGCAAAGAAGCGGATTCGTATTATCAAGAAAGTTAGGGAAAGTGCTGGCTGGAAGTTTATTTCTTTGGGCAAGGTCCGGGGCCGGTATGTCTGGGACAAGCGGCCTGGCTACTATTTTGTCGAATGGTGGGACGGCAAGAAGCGCCGGCGGCAGCTTGCCGGGCAGGTGCCGAGCGAAGCCCTCGAAACTCAACGCCGGAAGCAAAACGAATTGATTGGCGAACTAGCGGCGCAAGGAAAGGAACTGCCGGCGGCGGCCGAGGAACGCAGCGCCACAACGATTGATGCCGCCATGTCCATGTTCGTGGAACACGTGAGGGTTCATTCCCCCGGCAAACCAGAAACCGTTCGCCGCTACCAGCAGGTGTTAGGACACTTCCAGCGGCATCTGGAGAAAAAGAAGTACGTCGAAGCAATTACCCGCTCCGACATCGACGATTACAAAATCAAGCGCAGCCAGGAACTGAGCGAACGTCATGGGCGACGGATCACGCCCCGAACGATAAACTTTGAGTTAGGGACGTTGCGCACTTTCTTCTATTACCTCATTAATGAACGCGGCATAGCCATGGCGAATCCCTGCGCGCGCTTCAAGCCCCTCAGAGACGAAAAAAAGAAGGCGCTTCGCAAGCCCCCTACGTATAGCCAGAACGAGCTCGATCTTCTTTTTGCCGTGTGCAATGATTTTGAAAAAACCGTTTTTGCTACCCTCCTTCTGACAGGTCTCCGCAAACGCGAGCTCTATTACCTCATCTGGTCCGACGTAAATCTTAAGGAGTGTACCATTTGTGTAACTGCCAAGCCTGACGAAGGATTTTCTCCGAAAGACTACGAAGAACGCCCAATACCCATGCCTCCGGACCTAGTTGCCTTGTTGAAAAATCTTCCGCGGAAGGCCGACTGGGTTTTCTGCAATGCCAAAGGAGGCCGGATCAATCACTTGCTACGGCGTCTCAAAGGAGTTGCGGTCCGCGCCGGAGTTCCAAACGCTACCCTCCATAAGTTCCGCCACACCTACGCAACTCAACTACTCGAAAGCGGCTGCGACATCGTTACACTGCAGCACCTCATGGGGCATAGCGATCTTGAAACCACACGCCAATACCTGAACCCCAATGAAGATCTCAAACGCAAGGCCGTTAATAAGCTCTCGCTCAAACTTTCGTTGAAGAGCGGCAGGGTTTCCACGGCCACTGGGAAAAAGGCTCGAGTGGCGTAGCCGTGCCAGATGCTCGTTCGATATGCCGATCACAGCCGGGGCACATCACTGTGCCTTAAGCCGTTTTTTTCATTGGCCGTGGCTGGAATTTATGCTCTTCGATCCATGCCAGGAGTTGCTGCTTCGGAAAGCGGAGATTGGATTGAATACGAACGTAAGGGATGATCCCGCGTTGGACGTAAGCATAAATTGTCTTCACGTCGATCTTCAACAACGATTCCAGTTCTTTTGCCGTGAGCATCTCAGGCATATTCCAGGAATCCGGCTGACGATCCATAGTCGTGGCTTTGTGCTCCACTGATAACCTCGCCTTGACTGGTTGTCGACCTCAAACGAGGTCGCTAATGGAACAAATTCTAACTCACTACTCAGTGCGGCGCCCCGTTCGACGGAATGCGAAACTCCACCGACTACTTAGACTGGCGGTTTCCTGCGCCGTCAGTTTTCTTAACCATTGAATTCGAGCTGTGAAAAGGGGGCCATGCGTGACAACCCTCCTGACAACGCTGTGCCTTAGTAGGCTGGAAAACACTGAAAACCAATGCTCGGAGCACCGGAATACCCTTCAGGATCATCCCGAGGCTTTTAAGGGGAATTGATCTGACCAGAGAAAGAAAGTTTTTCGGCCGTCTACAAATGTTCTCGGTCTGCAAATCGCTGCCTACTGGACTCTCGCAGCGGTAGAGGTCGTGCTCTCCACGGTCAAAGAATAATTCCCATGCAGTCTGCAAATGTTCTCGCCTAGAAACCGGCTAGCCGCGCTGGGCAGGTTTCGTGTTGGGAATGAATTTCTAGCATGGCTTCGCAAAAAAGATCGAATTTCTTGCCGCTCTGCGGCTATACTTGACCGGATCGTTTCTGGTTAGGAGGATTATGGCTACAGCTCGAATGACTCAAACGCAATTGGTTCGCCACGTCGCGGAACGCTGCGAAGTGAATAACAAGGTGGCACGACAATTCCTGGACGAGTTGGCAACAACCGCGCTGCAAGAAACCAAGAAGAATGGGGTGTTTGTCCTGCCGGGTATCGGACGGCTGGTCAAGTCACACCGCAAAGCTCGCATGGGCAGAAACCCTGCGACCGGGGAAGCGATCAAGATTCCAGCCAAGACCGTCGTGAAGTTTCGGGTCGCCAAGGCTGCCAAGGATGCCATCGTCCCAACCGGCAGAGCCAAGAAATAGCAATCGGCAGGTTTAGCTGCTATGCCCACAGGGACAGATGG
>Ga0209726_10001630_pt1 | contig 35785 bp, 49 predicted proteins | sample Subgrocontami54m_FD_187453 | JGI IMG/M metagenome (GOLD analysis project Ga0209726, IMG submission 187453) | Subsurface groundwater microbial communities from S. Glens Falls, New York, USA - GMW46 contaminated, 5.4 m (SPAdes) (version 3) | ecosystem: Environmental > Aquatic > Deep subsurface >...
GATTTACGAGAGTTGGGTGGAAATGGATAATTCCGCAAGTAAGCGGATACTTATCCAAAGTAACAAAAAATAATTTCTCCCTACAATTGTCGTTAGCCGGATTTTTCCCTCAAATATATTGAGGTGGGTGTCCTGTGATATACCGTTATGGTATGTCAACTTTCGGACTCCCTTAAATTTACAAAACAATGAAGAAAAATATTCCGGCTTTTAACGTGCAAAGCAGGGATGCCCTGCGGCAGTCCTTTTCAGCCATCTACTAAATGTCTTAAAGGATAATTTAATCTTAATACTACTAAATATGGTTGTCAAGGGGGCATTTTAGCCTCAAATTAATCCCAAGAGCATTTTGGGTACTTGACAAATCAATATGTGCATGTTAATGTGCATGTGTATGTTAAACAGGAGAGTCCACACCCTTTTTGATAAAGACCGTTGGAACAAGTTAACTAAGATTGCCAAATCTCAAAATACCTCTGTGGGAGAATGGGTAAGAAAAGCCGTAGATGATAGAATGGATAGGGAGAAGGAGTTGGAACAGAGAAAAAGAGTTATTGATGCGATACTAAAACACAGGCCTCAACCCTTTAAAGGTATTATAGATTATAAGGAATTAATTAATGCCGGAAGAAAATATTGAAACATATGTTGTAGATGCCTCTGTAATCCTGGCTTATCTTTTGCCTGATGAGCGTTCACCACTGGTTGCCAAGGTTTTTGAAAAATATACTCAAGGCAAGCTTAACTTTATGGCACCCTCAATTTTATCTTATGAGGTTTTAAGCGGACTAAAATCTGCTGTGGGTAAAAGAGTGAAGAAACAGGAAGCGCACAATTTAATTGAGGATTTTTTAAATCTAACAATTGAATTTGTAGGGTTGGATCTTAAACAAGTCCTGGATTTAAGTATCGAAAATAACCTTTCTGTTTATGATACCTGTTATCTCTATGTAACAAAGGAAAAAAGATTCCCACTTCTGACTTTGGACCAAGCTCTTCAAAAATTAGCCTAAAGGGAGATAGTTATTTGAGGCGGATCAAATTGGCCTCAACCATCATTTGGACAAGCTCGGGAAATTTAATCTCTGGTTTAAAACCCAGCTCTTGCTTTATTTTTTCAGGATTTCCGATTAGCGGACCAGTTTCAGTAGGTCGGATGAGGCGTTGGTCAACCTCTACATAATCTTCCCAATTAAACCCCACGCATTTGTATGCAACCTCACAAAGTTCTTTTATGGTATGCGTCTCGCCTGTTGCAATTACATAATCTTCCGGTTTTCCCTGTTGAAGAATTAGCCACATTGCTTTTACATAATCGCCTGCAAATCCCCAATCCCGTTCTGCGTCCAAGTTGCCAAGATTAACTTTTCCACCCTGTACAACTGGTTCGTTAAGCTCATTAAGATGGGGTGAGACTTTAATTCCCAGCTTTGCGCACGCAGCAGAATAGGCAACCTTTTGTGTTACAAAACCAAGCCCGCGTCTTGTGCATGAGCAAACACTTTTGAGGCAGCGTAGGGATTAGCAGGGTTAAATGGCGTCTCTTCATCTTGAGGAACTTTAAGAACCCATCCAAACATTTCACTGGATGAGGCTTGAAAAACACGGCTTTCAGGACAAATTTGGCGGACAGCTTCAAAAACGCGAAGTGCGCCCATTGCTGTAATATCAGCGGTGTAAAACGGTAGTTTCCAGGACTCGCCGGGAGCTGATTGAGAAGCAAGATTGTACACCTCATCAGGTCTGGTGGTCTCTAAAGCGGCAACAAGAGAAGCAATATCAGAAAGATAAAATGTTTGCAACAAACTGCAAACCATTTACCAGCATGTATTTCTGTACTATACTTATTGGATGAAAAAATCACCACTCCTTTTCATTTATTTTGCCACTTTTGTAAATATCATTGGATTTGGCATGGTTTTTCCTCTGCTGCCTTTTTATGCCAGAGAATTTCAGGCATCAGAAACAGTAATTGGTCTTTTAGCCTCCTCTTTTGCCATAGGCGAGTTTTTCTTTGCTCCTATTTGGGGAAGATTGTCCGATCGGTTTGGCAGAAAACCCATTATTTCCATCTCACTTTTAGGTATTAGTATTGCTTTTGCCTCATTTGCCATTGCCAATAATCTTACATGGCTTTTCATATCCCGTTTCCTGCAGGGGGTGTTTTCATCAGGTGTTTTTACTTCGGCATCAGCTTATGTTGCCGATGTTACCACCAAGCAAGATCGAATCAAAGGCATGAGCAAACTGGGGGCATCTGTTGCTGCCGGATTTATCTTCGGCCCGGCTATAGGCGGAATCTTATCTTCTATTAATCACCAGCTGCCTTTTTTCACTGCAGCGACCTTGACAATTGTTAATCTGATTTTTGTCAGGTTATTGCTTAAAGAATCGTTAAAAATTAAAGAGGAGAAATTAGTTTTAAGAGAGGGGTTTTTAAATATCAAAGCCATGTATAAAGGCCTAAGAGGGGAATTAGGAACACTTTTTATACTCTTTTTTCTTTGGTCATACGCCCTGTCCAATAATCAGGTAGCCATACCGCTATATGGGGCAGAAGTACTGATGATTTCTGCAGCAGTGATCGGCATCTTTTTTTCGCTGCAGGGTTTTACTTCAGCCTTTGTCCAGTGGTTTTTGCTGTCTAAAATTACCAGAAAAATTGGAGAGCATCACGCTGCTGTTTTAGGCTTGTCAATTATGGCTTTGAGTTTATTTTTGATGCCATTTTCTGCATTTCCAATCTTTTTGGCAACGCTGATGATGGCATTTTCCTTTGGCTCTGCGATAACCAGGCCAACAGTGCAGACCCTTATTTCCAAAAAAACTCATGAAGGCCAGGGGACTACCATGGGGATTGCCGCCTCTTTTGAAAGTCTGGGCAGGATAATCGGCCCCATTTTGGGCGGATTGGTTTTTTACTCATTGGGACACCAGGCAGCATTTTTTATGGTGGTGGTATTCATTGCCGTAATGTTAATTTATGTAATTTTCAGGAAAAAGTTTTTGCGCCCGGAGCTAAAAACCTAATATTCCACTGAATAATCTGACAAAAAAGCCTAAAATAATTTCCACTATTGACAAATATATATGACCATGGTAATATGACTATAGTCATATGCAGCAGATGGTTTCCAAATCTCAATTTAAAGCCCAGGCTCTGGAGTTTCTACGCAATGTAGAAGAAAAAAAGCAACCCCTTATTATTACCCATGCAGGTAAACCGGTAGCCAAGATTATACCTTATCAAAAACAAGAAGATCCGCTTATGGCATTAAAGGGGTCAGTTTTATTTTATGAAGATCCCACGGAGCCGGTTGATGAGGAATGGGAAGCTAATAAATGATATTGCTTGATACGCATGTACTTATTTGGTGGATCGAAAAGGCTGGAAAACTTTCTTCAAAAGCTAACAGGAAAATAGAACAAGCAAAGAAAAAGGGTGAAATATTAATTTCTTCCATCAGTATTTGGGAAATTTGCATGTTGATAAAAAAAGGGAAGATAAAGTTAAGTATGGACGTTAACAGTTGGATTCAGCAACTGGAAAGTGCTTCATATATCAAATTTATTCCCCTAGATAACCAAATAGCTGCAAAATCAGTTGAGTTACTAGACTTAATCCAAGGCGATCCGGCAGATCGGATAATTATAGCAACAGCCAGGCAATATGGGGCAACCCTGATTACATCAGACAAAAGAATCTTAAATTATAAACATGTCCAAACTTTAAAATCCTAAAAGTCCGCTAAAAAATCTCACAAAAAAACCTAAAATTGTAATCAGCGGTAAGTTTGGGTGGTACGGCGCTTAATAGTAGATATAATAATCTCCTTTTCGGTTGTATCTATCTGCAGGAACAACCGGTATGGACCTATTCTTAACCGGTGAGTTGCATCTGAAGTTTGCATTTTCTCAAGATCCAGTTTAAAAGGATTCAAACTCAACTTATTAACACTCCTCTGAATCCTGATTTGATAATCTTTTGGAAATTTTTCTAATGCTTTAATAGCTTTTCTAGAAAAAGCAACTTTGTATGAAATAGGAGTTTGGGTAGACATTTACAGACCAAGATCTTTAAATACTTTTTCAGCGGGTATACCGTGGCCAGCCTTAACGTCAGCTATAGCCTCGTTTATTTCTTTAATCAGTTCAGGTTTAGCGTCAGCTATTTGTTCTTGTAATTCTAAATAGGATTCAAGGTTAATTAACACTGCTTGGGGTTTACCATGTTGGGTAATAATAACTTCATTTTCTTCAGGAAGCCTATTTAATATACTTGTTAACTCTTTTCGCAGATCATCTGCACCAACGAATTTTTTATCTAATAAGTTTGCTATATTAATAGTTTGCATGAGGATATCATAACATATTCCTTAGGTTTGTCAAGGGCATACAATGTTCAGCTTTTAAAATCCTAAAATTCCGCTAAATAATGTGACAAAAAAGCCTAAGATTGTTTGTAATAAAGATGAGCTTCCAAAAGGCACCATTAGCAAAATTAACAGAAGCAAAAAGCCATACTGTTCAAGTTTCTGGTACTGCCTAGCCAAATTATAAGGTAGTTGGGAAAGCAAAACTTTTGATCCATCTAAGGGAGGTATAGGGAAAAGGTTAAAAATTCCCAAGACCAAATTTATAGTAACTGTAAAACGCAAAATTGCACCCAATAGAGCGGGAAATTCCTGTGGGAGGGTATTTAGGATATGATAAATTATGGCAGCAAAGATAGCCAGGCCAAAGTTTGCCAAAATTCCGGCTGCAGAAACCAACAATTCACCCCTCCTTAAATTGGAAAAATTTAAAGGGTTTACAGGTACTGGTTTGGCCCAGCCAAAAAGTATGGGGGAGCCGGTAAATATGAGCAATGCAGGGAGCAGGATAGTCCCAAAAAGGTCAATATGAGGGAGAGGATTTAAAGTTAACCTTCCAGCTGCCTGGGCTGTATGGTCTCCAAACTTTAAAGCCATAACTCCATGCATCACTTCATGGAGGATAACTGAAAAGAGTAAAACTATAATAGAGATGGCAAAAAACTCAGGCATGATTACAATTGTAATATAAGATTTATTTAATTACCACTCGGAGGTTTGATTTAACTTTACCCATTTGTTATAATCTGTAGCAAAGAAAGGCTTTATATGCCAAAAGGAACAAGAGGAGTGAGTGGGAGAAAACGGGGAATTGATGGACACAGGCGACTTACGAGCGAGAGAGAACAGAGACTAGGAAGATCAGAAGGCACTTTAGTTGTGCCAGGCCGATTGTCAGGCAATAACGATGAACCTGTCTTCTTGCCAAGACTGGTTGAGGACGGAGAATTACCAGAGGTTACATCGAATTCTTTGCGAACGTTTATAGACTATGTCGCCAGTGGAATCGACATACCTGCCTCTTTGGAGGATGAAGTTAAGAAGAAACATTCAGGAGAAGAAATAACCGAGGCAGCAAAAGAAGGAATTAGTCGTTGGCATCTGCCCGGTAAAGAAAGGTAGTTCTCCACGGGATTTAGACAAGAGCTGTTTTGGATTTTAGTTCCTTTGCACCTGAGATCTGCGCGTACTTGTTCTGTGATCCAACCTATGTTAAACTTTGAACCATGTTAGCTTGTACAAGATGTGGAAAAGGAAAAACTATATCAGCCTATTCCAGGCATAAAAAAGGTTCATCCGGAGCCGGAGGAACCTGGGCTTTGCGTGCCCCGATTCACCAAAGGACTCAAAAACCCAATTTGCATGTTTACAAGGGTGATAAATACTGCACCAAGTGTTTAAGGATAGTTAAAGGTAACTTGCATTTTCCAAAAGAAACTTTACCACAAGTTTAAGTTTAATTAATAAAATATATGCGAGAGCAGGATATTTCAGGAAGACAAGATTTCTCAGAAATAATAGCCTGGACACCTATTGCGCAAAATAAAGAACGCGCTAATAGGGTAAGAAAAAGCCTTAATGATTTATGCCAATATGTTAAACAACGTGGAGAGCTGCCCCTAAAATTTAGGCCAATTGGGGAGAATCCCAGATCTAAATTTTTAGTACACGCAACTCACATTTCCGATAGAGAATGGGAATGGCCAGGTAAGTATAACCTGCTTGTATTTGTAGCATTTGCCCCTCAAGATGTAGACTCTTTTAGAGTTATTGCTATACTGCCATCTAGAACTAAGCCATTGGCCGAACAGAGAAAGCAAAAAAATGCGACGAGAGATCACAGACTCAAAAGAACCGAAGCAGCCATGGAAAGAAAAGAGCTAACTAGGTTTAGGCTATAAATTTTACAGGAAAATCAGGATAGCCATTAAGGAAATCTTTTAAAGATATAGCTTTTTTTCCTTCCATTTGCAGCATATTTTCGGGAAGAAATTTTACTATCTTATTGTTCCAGCGGGTCCAAACTCCCGGCCAGGGATAATAGGCCCGGATCATCCTATCCAGTTTTTCTGGATCTGGAGGATTTTCAATAGGGAAGTAGCCACTTTCTCTGGTTAATCTTTGACAAAATGACGCTTTGGCGTGATTTTGTCCATAGAGGGTAATTTTCCCGTTTACAAAATCTTTAATAATTTTGGGTAAAACCTCAGCTGCCCACTGAAACATTTTTTTACTCAAAGTATCAAAATTATCCTTATCAGAAAGCTCTAATTCCTCTTGATAAACAATAGGTCCATGGTCAACTTCCTCATCCATTTTTATTATGCTTATCCCACTTACTTTATCCCCATTTAAAATAGCTTGTTGGATGGGAGAGGACCCCCTATATTTTGGTAGAAGTGAAGGATGAACATTTATAGCTCCATATTTTGGGGATTCCAGCTCTTCTTTTGTTAAAATATGGCCATAAGCTGCAACTATTCCTAAGTCTGCCTCACTGAGTGAGTTTACTAATGTAAAATGTTTTGTTAACTCCTGTTTTATTGGCTGTACGAAATCCGGAGTACCCAGAAAAGCTATTTTCATATCCTTATTTCCTCAAACATATCTGTTCCTGTTTTATCTTTGCCGGTAAATTTGAAAAACTTACCCTTTTGTTCTAGGACCCGATCCTGAAAAAGAATGCCGTTTAAATGATCTATTTCATGCTGGAATATCCAGGCTGGGATGCCCTTTAAAGTAACAGTGATAGTTTTTCCGACTGTATCCTGATAGGAAACCTTTATACTGGTGTATCTTTTAACTTCACCCCAAATATTGGGAGTTGATAAACATCCTTCAAAATATTTTTTAGTCCTTTTACCATTCGAGATAATTTTGGGATTTATAATAGTGTTGAATTTTTTACCGTCCTTTGCCACAAAAAATGCCTCATCCAAGCCGACTTGAGTGGATGCCAAACCCACCCCTTCCGGCTCTTTAAAGGTTTTGGTCAGTTTAATCATCTCCTTTAAGATTTGTAAAAGAGCAGGATTTATTTTTTTAACTAATTTTGTTTGAATTCTAAGTCTTGGATCCGGTGCTTTGACAACTTGCATAGGGGAAATTGTATCAGATTATTGGTTGTTTCGCAGTTCCTTCAATTTCCACATAAACACTTTGGCTTTATTTTTGGCATTATAATAGCCTTTTGTATAATTTAGAGCTTCCTCAAGAAGGGGTCTTGGTAGTTCCTTGGCCAGTTTTATATAAAGGCCGTATCGCTTTGTATCCTCCAGCGATTCTGCTAAAAAACATCCATAGAATTGGAATTCATGGGCAATATTTTTGGGCCTATCTTTAAATTTAGTTTCATTGATAACTTTAGCAATCGATTTCATTTTGCTTCTTTTAGTTGCTCCAATGCTTCCAGGTAATTTGGTTTTAGCTCTATTGCTTTTTTCAAGACCTCGACTGCTTTCTCTTTTTCATCCAGTGATTGTAGGATTAAGGCTTTATTATAGTAAAGCTTGGGATCTGTGGGAGCCAGAGATATGGCCTTATCCAACGCCTCCAGAGTTTTTTCCGTATAAATTTTGTCCAAACTGGAAAGCTCAAAATAAGTCCTGACTGCAGTTCTCCAAAAAGAAACATTATTGGGGCTTCCTTTTAAAACCTGATCCATTTGAGCAACAGCCTCCGATTTTAAGGCAGCGGAAAGTGTAGCTTCGGTATCCGCTAAAGCCAATGCAGCTGAGGCGCCGTTATATGCCATCTCAGATCTATAAAATGGCTCGTTGCTATTTAGTTCAACTGCCGAAGATATTAGATTATATGCCTTTCCGGGATTGCCAAGTTCAGAGGCTCTTTGGCCTTTGCTAAATTGTGTGTCAGCATACCAGATCTGGAAGATGGAATATAAAGAAAAGAGGGCGGAGAAGATTACAATACCCTTGGTAACCCTAGTATAAATTGGTCTTTTATAAATAAAACTGAAACCTGTCCACTGTAACCTGTACACCTTCATAGATTCAGTGGCCACAAAGGCAAGGGCGGGGAAAAGGTAGAATAAAAGGGCAATTGCCACAACGGAAAATAAAAAGAAGTTGTAGATAAGGTAGGAAGTGTAGCTTGCAAGCAAGGAAATAAGCAGCAGGTTAGACCTGTACTTTTTTAATATAAGCGAAGCTTGATACTTCGTATTAAAAATTATAAAAGTTATAATAATTATACTATAAGAGCCAAGGCCGACTATTCCGGTTGTAGCCAGGTAATTTAAGTACTCATTGTGGGCTTTGTTATACAGAAAATCCCATTCAGAAGTTAGGTTATGGGCGGCAGGCCTGAATTGATAATAAGAATAAGCAAATGTTTCCACACCCGATCCAAAAACAGGGTAGTGTTTAAAAATATCCAAAGCTCCTTTCCAGACAATAAAGCGGATTTGTCCGGATTCTGTGCCGCCATTTTCCAGCTGAGTTGTGGAAGTTTGAGGTAGCGCTATAGCAGGCCTGGCAGGAGCGGCAAATTTGGAAACCAGCCTGAAAGAGGTTAAGGCAGAACCAAAAAGAAGATTTACCAGAAAGAAAGATATTAATATAAGGATTATAGTTTTATAATCGTTTACGATTACATCGTTAACTTCTTGTAACGTATGAACGTTATAATTTTCAAAACTTTTAAACATAAGTAGAATAAAAATAACGAGTCCGCCAATTAAACCCAAAGTTGGCCCCCTGGAATAAGTAAAAGTGAAAGCCAGGTAACAGGTTATAGTGAGTAGGTAGTAGGTTATAGTTTGTAATCTGGTAGTAGAAGTTAAGAAAAAATATATTGCAGGGAAGATAAGCATAGACAAATATGCAGCCAGCCAGTTTGGTTGGCCCAAAGTTGCAAATACCCGGGATTGCACATCCTGCACCCAACAGTCTGCACTAAATTCTCCCCGCAAGATCACGCAGGAAGGTGATACTCCAAAGTGCTCTGCAATGCCCCATAAAGAAATGATCAGTCCTGATGCTAATCCAAACTTGAGGGTGTTTAGAACTTTGGGTACATCCATATTAGAAACAAAGGCCCAATATAGCAGTAAGTAGGAAATAATGGACAAAAGACCGCCGTTTGATCTGGAATAATATCCCCAAATTGAGGTATGGACATCAATGGAAAAGATAGTGGAGAGTATGTTTGCTCCTAGGAAAAGCAATAGAGGAATATCAAGCGGAGTTCGCTTTAAGATGAAAGTTTTCTCCTGGATCATCTTCAAAATCCATGTACCCACAATCACCACAGTTATTCCGTAAGTTAAGATCATTTTGTTATATTCAAAAAGCTCGTAATTTAGCGAAGTCCAAAAAAGCGGGGTTAGAAAAAAAAGAAGGTAGAAAGAGTATGTAATAATTCTATCCAGCATGAAGATTATCCTAACAGAACTGCTTGTTAATGGGCAATACCATATAGTATAATTAACATACTATGAAAGCTAAAGTTTCCATGATGGATATTTTTAAAAACCCAAGATATAGAGGTAAACATGTTATCCTTGCAGCTGGCAAAATTTATACTGCCAGGACTGGTGAAGGAGCTTCTGAGATCTTGAAAGAAATTAGAGAAAAACATCCTAAAGTTACACCAGAAGTAGCTTATCTCCCTAAAGCTCACTCCCTTATATTATGGATATAAAATTTTCCTTTGAGGATTCAGGGAAAATGTTCTTTGGTCGAATATTTAGACCAGTAGCTAAAGTCTCATTTAAATCCCCCAAACAAAAAAATATCTGGACAGATACTTGGATGGTAGTTGATACCGGTGCCGACTTCACCATACTTCCCAGATATTTATCTAATGATTTAGGGATATCATTGGAACATGATTGTGTAAAAGATACTACTAAGGGTGTAGGAGGAGCGCAAGTGATATATCTTTGTAAAGACAGAATTAAAGCCAAAATTGGTACCTTAGAAAGAAAAATTCCTTTAGCTTTTTTTGACAACAATGAAGTCCCACCCTTACTTGGCAGGCTAGGCTTTTTGGAAACATTTGATACACAGTTTCTTAAGAGTCATATAGTAGTATTTAAAGATTAACCAAAGTGGCAGCAGATGGTCTGAAGGTTTTGATTCTCTGTATGGCAGCTACTGCCAAATCCCCACCCACATTGGAAATAACATTGGCAGTAAGTTTTAATATAATGGCCTCTGCTGGATTATGATTAGTAATACTTGCTAGTGCTAAACCCATATCCATAACAGTTCCTACCATGAATCCAGCCATACCAAGAAAAGAATAGGAATAGGGCTCAGGATGTTCTCTATCAATTCTTATCCCTTGATACTCATCATTTAACCCTCTATATGCTGAAGGACAAAATCCCTGAATAGCTCCAGCTGAAATGCCACCCATTATTGCTAATGCTTTTGCTCTTCTAAAGTGAGGATTATCAGGCGATGGTTTATTATCAGAATAATACTCTTTAGCAGCATCAAGTCCTATTGTTCTTTCTGCTACACTAGCCAGATAGTTTTTAGCAGCTTCTAGTCTTTGTCCCATAATGGTTTTATACTCCTTTCAGAATTGGGTGTCAATATGTTAAACTCCCCTCATGTTTGGAAAGATTTGGCAATACTTATCCCATGATATAGGTATAGATTTGGGTACAGTTAATACTCTGGTTCTGGTTAAAGGCAAGGGGATTGTAATCCGCGAACCAACCGTGGTGGCACTTCACAAAAAAACCAGGCAGGTTTTGGCAATAGGAACAGAGGCCAAAAGAATGATTGGCAGGACCCCTGCGGCAATTGAGGCTGTCAGGCCTTTGCGGGATGGGGTAATTTCAGATTTTGACACCACCGAAGCTATGTTGCGCTATTTTATTCAAAAAGTTCATCAAACTCCTCCCGGAAAAAGCCTATGGTCGCTGCCTAAAATCCCAAAACCTAGAGTTGTGGTTAGTATTCCCTCTGGTGTGACAGAGGTAGAAAGAAGAGCAGTACAGGATGCCTGTTTATCTGCCGGGGCAAGGGAGGCATATTTGATTGAAGAGCCTATGGCTGCGGCAATCGGGGCCAAGTTGCCGGTGGAGGATCCGGAAGGGGTGATGGTGGTGGATATTGGGGGTGGTACCACGGAAATAGCTGTAATATCTTTGGGAGGGATGGTAATCAACAGGTCTTTAAGAGTGGCAGGAGATGAGCTGGATGAGGATATTATAAATTATATGCGGACCCGCTATGGCATGTTGATTGGGGAGCGAACAGCGGAGGAGATTAAAATTGAGATAGGTTCAGCTTATCCGTTGGATAGTAAAGACAATTTGGTAACAGTGGTGCGTGGACGCGACCTGGCAACAGGTTTACCTAAATCATTAAAAATTACAGCTGCAGAAATCAGGGAAGCTTTAACTCCGACAATTACTCAAATGGTCCAGGCTATTCATGAAGTTTTGGAAGAAACTCCGCCTGAACTTTTAACAGATATAGTTGACAGGGGAATATATTTGGCAGGAGGAGGGGCGCTGATCCGCGGACTGGATAAAAAAATAGCAGAAGAAACAAAATTGCCGGTTTATATTTCAGATGATCCGCTAACCACAGTGGTGAGGGGTTGCGGAGAAGTATTAAATAATCTGGATTTACTGTCTAAAGTTAGGGTCACGGGAGGTTTGCGTTAAACCGACCACGACCCTGAGCGAAGTCGAATGGGTAACTGGTGGGTTAAGATAATCCTTTGTAGATTAATAGCACCTGAAGCCTAATTTGCTAAATTTTAAATTTATTTTTTGCCAGTTTGATGGTTTGGGCTTGAAAAAACTTTTCCACCTTTTTTACAATGCTCTATTCAAATACTCACTTGTAAGCACTTTAGGAACTTTTCGGGGAGATGGATTTTTTAAAGATGGAATCTTACTTTTGTCAAAATCAAAATAATCTGCCCAGAAATTAGAAGTTAAAGGAGATAAATCTTTGCATGAAAGAAGTAATTGTTCGATATCTTTTTTTGTGTAATGTTTAAACAACCACTCTAAGGCATGATCGTTACCTCTGTCTAAAACACGTTTTAAGATAAAAATTTTGGATGTCTCCAACTCTATTTTGTTAAAATCTACATCCCAGAAATACTGTTTTAAAAAGCCTGGCAGCTTTTTCATAATATGTATATTTTATCATGATTTATCCTAAAAAGGGGGTATTAATTTATGGAATAGTCTTTAGCTTACCTCTAAATTCCTCAATATCTGCATACCCCTTTTTGCTCATATAATCTGCCAATTCCTTTTGTATTCTGGCAAAGCAAGTTGGACCTTCCTGCATGTAGACTGTACCCAACTGCACTGCAGATGCCCCAGCTAAAATACATTCAAAAGCATCTATTCCATTGGTAACTCCACCAACTGCTATTATTTGAATTCTATCCCCCAACAGTTCATAAAATTTTCTGACATTTGCCAAAGTGGTATATTTTATAACCTTCCCACCTATCCCGCCGAAGCCCCCCTTTGGTTTAATCACCACTTGTTCTTTTTCCGGGTCAATCACCAACCCATTACCAATTGAGTTAATACAAGTAATAAATTTGATTGGATACTTTCTTAAAACTTTGGCAATTTCCTCAAAGTGGACTAAATCAAAATAAGGAGGCAGTTTTACTCCCCATGGCTTTTTACAAACTTTGGAAACAGCAGACAAAAGCCTGTCCATTTCTTTGACATCATAACCAACAATAGGTTTGCCAATGGTATTAGGAGAGCCTGGATTAAATTCAATCAGATCTACACCTGTTTCATTAAAAGCTTTAAACATGATTAAATTTTCCTCCAGTGTCATGCCGCAAATTGAGGCAACCACAGGTTTTTTAAACTGCTTTTTTAAAACTGGAACAAATTTTACATACTGCTTATAACCTAAATTGGGCAGGCCCATGGAGTTAATAGATGAGCCATAAGGTAGATCAACGTAGCGAGGCTCAGGATTACCCTTTCTTGGCTCAAGTGTGCAAGATTTCATAGTTATGGCTGAGGAGGCGGATTTACCAATTATTTTAAGTAAGGGGAGTGTCTCATCTTTAGGTCCAGAGGTATTAAAAATACAAGTTGTTAATTTAACCCCACCTATTGTTGTAGAGATATCTGCTTTCATTTTTCAAATCCCATTTTCTCACCCCAATCTCGAGGGTTGTTTATCCAGTCTAAAATGACTGATATTTCTTCCTTATTTATATATCCCATTTCTTGAGCAGCTTTCACCACATCTGCAAAAGTAGTCAGACTAATAAGTTCTAAATTATTATCTTTAAAATTGTCTGAGGCTTTCTTCATTCCATAAGTAATAATGGAAAAAACATGGGAAATTTGTCCTCCCGCTTCTCTGATGGCCTGGACACTGTTTATTGCGCTCTCTCCAGTGGATACTAAATCCTCAATCACAATTACTTTTTGACCTTTTTTTATAATTCCTTCCATTAAATTTTCCTTACCATGGTCTTTGGCTTTGCCTCTGACATAAACCATGGGTAAATTTAATTTATCTGCAATCCAGGCAGCATGTGGGATGCCGGCTGTGGCAGTTCCGGCTACCACATCAAATTTTACTCCTGATTTTTTGATGGCCTCAATGTATAAATCCCGAATCTCTCTTCTTTTATCAGGATAAGCCATCAAAACTCTGCAATCTGTGTAAACAGGAGATAACATGCCTGAAGCATATTTAAAAGGTTTTTTGGGATTTAGAGAAATTGCATTCAATTCAAGAAGTATTTTGGCAACTTTTTCAGACACGCTCATTTTAGTGCCTCCTGAATTTGTTTGCTTAGATCAAAAGTAGCTTCTCTGGGGTTATCTGAAAAGATGATTCCTCTGGAGGAGGAAATAATCATGCCCTGACCATTACTATCTTTTCCTGCTTCAACTGTTTCTGCTACATCCCCGCCCTGGGCCCCAACACCTGGAATTAGTATCGGCATATCTCCCACAATTTCTCTTACTTTTTTTAACTCTTCCGGATAAGTTGCTCCGACAACAACCCCCACATTTTCACCCCAATCTTTTACATGTTCTGCTACAATCTGATAAAGTGGCCTGTCCCCAATTTTTAAATCCTGAAATTCTCCTGCGCCTGGATTTGAAGTTTTTACCAAAACAAATATGCCTTTATCTACTCTAGTCAAAAAAGGCTGCAGCGATTCTTTACCCAAATATGGATGAACAGTCAGGGCATCTGCTCCCAAATCACCAAATACCGCCTTTGCATATTCCTCATTAGTATTGCCAATGTCTCCTTTTTTGGCATCTAAAATAATCGGTATTTGTGGATCTTTTTCATGAATATATTGAATAGTCTTTTTAAGATTTTTGAGTCCCTCAACTCCTGCTGCTTCATAAAATGCTGAATTTGGTTTATAGGCACATACTAAATCAAAGGTTTGGTCAATAACTGATTGATTGGCTTCAAAGCCAGATTGATCCAGTCCAACACAGACAAATTTCTCCTCTTGCCATTTATTTTTTAATTTATCCAAAAAAGAAGTCATTAGTTTAAGATTCTACCAGACTTATGGTATATTGGTCCAGTCATGGATAGAGTAATCCCCAACTTGAGAGTTTTTCTAGTACTTTCAGTTTCAAGTTTGATTATTTTTATTTTGGATACATTTCATTTTTTGGTTGTACCAAAGCAAGTTGCATTTTATATAACTAACCCCATTTCTTTTGGAATTTATAACACCAGCCAGAAAGTTGGCAGGCAATTTCATTTTATTTTTGCAGCCCGAAATGCATCAGAGGAGAATAAAACTTTAAAAAAAGAGCTGGGACAACTTCTGTCTGAGAATGCCGGTTTGCGAAAAAGTTTAGCAGAAACAGAGAGTCTGCTTTCTCAGGAAAATCATCTGGATCCCAAAACCTATAATTTGCAAGCTGCCAGACCGATTGGTTTAGGAAAGTACTTAAAAATTGACAAAGGCTCAGATTCAAATATAAAAAAGGGTCAGGCAGTTGTTTTTAATGAAAATTTAATAGGCAGGATTATTGAAGTATCTCAAAAATCCTCCAATATACAACTGTTGGCGGATCCGGATTCAAAAGTTGCCTCTTTTTCTCTTGCCCGGCAGGGTCGTGCCAAAGGAGTATTGATAGGTCAATTCGGCAGTGAAACTTTAATGGATAAGATTTTACATGAAGAACAAATTAGTGTCGGCGATTTGGTTTATTCGGAAGGAACTGAGGGATTTTTGCCAAGAGGTTTAATTTTGGGTAGGGTTTCGGAAGTTCTAAAAAGAGAAAATGAGGTTTTTAAACAGGCAAAAGTCAGCCCGGTTTTTGATATCAGAGATTTAGAGTTGGTATTTGTGATAGTAGAATAAGGTTTCTTTATGAAAACACTGGTTGTTATTTTAATTATCGCATCTTTTTTACAAACTACCATACTGCCTTTGGATTTAGTCCTGATGATTTTAATTTGTAGATCATATATCAAATCTGAGAAGATAAATTTATACCTCGGCTTTGGTTTTGGATTGTTAATATCTCATTTGGATTTGATGGTTTTGGGTCCCATAAGTATTATTTATTTAATACTTATTTCTCTTACGCAAATATTGTCAAAATCCAGACTGGCAGGTAATCCTTTACTCATAGTGCCTGTTAGCTTCATCCTTTTATCTTTGCAAACGCTTCAACTTTCCTCCTCAATATTTATAGAAAGTCTGTTATCGTTGCCTATGGTTTATTTAATCAGGTTTTGGGATGAAAGGTTCATTGTCCGAAAGGAAATAAAATTGCGTGTATGAAAAAGAAAAAATCTCTTGGCCCGGGCTTTTTAGACGAGGTAAAAAAGGTGACCTTAAAAAGAAGCCATTTCACAAAAATAAGCACGCAGGAGTGGATTGATTCTTTAATTCCAAATTTTAACGCCGGCCTTGCAGAAAATAGAGCAAGAAGCATCTGGAGAATAACTGTGCTGATGGTTATCTGTCTGGTAATTTTTTTTATTATTTTTTTACGATTGTTTAATCTGCAGGTTATCCGGGGAAGCACAAATAGAGAATTGGCTGATGGTAACCGCATTCTGATAAAAAGAATTCATGCTCCCCGCGGAGTAATTTTTGACCGAAATGGTAGAATTTTAGCTGCAAATTCGCCGGCCTTTAGGTTGTTTGATAAAGGTAACAACAAGGCACGGTTTATTACCAGAGAGGAGGCATTGGAGCTGGAGGTTAAAAATGATCCGCGGGCAGTTGATTTGGAAATTGATAATGTCAGGACATATCCCCAAGGCGAGAAATTTGCTCATTTGATAGGTATGGTGGGTGAAATTTCCGAAGAGCAACTAAAATCAGAAAATGGAATCTCCTCTGGAGACAAAAATTACCGTTTAGGAGACAGGATAGGCCAAAGCGGCATAGAGGCTCAATATGAAAAAATTTTGAAAGGAGTTGACGGAGGAGAAATTATTGAAGTGGATTCAAAAGGCAGCAAGCTAAGAACTTTAAGGCGTAATCCTCCCTTTTCGGGCAAAAATATTTATCTGACAATAGATGCACCGTTGCAGGAGAAGATTTATTCATTAACAAAAGAAACTCTGGCCCAAACAGGAAGCTGTTGTGGAGCTGTTTTGGCTATGGATCCAAAGAGCGGTCAGATACTTTCACTTCTGTCTTTTCCCTCCTTTGATCCCAACACCATAACTTATGCCATTGATGAAAGTGCCATTCAGCAAATTTTTTCTCATCCGGATTCTCCCATATTAAACCGAAGCATTGCAGGTACTTATCCTCCCGGGTCAACCTTCAAGATTGTCTCAGCGCTTTCTGCTCTTGCATCCGGCAAAATCACCCCGGATACTACAATTGTGGATAACGGGGTAATGTATTTGGGAACTTTTAAATTTACCAACTGGTATTTTAATCAGTATGGTAAAACCGAAGGCGCAGTTAATCTATTAAAAGCAATTCAGCGTTCCAATGATAGCTATTTTTACGAGATCTCAAGAATAATCGGAGAGAATGCTTTGGTTGAATGGGCAAAAAAACTTAAATTAGGAGGTAAACTTGAGATAGATATTCCCGGGGAAGTAGGGGGATTGGTGCCAACAGATGACTGGAAGAGAAAAACATTAGGATTACCATGGTATCCGGGCGACACTCTGCATATGTCCATTGGTCAGGGTTTTGTGCTAACAACCCCTTTGCAAATTTTGGGGATTACCTCATATATAGCATCAGACGGTAATCTCTTTAGACCTCAGTTGGTTCTCACCAACTTTAAGCCAAAAGTTTTAATATCCAATCTTATTGACCAGGATAAAATAAAAATCATTAAAGATGGTTTAGAGCAGGTGACAAAAAGCGGGGGGACAGCCTGGCCGTTCTTCACCTTTCCCATACCAACTGCCGGAAAAACAGGAACAGCAGAATATGGCGATTCTAAGGGTAGAGTTCATGCCTGGTATACGGGATACGCGCCTGTTGATGATCCAAAAATTGTCATGACAGTTTTGATAGAAGGAGGGGGGGAAGGCTCATCGGTGGCAGCCCCCATTGTCAAAGAGGCCTTCAGATGGTTTTTCTCCCCGGATAAAAATAATTTAATACAGGATGTGTATCCTCAAGCTACGGATTCTGGTAAAATACTGGGGGAATAATGGTTTCTTCAAAGAGCAGTCTGGGATTTGGCTGGTAGTTAGCAGATCCAAATCTTTTAGCCATATCTTCGATTACTAGTTCTGCTAGCAATGTGTTTGCTTCTAGATGGAGAGAGAATAAATCAAGAAATGTATCGGGACAAAGTCTGAAAGTTAACTCTACAAATGGATTTGTTACTGTATCCGCTAGACCTCCATCTGGCTTTTCAGCTAGGTATACTGTTAAACGGTGCCTTTTCAACACATTTTCTGCTTCTACTACACCTATCCATCTAAATCCTCCAGAATGAACCGCGCCGTAAAATTGACGAGCTAAATCACGAGTTTTATCATCTTTATCCTTAACTATTGCATTTAGAAACTGTTTTTCAAAACCTTTTTCAGTCATTTTATCTCTGAACATTATATAACTTGTGTCAAATAGTCATTGACAATAACTTCTCGATCGAGGAAAAATGGTTATATGGTTAGAAAAGTTACTAAGAAAAAAATTGTCACAGATTTAATCCTCTTAGCTTTGGAAAAAGCTATTGATGGATATATTAGATTTGATGATTTAATTCACCATTCTCACTCTTATGCATATGGTGGAGGTTGGGAAAAACCGCTAAAATCAGATTTAGCCCGTGCAATTAAAAGACTTAGAGAAAATGGATTTGTGGAGTTAATTAATGATAAACAGCTGATATATCGATTAACAGATTCTGGTAAGGATAAGGCTTTATGGTTAAAGATGAAAATGTCAAGCGAACCTTGGGATGGCAAATGGAGAGTTGTCATATGGGATATTCCGGAGAAAAGAAGAATTGTCAGGGATTTATTCAGGTATAAATTGAAGATACTTGGATTTGAGAATCTTCAAAAAAGCGTCTGGATTAGTAAAAAAAATTGCACAAAGCAGTTAAGGGAATTTATTAAGAAAGCAGGGATAAGTGATTGGGTTCTGGTTTTAGAAACAGACAGAATTAAATATTAAAATAGTTAACCAAAATTTTTCGATCGAGGAAAAATGATTATATGAATAATATTCAATATTTATTGGTTCTTCATTCAATAGATGGATTAGGGCCTATTAGATTAAAAGCTATTTTGGATTATTTTAAGGATCCGAAATTAGCTTGGGAGGCAAGTGGTAGTGAACTTTTAAAAATTGGCATCCCCAAAGCTGTCGTGGATCTTTTGGTGGAAACAAGAAAAAAACTGGATCCGCAAAAATATTTGGAGGATATCCAAAAATCAGGAATTAAATGGATGACAATTTTTGATGAAAACTATCCTAAGCTTTTGAAACAAATTTATGATCCGCCGATAGTTCTTTATTATAAAGGAAACGTAGAATGTTTAGATAAAAAATGCATAGCTGTTGTTGGAACTAGGAAAATGACCGGAAACGGCCGGTCATTAACAGAACAATTTGTCAAAAATTTAGTTGAGGCAGGGTTAACTATTGTTTCCGGTTTGGCCAGAGGAATAGATGCAGTAGCTCACAAAACTACTGTTGAAGCTAATGGCCAAACAGTGGCGGTTTTGGGTAGTGGGTTAAATGAAATTTATCCTCCTGAAAACAAAGGTCTTGCACAGGAAATTATAAATGGACATGGAGCAATAATATCTGAATTTCCGCCAGATTATCCAATATTTCCTGGAAATTTTCCCATACGAAACAGAATTATTTCTGGGCTTTCTTTAGCAGTTTTGGTTGTGGAAGCAGCAGAAGATTCCGGTTCTTTGATTACTGCAAGGGAGGCTCTGGAGCAGGGAAGGGATGTTTTTACAATAGGTCAAATAGATAGTATAAAAGACGGAGCTATGACAGTTTTTGAGCCAGGTGAAATTTTAGATGAAATGGGAATTTTTTATAAACAAAGCCAAGCTGATCTGACTAATTTGTCGGACGAGGAAAGACAAGTTTTACAAATTCTGGAAAATGAAAATATGCATATTGATGAAATTGGCAAAAAAATGGAAATAAGTGCTGCTAAAATCTCCGCCACCCTTTTAAAAATGGAAATTGCAGGTTTGGTGCAAAATATAGGTAGCGGAAACTATTGTAGATTTCGATAAAGATGAGATAATAGATTTATGCCCAAATATTTGCTTATGGTATTGTCTTTAACAGTTATTATTACTACAGCCTATCTGACTTTACTGGTTAACTCAAATAGTCCCAAAGTGGCTTCCAGATCAGAGATAGATATAGCTATTAATCAGGCTCTGTACTTTTACCGCCAGGAAAAGGAAAGAGGTAAAGATTTTACATCCGGCCCTTGTCTGTCCAATGCCCTAATGCCAAACTGGGTTTTGGATATTGTTCACAGTCCCCGTCAACCGGTTGATGATCTTATACAGAATCAATGCCCGGCATTTCTAGAGGAAAGAACTCAGCATTTTGTGGAACTTGATACTGAAGGTAATTTTGTAAGAGCAAGATAAGGAAGAAGGTTTAAAAACATGAACAAATATTTAATGTTACCAATAGACCTGATAATATTTTGGTATGCAGAAGGTTTAGCTTTCTTTATAAGGGTGTGGAGGAATCTGATCCTACTTTTGGAAGAAGACTTGGCTGTAGGGCTGATGTGGAGGCTTCTTTTGGTACCTTTATTCCATGATGCCACCATAGTTGGCAGGGTCTTAAGTTTTTTCTTTAGAATAACCAGGATTTTAATCGGTTGCTTTGCTTTTAGCTTTGCAACTGTTATTTTAATTGGTCTGGCCGTTTACTTACTTTTCCTGCCGGCAGTTTTGTTTTGGGGTTTATTTGTTGGATGGACAAACTTAAATATTTTTAACTTTTCGCTACTTTTTACAGGTATCGGACTTTTTTTAATTAACAAATTTTCCCATCCTCACAAAAAAGTCTGGCAGATTAAAAAGGAAGAGTTTTCTCTTGCATCAGAAGTTGGGTGGAAGGATTTAAATTTCAGTTACTTGATGAAAAACAGAGAGGTTGCAGATTTGTTTTCCAATTTGGAAGTTGAACTAAATTATATGCCTTCCTGGGAGATAAAGAATGTCCAAAAAGTTTCCCAGGATGCATTTGAGCTTGCCAGGGAAAGTATGAGCCAGTATATAAATTCGCGGCATTTTTTTGTGGCGGCTTTGGAAGAAATCCCTGATATTGATTCCCTGCTTTTAAAACTGGATCTTAAATTTGAGGATTTCAAAGAAACACTCCTTTATTTGGAGAAAAGGAATAATATTTGGAGAAAGGTTTACCTTTGGGATGATGATTTTGCAGTGCGTCATTTAAAAGGTGTAAACAGGGGTTGGTTAGGGGTTCCCACGCCTTCTTTGGATGTGGTGGGGGATGATTTGACCGCTCTTGCAGCCAAAGACACCTCTGCAAAATTTGTCAGAAACTCAACTATTGTTGAGGAGGTTGTAAGCATCTTATCCCAACAAAGCGGCAGGAACGTAATTTTGGTGGGTGCCCCCGGATCAGGAAAATCTACGCTGGTAAGGTATCTGGCAAAACAAATCGTGACAGGAGATGCTCCGGAGGCTCTGGCAACCAAAAGACTGGTGCTTTTGGATTTAGGAAAACTTGTCTCCGGAATGAACACACAGGGAGAATTGGCAGATAGAGTCAAAACAATTTTTGAAGAAGTAGGTTTTGCCCAAAATGTGATTATTGTGATTGAAGAAATTCATGAACTGGGTATAGGAGAAGCAGGAGTAAGTTTAAATCTTTATTCACTGCTTGAGCCATATTTAGAATCTGATACTTTTCAATTCATTGGTACAACAGAGCCGGAAAATTATTCAAGGATTTTGGAAAAAAACGGGGCCTTTGCCCGCCTTTTCAGAAAAATAGAGATGCCTCCCGCAACTTATGAGGAAACTTTAGATATTTTAGAATACAGAAGCATTAATGCTCAAAGAAAAGATAAGGTCAGGGTTTCATTTATTGCCATAAAAGCGGCAATAGAGTTGGCCAAAAAACTGATCCGGGACAGGGTCTTGCCGGACAGCGCAATTTCGGTTCTAAAGGAAGCAATGACGCAATCTGTTAATGGTTGGGTAACAAAAGATGTGGTGAGAAGAGTTGTCTCCCAAAGGGTAAAGGTACCTTTAATGGAGGTTGGCAATGTTGATAAAAACAGGTTGCTAAATTTGGAAGATGAAATCCATAATAGGATGATTAATCAGCAACAGGCTGTAAAAGCTGTATCGGATTCGCTAAGACGATCAGTTACAGGTTTAAAGGAAGAGGGAAGGCCGATAGGCTCTTTCCTTTTTGTGGGCCCGACAGGTGTTGGTAAAACTGAGCTTGCCAAAACTTTGGCAGATGTATACTTTAAAACCAGCGGGGCATTTTTAAGATTTGATATGTCTGAGTATCAAAATCCGGAATCTGTGGTAAGACTAATTGGTGGACCAGGCGAAGGAGGACTTTTGACAGAAAGTATCAGAAATAGGCCTTATGCGCTACTTTTATTGGATGAGTTTGAAAAAGCAGATCCTAAGATTTTAACTTTATTTTTACAGGTTTTGGATGATGGGAGATTAACAGATGGTGCAGGAAGGACAATTGATTTTGAAAATACCATCATTATTGCTACCTCTAATGTTGGGTCATTACTTATTGCTCAAGGTCTGTCAGATGGTAAGAACTTGGAGGAGATAGATAAGCAGGTTAATGATGAATTACTTAAAGTTTTAAAACCAGAACTTGTGAACAGGTTTGATGATATTGTAATTTTTAAGCCCTTATCTTCGCAAGATTTACAAAAAATTGTGCAAATAAAACTTGCCATCTTGCAAAATCAAATGAAAGAAAAAGGGTATTTAGTGGAATTTGATAAAGAGCTGGTTTCTGAACTGGCAAAACGCGGCTTTGATCCGGTCATGGGAGCCAGGCCTTTAAGAAGATTAATCCAGGATACTCTTGAGGCCAAACTTTCCAGAATGATTTTGGAAAATAAACTTATTAAAGGACAATTATTTAAAGCATCCTCAGACTTAATGATTTAATCAGTATATACTTGATATATACTAAGTACATACTATGCAGCAAAAATTGCTATTTTTGTTATTTCTGATCCTGTTAGTTATGCCAACAGCTGTTTTTGGTAGTTCCACACTTGATGCTGTCAACCAAAAAGTTTGCACCAGATTTGAGGAGGATGTTTCAAGACTGGCTGCAATTATGGAAGAAGTCAGAAATAGAAAAGGAATTACCGAAACCAGGGTGGCTTTTGGGGGGATAGATGATCAAATAAAATCTGCCGATTATTGGATAACATATACTGCAGAAGCCATAGCTTACCAAAGAGCACAAAAAGTTTCTACCAAAGCTCAACTGCGTTCCAGTCTGGAAAATTTAAGAGGAAAGGTGTTAAGGGCAAAGGCGGAGGTTGGAAAAGCTCTCTAATATGAGAAGAAAAAAAGTTTTCCTTGGAGTCATATTAATAATTTTTATTGTATTCATTGTTGCAACGGCCATTTCATTATTGAAACTATTTGAAGCTGGAAATAACAAATTAGTGGGAACTGGTTTTAACAGACCACTAACCTCGACTCCTACACCCCTTCCTCTTCCACCACAGTCACCCAAAACTTTTAAGTTAGATGCCTCAACCGAGTTAGAGGTAGAACTTCAGAAAGTAAACCCTCAAGTTTTGGATTCTGATTTTGAGTAACTTTAAAACTTGACAATTAATATACAATTATCCCGCAGTAAATATTATGACTAACCTAGTAATTGTTGAAAGTCCCACGAAAGCCAGGACATTGCAAAGATTTTTAGGGGATAAATATCGAATAGAGGCTTCTATGGGACATGTAAGAGATCTACCAAAAAGTGAGTTGGGGGTGGATGTTGAGCATAATTTTGAGCCTCAATATATTATTCCCAGAGACAAAAGAAAAAGGGTTAATGAATTAAAAAAAGCAGCGCAATCAGCCAAGGTTTTATATCTTGCAACAGATCCTGACAGGGAAGGTGAGGCAATTGCCTGGCATATTGCTCACATCTTAGGGAAAAGGAAAGAAGATACGCAAAGGGTGGTTTTTCATGAAATAACAGAAAGTGCTATAAAAGATGCTTTTGCCCATCCAAAGGACCTTGATTTAAAATTAGTTGATGCCCAACAGGCAAGACGTGTATTAGATAGACTGGTTGGATATAAATTATCTCCACTGCTTTGGGTAAAGGTAAAAAAGGGTTTATCTGCAGGAAGGGTGCAATCAGTTGCTTTAAGGTTGATTGTGGAAAGAGAAAGGGAAGTTTTAGCTTTTAAGGCAGAAGAATATTGGAGTATTGAGGCGGAGTTGGAAGCGGAAAAGGGTAAATTCTTAGCGGCATTAATAGAAAAAGACGGAAAAAAGCTGGAAATCAAAAACAAAGAAGAAGCAGATGGGCATGTAAAAAATTTACAAGCAGCAGATTATGTAGTTACAAAAATTACTCAAAAGCAAGTGCGCAGATATCCCTATCCTTCTTTTACTACCTCAACTTTGCAGCAAACTGCAGCTAACAGATTGGGCATGTCTGCCAAGAAAACCATGATGCTGGCACAAAATTTATATGAACATGGATTTATCACTTATATGAGAACAGATTCTGTAAATTTATCTACCCAGGCAATTGACCAGGTGAGAGCTTATATTGGAAACTTTATTGGTAAGCCTTATTTGCCAAAGACTCCCAGGATTTTTAAATCCAAATCCAAAAATGCCCAGGAAGCTCATGAAGCAATTAGAGTGACAGATGTAAAGGTGAAAGGTGAAGGGTTAAGAGGAAATAGGAATTTTAACAAGGATCACATCAGGCTTTATGATTTAATCTGGAAAAGGTTTGTGGCCTGTCAGATGAGCGAAGCTTTAATGGATCAGACCACGATTGATATTGGTGCAAATGATTATCTATTCCGGGCAACAGGTTCTGTTATAAAATTTGAGGGATGGCTTAAGCTTTACGGAAAAGACGTGGAAGATGAGGGAGAAGAGAAAAAGCAAGTTTTACCTAAGCTTTCTGAAAACCAGTCACTTAATTTGATTCAGCTAATTCCCGGACAACACTTCACAGAACCCCTTCCCAGATATACAGAGGCTTCCTTAATTAAAAAATTGGAAGAGTTAGGGATTGGCAGGCCTTCCACTTATGCACCTACCCTTTCCACTATCCAGGAGCGTTTTTATGTTGAAAAGATAGAAAGAAAATTTATTCCCACAAATTTAGGGATTACGGTAACGGATTTTCTGCTTAAGTATTTCTCGGACATTATTGATTATTCCTTTACTGCTCAAATGGAAGATGAACTGGATGATATTGCTAGAGGTGAGAGAAAATGGAAACCAATAATTGCGGATTTTTACATTCCTTTTGAGAAAAAGCTAAAACAAGTGGAAAAAATTGCTGGGAAAGTTAAGATGGAACTAGAGTATGTAGATAAAAATTGTCCTGAATGTGGTAAGCAATTGATAATAAGGATAGGAAAATTTGGGAAATTCCTGGCCTGTTCCGGATTTCCGGATTGTAAACATACGGAAGGAATAGAGGAAAAAATTGATGCTAGATGTCCGGATGATGGTGGGGATATTGTGGTTAGAAAAACCCGGAAAGGAAAAACTTTTTACGGCTGCAAAAACTGGCCGGTTTGTAAATTTGCCAGCTGGACTAAGCCTAAAAGTTCTCCAGTTGACACAAAGGAGTGAATTTAGTATTATATTGAGGGCCTCAAAATCCTTCGACTTCGCTCAGGACTATAGATTCCCCCAAAGTTTATGAAATACATATTTGTCAGTGGTGGTGTTATTAGTGGAATTGGTAAAGGTATTGCTACCTCCAGTATTGCCCTGCTTTTAAAATCTGCAGGGTACAAAGTTGCCCCTATAAAGATGGATCCATATCTTAATGTTGATGCAGGTACCATGAATCCAATAGAACATGGAGAAGTATTTGTCTTGGATGATGGGGTAGAGACAGATCAGGACTTGGGTCATTATGAGAGGTTTTTAAATCAGGATCTTAATAAAAACAATATTGCAACACAGGGAAGCATATATTTATCTGTTATACAAAAAGAGAGGAATTTAGAGTATGACGGGGAATTTGTTGATATTAACCATATTACCGAAGAGATTTTAAAAAGAATCGCCCAGGCCGGTAAAGATAAGAATGCTGATATCACAATTATAGAAATCGGTGGTACGGCCGGTGAGTACCAAAACATGCTCTTTTTGGAAGCAAACAGGATTTTGAAACTAAAAAAGCACGATAATGTTATCCATGTACATATTACTTATCTTCCTGTTCCCCCGTCTATTGGTGAGCTAAAATCAAAACCTGCACAAATGAGTGTCCGTGATTTAAATGCTGTTGGCATTCAGCCGGATATAATATTGGCAAGATCAGAAAAACCAATTGATGAATTCAGGCGCAAGAAATTGGCAGTCTCATCCGGTTTGGATCCTGAATATATAATTTCTGCACCGGATGTAGATAGTATATATAAGGTTCCGCTGGGATATGAGGAGCAGGATTTGGTGGATAAGATTTTAAGAAAACTAAAGCTTACTAAAAAGCAAAAGGATCTAAAGGAATGGAAGGAATTTGTGGAAAAAATTGATAAAGCATCCAAAATTGTAAAAATTGCAATTGTGGGAAAGTATTTCTCCACTGGGGACTTTACGCTGGCTGATTCTTATGTATCTGTGATTGAGGCTATCAAACATGCCTCCTGGTTACAGGGGTTAAAACCTGAAATCAGCTGGGTTGATGCGGCCAAAGTTTTGGAGAATGTGGAAATATTAAGAAAATTCCAGGGGATCATTGTCCCGGGAGGATTTGGCTCAAGAGATATTGAAGGAAAAATTGCAGCCATAAAATATGCAAGAGTTAATCAGATTCCCTATTTTGGTTTATGTTACGGAATGCAGCTCTCCACAGTGGAGTTTGCCAGAGATGTTTTAGGTTATAAAGATGCAAACACTACAGAAATTGATCCTAAAACCTCTTATCCTATGATTCATATTATGCCTGATCAGGAGAAGAAACTATTGGAGAGAAATTATGGAGGAACAATGAGACTGGGTGCTTGGGATTGTGTACTTAAAGAAGGAAGTTTAGCTAAAAAGCTTTATGGTAAATCAGAAATCTCTGAAAGACACAGACACAGGTATGAATTTAACAATAAATATAAAAAGGAGCTTGAGGATAAAGGTTTTATGGTAGCTGGAACTTCTCCTGATGGAAAACTGGTGGAGGTGATTGAGCTTAAAAATCACCCGTTTTTTGTGGGAACCCAATTTCATCCGGAATTAAAATCCAGGCCGCTTTCTCCGCATCCATTATTTGTAGGATTTGTAAAAGCAGCTTCAGAAATTAAAGTATGAGCAAAGGTTTCCTTTTAGTTATAGATGGAATTGATGGGTCCGGGAAAACTACCCAGATTGAACTTTTAAAACAGTATTTAGCCTCGCAAGGCCAGGCCTTGCAAGTTGAAGTGATTAATTTTCCAAGATATGAGGACAATTTGTATGGAAAATTAATTAAAAGATATCTGGAAGGAGAATTTGGGGAAGTTAATCCGTATTTAATAGCACCGGTTTTTGCAGGTGATAGGTTTTTGGCAAAGCCTTTAATCGAATCCTGGCTTAATGAGGGGAAAGTAGTTATTGCTAACAGATATGTTTCATCTTCTAAAGCTCACCTTGGTGCTAATATGGATGAGGTAAAGAAAGAAGAGTTCATGGAATGGATTGATCAACTGGAATACCAAACCAATGGAATGCCAAAACCGGATTTTACTATCCTTTTAAAAGTTGATCCAAAAGTTGGTCAAAAAAATGCTTTAGCGGATCATCAGGTGGATATGCATGAACAAAGCATAGAACATGAACAAAAAGCCAGTAAAATTTATTTTGAAATGTCCCAAGCAGAAGAAAATTGGGAAGTTTTAGATTGTATGGAGAATGGAAAGATGAAATCTAAAGAAGATATTCATAAAGAAATTGTTAAAATTATTTCTGCCAAATTTACTACTTGAAAAAACCAAGCTTAAAGAATAAAGTATTTTAGCTTGTATGCCAAAAAGAAAAGTAGAATTACCCTATGAACAAACTTGATTTTCAAAACCGCGAACAACTTTTGGTGAAGTTTGAATCATGGACCGAAATTCCGATGCTCTTGTTGGTAGTAGTACTGATCATTACGTTTACCACCCCCTTTATAGTAACCCTACCAGAATCTATCAGTAAATTATTAGAGTTTATGGATGGGATTATCTGGGCTATCTTTGTAGTAGAACTTGCTATCCGTACCTATCTTTCTGAAAAAAGGCTTCTGTATCTTAAGAAACATTGGATTGATGTGTTGGTAGTGATCTTGCCTTTTCTTCGAATTTTCCGAGTACTTCGTGTAGTAAGAATGCTTAGGATATATAGGCTTACAAAAATCCTGGTCCTATTTGGAAAATTTACAGGAGAGGCTAAAACTCTACTTTCACGATACCGCTTTCAATACCTTTTAGTAATATTAATAGGATTTATTGGAATAGGAGCTGTTCTTATATATCAATTTGATCAAGGATTGCCGGGAGGGAACGAGACTCTTGCAGACGCTCTATGGATGGCAATAGTCAATGCAATTTCCGGAGGATTCGCTGAGGTTTACCCTGCGGGTGTTGAAGCAAAAGGAGTGAGTATATTTCTTATTCTCTCTGGAACTGTACTAGTATCATACTTCACAGCCTTGTTGGCATCTTATTTTACTGAGAAAGGGGAAGATGTAGAACGGAAAAGCATTGAGAAAAAGTTGGATGACCTTCTTAAGGAAGTCAAAAAGATAAGAGCAAGAAATTAACTTCCTTAGATAACGGAACAAATATTGAAACAACGATTTCAATATGAAGTGAAGTTATCGCAGGAAAATGAAATTTTCCTACTTGAAAAAAAGCATATTCCAGAATAAAGTATCAAAGCATCATATGACAAGAAAGTCTTTTAAAGAAACCGCAGATATGGTTGGTACTTTGCCTGATTGGGCGATCAAGGAGTACATTAAAAATAAGATTATCAAAATTGATCCTTTGCCAAAAGGATGGGAAGAATCAGTTGACGAAGTAACAATTGATTTTCACCTTGGGAATAAGTTAAGAGTATTTAGCGGGGATGGCTGGGATATTATTGACACCAAACACACCACCAAAGAAGAGATGGAAAAGATGATGAAGCTTATAGAGCTAAAACCGGGTCAGCCTTTTGTGTTGTCGGATAAAGATTTTGTCATTGCTACAACTGAAGAGAAACTAACATTGCCAGATAATATTGTCGGGCATTTGCATGGTAAGTCTTCTTTGGCAAGATTGGGTATAGCAGTTCATTCAACAGCAGCCAGGTTTGATCCCGGATGGGACGGCCACCCGGTTTTGGAGTTTGGCACATTTTTAAAAGGCAAAAGGGTAGTAATTTATGAAGGAGCACCAATTTGTGCTTTTTCTTTTGAAAAATTAGCTTTTCCTGTTGAACGTTCATATAAAAATAGTCCTCATAATAGATATGGAGGAAGTAATATGCCTGAGGTGTCAAATATTATGGGGAGAAAGAAAAATGTCCGTACTCGGCTTAAATGAAGTCCACAAAAGAATTAAAAAGCATGGCTTAATTAAAAATTTAGGCAAAAGGGAGCTTAAAAATCCGGAAGGGGTGGGGATAGATTTAAGGCTTGGTGCAGTGCATAAAATTGTAAAAGGCGGGGCTTTTATACAAGGGGACAGTGGACAGGGTTTAGGGAACAGAAGAGGAGTCGAGACAAAAGAAGTTGCTAAATTTCAGGAAGGAAAGAAAAAGCAGGTATGGGTTGTAATAAAACCAGGAGAATATTTTCTGGTTCAGACTGTAGAGGAAATTAATACACCAAGAGATCTAATGCCTTTGGTTCACGTAAGAACTTCCCTTTTCAGATCAGGATTACTTCTTTTAAATTCCAAAACAGACCCAGGCTACGTGGGCCAGCTGACAATGGGGTTGACCAATTTATCCCCATTTCCTGTTAAACTGCAGCTGGGGGCAAGAATTTGTAATATAATCTTTCATAAAATAGAAGGAAAAACGGTTAAATATAGGGGACAGCATCAAGGTGGCAGAATTAGTCCTAAAAAAGTAGAAAGGCAAGTATGAGCAAAGTCAAACATGAGGAATACCAATATTTAGATTTATTAAAAGATATCATGAAAAATGGGGTGGATAAACCTGTATTTAACAATCCGGGTGTACACATCAGATCTGTTTTTGGCAGACAAATAAGATTTGATTTATCAAAAGGCTTTCCTTTACTAACCACTAAAAAAGTATTTTTACGGGCAATAATTCATGAGTTACTTTGGTTTTTAAAAGGGGATTCAAATATTAAGTATTTGGTTGACCATGATGTGCATATTTGGGACGAATGGGCTTATAAGCCGTATAAGAGTCAAAGGTTATTATCACAGGAAGAATTTATACAGAAGATAAAAAGTTTACCTGCAGATGATCCTTTTGTAAAAAAGTGGGGGGATTTGGGAAATGTTTATGGGGTGCAGTGGAGAAAATGGAAAACATCTGATGGAAGAATTATTGATCAGCTGGGTTGGGCTATAAATGAGTTGAAAACCACCCCTTTTAGAAAATCAATTGTGGTTTCTGCCTGGAATCCGGAATTTATTTATGAAATGGCATCCCCGGGAAAATCCATGGCTTTGCCTCCCTGCCACACACTTTTTCAATTTAATGTTAATGATAAAAAGCAACTGTCATTACATATGTATCAAAGATCTGCGGATACTTTTTTGGGAGTGCCTTTTAATATTGCCTCATATGCTTTATTTACTATGATGATGGCCCAAGTGGTGGGATTAAAACCCGGCGAATTTGTCCACACCTTTGGAGACGTACATATATATAGTAATCATATGACCCAGGTAAAAGAACAATTAAAGAGGGTTCCAAGGCCTTTTCCCAAAATGAAAATAAATCCGAAAGTTAAAAATATAGATGATTTTAAATTAGAAGATTTTACCTTGGAAGATTACAATCCATATCCACCAATTAAAGGTGAAGTGACAGTAGTGGGAGGATTTTAGGTAGCCAAGTAGGTATTGCAAAAGTAAATGTTGTACGATATAATGTACGTTGTATGTTACAAATAATCAATATCTCTGAGGCTAGAAATAATTTGGCCAAAGTAGTTAAAAATGTTAAAGAAAGCGGAAAACCCGTAATAATTATCCAGGATAGTAAACCAGTAGTTGTTATTTCTGCTTATGAAGAGGATAAAAAGAAAGAATACTTAAAAAAGTTACTGACTATTAAAGGAGGTTGGTTTTCTGAAGAGGAGTCTAAAGGAATTAGACTGGAAGTTGAAAAAAAATTGTCAAATCTTTTTAAATGAAGGATATTTTAGTTGACTCTTCAATATTGATTGACTTTCTTAGGCAAGAAAATAAAAAAGACACAATATTTTTTAATCTTGGACAAGACTATAATCAAATTTTTATTTCTATCATTACTCATGCAGAGCTTCACTCTGGCAGGGGCATTTGGGAAAAACCAAAAGTTAGATTTGAGCTAAAAAAACTTCTTGAGGGAATAGAAATTCTACCTTTAAAAGTTGATATTTCCGAAAAAGCAGGAAAAATTAGGGCAAAATATGGAATTAATCTTTTAGATGCAATAATTGCAGCAACTGCAATTCTTACAAAGCTTGATTTTGTTACTTTAAATATTAAAGATTTTAGAATGATTAAAGGTTTAAAGATACTAAAAATTTAAAATATGAAAATTTCTATGATTGCGGCAATTGCCTCAGGAAATAGGGCTTTAGGGAAAAATAATGAGCTGATTTATCATATTCATGAGGATTTGCAAAGGTTTAAGAAGCTGACTTCCGGACATGTCATAATAATGGGAAGAAAAACTTTTGAATCAATTGGAAAACCACTGCCAAATAGAACAAATATTGTGATCAGTCGGGATCCCTCGTATTCTGCAGAGGGTATAATAGTTGTTCATTCTTTGGATGAAGCTCTTCGCTTCGCTCAGGGTAAACCCTCAAATAATGAGGTTTTCATAATTGGTGGAGGACAGATTTATGAGGAGGCAATAAACAGAGCTGACAAGCTCTATTTAACAGTCGTAGAAGGATCTTCGGATGCGGACACCTTTTTCCCGGATTATTCTGATTTTAAAAGAGTAGTTTTTGAAGAAGCCCACGAATCAGACGGATTAAAGTATAAATTCTTAGACCTTGAAAGATAATATACTTTATAGTAAACTTACACGCATTACACACTCATAGTTTAAGTCTCTGAAGCTATATACTATGAGGAGGATCAAGAGACTATGTACAAATTACCTACATTACAGGAATTGCTGGAAGCAGGTGTTCATTTTGGACATCAGGTTAGGCGTGGTCATCCCAGAATGAAGCCGTATATTTATGGAGCCCGTGATGGAGTTCACATTATTGATTTGACAAAATCGGATGCTTATCTTAAAGAAGCTTGTGAATATGTTTATAATTTAGGAAAAGAGGGAAAAGTTTTGCTTTTTGTGGCAACTAAAAAACAAGCCAGGGGAATTGTTGAAGAAGCTGCCAAAAACCTGGGAGCACCGTTTATGGTTGAGCGATGGATGGGTGGATTTTTAACAAATTTTGATGAAATCAAAAAAAGAATTAAACTTCTAAAAGAATATAAAGAACAGAAAGAAAAAGGTGAGTTATCAAAATACACTAAAAAAGAACAATTATTACTGGGAAGGAAAATGGAAAAGCTGGAAAAAGACTTCAGAGGGGTTATGGATTTAGCCGGTATGCCTCAAGCAATTTTTGTGATAGATAGCGTTTCAGATAATATTGCAGTAAGGGAAGCAAATAGATTGGGGATAAAGGTTGTGGCGATTGCGGATTCGAATTGTAATGTTTCGGAGATTGATTATCCTATTCCAGGGAATGATGATGCCATAAAATCCATTACCATTTTGACAAAAGCCGTAGCTGATGCATATGGGGAAGGCAAAAAAGAGGGGGGTAAGATAAAAGTAGCAAAAGATAAAAAAGATGCTGAGGATTTAAAAAAGGCAGAGGAAACATTACCTGAGGAGATAAAATTGGAAGTTGCAGAAGCAGAAAAAGTAGTATGAATCTAGATCTTATAAAAAAACTACGTGAACAAACTGGGGCAGGAATTGCCGACTGCAAAGAGGCCCTGAGCCAGTCAAAGGGCGATATAATTAAAGCTAAAGAGTGGTTAAAGCAAAAAGGTTTGGATAAAGCTTCCTCCAAAGCTGGACGTGAAGTCAAGATGGGGATAGTTGATGTTTATTCCCATAATGGGAAAGTGGGGGTATTGGTGGAACTACTTTGTGAAACGGATTTTGTGGCCAGAACTGATGATTTTAAAAACCTGGCCCATGAGCTTTCTTTACAAGTTGCCTCCATGAATCCTTCTTCTGTTGAAGAATTATTAGCACAAGAGTATATTAGAGATAATTCAATGAGCGTTGATCAGCTGGTAAAAAGTGTAAGTGGTAAACTGGGAGAGAATATACAGGTAGGAAGATTTGAAAGAATAGCGTTGGGAGAGTGATGGATCCGATTTTAACAGCACCAAGTGAAAAAATAGAGGCTGCACTCCATCATTTTAAGATGGAAATTGTCGGGATTAGAGCCGGCAGGGCCAATCCGGCTTTGATTGAAAATGTTCAAGTTTCGGCATATGGCTCAATAATGAAACTTAACGAGGTAGGGAATATTTCTGCTCCCCAGCCTACTCTTTTAACAGTTCAAGTTTGGGATGCATCAATTTTGGATAATGTTATCAAAGCCATTCAGGAAGCAAATTTAGGCTTAAATCCTTCGAATGAAGGGAACTTAATCCGTTTGCCTATTCCACCGCTAACTCACGAGCGAAGAGAAGAGTTTATCAAAATTTTACACCAAAAAATAGAAAATTCCAGAGTTGAGATAAGACAAATCAGGCATGATTTCAGGAATGAGTGGAAGAAAGAACAGGAGGATGGTAAATATGGTGAGGATGAATTTTTCAGAAGAGAGAAAATTTTGCAGGAGCTGGTTGATAAAAAGATAATAGAGGTGGAAGGGTTGGGGAAAGCTAAAGAGGAAGAGCTGACACAAATTTAATGATATTTTCCATAATTATTTTTATCTTCACGCTACTGATTTTAGTTGTAATCCATGAGTTGGGTCATTTTTTGATGGCCAAAAAATTTGGGATAAAAGTTGAGGAGTTTGGATTTGGAATCCCCCCAAAAATTTTTGGCAAAAAAATTGGCGAGACAATATATTCTTTGAATGTTCTGCCTTTGGGTGGATTTGTCAGGCTTTTGGGAGAAGATGAAGTAAACAAAAAAGTTTTAAGCAACCCCCGTTCTTTTGCTGCACAAAATGTCTGGAAGAGAATTTTGGTGGTGGTGGCCGGAGTTACAATGAACCTGATTTTGGCCTGGATTATTTTTTACACAGTTTTAATTTATCAGGATTTCAAGATTATTTATCCAACTTTGGATTCAGGAGTATATATCGGGCATCTTGAAAAGGGTTTCCCGGCTGAAAGTTCAGGAGTAGAAGTTGGAGATAAAGTTATAAAAGTAGACGGAAAAGAAGTTAAAAAATTTGAGATGGCCAGAAATTTCATAAAAGAAAAAAAAGGTAACCCGGTTACTCTGACTTTGTCTGATATTGACGGCAAAAATTTAAAAGAAATTACTCTTACACCTAAAAAAGTGGAAAAAGAGGATTACTTAATCGGAGTAGGATTCTCTCCTTTGGCAATAAAACAATACAAAAGCGGGGTGGAAAAAATATTCTCCGGCATAACTTATTCTGCTGATTTGACCAAACTAACCTTTATAGGGCTTGCAAATACAATTTCGGATTTATCAGCAGGCAATTTTGAGAAAGCTTCAAAATCCGTCTCAGGGCCTGTGGGGATTGCTTCTGTGACAAATGAAATTTTAAGCAGCGGCTGGCAGGCTATCTTACCTTATCTTTGGTTTGTGGGAGTAATTTCTTTAACTTTGACTATTTTTAATACTTTGCCCATACCTGCTTTGGATGGAGGCAGGCTGCTTTTTTTAATTATCGAGGCTGTTTTTAAAAAGAAAGTTAAGGCAGAAGTTGAGAGGATGATACACACAGTCGGATTTGCAATTCTACTGACGTTGGCATTATTGGTAACCTATTCAGACATTCGTAAAATAATGCCATAAGTGATATGCTGAAATTGTGGCCAAACTGCTCAGCATTATCATATTAATTTTGACAGTCATACTTTTTCCTCCTGCATCATTGGCCCTTGTTTCCAATAATGCGGTTCTGGGAGATGCAACATATCCAATAAAAAGAGGACTGGAAGATGTAATATATACGATAGTTTCCTTGCATCCCATAAGCAAAGCCTGGTTTGCCGCTGCCAGGTCTGATAGAAGGTTTAAAGAGTTTTCTATTTTAATAGCTCAAGGTAAATCTGCATCAGATACGTTAGATGAGTTAGTTGCGCAAACACATATTGCAGCAGAGCAGTTAAAAAAGATTGATGACCCGGTAAAAAAACAGGAACTAATAAGTCAGCTGTCACAATCAATTGACAAATACAATCAGAAATTAGAGGAAGTAACCACACCCATACTACCAACAGTTTCGCCTCCCACGGGTATTACCAGTCCTGGGCCAACAGCTACTCCTAGATCAACTCTAACACCCCAACCCTCAGAGGCGTCAAGACCGGCACCTAGTCCAACTTTAGCTCCAACTCAACTCCCTGTAGATCAGGAAGAAATTGATGATGCAAGAGA
>Ga0209726_10001641_pt1 | contig 35579 bp, 24 predicted proteins | sample Subgrocontami54m_FD_187453 | JGI IMG/M metagenome (GOLD analysis project Ga0209726, IMG submission 187453) | Subsurface groundwater microbial communities from S. Glens Falls, New York, USA - GMW46 contaminated, 5.4 m (SPAdes) (version 3) | ecosystem: Environmental > Aquatic > Deep subsurface >...
GGAACTTTATACGTGACTTCGTCAAGCATCTTAAAGTTCGGGAGGCCGGTCGTACGCGGATAGTCTTTGGCGAAGGTAAGTTCGGGAAATAATCCGTTTTTGTGCGCATCAGATTGGATCCACAACCGGACCACATTGCCATACGAGCGCTTATCTGTGGCAACGACCGCCGGCCGGACGCCGGTGGTGAAGTATCGCACTTTTTCAATTTCATACAGCTTCCATGTTGGGGCTTCTTTAATGAGTTTCCAAAACTTCTGTGGTTCTTGTTTTGGTGGCGCAGCCACGTAGCGGATACCGAAGAGATCGTAGTCTTTTGCTTTATCCTCGCTGAAGTACTGCTCGACGTCGGAATTAGGCGACCAGGTTTGCGGGAGCCACAAGACCGTCGGGATGCCAAATGTTGACAACTGCATATAGTACGGGGTCTCGGCGACTTTAAAATCTTTGCCCCACGAGCCCCCGCGTCCGGCAAAGACTCGTCCTGGCGGGAGAGCGCCAATGGCGGCAAACAGCGCTTCCTCGTCACTTTTCACCTTGGCATGATTTTCGTTTGCCTGTTTTATGAGCCGGTCATTGTGGGTGGAGTAGGAGACAGTCTGCTTATAGATTGGTGGTATCACCAGACCTAGGATACCCAGGTAACATAGGTACCGGAGTATAGGATGTGGAAAACGGATGCGCTCTATGATCCACCAGACCCCAATCGGCATCAAGAACAATCCTGCCACGTGTACTCCAACGATAAAACGGGATAAGTGAAACTCTTTCATTCCCGGAATAAGGTCAATGAGGGGCCCCCACGTCGTCCGCCCGAAGTAAAGGAGAAGCCAGAAGAGAAATAATACCGGAATCATGAAGTATGAATCATGAATCAGGGGAGGTGCTGTATTACGTTTCTTATTCCATGATTCCTGATTCGAGATTCCTGATTCGCCTCTTTTTGGCCATGCCGCTCCAATGAGCCCCACAATCACAAGTACCGTCATCCACGGCCCCCTTCCCCAGTCAAACAGGTCGCCGTTGAGGAGTCGCGTCATGACCTCTTTGGCGCCGTAGGAGGCGAACTTCCACGGCGGATCCCAGAAAGAGATATTGTGATAGTTATCGTTTAAGAAGATGGGAATGACCCAGTAGGAGAGGAAAAAGATGACGGTTCCGGACAGAAGGAAAAATTTTACAACGGTTTGCTTCGTGAGTTTGGCGAAGCTCAAGGGAACCAAAGAGAGCATGGCAATGATCCCCAAGCCCAAGTGCCCCATGGCGGTGGCAGTGATGAAGATTACCGGAAGCAGGAAGTTCGAATCATGAATCATGGCAAAGAGAAATCCTTTTGATTTTTTTCCTGCCTGATTCCTGATTCCTGATTCCTGATTCGAGAAAAAGCGTACGCTATAAGCGAGCGCCAGCGGGAGAAACACCATCGCGAATAACTGACTACTCAGGCCATACCCACGCCACAAAAACGATGGGGGATCCAGTCCATAGAGACCGTCTGTTGAGATGTGGCTTGCGAGAAGTGCCCCGATTCCGGCAGCAAGCCAGGGAAGTTTTATCACCCGTAACGCAAGGAAAACGGACAAAGGAAAAAAGGAAAGAAGAAGATAGATCACCCAGTGATAGTAGGTGAATAATGAAATTGATACATGAAGCAAACGATAGGAACCTACGATGAGTATTTGCGGCACGTGGCCATAGTAGAAAGGTAAATTATACCCTTCTGCCCAATTGGGGACCCAATGATCGACGAGATACGAGGTAAAACAGAGCACATTTATCGAACACTTTTTAGCTGCAAAGTCCCATATCTGGTTTGTCCTATCAACGAGAGCGTATTGGAATGCATTGTCATTGGGATCCACCGTCGCCGTTGGCTCCAGCCGGTAGAGCCAGAGATTAAATCCTATGGCAAAGAGGAGCATTGCTATCGAGATGAACTTTTCGACACGAGGGTATTTATTGTTATCCATAGTCCTAATAAACAAATCTACAAATGACAAATCTACAAATGAATGAGCGAGTTATTGAAATGATTCAATCATATATTATTTGTATATTTGCAGATTTGCAGATTTGTAAATTGTTATGGCCACAGCGTTGGCCGTAACCAATCGGTATGGTCGTCGTCTTTTCCGTCTCCGGCATCTGTTGTGATAAGCCCCAGTTTATTTATTCCCGTTACATCCACTTCGGTGTGGCGCGGATTATCGTATCTGCCAATTTTTTCGGATTTAAAAAGGAGCTTGTCGTCGCCGAATATTTCAAACACTGCCGTCCCTTTGCCGCCCGCTTCCGTGTCGATGCCGTAATCCGTCGTAAACTTCTTGAAATGTCCACCGATATCATAATTCATAAAGCTCGGGGAGTGGGTGCCTAGCCCAGTACGGTAAAACGCATACTGGACAGAGAGGTAGGATTGTTTGGGATATCCCAAAAAGCTATTAACGGGCATATTGATCGACCGCTTCCCGTAGCCCTGCTCGGAGACGTAGGGCGTTAATTTCGTGAGCGACACAGGCTTTTTCAAAATTAACGGCAGATTCCCCACAAAAAGTAATGTAATTAGAGTTGCGACCGCAACAGCAAATACAATTCTTTTTGTTTTCGTTATCAGATATGCAAGAAAGACGCCAAAAAGGGCAAGCAGCACGATGGAGGTAGTGATCGTGAAGAAGGGTTGGGTAAGGCTTGAGAGAAAGGGAATGCCGTTATTGGGATAATTGACGATAAGGGCGGTGTGGAGGTTGTAGAAATAGAAGATGGTGAAAAGGAGGTAGAATAAGGAAAAGAGATGAAAAGGTCTCACCTTGCCTCGCAAGGTGAGACCTTGCAAGAGAAATGGTGCCCAGAGAAGAAGAAACACAGAGAGGGGAAACGCATACCGGTCATGGGATTGGGTTTGAAAGAGGAAGAATGCTCCGTTGACTAAAATTAACGATTCGAAGAACGCTTGAAGCGTTGACAACTTTAACGCGGCCGCGTTATTGTTGTCAATGGATGGTTTTTGGAATAGTTGCCTAAGGAGTGCAAATAGATAGACGGACGAAAACAGGACAAGTCCAACGGTTTTTGCATTCATGATCCCCACCGCCAAAAATTTATCGCTCATTGCCATCCCTTTGGCTCCTGAGGCGATCCACCAGAGATTGTAGGCGTTTAAGCTCATGAGCGGGAAATAGTCGTAGTTTTCCGTAAGACTTGCGATCACGCGGTCCATATTTCGTGAAAGAAAAAATTCGATATTGAGGCCAAAAAACGCGAGTGTGCCTCCCGCAATTGCCCGCACCAACCCCTGATACCCCAACGTCTGCCAGATGAACAGAAAAAACACCGGCCCGTAAATCATATTCTGAAGCTTGGTCATGACGGCTGCCATGTAGATGATGCCGGCTAAGAATGGCCGCTTCTTAAGCGACAAGAGACAAGCGACAAGAAACATGAATACGCCCACACTGTCCACCTGCCCCCACCACGCCCCGTCGATGAGGGAGATGGGGGAGAGGAGGTAGGCGAGGGCTAACAGAAAACCGGTGTTAGAAATTCGAAATTCGAAATTCGAAATTCGAAACAATGACCAAAATTTAAAATTCCAATGACCAAAACGTTTTGAATTTTGAACATTAGGATTTTGAATTTGTTTCGGATTTCGTGCTTCGTGCTTCGAATTTATCCAAAGGATGATCCCTGCAATTCCAAAATCGGCGAGGATCGGAAACATTTTGGAGATGGTTAAAAAAAGAAGATTGGAGTTGTTCCAAAACTCATTAAAATTATGCGGGTCGGCAAAGAGTTTATAGATCCAAACCATGACGCCCAGTACATACATAAACGGCGTAGGATAGTTACTGTTACTGACCTTGAGTCCCTCGATAATGCCTTTATCAACGGTCGCCAGCCCCCACGCCTTCCAAAACGAAATATCCGCTTCAAAGCCCGGATTGGGAATCAATGCGAGGCGCAAAAATAATGCGATAAGGAGTCCCACCCAAAACCACTTCGGAAACTTCATAAAGACCATGTTACACTATCGACAATCTTATCAAACACCCCCTGCGGCAGCATTTTGCCGGAGAGCCAGATGACCAGTTCGGGGCGGCCGGGGACTTCCAGGAACACATGGTCAAATGGGGAGGTGCCGCTGGCATCCAAATATTTAGCGCGGTAGCCTTTGAGCCCTTTGCTGTTGGTAAACTCGGTGATATCGGAAACCCCTTTCCATGTATAGTCCTTCCACCAATCCCGTACATACTCTTTTTTAGATTTTTTTTTGTCTTTAATAGTTTCGACGCGAAGAAGAAGGTTCTCCTGCGGATTGGTGTCCCCCCAAAATATGGTGACGGCATCAAACGAGTCATTGGGAAACACGCCGAGAGAAAGGGAAGAGGGGTAAAGAAAAGAGTACGGATATTTTTTTCCCGTCTGCGTCGCCCAGGTGCTATCTGTAGGAACAGAGATTTTATTTGGTGCTTGTGATTTGATGCTTGGTGCTTGGACCGACTCCGTCGGGCCGAGGTACGTCACTCCTCCTGGTAGCACAATCCCGCCTGGGCGGGGTCGGCTGTACTGATAGGCAAGAGAGACGATGGCAAGGAGGATGAAAAATACCGCCCCGATGAGCGGAAGGGTTTTTTTGAGGTCAGTCATAGTTTCATACATCGATAAACGCATCCTTATCTATTCCCGCTTCATGCAGGAGGCTTAAAAGGGTACCTTTTCTGATGTCTTTGAGGTGTAGCGGGACGACTGCGCGGCGTTTGGTCACGGGATGCTTCATGGTGAGATGACTGCCGACCTGATGGTGTTCCAGAAACCCGAGTTTTTTTAATTTCTTCACGACCTCGCGTGGTTTGAAAGAGGGGAGTTTAGGCATACGCCAGTGGATGTCTTGCTTCCTCATGCACATCTATCGTGGAAACGAAACTCACATCCAGGGGTGCTGCTTCGTTATCTTTTGCGAGGCTTCCAAGGTATGACTCTATCGCTTCTTGCCCTGCCGCAGCTGCTTCTTCGATCGTTTTCCCGTAGGTGACGCACCCAGGCAGCGCCGGGATGATCACGGTATATCCGCCCTCCGGTTCTTTCTGAAAGATGGCAGTGTAGTGGTGAATTTTCATACACGAGTAGTATAGCACAGTTTTCAGTCATCGGACCAGTTGGATGCGCAAATTATTGATCGCGGGCGATGTCGAGAATCGGTGCAGGTCGGCAGCAAGATCAAGTGTTTGGCCGTTTCGGATTTCCTTGCCGTCTATTGTTACTATTGCAGTGTTTGGCTCAAGAGTTACTGTATATTTTTCCGGGACGAGGATTGTGAAGAAGTTGGTTGATCGAGTGGCGGCCGGTGGTACGCAGGCACCGTTTTTACAACGAAACTCCTGCCCCAATGAATAAATTTTGTTGTATTTCGTCGGCAAATAGTTGGATAAAAGAAACGAAAGATCCGGCTCCGGCGTTTTCCAGAAAACAAAACCCACGCGGTCCATGACGAGAAATTTGGTTTGGCGGCGTACAAGAGATTCCCGAAGAGTTGGTACCGGGCGGGATAATTTGTCGATAAACTCCCCATACGGGTGGCAGCATATCGTGTATCCGTCCGGCCGGAAGATGAAGGATCCCACCATGTCATAAAACGTCTCGTCGGGGCGAGAGACGGCAAGGACATCCCGTAATACCTGTAATTGCTCTGCGTTTGATGCACCTTTCGTGACACGCTCTCGGTATTGGATAAAGAAGGAAGAGATAACCGTTATAACGATTATAACTTTTATAACAGTTGAAGATCGTACGGTGGCATTTCCGGCGAGGATGCTTGCCATTGCCGTCAGCGGAATAAAGTATTGGATAAAGGGGACGGGAAAAATAAAAAGGAGTCCGATGCCAAATGCAAAATACAGCGCCACCCCCACCCCGAGCCGCTTTTGCTTGATCCATAGGAAAATAAATCCTACGGCCGAAAGTATCCAAATAGCTGTATTGACGAGCCACGGCAGGCTTACGCCCCCTTGTGTCAAATAGACGAGAGGAAACGGAGAAAGGGCAAGGAAAGGAGAGAAATGCCCTTTTCCGGTGTTAGCCACCAGCGCATCCCGGAAGATTGATGTGTACGCCGCGGGGAGTACTTGCTGGTATGCCAGGTAAAAGAAAAAAAGGAGGACCGGTACGGAAAAACCGATGAAGGTAGGAGCAATCCGCGGTTTTTTTGAAGAAGTGGCAAAGAGGTAGGCAAGCATCGGCATGGCAAAGATAATTTTTGGATGAATAACGAGGCTTAATCCCGTAAAAAGTCCTATGAGGAAGCTGTTAGTCGTAAGCATTGCCAGAAGTATCATCGCGACCATAAGCATATCCGGCCGGATATCGATTGTTTTATCTATCGTCATCGGGAACGAGATGAAGATGAGGAGAGATAGCAAAGCGCCGGTTTGTTTTTTAAAGAAAGATAAACTCACGCGGTAGACCAAGATTGCCGTGAAGATATAGAGCATGAGCTGCAAGAGGCGCGCGGCGATAGGGACGATGGCAGATTGCCCTAAAAGGAAAATTGGAAACAAAAAAAATTGATACGCCGGAAGGATGATAAAAAAGAAATCCCGGTACGGCACATTTCCCGTCAGGAGAAGGTAGCTCCAATGGAGGTGGGCAAACTCATCCGGATCAAACGCCCGCGTGATGGCAAGGTTGAGCCGCATGAGGAGGACAGCGACGATTGCGATATAGTAGACTATTCTCATGGTAATATTCCTTATCAGTGTAACGCTTCTCCTAAGCATTTCTCAAACCCTTCTTTATATCTGGAGTACCCCAACGGGTGCCGTATACCCCTTGGTTCATAATTTTATCGAAGATTATTACCAGTATCTGGATATTATGCGGCAGGGATTTGACGGATGGTGGGGGGCGACGAGTAGGTTGACGCCGGAAGTATATCCGCGGATGTTTGTGAGCGTGTTTCTCCTCTTCCTCGGGCATATAGCACGCCTTCTTCATATCTCTTTACCTATGGCCTACACCGGAGCGCGGATTTTCGGAGGAATGGCGCTCATGGTATTGGTCTATCAATTGATCCGCCGTACATTTCCACAATCTTTTATAAAAAGGATTGTCGCATTTTGTTTTGTACTCTTTGGTACGTATGTTTGGGGATGGGGTCCAAACGGGCCGGTCGTGGCGTCTCTCACCCATGCGTGGACCGAGCTTGACCCGATCTTCCGCTGGTCGTTTATTCCGCACCATCTGTGGAGCAAAGTTGGCATGCTTGCCGTGTTTCTTTTGCTTCTCCGACCGCAAAAAACGGCTAAATACATGGTGACATTAATTTTCATCATTTTTTTGACCGGTATGACCAATCCGGTTGTGTATGCCACCTTGGTTCCCACAGTCGGGCTTTGGTTTTTGTTGGAATGGAAGCAAGATAAATTCCATTTGGTTGTGGTAGGAATCGTTTCCGGAGCAGTTCTCCTGTATCACCGCTATCTTCAGGCAAACATCTTTCCGTGGACAAGTTATCTCGTGTGGGAGCAAACGCTTCGCTATAAAGTAAATCCGCTTGATTATGCGTTTAGTCTCGGCCCTACATTAATTTTGTTTATCCTTGCCGTTCCTACTCTCTGGCGGTTGGGGAGCGTGGGAAGATTGTATCTTGCGTGGGCTGCCAGTAGCTGGATCATGCTCTACATCGTCGGTCCCTTCGTGCCCGTCACCCCGGAGCGCTACTTAGGTGGCTATCAATTCATCCCCCTTGGGATCGGCGCCGCTGTTTGGATTATTAGCCTCAAAAGGTCTCGCCTTTTGAGGCTGGGAATTGTCGTTTTGCTATTGGGCTATTTTGCCATTGGTTTGTATGCGAGTTTCCGTGAGCACGCGGGGTATGTGGCGGCCAACCGGAATAACCCCCAGGTCTATGTGCCGAAAGAGCTCATGGATGCGTTTTCGTATCTGTCCCAACACGGCAATCTGGAAGACATCGTCATGGCGCCGTATGAAATAAGTACGATGATACCGGCGTTTACGGGGCGCAGGGTGCTCGCCGGCCATGCCATGTTTACCAAAGACGTCGCGGCAAAAAAAGCTCTGATCAATGAGTTTTTTGTCGGAAACAATCCGGTTTTACCGGAAAATTCTGCATGGGTTCTTGCTCGTTCTCCATGGACACCACCGAAAAATTTTCTCATGACGAACATATACAGTAACACGGAATATATGGTATTGAGAGTTCATTGAAAAAATCTTATTTCACCGACACGTGCCGGTCAATAAAGACACGTTCATGGAATGTGGGTGTTGTATGATTTGATAAATATCCCATACAATGGGATGCATGAAAGAAAAAGTATTTGTCTTCCTGATAGTAATATTTCTCTTGGGATCTCTTACCCCAACACTTTATGAAATTGCCAACCGCGATCGGCTGCCGGGGGTACGGGAGTTTGAGCTCGTCCATAATTTTCCCACAGACTTTAACTTTTATCTTTCAAGAATCCGGCAGGGGATAGAAGGCAATCTTACGGTGCGGGAGCAGTATACGAGCGAGCCACACCAGGGTTCGTATATTCATATTTTTTATCTTGTCTTAGGCTGGTTGGGAGCTTGGACGCGTACCCCCTGGCATCGGGCAGCGGACGTGTATCACGTCGCGCGCATTGTCTTCGGAGGGCTCCTCCTGGTCATGATTGCCGAGTTTTGTAAGAAGATGTTCGAATCAGGAATCAGGAATCAGGAATCAGGCAAAAAAAATACATTAACTCTTCTTTCCATGATTCATGATTCAAAATTCATGATTCTGGCATTTTTACTCGCCGTCACCGCCTCCACCTGGCCCAAGCTTGTTTTTTATAATGGCGGCTGGCGCTTTGGAGGCTACATGCCCTGGTGGTCCGTTATGGATAGTTTGCAGCGCATCACCTTCATCCCGCACCTTCTCGTCGGCCAGGCACTTATCATTTTTCTTATCATGGCCCTCGCTAGCGAAGCGACTATGAAAAAGCCGGGGAACTGGATAGTATTAGGAATTCTTGCTTTTATAGAAGGCATTATCTTTCCGCCGGGTCTTCTTTTTGTCGCCGTGACGGCTGGCGTATTGACAGCATTGGATTTTAAACAGATAGTCGCGCGGATGACGGTTTTGGGATTAGGTTTTCCGTCGCTTGTCTACATCTCCCTCATGACAAGTTTCTATCCATGGAAGCGGCTTGCTGAGTTTGACATCATCAAGCCCTTACCGTTTAATTACACGGAATATTTGCTTGCCGTCGGACCGATACTTCCTATCGGGATCATCGGACTTCTCATCGTTTTATGGAAAAAAGAGAAATCACTTTTTCCCGCCGTCGCCTGGATACTTGCGTGGGCACTCCTTCTTTTTGTTTTCCAGTTTATCCCGTCCCAGTCGCCCCTTCGTTTTAGCGAAATGACCCCCCACGTGCCGCTGGGAGTACTGACCGCGTATTTGTTTTTTCGGTTGCGTCGTTTTCGTTTCTTCTTGGTCATTCCCGCCGCTCTTATTATTCTTGGCGGCGGGGTGATGTATTCATCGTGGTTGTGGCAGCGGGATTTTGTGAGTCACAAAATGCGCGCGGCGTATCCACTCGTTCCCACAGGGAGCTATGTTATGTATCCTTTAAAAGACTTTATCGCGGCGATGAAGTATTTGCAGGATGCAACGCCACGCAGTACCGTCATCCTTTCAGAAACGACGGCAGGTAACTATATTCCGGTCCAGAGCGGCAACACCGTCTATGTGGGTCACGCCAATACCGTCCGCGCAGAAGAGAAAGAGGTGAGGGTAAAAGAATTTTTTAGCGGCCGGATGAAGGCAGAAGATGCCCTCGCCTGGCTTAGGCGAGAGAATCTCCATTGGATCTACTTCGGCCCGCAGGAGAAGGAAGACGGCGGGGTGAGCGACCTTTCTAAAATCTACCCATTCCTTAAAGAAGCATACAAAAATAAATTCGTCACGATTTACCAATCGTTATGAAAAAGGAGTGGTATTTTATCATTGCGGCACTTATCTTTGGCGTCCTTTTCCGTCTTTGGTTTATTTCTCTGTCTCCCCAGCCGTTTGGGTGGGACCAGTATGAATATGAGATGTATGCTGCTAAAATTTTTCGTCACCCATGGATGATGGCCTCTCACAGTTACCGGAGTTACCCGTATCCGCTCCTCTTGGCTCTTTTTTACAACGTCGTGGGATTTGGAAACCACCAGGCAGTTTTTCTTCTTCAGGCGGTCATGGATAGTTTAGTGGGGCTCATGATTTATGTGATTCTCCGTTACGGAATGAAAAACAAATCTACTGCCTGGATCGGACTACTCCTTTATAGCATCAACCCGTTTACCGCTGGCTACGTCGGCGTACTTCTGGCAGAAGTGATGACGGGATTTTTCATTACCGGAACTATTCTTTTGGGTATGGTATTTGTGAAAAAAGCAAACCTCGTGAATGGGATTATGTTCGGATTGTTTGCAGGTCTTGCCGCCGAGACGAGAAACGCCGCGTTTCTTTGGACTATAGTACCCATAGGACTCGCGGCTCTGTTGGTGCCCTTTGCCAAAAAAAAGCTTGCGTTTATTTCGATAGTTGTCGGAATGTTTTTGACCATGGTCTATCCGCTTGTCACCAATTGGCGCGACTATCACGAGCTGAATGTGACGACGGTAGATGATTTTTATGCGAAGGAATTTTTTCAGGGAGCACTCATCAAAACGCTCCCGCCGTTTACTTATTCGTATCCGGCAGAGTCCGTGCGCATGTGGATGGAGTATTATTCGGAATATGATCCCGGCCGAAGCAGGCTTGAGCGGCGCCAAATGGCCCAAAAATACTATCGCAAAGCACGGGATCTCATTTCTGCTGATCCGGTGGATTACCTGAAGGTGCGGTTTTTCAAAATGTGGTACGTCTGGCAGAAAGAGAACATTTTTTTCTACACCGAACCGGGATTTGAACGTCACCGAACGCTGATATACTACGGCAACGCTTTTCTTCTCACCGTAGCCGTTTTTGGCCTCATTTTTTGGCCGAGGCTCCAGCCTCAAAGGGTCTCACCCTTCGAGGCTAAATTTGTGCGGTGGAGCATCATCGGCACCATCCTCTACGGCACCCTCGCTTTTTCCCTCACCCATGCCGAATACCGCCTGACCATTCCGTTTTATCCGCTCCTTATTGCCGCCGCGGCCGTGGGGATAGCGGCTCTCTACAACCATGTCCGCAACGTATAATCCTTCCCATTACCAGGCTATCTCCCGAGTAGAATCCAAGCATTTTTGGTTTTGTGCCCGCGGCCAAATGCTTACGGTACTTCTTTCCCGATTTATCCCCCAAAAAGACCGGAGGACATTTTTGGAAATCGGCTGTGGGACGGGCATCGTGCTTTCACAGTTACAGACGCTCGGGTTTGATGTCACTGGTTTGGATGTCAATGAGGCAGCTATCACCTATGCGAAAAAACGCTGTCCTGACGCAAAACTTATCCGTCAATCAATCTTTTCATTTACGAGTCCCGAGCGCTTCCGGGCAATCGGAGCTTTTGATGTCCTGGAGCATCAGGCGCGGGACACGGAGTTTTTGAAGCGCTGCTACGGACTCTTAGAAGATAACGGGATGCTTTTTCTCACGGTCCCTGCAGGTATGTGGCTTTGGAATCGGATAGACGTAGTATCCGGGCATAAACGCCGGTATGAAATGGATGATCTCCGGGATAAACTCATGCGGGCAGGATTTACGGTACAATTTTGTAACTACTGGAATTGTAGCTTGACGTTACCCTGGTACATACTTTATAGAGCCTATACGATGCGTCAGAGACCTGCTTCTCCGATGGAGGCGTACTTGCAAATGCCGCACGCATTTGTGAACAGGGTCTTACTTTTTCTTTTACAACTGGAACAGATCGTATTTTTTCGCGTCCGGTTTACTCTGGGTGCCACAATCGTGATATGCGCAAAAAAATAACCCCGCTATTTCCGGTCGTAGGGCTTTATTGTCTTGTTGTTGTGTTGGTGTTTGGGCGCGCACTCTTGCCCGGGCCAACAGAGATGATTTGGGGCGATGACATCCACCGGGTGTATTATTTCTACCGGCAGTTTTTTAATTCGTTTCTTCGGGAAGGCATCTGGCCGTGGTGGAATCCGTATTCATTCTCCGGCGCGCCGTTTATTGCCAATCCGATCGTAAATATCTGGTATCCGCCCACATGGCTTTTTCTGTTGCTGCCGGTAAACATCGCCTACTCCTGGCACATCGCGTTTCATCTGTTGTGGGCGATGGTGGGGATGTATGTGTTATTGCGCAGTCTGTCATCCCGGCCTTTGAGCCGGGATCCAGTTCAAAATAATCTGGATCCCCGCGTACGCGGGGATGACAAATTTGCCATCGGTCCGTGGGTTGCCGGTCTCGTCTTCGGCCTCTCCGGTTTTTTTGCCGCCCGCATTTGGGCCGGGCACGTAGATGTGATTGCGGCAGCAAGCTGGATGCCGTGGGTCGTTTGGGCATTCTGGCAGCTTATTTACGGAGGGTGGACAAATTTCGGCCATGGCGGAAAAATGTCCACCTCACTGAATCGGCGGGTTGTGGTGGCGGGAGGGCTTTTTGCCCTGCAGATTTTGGCCGGGTATCAGACGATGGCATTTTTTACGATGGAGGCGGTGGGCGTGATGACGTTGTTTTTTTGTTTACATCGTCGTTCTGCGGCTCCTGCGATTCGTGCGATTCTTGCGGTTTTGTTGGGGGTAGGGCTCGCCGCTATCCAGATTATTCCGACGCAGGAGTTTTTCAAGGCAAGCATACGGACGTTTGATTTCCCCTACGCTTGGAATAGCTACGGGAGCTTGACTATCGAAAGCCTGAAGCAATTTTTAAACCCATTCATTTTTGGTGATCAATTAACCTATTCCGGCCCGCCGCCCAACTATCCTGAACACGCATTTTTTGTGGGGAGATTGGCGGTGGTTCTCATCATTTTCTTTTTATTACGTAGGTTACCTACGTTACCTAGGTCACCTATGATAATCGGATTTGGTTTTATTGCCTTTTTTGGCCTCTGGGTATCTCTCGGGCCCAATGCGCCGGTAGATATCCAGTATATTCTTTGGAAAATCGTGCCGATGTACAAGTATTTGCGTATTCCTCCGAGACATTTGATTCTCGTTGTCTTTGGATTAAGCGGGCTTATCGGATTTGCGATTCACGCGATTCATTCAAAGCATCTTCGTCTCGTGTTTGTTGGTCTTCTTACAATCGAGATGATTCTTTACGCCCGTCACTTTATCGCCCTTAAACCTATTCCCGAGACACGTCACGACAGTGAGTTAGTCAAGATATTGAAAGAGGACAGGGAGCCGTACCGTGTTCTTTCCAATTTCGGCGTCTGGGTCCCGCCGCGGGATAGTTTTGACTTTGACGCAGGGATGAAGTATCGGGTGTTTAATGCAACGGGCTATGACCCGTCAATCCTTCGCTCCTACTACGAGTTTATCGATATATCCAATGGCAACGCCCCCGGCAGCTCCATTCTCAATCACGACGTACAGGTCCCGTATCTTAATGTGTTTTCCCCCGCCACGGATTTTATGAATATCAAATATATTCTCGTGCCACGCGGCTACGATCCCCTCTACGGCGTCAAAAGCGACCGGTTTGTACTCCTGCGGGAAGATGTAAATCGTGATTATCGTTTATACGAAAATAAAACAGTCAAACCCCGGTTCTTTTTTGAGGATACCAAAGAGGGGAGAGTAGAGATTAAAAAATATTCTCCCAACGAAATCGTTCTTTCAACCGACGCCCCAAAAGGCGCTACGCTATTCAGTTCCGAAGTTTTCTACCCCGGATGGGAAGGATTTGTCGACGGGAAAAAAGTAGATGTGATAAAGACAAATCACGCATTCCGAGCACTTTTTGTCCCCTCCGGCCGCCACACCGTCACCTACCGCTATTCTCCCCGGATTTTCCTCATTGGGGGTTTGATTTCTGCAATGGCTGCCGGATTGTGTTGTATGATGATGTTCATTTCCTCGCCACGGCAATCAGGCCGATCCCGATCGGAAGATCGCAGCGAACCACAAGCCAATGTTCCAAGAGCATGATGGTCGTCAACATCCAATTGGTCAGTACGGGAAGTGGGGCAACAGAAGAGATTGGCTTCTTTGGGGGAAAGACACTCTCATACAGTTTTTGCGCCAGACGAAACGGAAGAAGTGCCATGCCCACAGAGGAAAGTTTGTCTACGGTGAATCCGGCGCCAGTCAGCTTCTCGTCAAGCTCTTTTTTTTGGTATCGGTGCCGCGCGTGGACCACGTCGTCATGGGCGGTCCAGAGCCACGCAAGAGCGGCAACCCGGACGATCAGTACGCCTCCGGGCCTAAGCACACGATACAGTTCCCGCAGTGCCCGCACGTCATTCACCTGGCGGTGATACAAAACGTCAACACAGGTAATCACGTCAAATGTGCGGGCGGGGTAGGGAAGACGGTCGATAGAAGCCTTTCTGACCGCCACTCCTCTCTTACGGGCAAAGAAAACCGCCCGGCCGCTGACGTCAACTGCCTCAACGCGTCCCCACGACGAGAGTTTTTGTGCGAGCATCCCCGTCCCTGCCCCGGCATCCAATAGCAGCCCTCGATGTTTCATGGGAACGTACCGTCTGATCAATGAGAGCACAAGGGTATGCGTCGCGACGTAGTAGAAATTCGTCTCTTCGTTTTCAAATATGTTTTGGAATTCAGCGTTTTCCATAGAGGCCCATAAGGTTCCACCAGAGTATCGCTACCTCCCGGACGGTTTTGAATATTCTCTCCGCCTGAAAAAATTGTGACTGTCCGTGCTCCCTGGGATAGTGGGTCACCGTCACTTCGGCAAAGACCGCGCCGGCCATTTGGGCTTTCTTGACGAGCTCAATACATACGGCGCCGCTGGTTGCGGTAAGATGAACGTTTTTGGCAACTGATTTGCGTATCAGCCGGAAGTCGCAGTCCACATCGATTATCGGCAGCCAAAACATCCAGCGCGCAATAAATTTATATAAGTTTCCCAGAATAATCCGTTCGATAGGATCATGCCGTTCCTCCTTGATGCCGTTGACGAAGCTTATGTCGCCATCCATGAGCGCCATGAGGTGAGGGAGCTCGGCGACATCGTACTGTCCGTCGCCGTCGGTATAGAAGATGAGCTCACCCGTGGCCGCGCGCAGACCACCCGCGAGCACTGCGCCATATCCTTTGTTCGTTTCATGAAAAATGAGCCGGAGATCGTGGTGTTTGGTGGCTTTGAGATGGGTCAATAGTTCTTGCGATCCGTCGGTCGACCCGTCATCAATGACGATGACTTCCGCCTCGTACCCCAGAGACTGAACCGTTTGGTAGGCGTTGGCGATAAGTGCCCCTATCGTCTGCCGGTCATTATAGCAGGGAAAAAATACAGTAAGTTTCATGCGATGAAAATGCCACGGGTAAACAGCGCAATACAGAAAAAAAGCAACGCAAGTACTGCCAGGAAATAGATGGTTTTACCGAAGCCGGATTGTTTGGACAGGCATAACGCAAGGGTGAGAAACAGTGGATAGAGATGGAGTCCATAGCGCGGCATGCCGGCAAAGCTCCCGGTCAGGGACGGGATGAGGATCGATACGGCCGCGAAGATCCAGTAGGACAGCCTGATTTTTTTGAAAGACCAAATAAGCGTCGTCATGTAGAGGGCGAAAGAAGCAAATTCGAGGGTGGCGACCCAGTAGGAGAGCGATGCCGGGTGGTGAGAGAAGAAGATTTTCATATACCGCCAGACCACTTGAATGGGGAAGGTGACTTTGTCCTGCCCCCAGACGCTCATCGTACTAAACAGGGTTTGCCAGCTGCCGAACTCCCCATTGATCCAGAGGGCGTATCCCAGGAACGCGAGCGGGATCAGGATGGCGGCCCAGATATGGCTTGCGCGCAGGCTTTTGAGCCGCAGACTCTCTCGGAGAGACTGCAGGATGACTTTTGGATGCCATTCATCGCCGGAGGGCAACATATATTCGACCAAAAGAAACGGGAACAACGCAAGACCGTTGAGCCGGGTGAGGGTGGCTGCCGCGCCGGCAATTCCCGCCCATACAAAGCGTCTCGTTCGGCCCAAGTACAGGGTGAGGGTCGCGAGAAGGAAAAATAACGCATCATTGTAGGTCGCGCCGTAGGAATAGGATGTGGGGAAGGTCAGGATGACGGCGATCATGAGGGGAAAGAGGAAAAGTTTTTTATCATAGGCGAGGAGGCGGGCCACCACGATGAGGGCGGCCATAAAAGCCACGAGTGATACGATTTGGGCAGATAAAACATAGGGCATGTCAAACCGGGTGGTAATGAGCCGGATGATGAACGGGTAGAGCGGGAAAAATGGCTGTTGTCCGGAGAGGTATCCGTCCCTAGCGATGGCCAGATAAAAAAATCCGTCAAAGTTGCCCCAGATGCTTACGAGGTAGGGGAGATGCAATCCGAAATCTTTATACTGCCCGTCGCGCCAGATGGTGAATGCCAGTTGGAGGGGGAGAATTTGGGTCGCGATGGCGGCAAACAAAAGGGTGGTTGCCTTCCAGAGGAGGACGCTTATGATGAGGATTCGACCAATCTTGCGCCACTGGGCGTATGCTATCATATACGTATGGTAGCACGTTTTCCCAATGCAGCGTGGTTTTTGTCGGTGGTTGGGTTAGCCGCAGTGATCAGCGTGTTTATTTCTTTGTTGCCCGGCCCCAAAGATTTTACTCCTCCTACGGTCGACCTATTCTATTCGGACAAAGGAGCAGTTTTTCGCGGCACTGTGGATATCGGCGTGTATGCAGAAGATGAAAGCGGCATCGAGCGTGTAGAAATAAGCCTTGATTGCGCTATTCCTATCGCAAGCTTTACGGCGCCGCCATACACGGCCGTCTGGGATACGACGCCGCTGCCCGTCAAACGATACACACTCTGCGCCACGGCGTGGGATCGTACGGGGTTAAGCTCGCGCGTCAGGCGGGAAGTCAACGTGGTGCGGTAGTATCCCAATACTTCCGTATGCAGGGATCCTCGCCCTGCCACCAAGGGGTTTGGCGTGGAAATGACCCCAGTTTATTGTCAAACACCCAGACGATCGGCACGCCTTGGTTTTCTACCACGTAGGCTGCTTTTCTCCTTAGCATATATTCCCAGATATAAAAATAGCGGTAGAAAAATCCCTGCCTATTAAGGACCACGACGTAGTCAGCTCCGTCATAGCCTGTGGTATTGAGTTTCGCGCGCAAGTCACTGCGCAGATACGTGCCGGCTACGTCAGCTGCCATAACAACATGGACGTTGCTGTCTTTGGGAGCATTTACGTTCAACCATTCAACTGCCTTTTTTTGCGGGCCGCCCCAGTAGTCGATATCGTATTTTCCAAACGCACCTCTGATGCCACCCACAAGCTCATTGTAGTAACTTATCTGAAACGGATGATACCGGATAATATCTTTTGTAAGAATTATAACGATTATAATTGTTATAACCGTTATAACTTTTATATTTTTTATCTTACGAAGTAGACTCACCGCGCCTACTGCGGCAATGGCAGACAGCGGAAACACTACTTCCTCAAAATGCCGGATGCCGTCAATGACGCCCATGCGGGGAAGGGCGTAGCGCGCAAGCGGTAGGAAAAACCAGAGGAGGAGGAGAGAGCCTATCGGCTTTTTTTGCATGTGTCTCATGTGACTCATGAGACTCATGAGTCCCATGAAAAAGAAAAAAAGTATCGGCAGCGGTGTCGTAATCGCCAGATACCACAGCGGATACCACCACGGGACATTGCCTCCGGAGCAGTACCACGAGCCATGTATCAGTACTTCGATGTTTTGCGTGTTGTCGATGAAAAACTTCGGGATGTAGAGAAGTTGCCCCACCGGATCAGGCCAAAAAACCGACCAAAGAAGAAATGCGGCTGCCGGCGCCGCGACAAAATACAGCAGAACAAATTTATTTTTATTCGTGATCGTCCACCAGAATGCCGCAATGACCGGGACTAAGATCGTATTCACCTTCGTATTAAACGCTATGGCAAAAGCGAGGCTGGCAAAGATGAGATCGCGGATACGCCTGTACCGGACGAGGCGCCAGAAGAGCCAAATAGCGAGTGTAAACGCTGCGGCCTGCGGCACATCCTTCATGTTGTTATGAAGATCTCCGAAGTAGCGCGGCAGGAGAGCGAGAAAAGTAAAACCTGCAAGGGCAGTAGTAAATCCAAAAGCTTCGAGAAGAAAAAGGTAGAGGATGAAGATTCCTAGCGTCCCGCTTGTTACGATCGAGAGATTATACGCATTATCAAAGGCGAGAATCCCCAGCCATTTAAAAAATACGAGGTAGCTTGCCACGGGGGCAATGGACATGAGCGGCCCGAACGGGAGCTTGTACGTGCCGCGCGGATCCGGCTCGGTGAATGGGAGTCCTTGGGCAAGCTCAGGTCCAATGGGTTGCTTAAGCAGTTTCAGGCCGGCGAAGAAATGATGATGGAAGTCCCAGGATAAGCCATAGTCAGGAAGAATAAAGAGATGAATTCCAAACAAAAGAACAGTGAGGGCGATTCCGATACCAATATGGTTCTTATTCATACGTGGATACTTTTATTGAGCCGTTACCTTTTGTGATGACATAGCGTATCCGGTGGTCCTTGAGAAATTGTTTTTGCTCATCCGGAGTCATTTTTTCGGCAAAATAATCCCGGCGTAGTTTTTCTTTAACACCCGGATAAAGTGTATGGATGGGGTGGCCGCTAAAACTCGGCAGTCCGGTGAACGTCGGCACGAGGACGTCGTAGGGGAGAGCCGGGTCAGTGAGCACTACAGAATGCTCCATGACAGGGCCTGGCCCTGTCACCTTGAGCTGCACCAGTACCTCGATAACAGTCATAGGGACGTAATTTAACTCAGACGTATTGGCGCGGGCTTGTATTTGGGTGGCAAGGGCAGGAATGGTGAAAACAGAATAGAGAATGAAGAATAAAAAATAAAGGGGCATCGTAGGGATGATTTTTCCCTTAATTCTTAATAGTCCTTCTGCTGCTAGGATCCCCAGGACTCCATACCCAGCCGGAGAGAGCCAGCGGACGCTTGTTGTCCCCAAAAGTTTAGGGATCGGGGAGAAGAACACAATAATCGATAGGAGACTAAAAGAAAACAAGAGAATCCGTAAAGGCGTTTTTTCTTTTAAAAACGGTTTGACACCAAATGGCACAAGGAGCGCAATCGGCCCTATGGATAGGATAAATTGCCAAAGAGATACGGATACGTACTGCGCATTCTCCCACGCTTTGGCCGCCGCCAAAACAGGCAGATCAAATGCTGCATTCGTCGCAAACATGACTGGAACGCTTACGAGGATAAGAGGGATGACGCGGGGAGCGCGGAGCACAATCGCTGCCGCGATAAACAAAACCATATGGATGGGATTGGCAGAAGCAGCAAGAGCGGCGATTGGAATCATGAACAAAGATCTGCGATTGAAGGAAATTGCCAATAACAGAAACACGATCGTCTGAAACACCTGGTGCGGGACGCCGCCCAGACGGTTAAATGCCGGAGCAGGAGAGAACCAGAACTGCCCGAGAAGCTGCCCATTCCACGAAAAGCTCGAGGCGGTCAGGATCATGATCCATGCCGTCAGGCGAAGCAAGCGGTTGGTCGGGTAGAGAAGTTTTGTAAAATAATACCACAGTAGGCAAAGCAGGGTGACCAAAAGAAACAGACTCACATTGTACGTCCCAAATGGCGACAGACCAATCAAGTTCCCAAGCCATCCGAGAAGCGCATTAAACCAATAAATCCACGTTTTCGCCATCGGTTCGTTGGTAAAATGCGCTGCAGTCCAAAGAGTGCCGGAGGCGCCTTGGGCCATGATATCCGTATAGAGGAAGTAGTCGGGGGCGGAGTGGGCGATACCGGTAAAATACGTGCCGGCGGGCCTCGTAAACCACTGCGTGATAACGTGGAATTGGTTAACGATTGCAAGAAGAATTGATGCTATCAAAACGAAGAAAAGCTCCATGATTTCTTATTGTACACGGTATGCTACACTCGTTACGACATGATTTTTTTAAAAACCGTTTCGGCTCTCTTGTTGCTTGTCTTCCTGTGGTGGCACTGGCGGCTGGGGCTCACGCGTTACTTTGATGTGGATGAATTTGCACACCTCTCCTGGGCGTATCAGATGCTCTCCGGACGTCGGCCGTATGTGGACTTTCTCTTTTTCTTCCCCCCCGGGTTTCATCTATTCCTTATGCCATTATTTGCTTTTGGTGGCGGGGTTACTCCAATTATTGCGGGGAGATTGGTCCAATTTGGCATATTTGTCCTATTGGTTGGGGTGACGATGCTCCTTTTTTGGTTACAGCGCCGCAGTTGGGTTGCCATCCTTGCCGGTGTTTTTTTGGCCTTCCTGCCCCTACCGTTTGATAAATATTTGGAGATCCGGCCGGATACGCTCGCTGTGCTTTTTGCGATGACGGGGATGGTGTTGCAGATTTTAGCCTCAAAGGGTCTCACCCTGCGAGGCAGGGTGAGACCCTATCAGTTTCTTGCGGGCTTTTTTTACGGCGTCTCTCTTCTCATTCTCCCGAAAGTATTGCCGCAGGTGGGGGTTGCAATTGCCGTGCTATTTCTTATGAACTTTGGGAAAAAACATCATTCTTTTTTTCCATTTCTCATAGGTCTCGTGGTACCACTTTTTATTTTCGGCCTGTATGCACTGTGGCTGGGTAATCCGGATCAGGTGATCTACTCTCTGACTAAACTTCCCGTGGAAGCCAATAAAATAAGCCGGACGTTTATCATGATGCCGGATCTTTTTTTCTATCCAAATACGACGTTTTACGGGGAGCCGGGGTGGAGTATGGGGCTCATCGCGAGTCACGCCATTTGGATTATCGCCATTTTCGTTGGAGCATATCGTCTGGTCGTGCCCCGGGGATGGTCCGAGTTTCTCATCGCCGCCACGTTTTTTGTCTATGCTCTTTTTTACGTGCAGATCGTACCGCTCAAGCATACCCAGTACCTCATTCCCATCGCCGTTTTTGTGGCATTTTACGCCGCTGACGCCGTCGATATGCTTTGGAGAAAAGTGTTAGGGAGCAATATTTTTGCGGCCGCAAGTTTTTTGACACTCTTTATTATAGGACTAGGTGGGCTATGGCGGGTGTTTGTGGTGGTCAACACCCCCAAGCTTGCCTGGACGAATGCGGACACCATAAAGGAATTAACGACTCTTTTTCGTACGATTCCCACAACAGAATACATTCTTGATCTCACCGGGCAAACCATCTACTATAAGCATCCGTACGTTGCTTGTTGCCTGCCCATAGGGCAGTCGGCGCCGTATCTGTCCCGGCCGTTACCTTCACTAGCACAAGCGTTGGAAAAAACAAAAACAAAGTACATTTTTGAAGGAGGTTTGACGCGTACCAATACGCTTTTGCCTGACGATCAAGCCTATATTGCTGCCTACTACTTGCCCCACCCCGCGATTGCGGGACTCTTGTCGAGAAAATGAAACCGTTCTTCTCTATCATCATTCCATACCATAATTCCGCTGAAACTACGAAGCGGCTTCTGGGGTCAATTCAGAAGTCCAAAAAGGCCCCGTCTTATGAGGTGATAATCGTGGATGATGGATCTACAGAGTCTGTCATCCCCGCGCAGGCGGGGATCCAGAGTAAACAACGCTGGATTCCGGGTCAAGCCCGGAATGACAAGATACTCCGTCTCCCTCGCAACATGGGGCCGGCGGTCGCCCGGAACAGGGGAGTAAACGTTGCCCGCGGCAAGTTCGTCGTATTTGCCGATAGCGACGTCGAGTTTTTCCCCGACACCCTCGCCAACCTGGCCAAGATTTATCATGAAGATCCGGATGTCGTTGCCGTCACCGGCGTATGGGTCAAAGAGCAGCGAAGTAAAGCCTTTTTTCCCAACTACAAAGCTCTTCGCGATTGGAGCTATTGGATCAATGAGCGGGATAAGAGCGGCTACTACTTCCTGTTTTCTACCCGGATTGCTTCCATCAAAAAGACCGTATTCCAGCGTCTCGGTGGTTTTGATGAATCGTATCCGGCGCCGTTGGTTGAGGATATCGAGCTTACCTACCGGATCGCCCGTCGCTACGCAATAATCTTTGCCCCTCACGTCCGGGTGCGGCATGAATTTGAATCCTTTTGGCCGGTTGCCAAAAAGTATTTCCTTCGTGCCTACTATTGGACCAAGCTCTACGCACGGCGGAAAAAATTCGACCCCGTGGCTACGACCATCCAGGAAGCATTGACGACAATTTCCGGAGTTGCCGTTGTTTTTTTCTTACTCATGAGCCTCATGAGTCCCATTGGTCGCATGGGTCTCATGACGAGTCTTCTCTTCCACCTCTTTCTCACCCGTAAATTCCTCGCTTTTATGGTTCGCGAAAAGGGGATAGTCTTTGCCATAAAAGGGTTTTTTATGGGGCTTGTCCTTTCATGCTTCATCTTCGCCGGTGCAGCCATGGGGAGGCTTAAACACACAAAATTATGAAAGCAGTTTCAGTCCATTTTTTTTGTAATGGAGATCAAAAGAAAACATCGTTGTTATCCTCATAGACCGGCAGATGGCGATATTGGCGCAATCGGTAAGCGATACATTTTTGGAGGTTTGTTGGTCAAAGATTTTCAATGCTTCGTGGGAAATTCGTTCATCAATAAATTGAATGGTCCAGCGTGATATTTCGTAAATATATTTCAAAAAATCTCGAGCAACCTTTTTATTGTGATGCATGGCGAGTTTTGTAGACACTTCATCAATTGATTCCCAACTTGTCGTAATGTCTTCTCCTGCCTTTTCGAGTGAGAGCAATATCGAAAGCGCGTGAGTATGGTGCGGATCCTGAGGGAGGACTATGCCGATGAGCGCATCAGAGTCGATGAAAATCATGGATAGGTATAAAGATACTTATCGTTCGTTGCAAAATCCGGAGGAAGCCTTTTTTTGAGTCGCTTGTTCATTTTCGCTAGTGTCCTGAGCGCTTCATAAATAGACATCTTTTTTATTGGTTTTACTTCTTTTGTCAAAGAGTGCGTCACGAGCTTGGAGAAGCTCAAATTGCGGTTTGCTGCCGCAAGGCGCGCTTGTACTAAAATATCCTGCGGGATAAGCACCTGGACTCTGGTTAACATAGTACGTAGAACTATACACACTGTGTAGTGTGTATGTCAAGGCCTATCCTGACTACGGCAGTGGTGAGAGGACTTGTTTTTCCGCTTCGGTTAACAGTTCACGGACTTCATCGAGTTCCTTTTTTGCCTGACGCTCATCATCGCTTCCGGGCGTCACATATTTGAGCGCTTCCAGGAGTGCTTGGGAGGCCTGCAGGTACTTTTTCTGCTCGCGGTAGCTAAAGCCCATATTGTAGTAGACATTGGCATAATCAGGCTTTAAGCTCGCAGCAGCATTGTAACTGGCTATTGCTTCATCAAACTTTTGCTGTCCGACGTAGGCGCCTCCTAAACGCAGACGAATCGTCGGATTCGTTGGATCAAGCTGCATCGCTTGTTGGTAGGCGGCAATGGTCCATTGGTCAGCGCCCTGGGCGACGCCCGAAAGCGCCTGATATACGGATGCGATGTTTTCCCATGCAAGGATGTTTGTCGGAGCGAGTCCTATGGCAATTTTTGCTTCCCTTATAGACTGCTGAATGAGCTGTGTGGTGGTTTGCCTATCTTTGTCCAGTTGCTCGGCCGTGGCTGAAATAGAAGCAGAGCCGGATATGGCATTTGCTAAAGCCAAATTTGTTTGAGAGTAAGCCATATGGAAGCGGGCAACATTTGGATTTAAGGTGATCGCCTGGATTTGCAAATTATATGCATTGGTCCCTTCACGGTTGTCAAATGCCCGGAGAGACCTGCCAAAGGCAAATTCAGCGCTAGCGGCACGCCCAAAGCCGTATAGGATAGTTGCAAAAATGAGAAAAAGAAAAAGGACTACGGTATAGCGTATGACTGGTCGATGGGGAAGAGTCGTATGGATGGCGTGGACTGGTTGGGCAAGCATGAGTATCGTCATGATGATGACGAGAGTTGGGAAGCTGGGTGGAAGGAAGATGAGGGAGAGCGCTCCAAGGAGGAGGACAGGGTTTCGTAACTTTGTCAGAAACCACACCATCGCTCCTAATCCTACTAAACCCTGCACCGTGGCCATATGAAAAAGCATCGAGCTTCCCACGATAAACCGTGTATTCCAAAGATCGGTCATGTTTATGGTTACCGGTCGGCCTACGGTAAAAGCCCCGAGAAAGTTCTCCGCGCCCACCCCCACAAATAACTGTTTTATGTTTTTATAACTCTCCAGCATGATTTGCCAGTTGGCCCAATAGGGGAGTGTCGTCGTCCTCCATGTTGGAAGCACCTGGTAAGCGGTCAGGACCAGTCCTCCCAAGCAAGCAATGCTCATCACAATAGCCACTTGTTTTTTATGTAACGCTTCACCAATCATGATGGGCAACGTTACAATGAAAACCGTCATCAGACGTACGTTTATCTCTATAAGTTTTGTGAGGCCGAAGAATTGGTAGATAGCCAGTAACCCTGACAAGCTCACCGCCGTCATAAGGAGCCACCGTAGGATTGTTTTTACTTTTTCATTCAAAAATGTTGTTCCGACCAACGCTATGAAAAATAAAGAAAGAAACGTCCCTAACCCAAACGGGGCGAGAACGCCTTCTGTTTTGTTTGCCGAGAACACGAGGCTTATCAGGGAGGCAAGCACCAAGACGCCTAACCGCTTGACTGTCCCGTTCCAGGCGATGGTCACTGTTCCTGTTTTGGCGACGCGCAGTCCCCAAACAAGGAAGAGGATGAGCGATGTTCCTACAAGAAGCATCCACATATTGGTATCAAAGAAGTCTTGTGTCATACTATGACTATATGAAAGATTTTCAAAAGTTACAACTCCCCAAAAAAGGTTTCACTTTGATTGAACTTCTCATCGCCGTTTCCCTCATTATTCTTCTTCTCCTTCTCATCTTCATCAACTGGCGGCGCCAGATTGATCGGGGCTATGATGTGCTTCGTAAAAAGCATCTTTCGGATATCAAGCGCGCGTTTGAAGAGTACTACAACGATAAAGGCTGCTATCCGGCAGCGACGATTCTGGTCAACTGCAACGGCCCGGAGCTTCAGCCGTATCTTGGGGCTATTCCCTGCGACCCGGCCTCCAAACTTCCCTATAAATACGTGCCGGTGGACGACACGAACCTTTGTCGCGGCTTCCGGGTGTTTTCAAGTCTTCGGGATACAGCAGATAGCGACATTGCGAGACTGGGCTGTAATGGGGTCACGGGCTGCGGTTTCGGCGTGGGGTTTAACTACGGCATTTCCTCGGGGGTGACGGTGGCCCAACCCGGCTTTAACCCGGGATTTACACCCACCCCCACACCGCCGGCTGCCCCCGGGCAGTACGCCTGCGACCCCAACGGGATCTGCAATTCCTACGGCGATCCGGTGGCTTCCGGCTGCCCCATTACCTTTGCCGCCAGTAACTGCAACAATGCCTGCGGGATACCGGCAAATAGGTGTTTGAGATGATATGAAAAAAGGATTTACATTGATGGAGCTCCTCATCGTCATGGCCATTCTGGGCATTCTTATCACCGTGGGACTTGCCAGTTATAAAAGTGTCCAGGCCAAGTCCCGCGACTCCAGGCGGAAGAATGATTTGCGTCAGATTTCTTCAGCTCTGGAGGCATACTACAATGATAAAAGTAAATATCCCAATGACGACGCGGCCGGAGCGATCGTGGGCTGCGGTACGAGTGACGGCCAAACGTGCAGCTGCGGGGCAGCCATGCTTGACAAAAATAGCGTGATGTACATGCCGGAGCTTCCCTGCGATCCGGCGTCGGGGAGGAAGTACTTCTATGACGTGGGCGGCGGCAACGGGTCGTACCAGCTCTACGCCCGTATCGAAAACACCGAGGATAATGATGTCCCCCACAGCGGCACGACTGCCTTGAGTTTCCCCACGACCAATTGCAGTAGCGGCGGAGGCGCGGTAAACTGTAACTACGGGGTTGCCTCTACCAACACGACACCGGAAAACGGGAGGACACCACAATGAAATCAAATCTACAAATCTACAAATAAACAAATGAATAATAAAATGACGAAATGATAAGAATTATTGAAACATTTTTTCATTTTTCGCATTCATTTGTAGATTTGCCATTTGCAGATTTGTAGATTGCTAATATGAAGCGCGGCTTTACTTTAATAGAGCTTCTCGTAGTCATTGCCGTCATCGCGGTGATCGTGGGGTTTGCCATGCCCAATTTCCTGGGGGCGCGCGAACGGGCGCGGGATACCAAGAGAAAATCAGAATTAGTGCAGCTGAAAAATGCGCTCCGCATGTACTATAACGATTACAATAAGTACCCGACCTGGACCAATGGGCTCGTCATCGTGGGCTGCGGGGCAGCCGGTACCTCCAACTGTCCGCCGTCACCCGCCTGCACGAGCGGCGCGGAGTTTGTGGCGGGCGGCACCGACGGCTGTGGCAATATGTATATGAGGAAGTTGCCGATCATCGGTACTGCCCAACAGTACCGGTACTACCAAGTGGCTGGGGGTGATGATTTTCGCCTGAAAATAAATTTGGACAACCCTTCTGATGCGGATATCACCACGAGCCAAGCCCGCTGCCCGGTCGCCCCTGCAACCAACCCCAGCGGCGTCTTCACCTACGGCAGCACGGACTACGTCCTTTGTGCGGATTGACGGCAGAGGCTGAAAAACAAATCTACAAATGACAAATCTACAAATCTACCAATAAATCTACAAATAAATCTACCAATGGTACAATGAGTACCAATGAATAAATACGCCAATACTGACAGGGACATCCACACAAGGATTTATCGTTTCATCATCGGGTAGGTTTCGTCCTCTCTCACTTCCATGGGCGCCAACGATCAAGAGGCTGATGCTGCCACATCACAAAGAGATTTTATTGCCAAATACACGATTGTGAAAAAAGAAACGAAAGAGACTCATTATTGGCTTCGTTTTCTACGAGATACAAAGCTGATAGATAAAACCATTGTTGATTCCTATATCCAGGAGTGTCAGGAAATTCTTCTCATCGTGAGTAAAATTATTGAGAATACGAAGAAATGATTGTTCTTCTTTTCCCCATTGAATCATTTATTCATTTAAACATTCATTTGTAGATTTGTTTATTTGTAGATTTGTAGATTGTCTAATTGATAATCCACCAATTAAACTCAATATCTTTGGGCAGGGCCTGGTCCACAGCCACCGTGAAGCTTGTCCTAGCTTCCTTATTATATATATACAGCACCTGGTTGGCCGTGGAGGAGACGGGGGTCATATAGATGAGGGACTGGTCCGTCACTAACGTGTTAGGGATGGTCACGCTATCCTCTCCGGCCGGGAGTATCGAAAGCCCCGCAGATGTGTCATTGCGAGGGCTCGCAGAGCCCGTGGCAATCCCAAGAGATTGCTTCGCTTCGCTCGCAATGACGAGTTTTTTAAACACGCCTGACCCTGACGCGATCACGTCTCCGGCAAATCGTGCCGATCCGGTGGCGTCAAAAATCAAATCCCCAAATCCATTGATGGGTCGGATAACATTTGTACCCAAAACACCTGCCACGTTCAGCGTCCCCGCCTGTACGTGGCCGCCAATGGATAGATTTCCGATCACCGCCAAGTTTCCATTGATCACCACATCCCCCAGGGTATTGATGACGATGGTTCCTCCCATGATATCGAGATTGCCCAGTTTTGCAGGTTGAATATAAAGAGTATCAGAGATCGTGCTGATGCCGGTCTTGTCTATGAGGATCGTGCCATCAATCAGTAACTCCCCCTCACCCCCGGTAACTCCCCCCGCCCCCCTCTTAAAGTAAGAGGGGGCAACGGGGGAGTTAAGAAGAAGAGCAAGGAGGGCAGAGCTCGTCGCATCGAGTGTTGTTTCCTGAGGGTTCAACCCTGCGTTGGCAGGGTTGAACCCTAACGGAACGGCAGACTGCGTGGCCTCGATGAGTCCTGCTAATCGCTCGTCCAGATCCCCAAACCTCGTCACAATCCGGTCGGCGTAGAGAGTGCCGGAGAAAGACGCTTGATTCGCTTGAACGCTTGAAGCGGTAAGAGAGCCGGAGATGGTGGCATTGCCTTTTCCATCAAAGACAGCTGCAGGAGAGCCTTCCTTATTATATATACCAAACGTCTGGGTAGGTCCAAGCTCGACGGCTATCCCTGCTTGCCCGCCGTAGCCATAGCGAAGGAGGGCGCTTTCCGAGGCAATGGGAGAGAGGATTGTTGTTTGCTGTTTGTTATTTGTTGTTTGTTCTCCCTGGATAATCTCCCTGATGTATTCCGCAAGTGTCTTCCCCCCAATAGTAAGCTTTCCTGCATCGACGAGGTCTACCGAGAGGATCCCTGTCTTCACCCACAGGCTTGAGATGAGGTCAGTATTTGTTTTCCCTAATGTCTCCCACCGGTCTTTGATCCAGGTAGCCGTAGAGGAGAGGAGATCCGGTGTCTGGGTGAGCAATCCAGAGAGACTTGCGCTCTGTGTGCTGTCTCCTTGTGTTGCAAGTGAGGTAATAGCAGAAGATGAAGCATTGGTAATCGTCTTGAAAAACTCTTTCGGAGACAAATCTCCCGTCTGGTAGCCGTATTGGACCATGACTAAGATGCGGTCTTGACCAGTCCACTCCTCCAACGCTTTACCAATAGTGTATCCTGCTTTTGTTGCCTTTATAGCATACCCGGGTTTGGTGGAGGCAGTGAGTACGTCTCCCACGGCAATGGGGTCTGAATCTGGATCGATCTTGACTGGTACACGACCGGCTAAAACTAACGGCCGCTCGTTCTCCTGGCTGCGTTTATCATCGATCACTACGTTCTTAGAGGCATTGAGGATGATCCCTGGATCTGTCGAGATGATGCCTAAAATCGTCTTGGAATAGGGCTGATCTGCTTTCTTGGCTGCGGCTTTGTTGTAGGGCGCGCTCCCTTGGTAGTCAGGATCAATCATCACCACATCTCCGGCTTCGATCGTGGGGTCGGTAACCAAAATATTTTCTGCAATATCCGGACTCCCACTCTGGGTGATCGTACCGGAGATGGTCAGATTGCCGACGTGATCCAGCTTCATCCTCCGTGTGAGCGTCGAGCTTCCCGTATCCGGCCCAATAGTGGCTTTATAGACGGAGGAGAGACCAGTGCCTGCACCAGCATCCCCTCCTACTATATAGAAATATTGAGTACTGCCGGTTGGGGTAATGACAGTGGGATGATACATACGTCCTGTGGGTAGCTGCCCTTGAGAAGTAGTTGAAAAAGTTCCTACATTTCCAGAACTATCGATTGTAGTTTTATAAAGCGTGCTGATAGTGCCTCCTGAGTTTCCTCCGCTGAAATAAATATATTGAGTACCGCCGATGGAGGCAGTAGAAGCGGAGGGGCCGTACACAATCTGTAGCAATTGACTTTGAGAAGTGGTAGCAAAAGTGCCAATGTTTCCAGAACTGTTAATGGTAGCTCTGTAAACAGTGGAATACGTAGTAGCACCACCGTTATTTCCTCCCATAACGTAGAGATACTGGGTGCCGCCGATGGAGGCGGTGACGGAGGAGAAATCCCGTAATATTGAGAATAGTTGTCCCTGGGAAGTAGTCGAAAAAGCTCCTACATTGCCAGAACTATCAATCGTGGCTTTGTATACAGAGGAACCGGTACCAACGTCTCCTCCCATAACGTAGAGATACTGGGTGCCGCCGATGGAGGCGGTGACCGCGTTGTGGCGATAATTTGTCTGTATTAGTTGTCCCTGGGAAGTAGTCGAAAAAGCTCCTACATTGCCAGAGCTATCAATCGTGGCTTTGTAAACGGTAGAAACTACGGCAGCCCCCGTATATCCTCCTGTCACATAAATATATTGGGTTCCGCCGATGCTGGCAGTGACAGTAGATAGATCATACAATGTTTGAGGTAACTGAGCCTGGGAAGTGGTAGCAAAAGCGCCAATGTTTCCAGAAGAGTCAATAGTTGTTTTGTAGACGGTTGAGACTACTGTTGCCCCGCTCAGTCCTCCCATAACATACATATATTGGGTACCACCAATGGTGGCGGTAACAACGCCTTGACGATGATTTATTTGTGGTAACTGCCCCTGGCTCGTCGTGGCAAACGTCCCTACGTCGGAGTTATACGTAATCCCGCGGGTGTCGAAGGTGAGGGCGGATTGTCCGGTGACGCTAGCGGTGTCGGATGTTGCCAAAATTCCCGAGATCCGTCCGGCGTTTTGGGTAGTACCCGCAGCGTCTTCGGCTTGGAAGAGGAGCCCGGTACCTATACCAGTGTTGTTGTACGTGTTGCCATTGCCGGAATTATAGAGATCGGTTCGCTCTTGGGCAGTGAGCACTTTCTTCCAAAATCCAACCTCGTCGATGCGACCGTTCATATAGCCAGTCCCATATCGCCCAATTCTTAACTCTGTAGCTACGTCTCTTCCGCCTAATGTATATGCGACACTATCAACTGCCCCATTATTGATTTGGACATTAATAGTATTATTCACTGAATCGTGCCAACCCACGATGAAATACCACTGATTCGCCGCGAGTGTACCAGTGGAGTTAACAACGTTTTCGATATTTCCCGTGTCAAATACGCTAAACCGTGCCTTGTCAGTATTCAGCACCTTCATCAAATATGACGAGTCGTTATCATTAGTTCCCTGACCCAAAATCATGTGTTCCACACCCGTCGCGTCTCGATAGACCCACGCCGCCCATGTAAAATCAATATCTCCCACGCTTATATTTGCATTATCCGCAATACTTAAATACTCGCTGTTTACCGCCGTGAACTGCCCGGCAGTGCCTTTTTTACCAGGATTACTCGTTACGGTGGCGTTGTCAGTGAGGTTGTTAATGCCAACGGAGTCATATCTGGTGCCCGCAGTTTCATCCAGCTTCCAGTAAGCGGTCAGACTTGTATCGAGTGTTCCATTTGTATTTGGGCTAAAGTTCCTGGTGGCTGTTCCGGAGGTGGTGTGTGTCAGCGTGAGCACGTCAGTAATACTATTATTCGTGGCATCATCCGTCACGGCGTGGAGTTTGGAGTTGGGGGAGGAGGTGCCCAGGCCCAGATTGCCGGCATTGGTGAGGACCATTTTTGTCGTTCCTGACGCCGAAGCTGTGAGAATGTCCCCACTTAATCTCTGATCGAGAATCATTGCTGCATCACCGGCGTTTTGCTGGAGTTTAAAGATATCCGTGCCACCGCGTTGCAATTTAAGCAAAGCCCCGTTGACCCCGGTCTGATTAATCCAGATGGCATTGGTATTGTCCTGGGCCTGGGTATCCGCCGCGGCCGGGGCCAGGCTGACGGTGCCGGCGTTTCGGCCCAGGCCGCCGGTGATGACGTCCAATCTCAAATTCTGCGCCGCGCCGGAGTAGTTGTAGAGCCTGGCAGTATTCGCGTCTTGTTGGACAATCTTGTATCCGGCTTGGGTGTAGTTGACTTTAATTTGATCTACCTGGGGGATTTGGGAGGCAGAAGTGGTTTTTAAAGCCGCGGCAAAGTCCAAAGTGTTGGTAGTGGGGGTAAAGCCGTTGATTTCCCGCCACTGCAAAGCCGTCACGGCCGCCAGTTGCGTTCCCGTCATCTGATCCTGGGTGACTCCAGCGGCCTGGGAAATGGCCCCGTTTTGAGAATTGTAGGTGGCAGAAGTCCAGGTGACATTACTGACTCCGGCCGTAGTATTGCTGTTGTACTGCCACGTTCCTGAATTGTTTCTGGCAATCGGCCGCCAGCCATTATTACTCGTTGTGGAATCATAAATATAGAACGTTGTTCTGCCGTCAAAAGAAACAGAATAATTAATGGTCTGGGAATTCAATGTCTCCGTCACTACCACGCTGTCAATGTTGTCCCAACTGCTGGTCGTAATCTGATCCCCGGCCGTCGCGACGGAGTAGGAAGTAGAGGTGGGGGCGGCCAACGTATCCGGCCCGATGGTAGCTTTGTAGACGGTGGAGGTTGCTACCCCAGCAATTACATACACATACTGGGTGCCGCCAATACTGGCTGTAATGACTCTGTGTGAGCCACTTAAAACTTGTGGTAACTGTGCTTGTGAAGTAGTCGCGAACGTGCCTACATTTGCAGAACTATCGATTGTCGCCTTGTAGACGGTGGAAAGGCTAGTTGGGCTGTTTCCTCCCATTACATATACATATTGAGTTCCTCCTATGCTATTTGTGACGCTTACCGAAGACATAATCGTTTGGGGCAACTGAGCCTGACTCGTGGTAGAAAACGTCCCAACGTTTCCAGAGCTGTCAATTGTGGCTTTATACACAGTGGATTTCCTATTACCCGGATCGTCCGCGCCACTAATGACGTAAAGGTACTGTGTCCCCCCTATACTTACGGTAGAAGTATTGAGCCCCTTGAGAGCTTCTGGGAGTTGACCCTGTGAGGTGGTAGAGAATGTCCCGATGTTTCCGGAAGTGTCGATGGTGGCTTTATAGACCGTTGATTGCGCAGCGTCACCGTTTCCCGATCCACCCACCACATAGACATACTGGGTGCCACCAATGGTAGCGGTATTAACACTGTAGTTGGTCGCAAGTATTTGCGGTAACTGGCCTTGGGAAGTCGTGGAAAATGTCCCCAAGTTACCACTGCTATCAATGGTAGCTTTGTAGACGGTGGAGACACGTACTGATCCGTTGTATCCACCAATGGCATACAGGTACTGGGTGCCGCCAACAGTAGTGATAAAAGTATATTCTTGTATAAGTGCTTGTGGTAACTGTGCTTGTGAAGTAGTCGCGAACGTGCCTACATTTGCAGAACTATCGATTGTCGCCTTGTAGACGGTGGAGATGGCCGTTGGCGTGCCTCCTCCCACTACATATACATATTGAGTTCCTCCTATGCTGGTTGTAGCTACACCTGGTGGATCACTTAACGTAGCAGGGAATTGTGCCTGACTCGTCGTTGAAAACGTCCCCACATTTGAGTTGTAGACTGTGGTGGAATTTATCTTCCCCACACTCCCGTCAAACGTCGTGCCGTAGAGGTACCAGGAGCCGGAGGCGATGGCGTTGGTGTTGGTGAAGTTGGTGGAGGTGGTGGCGGCGATGGTGGTTTGGGCGGCCGGTGTGCCGGTGATGGTGGCAACTCCTCCGTTGCCGGTGACGCGGGTGCCGGCTTTGATACGGGCGTCGCTGTTCCAGGTGCCGCTTCCCAGAGTCAAAGTAATATCTCCGCTGGTGGCAGAGGGAGTTAAGGTAACCGAGTACGCCATGTTTTCCTGGGAATAGTTAGCTTCAGTGTTAAAGTTTACCTGGGCAGAGTTGGTGGCCTGCTCGCTGTTTTTGACGTCAATCTGTTCCCATTTACTGGTAGCCGTATTGTACTTCCAACTATTAGCCAGATAGTCCGTGGTGTTTTGATTGTGCGCCACCTCCACATACGAGCCATTGGCTACCGAGGAACTATTGTTGGTGTAGAGGCCTGCTCCTGCCCCCGGACTGCCGCCGCCACCCGGCGGGATGACGTTGAGTTTGACATTGCGGGTAACGCCGGTGTAGTTGTACATCCGCACCGTATTGCTGTCTGTCATGACGATCTTCATCCCGGCCTTGGTGTACTTGACCTGAATCTGATCGACTTGAGGAATCTGGGAAGCAGAGGTGGTCTTGAGTCCTGCGGCAAAGTCCAGGGTGGTGGTCAAGGGGCCAAAGCCATTGATCTCATTCCAGTTAAGATCGGTCAGTCCTCCCAGAGTCGTCCCGCTCATCTGGTTCTGGGTGACGCCAAAGGCTTGGGAGAGAGCGCCGTTTTGGGAGTTGTAGGTGGCACTCGTCCACGTCACTTTATCAACCCCTGCAGAAGTATTGGCGTTGTACTGCCAGGTGCCGGAATTGTTTCTGGCTATCGGTCTCCAGCCGTTGTTGCTGGCCGTAGAGTCGTATATGTAAAATGTGGTTCTCCCGTCAAAGCTCACGCCATACTGGATAGTCTGGGAGTTTAACGTCTCCGTCACATCCACGTCATCAATGTCTGCAAACGAGCTGGTATTGATCTGATCTCCTGCCGTCGCGACGGAGTAGACGGTGGAGGTGGGAGCAGAGGTACCTGGAATGGTGGCCTTGTAGACAGTGGAGACTAGTCCGGTTCCACCGGTAACATATATATACTGGGTGCCGCCGATACTGGCGGTGACAGTGCTGTGTTCGGAACGAGTCGCTGGCAATTGTCCTTGTGAGGTGGTGGAGAAGATGCCAACGTTGCCCGAAGAGTCAATGGTGGTCTTGTAGACAGTGGAGACATTTGCGCCTCCCGTAACATATATATACTGGGTGCCGCCGATGGCGGCGGTGACGGTGTCGAGCTCGCGAAGATTCTGTGGCAGCTGGCCTTGGGAAGTGGTGGCGAAAGTCCCGACGTTGCCCGAGGCGTCGATGGTGGCTTTGTAGACGGTGGAGGCGTCTCCCGTAACATATATATACTGGGTGCCGCCGATGGCGGCGGTGACGGTGCTGTGTTCGTCAAGAACCTGTGGCAGCTGGCCTTGGGAAGTGGTGGCGAAAGTCCCGACGTTGCCCGAAGAGTCGATGGTGGCCTTGTAGACGGTGGAGACAGTTCCTACTACTCCATCATTCCCCCCCGTAACATATATATACTGGGTGCCACCGATGGCGGCGGTGACGGTGCTGTGTTCAAAAATAGTCGCCGGCAGTTGCCCCTGGGATGTGGTAGCAAAAGCGCCCACGTTTCCCGAGGAATCTATGGTGGCTTTGTAGACGGTGGAGAGATATGCTCCCTTCTCTCCCGCAGTAACATACAAATATTGGGTGCCGCCGATGGCGGCGGTGACGGCCTTAGGAGAGGCAATACCCTGTGGTAGTTGCCCCTGGGATGTGGTAGTAAAAGCGCCCACGTTTCCCGAGGAATCTATGGTGGCTTTGTAGACGGTGGAGAGATAGGCTGCATTGTATCCTCCAATAACATAGAAATACTGTGTTCCACCGATGGAGGCGGTAACGGAGCTGTGTTGGCGAAGACTCTGCGGCAGCTGGCCTTGAGATGTAGTTGAAAACGTGCCTACATCAGAACTGGTGTACGAGTTAATCTTCCCCACACTGCCATCAAATGTTGTTCCGTAGAGGTACCAGGAGCCGGAGGCGATGGCGGAGGTGTTGGTGAAGTTGGTGCTGGTCGTGGCGGCAATAGTGGTTTGGGCCGCAGGCGTGCCGGTGATGGTGGCCACCCCTCCGTTGCCGGTGACGCGGGTGCCGGCTTTGACCCGGGCATCAGAGTTCCAGGTGCCGCTTCCCAAAGTCAGAGTAATATCTCCACTGGTCGCCGAGGGAGTGAGAGTCACGGAATAGGCCATGTTTTCCTGGGAGTAATTAGCTTCAGTGTTGAAGTTGACGGTGGCAGAGGCCGTAGCCTGCTCGTTGTCCGTCACATCTACTTGCCGCCAGTTGGTGCCGTCATACACCCAGCCATTGGCTACGACATTTGCAGAGTTGGTGTTGTG
>Ga0209726_10001646_pt1 | contig 35510 bp, 33 predicted proteins | sample Subgrocontami54m_FD_187453 | JGI IMG/M metagenome (GOLD analysis project Ga0209726, IMG submission 187453) | Subsurface groundwater microbial communities from S. Glens Falls, New York, USA - GMW46 contaminated, 5.4 m (SPAdes) (version 3) | ecosystem: Environmental > Aquatic > Deep subsurface >...
TGGCCAGACGGGCCAGAAGGCAGAAACCTGGGTCGGTCGAGTTTATCCCCAATACAGAAACCGGAGGGCGGGTTTTCTAACCCGCCATGGCCAGACGGGTTAGAAAACCCGTCCTCCCTTGATGTCCGATGAATGCCGACGGCATCCATTCCGTTTCCTTGGCACTGCCGAAATCCATTGGCGTTGGCGGTCGCCGCCGGAATTCCCTTTCCAAAGAAACGAAAAACGCTGCTAGCGTCAGCAATTGACGGTCCGCGTCGCCGTCCCCGAGAAGGTGGACGACGACCCGCTCGAACCGTTGTAGAAGCTAACCCGTGAGGAAGTGTTGGAAACCGTGGTGGAAATCACCACATTCGGGTCGGCGAAACGCCGCAGCTGTCGCGTAAGATCGGCTTGAGCAATGACCCCATCTTGATGGAAAGCCTGCAAGCTGCCGGTCTTATCGCTAACGACCACCCCGGCCAGCGTGATGCCGAAGTCGCGCACCAGCCGCTGATTGGCGGTTTGTGAACGATCCAGGTACACGCAAATGTATTTCTGAGCGAGGATCTTGAGCATGTCGGCCGAGAATTGGCCTTCCTTCACCAGGGCCGCCTGTCCTTGGGGACCGGAGCCGACAAACACCGCCAGCGGTTTGCCTTCCTTCAGGCCGGCTTCCAGGCCAGCGCTATAGCTGGATTGCCAATTCGGCCTGTCGGGGATTGCCAACACGGGGGCGAGCATGAGACTGAGGGTGAGAAACGAGGTGTACATCCAAAGTTCTCCTTAAACAAAACACCTCTGAACAAAAAGCCGGCTTCATCAACCGGCTTTTGACGGAAGGAGTGTTATACGGCCGCAAGTTAGTGGATGCAACAATAAAATTATCCCATTTTGATGATTGCCCTCAATCTGTCGATAATAGGTATCTTAACCATTTTGACGATTGCACTGGTTTGAAGGGCAGTTCGATACAGATGAAGCTGATCTCCCGGCACATACGCGAACTTGGCGCAAACGTTTCTAAAGATTGACGCAACATACTGGTAAACAACAAATTACAATTATGAGAGACGTTTACGCCAAACTCAAAAAACTTGGCGCAAACATGCACAACAAGGCGCGGCGACAGCGGCTCGCCGAGAATGCGGGTCGGCTACAATCTGTGCGGTTATTTGGCAACACCTCCGAGCCGGTACGCCATTTATGTGGCCGTGGGCGTCAAACGCAAGGTTTCTCGAATCGGCACATCCCGCCAGCTTTTCGTGGAATCGTCAAAAAGTTAGTCGCCCGCATGCCCTGTCGAGCGCGTTCGTCGGTTAGATTTGAAAACGGAAGGACCTCACGCGACTCGCCTCTTCAAGGAGGATCATCATGAAACGTGGCATGTTCGCCGCTCTGACGGCAGCTTTGGCTCTTTTCTGCTTCTCCCACCAATCCGACGCTCAACAGCCGCAATACCAGTACTACACCGGCTACCAGCTGAGCAAGTGGTACTACTACCCCTACATGTACTTCCCGCACAATTACTGGCCCGCCCAGGGACCGCGTTGGCCGGAAGCCCAAGGCATGCCCTACATGAAGCCGCCGGCTTACCAGGCCTATCCCCCGTTCCAGGAAAAGAACTGGCGCTACGAACTGTGGCAACCGCAACGCTACTACCGCGGCAACCATTTCTGGCTCGATCAGTTCTAATCCACCGGCGCTTGCCCAGTGGGGCAGGCTTCCAGCCTGCCGCGAACTCGGAAGGCTGGAAGCCTGCCCCACGGCAATTGCGTCACGGTGTCGAAATTGCCAGGCAAGTCAGCGCCAACGCCGCGGTTTCGACGCGCAAGATCCGCGGCCCTAATCCAATCAATTGCCAGCCATGCGCGCGGCCGGCATTGACCTCGTCGTCCGTGAAGCCACCCTCCGGCCCCACCGCGAGGCGCATGGCGGTCGGCGACCCCCCTGTTCCCCCCCTTCGCAAGGGGGGGCATGGGGGGGGTGGACTCGCGACCGAGCCCTCGGGATGCGCCAGCCATCGATTCTCACCGGCCGTCGGTTGGGCACAATACGTACTCCAGTTGACCGGGGCCTCCACTTTCATGAGCACATTGCGTCCACACTGCTTGCTCGCCTCAATGACGTAGCGCTGCAACTTGTCGAGCTTGGCCTCGCGCGGCCGAATGACACAGTGTTGGCAATCGAGCGGCACGAACGCCGTAACGCCCAGCTCCGTCAGCTTTTCGACCAGAAATTGAGCGCGATCCCCCTTGGGCAGCGGCGCCGCGACTTCGAGGGCGAACGGCAACTCGCGCTGCGGCGTGTCGATGCCGTCGATTTCGAGCAGGATCTCGCGACGCTGAATCTGCATGATTCGCGCGGGATATTCATGCCCGTCGCCGTTGAATAGGCAAACCGCGTCGCCGGGGCGAAGCCGGCAAACCGACGCCAGGTGATGCGCCTCCGCGCCCGTGAGCGTCACCGGGCCCGGGGACAGCGGCCAGTTGATGTAAAACCGCGTGGACATTCCTGGTACAATAGCCGCGCGCCGCTCCGCAGGCGAGGTGCACGAGTTTTCTGGAAAGGACTCCCGCCATGGCCAGCACGCAAGCCAAAGATGACGCCGCCGTGCGCGGCCAAACGAGCCATCTCGACACGCGCCAATTGCTCGACGAACTCGACGCGCTCATGGATCAAATGCTGGCGCTGCCGATCGACGAACAGGACGACGGCGCCGCGCCGCCGACCGCTTCACCCGGGCCGACGCCGACAATTTCGGCCACGCTCACGTTGGTGGATCAGCCATCCGCGCCGGCGATTGATGGGTCGTCAACCGGATCGGCCGTCGAAATCCGCCCAGCTCGGTTCGATATCGCGGCTGCGCCGGCACGATCGGAACCCAGCGTGGCCAACGCTGCAGCGCCGATGCCGGCCCCGATGTTGAAGGACGTCGCCGCACCCACCCCGGTCAAGCTTCTGCCGCCGCCGCGGCACTTGCCCTGCGCTCGCTGGCGGCCGGATCACATCAGTTACCAGTTTTTGCTCTGGGTCAATCAAGGCTACGATCGCGGCACGAACTGGCTCGGCAAACCGGGCCGTTTCTTGCGCAGCCGCGCCGGCAAGGCGCTCTTGGGCATCGCCGGCTTGGGCCTGCTCGGTCTGGCGTTCGCGTGGCTCGGCAAAGATTGGTTGGGTTGGAACTGGTGACCGCCAGCCCTAAGATAATTGCTTGACGCCAAATATTCGCGCCGCGGCGACGAATAACGTCCGATGACGCCGTAATGTTCGCATTCGCGGCAATTGGTCCGCGACCCTGCGTCCCATGCGAATTCCGCCACTGCGAGTTGTTGATGAGCAACCCCACTACGCCGCAAGAACATCCGGTTTCCTTTCTGGCCGGGCTGCTCAGCTACCTGGTGCCGGGCCTGGGCCAAATCTGCCAGGGCCGCGTCGCCAAGGGTTTGCTCTTCATGGTATGCCTGCTCGGCCTCTTCCACCTCGGCCAGGCCATGGGCGGCTGGAAAAATGTCTACGTCCCTGCCAACGACGAACTCAGCAGACTCGAGGACCGAATCAAGGAATTACGCAAGGCCGCAGAACCCGCGGCCGATGAGATCAATCACGTTCGCCAATCGATGAACGACATTGCAGGCCAATCGCGGCGGCCGCGACTACAGCAGTTGCCGAACAACCTCTATGAGCGCTGGCATTATTTGGGTCAATTCTGGATCGGCATCAGCGCTTGGCCGGCGCTTTGGCAGTACTTTGCGCTGCCTGTGCCGGAGGAGGAGTCGCATCGGTTCTTTCACGATTTGCAGAGCCGCCCCTGGGAGGGCGAAATCAACGAATTCTGGGTCGATAGCGACAAGACGCCCGATCTCGGCTGGATTTACACGGTGATCGCCGGCGTGCTCAATATTCTCGTGATCTACGATGCCTACGCCGGGCCGGCATTCCACGGCGACCCGCGCGAACCGAAAAAAGAACCGAAACCCCAGGAGGCCAGCGCGTGACCCTGCCGCTCGCAATGTATGCCCAACTCCCCATTCTGATCGTCGTGATCAGCCTGGTGTATAGCGCCACGCGCTTCGATCGCTGGGACCTGATCCTCCGTGAGGCTTTTCGCTGGGGCTCACGCATGGTCGGTTTCCTCGTGGTCATCGGCGTCGTCTTGTTTCTGGTGACCAGCTTCATTGACGCGCGCTAGATGTTCCAACGTCGCTTGCCGTTTAGCGCGACGTCGTCAATTGCAGTCGCGCACAACGGCAAGCGGCGGTTCGCGACTTCCCCATGCCGCCAACTCACTCTCACCGTCCGGACGATGCGACGCCAGGGCGCCGTCCGCGCGGCGAACGCTTGTGGCACGCGGCCACCGAGCCGGTCTTTCTCATCAGCGGTCAGCGCCGGCTACTCTACGCCAATCCCGCTTGGGAGAAATTGACGGGCGCCGCCTTCGCCGAGGCCCGCGGTCGCGTGTGCCGGCGGCACTCGAAAGCAGCGGCCGCTGAGCCGTTGGATCATGTCTTGAGCGCGCTCGCCCCGCCCCAGGAAGCAATGCTTGGCCGCCCATGCCAGACGCGGCGCCGCGCTCCGGACAAAACTCTCGCGTGGTGGGAGATCAACTACTTCCCTTGGTCGAATGCGGAAGGGATCCAGGGCATCCTTGGCAAGATTCAAGTCATCCACGAGAGCGGCCCCACGCACGCGGTGTTGCCGGAAAAGCTCGTCCAGCTCCGCGTTCGCACCAACCATCTCTATCGACTGGAAAGCTGGAGCAGCGACGCGCCTGCTGTATCTCGGCTCGTCGCACAAATGCGTCTGGCCGCGCAAACGCCGCTGCCCGCTCTGATCCAGGGTCCGCCGGGCAGCGGCAAGGAATGGGCGGCGCGCACCATCCACCATCTGGGCGCTCAACGGGAGAGCTTTGTTGCAGCGCTGGACGCGCGGCTGCCGCCGGCCACGTTGGCCGATTTGCTGACTTCAAGCCGACACTGGCATATCGGCACCCTGTATGTGAAGAATCTCGAGCGCTTGCCGCGCGACGCGCAGGCTTTGCTGGTGCAGCATCTCGACAACGACAACCCCGAATCGCAACCGCGCCTGCTTGCCGGCAGTTCCGCGAACCTGGCCGACGAGCAACGTGCCGGCCGCCTGCTGCCCGAGTTGCATGCTGCGCTGAGCGCGCTCACGATCCAAGTTCCCGCCCTCAACGAGCGTATGCAAGACTTGCCGCGGTTGATCGATCAAATGCTGCCGCGTGCCTGCGCCGCCGCCGAAAAAAGCGTCCGCGGCATCAGCAGCGCCGCGCTGGATCGGCTGCGTTTGCACGCATGGCCCGACAACCTCGCCGAGCTGTACCAGGTTTTGGTGCAGGCGTGTACGCGCGCCAAAGGCGAACAACTCGACCTGGACGATCTGCCGTTCCAACTGCGCGGCGCACCTACCCCGCCCGACAAGCCGTTGCCGCTGGATGATACCCTGGCGAAAGTGGAGCGGCGCATGATCGAGCTGGCGCTGCGGCTTGCGCAGGGCAACAAAACGAGCGCCGCCGAGCTGCTCGCCATTTGGCGCCAGCGGCTCTTGCGGCGGCTGGAGCAGTTGGGGCTCGAAGCGAAGGACGAGGGCGCCGTTTAACCCCGGTTCGCAGAACCGGGGCGGAGCGACGACGGTGAACGATGCGTCACACACAACTGATCACTTACGGAGTCGATGAAGCCGCCGCCGAGCGCCTGACAGCGCTCGTGCGCGACCGCGCCGTTGGCCTGCGCGTCACGCACAATGCGCAAGCATGCCTCAACCTCATGCGCCAAGGCGCCGTCGGCGTCTTGCTGCTGCGCATTGGCAAGAACCTGGAATCCGAATTCACGCTGCTCGCGCAGGTGGCGCAGCAATTTCCACAGATCGCGCCTGTCGTCTGGGGCGGTGCCGACCATCCTCGGCTCGCCGGCCTGGCATGGGACTTGGGCGCCCAAGCGGTATTGCTCACGCCCGGCGACCATGACCGCCTGTACGATGTGATCCTCCGCTTGCTGCCGGATTAACCCATGGCAAAACCGCAACCCAACGCCATCGTCCGCGCCTGGCGCGAGCGCGAACTGCCGGTTGTCGATGAGCGCCTTTGCACCGGGTGCCGCCGCTGTGTCGATATTTGTCCGACAGCATGCCTGGCCATGGACCGGCATCTGCCATGGTTGCCGCGCCCCGCCGATTGCATCTCGTGCGGCGCTTGTGTGTTCCTTTGTCCGCCGTCGGCGCTGACGCTCGCGCGCGTTGGCAAGGATGAATAGAATAGGCTGCGACGCCGCTTGCGGCTTAGCGAATCCGGTCCGCCAATCCGCTAAGCCGCAAGCGGCGGACACTCGAGCCCCGCATGAATACCGGCTTTTCCCTGCAACGCACTGTGTCGGTCGCGCGCAAGGAGCTGCTCCACATCATCCGCGACCCGGCCACGCTTTTCTTCGCGCTGTTCATTCCCGTGCTCGAGCTGTTCATGCTCGGCTACGCCATCAACACCAACGTGCGTCACGTCAAGACGGCAGTGCTCGATCAATGCCAGACCGAAGAAAGTCGGCGCTTGCTGGACGCATTCGAGAACAGCAAGACGTTCAAGATTGTCGCCAGAGTTTGGTCGGATCAGGAGTTGAGCCGGGCGATCATCGCCGGCGAGGTGCGCGTCGGCATCAAGATTCCCGAGAATTACTCGCGCCAACTCGAGGCCAAACAGACGGCGCAAATCCTCATCCTCGTGGACGGCTCCGAATCGAGCATCGCCGGTGAATCGCTCAACGTCGCCAATGCGCTCGCCCTGCGCGAATCGCTGTACCGCGTGCTCGGCGACTACCCGCTGCCGGTTCAGGCCATGCCGCGCATCCTGTTCAATCCCGACACGCGCTCGGCCAACTTCTTCATCCCGGGCCTCATGGTCGTCATGTGCCAGATGATGGCCATCATGCTCTGCGCCAACGCCATCGTGCGCGAAAAGGAAAACGGCACCCTCGAACAACTCTTCATGACGCCGGTCAAGGCGGGCGAACTGATCTTCGGCAAGCTGGTCCCGTACCTCGGCCTGACCCTCGTCGAGTTCTGCACGATCCTGACCTTCATGCGCTTCGTGTTCCAGGTGCCGATCCAGGGGCAGGTCATTACCCTTTTAATGCTGACGCTGCCATTCGTGTTCACATTTCTGGGACTGGGGCTGATCATCTCCACGCGTGTTTCCACGCGCGAGGCCGCCGGCCAAGCCGCCATGGGCACGATGATGCCGTCGATCTTCCTGTCCGGCTACGTCTTCCCGCTGGACTCGATGTGGCCGTTCTTCCAGATCATCGGCTACCTGTTCCCGACAACGTGGCTGATCGACGCGGCCCGCGGCGTCATCCTGCGCGGCGCCGGCTGGAGCGAATTGTGGGTGCACTCGGCAGTGCTTTGGTCGATGGGCATCGCCTCGTTCATCCTGGCGATGATGAAATTCCGCAAGCGGTTGACTTAATTCGCCGCAAACTCTCAGATGTCGATCAGCTCTTGCCTTGCGAGAATCTCGGCTTTTTCCAAAGAGAGCCGTGCGGAAATGACGGCGCCATCGAGAATCCGGCGCAGCACTGGGGCAGCAAGTGGGTCTTGCAGATGAATTGCGCCACCGTCTTTGGCACCGAGCAGTAGCTCCAAAGTTGTGATGACCGTATCGCTGTCGCTGTAGTTGATGCACGTCTCGTGGGTAATCCACGGATGATCGCCGTGATTCAAGACGCAAGCGCGCTCACGCAGCGGCGTCAACGTCGTCATGTTGACCAAGAGCACATGGTACGGGTCTTTTTCAGGGTCTGAGAGGACGACCCAAAGGTGTCTGTCGGAGTCCGTTCTCAAAAACGTGTCCCCAATCCTCACGTTTTCCTCCCAAGCTCATGCTGCACCCGCGACAAGTGCTGCATATCTTCGGCAATTTCTCGCGCAGATGCCGAAAGCCCAAGGGCCTCCAAGATATCGTCGAATGGTATGCGGCGGCACAGTGTGCCGGGATTGTTCTTCTGCCACTCTGGAAACGAATGGGTTAGCTGACTCAATGTCCATTCGTCGTCGTTTTCATGTCGTGCCGCGACCTCTTGCAGCTTATTTATCTCGTATTTTGAGAGCTTCCTAACATCGGGATCATCGACGAGTTCCAACGTATATTTGTCCTTTCGCAGGTAATGATCCCATAACGGCATTTCCAGGTGACGACCGCGGATCAGATCGTACACTTCCTCCAAAACCGGGCCGCGTTCCATGGCGACTACCGGGCCGCCGGTGATGGCTCGTCCCGTTTCCCGTATGGCCTCGCGGTCCGCTATGTACAGCAGCTTCAGCAGCCGCATGTAGTTCATGCGGTTCACGCTGTCGTAGCGGAAAAACACGCCGATGGCCTGAATGGCTTTCTCGACATTCAGCGGGAAATTCATCGAAAGGACCTTTGATGCGCCTTGCGCGACACATAACCAATGGCGGCGATCTTGATTCTAACCTGCACGAAGTCAGGCGTAAAGCTCAGACCCCAAAGATCCGCTGCGTATTCTCGCGCAGCAGCAGCCGTGCCAAATCGATCGCTTGCCGTTCGCTGTAGACGCCGGGCCGGACGAAATCGTCCGCCAGAATCTGCGCCAGGATGCCGCGATACATATTGAACTTCGGCAGCACGAACTCCAGCTTGTAGGCGTCGCTGTAGTAGCCGAGTTGCTTGGTCTTGGGCACCGCTTGCAGCCGCGCGCGGGCGTCGCGCTCGATGAACGTGGGAATGTTCGAATACCACCAGTGCCCGTTCGTAACCACGTTGGGGAAGATCCAACTGTAGCTGACCAGCTCCTGATTCTGGGCACTGGTGAGCACCGAGATGGGAAAGACAACTTCCGGAAACGCGTTGAGTAATTCCGCGTATTGGAGCAGCGACGTGCGCTGATCGAACAAATCCTGGCCCTGGTACACGCCTTCTCGATAGACTTTGCGGTTGACGCCGATCATCAGATCGAACGGCAGCTTGAATTCGTGGCACAACTCGGCCAGCATCCAAAAGACGCCATGGGCAACGGTAGCCTTGGCGCCGGCATCGTCTTCACCCCTGAATAAGTCGCCCAGGGCCGTCGACAAATCCTCAGGAAAGACCGGTCCCGGAGCAAAGTGTGGCGGCAGCGAAATGGCGCACGCCTTAGCGCCGCGCTGCGTGAAGCGCTGGAACAGGATGCCCAGCGCTTGCCGCATCAACCCCGCATCGCTCGCCTCGACGATCGTCGCCCGCGCTAGACGTTCGCGCACCGCCGGCTTGTTCAAATGGAACACCAGGTCATCGGTTCGCAAACACGGCACGTAGCGATTCGTATCGAAGTCCTCGAGCGGATCATCGAAATCGTTGGTCAGGAAGATCTTGTCGACGTTGGTCGTCGCCAGGACCTGCGCTTCCCAGTCCGGGCGATTCATGATCCGCTCGGCGGCGTCGCACAGGCTATTGCCATCGTCGGCCGTCACGCGTTCGCCCTGGAAGCCGAGAAACGTGCGGCAAATGTCGAGAAACCAACGATATTGCGCGGTGTTGTCGATGCGGTCGAGGTAGCCGAGAATTGCCTGCACGCGCTGCCGCGGCGGCACGTTGTCGGCCAACGGCGCTTGGTCCATGCCGGCCGAATGCGCCAGCTCGGTGTAATAGTGGTAGCCGAGGATGTCGTCGAGGCTCCGCGCCGTCGGGCGGCGCGGGTCGATGTGCGAATGCGGATCGATCAGCGGAATCTTGCCGATCTCGGTGCAAAGATCGCGAACCAAACGATCTGCCAACATGGATCACCTTTTTCTATTTGTTTTCTCTGCGCTCTCCGAGGTTTCTAACTTGTCGGTGACATCATCCATCGCACAAATTCAACTCTGCTCCAGCAAACTTGAGAAAAAACAACCTTGGATGATGCCTTTCTTACAATGGCCGATTGTAAAATCCATCCAACCGGCAGATTTTCCCAAGTCGTCGCATTCGCCGTGCGGAAAGCTCGGCATGACGCAACTCATGTTGTGACAAGGTGCACCGACACAATCGCAAGAAATGAAACAGTCTCGGAGGCGGAATTGGCACGGCGCTTGCTTTATCAAACCCCGGCTAGAAAAAACGACGAACTCCCGGAACAGAAGGGCCTGCCCTGAGGCCGAAGTTCGTCGGAATGATCTGCCAGGTTCCGCGACCCAAGGCCCAACCCCCGTGGGCCTTGGGTTCTGACCCCCTGGGAACCTAACCCTGTCCCCCAGCCTACCAGAACTCCCTTCGGATCGACACCCCTCACCACCCCGTTCTCCTCGCTCCTCCTTCCCCCGGGAGGAGCGTCTTTTTTTGGGATGCAGAATTGCAAATTGACCATTGAAAATTGAGAATTGCAGGCATCACACTGGTGTCCAATTTGCAATTTTCAATGGTCAATTTTCAATTTGCAATTGCTTCGTTGGCTGAGATTTGCCGTCAGCGACATGAACTACCCAGGCGACGTCCCTTCACGCAACGTCCGCTCCTCGGCTGCGGCGCCGTCTTTCGGTGCCGAAGTCAACGGCAGCGTCCCCGGCACCAGCTTCGGCCCCGGATAATGCGCTTCGATGATTGCACGCACCTCGCTGCCGTCGATCACTTCTATTTGCACGAGCCGCTTCGCCAGCGCATCCAGCGCGGCCCGGCGGTTCTGCAACAGATCGCGCACGTCCGACACGGCTTCGTCGATGATCCGTTTCACTTCCAGGTCGATTTCGCGGGCCGTCTGCTCGCTGAAATGGCTGCCTTCGAACATGGCAACGCCCGGCAAGTACGGGTTTTCCTGCTGTTCGCGATAAAAAATCCGCCCCAGCCGGCTCATGCCGAACGCCTTGACCATTTGCTGGGCGATGCGGTTGGCGTAATTCAGATCGCTGGTGGCGCCATTGGCGATCTCGCCGTAGACGATCTCTTCGGCCATCGTCCCACCCATGGCGCAGCGGATTTCGCCTTCCAGCTCGCTCTTGGTCTGCATGTGGCGATCGTCCTCAGGCCGCTTGAGGACGTAGCCCAGGGCAAAGCCGCGCGGAATGATCGTGACCTTGTGCACCGGATGCGTGTTGGGCAACGCACAAGCGACGATGGCGTGGCCGCCCTCGTGATAGGCGACGCGCAACTTTTCCTCGGCCGTCATGATGTGGCTTTTGCGCTCCAGACCCATGACGCCGCGCTCGACGGCCTCGTTGAAGTCGGCCATGTAGACGGCGTCCTTGCTCATGCGCGCCGCCAGCAGGGCCGCTTCGTTGACGATGTTCGCCAGATCGGCGCCGACCGAACCCGGCGTCAGGCTCGCCACGTGCCGCAGATCGACGTCGTTGCCGAGCTTCACATGCCGAACGTGCACCTTGAGGATCGCCTCGCGGCCGTTGACGTCGGGCCGTTCGACGACGACCGTGCGATCGAACCGGCCGGGCCGCAAGAGCGCCGGGTCGAGCGTTTCGGGCCGGTTCGTGGCGGCCATGATGATGACGCCGCGGTTGGAATCGAAACCGTCCATCTCGACGAGCAGTTGGTTCAGCGTCTGTTCGCGTTCGTCGTGCCCGCCCAGGGCACTGACGCCGCGCGTTTTGCCCAATGCGTCCAATTCATCGATGAAGATGATGCACGGGGCCCGCGCTTCCGCCTGGCCGAACAAATCGCGTACCCGGCTGGCGCCGACGCCGACGAACATCTCGACGAAATCGGAGCCGGAGATGTTGAAGAACGGTACATCGGCTTCGCCGGCGACCGCTTTGGCCAGCAGCGTTTTGCCGGTGCCCGGCGGACCGACGAGCAGCACACCCTTGGGAATCCGGCCGCCCAGAGCTTGATATTTCTCCGGCGTCTTGAGGAAATCAACGATCTCACGCAACTCGGCGACCGCTTCGTCAATGCCGGCGACATCCTGAAACGTGATCTTATTGTCCTTCTCTTCATAAAGCTTGTGCCGGCTGCGGCCGAACGAGAACGGCGAATTCCCTCCCGACAGCCAACGGAACAAGAAAAGGGCGAAGACGAACACCACACCGAGCATGAGGACAAACGAAGCGAACGACACTAGCCCACGCATGAGCGTTTCGTCTTCCATGACCTGATAGGCGCCGCCGGCACGGGCTTCGAGGCGCTTCAGCAAGTCCTCATCCTTGTCCAGGATGCGGGTTCGAAAAGTGCGCACGTCGGTGGGCAACTGGTATTCGGACACATTTGCGGAAAAGTGATCGCGCGTCTTGAGATCGCAAGTAATCTGCGCGTTCTTGACCACCTGGACCCGCTGAAATTGCAGGCCCGGATCGTCGCCTTTGAGCATCTGCACCAATTCGCCATGGTCGAGCGGCTTTATGGTGGACTCACGCTGGAAAAACCAGACGAGGACCGAAGCGAACAGCAGAAACAGCAACAGCCACGGCGTGCCGGCGAACGATTTGCCGCGTTCCTTGCCTTTTTTTTGCACAGACTGCTCCTCAGGGATCCTGCATCGCGCTCTCCTTCACTTTACGGCGATGGCGCGGCGATTGCAACGGGAGAGAAGATCGTCCTGCTTGTCGTTTCGAAGCTGTTTCACAACAGGCGTGAAGAAACCCGGTTTCTTGGAGAAACCGGGTTTCTTTTGGGGTTTTGAAACAGCTTCTAAACGGCAAAAAGCGGCGTGCGGCGTTTCTCATCATTTTTTCATCCGGGCCGTTTAACATCTACCGGTGTTTGTATTTACGGCGTCAAATTACTTTCGGCGCTATTGCCCCCTCATGTTCGACGAGGTAGAGTTGCATTGACTTGGGCAAGCCGTCCAATCTTGCCGTCTCACGGGAGCACCGTTCATGCAAAACCAAATTCGCCGAGTCGCCTTGCAGGCCATCGCGCTCGCCGCTTGTGCCGTCCTTTTCGCCCCGGCCCAAGCCGATCCGCCGAAAAAAGCCAAGACGGCGGACAAAACCGTCATCTACCCGACCGGCTATTTGCGCAGCGACGATTGGCTGAAAGCCTCGACGGCACCGCTGGCGCCGGGCGAGCTTGATGGCCTGGTCAATGGTCAGCTAAAGAAAGCCAATGTCGAACCGGCGAAACGCACCATCGACGAACAATTCATCCGCCGCGCCTGGCTCGACCTGACCGGCCGGCTGCCGATGCCCGCGGACGTGACTGAGTTCCTCGCCGACAAAAGCCCGAACAAACGCGCCCAGCTCATCGACAAGCTGTTGGCGACCGACGATTTCGCTAAACACTGGGGCCTGTACTGGCGCGACGTGATCATGAGCCGGGTCACCGACCAGCGCACGCAGCTCTTCTCGCGGCACTTCGAAAAGTGGATCACCGAACAGCTCAAGGCGAACAAGAAATGGAGCGACATCACCCGCACCATCCTCACCGCCTCCGGCGAAGTTCGCAACGATGACGTCGATAAGAACGGCGAGGCCTTCTTCCTCATCTCGCGCAAAGGTGCCGATTCCGTCACCGAGATCGCGGCCGAAGCGTCGCGCATCTTCCTGGGCATCCAGATTCAATGCGCCCAGTGCCACGACCACCCCAGCGATGTATGGAAGCGCCAGCAGTTCCATGAATTCGCCGCCTACTTCGCCAAGACAAAGGGAGTTCCCATCCGCGACGGTAAAAAGTTCGTCGGCGAAGAAGTGAAGTCCGCGAACTTTCAGGAACATCGCATGCCCGACAAGAACGATCCCAAAAAGGGCACGATGATGTCGCCCCGGTTCATCGACGGCAAAGCGCCCAAGTCGACCGGTTTCCGCGACCTGAACGACGTCGAGCGCCGCAAAGCCCTGGCCGAACAGATTGTCTCCAAAGAAGATCCCTGGTTCGCCGGCGCTTTCGTCAACCGCATGTGGGGCGAGCTGATGGGCCAGGCGTTCTATCAGCCCATCGACGACCTGGGGCCGGAAAAAGAGGCGTTCATGCCCGAGGTGCTGGCACGCGTCGCCGGCAGCTTCCGCGGCAGCGACTACGATATCAAAGGCCTGTTCCGTGCGATCATGACCAGCGACACGTATCAGCGGCAAATCCGGCCGGGTGAGTCTCCCGACCAGCATCTGCTCTTTGCCGCCCACAATATGTCGCGCCTCAATTCCAACGCGCTGTGGATGGCCTTGGTCGACACGCTCGGCCAATTGGGCGGCGGCCCGCAACCCGGCAAGGGCATGTTCGCCGCCGGGCCTTTCGCACGCTTCGGCAGCTTCGAAACGGTCTTCAAGCAAGAGTTCGGCTACGATCCGTCCACGAAAGCCGAAGAAGTCGAAGGCAGCGTCAGCCAGGCGCTTTTGATGATGAACAATCCGCAAATCAATCAGAAAATCCGCGCCAACGGCACCAATCTCTTGGCCCGCATCTTGTCGTCGTATTCCCAGGACGACGAGGCGCTGCGGATGGTCTATATGCGGACGTTGACGCGGCGGCCCACCGACCGGGAACTGGTGCGCTGCCGCGACCACATCCGCACCGTCGGCAGCCGCGCTGACGCGTTCGAAGACATCCTGTGGGCGCTGATTAACTCAACCGAATTCCAAACGAGGCGCTGATTGTTTGGTAATCCCTGTTTACGTTTAGCGCGACGAGAAAACGATCAGAGACAGCATCGCATTGCTGCGAGCGCGAAACGGCAAGCGCTCGAGGAGAATCTCGATGAATCACCAAACCCTGATGCACGTGCAAGTCAACCGCGACGGCGTCGTCAATCGGCGCACGTTCTTCCGCAACATCGCCGCGGGCGCCGCGGGGCTCGGAGTCATGGGCTGGAAGGACGCGATTACCCTGCACGCCGACGAGCTGCGCCGCCAGGGCAAGGCTTGCATCCTGTTGTTCATGCGCGGCGGACCGAGCCAGTTTGAGACGTTCGACCCCAAGCCCGGGCACGACAACGGCGGCCCGACGCAAGCGATTGACACCGCCGTGTCCGGCATCCGCCTCGCCGAAGGCTGGACCAACACCGCTCGGCAGATGCGCGATATCGCCGTCATCCGCTCGATGAACAACCGCGAGGGCGAGCATCAGCGCGCCGTTTACCAGATGCACACCGGCTACATTCCCGCCGGCGGCGTGCGCCATCCCAGCATCGGCTCCCTCGTCGCCAGCGAAATCGCCCCGCGCGACTTCGACCTGCCCCATTTCGTCGCCGTCGGCAACCGCTTCGCCACGCTCGGCTCCGGCTTCCTCGGCATGGCCTACGCCCCGTTCGTCGTCGGCAATGCCAGCCAAATGCCCGGCAACGTCGAATTGCCCGGCGGCGTCACGAATACGCGCTTCGGCCGGCGCATGAATTTGCTGAACGATCTGGAGCACGATTTTTCCCAATCGGGCGGCGCCCATCCCGTCGAGCAACATCATCACCTGTACGACAGCGCCGCCAACATGGTCCGCAGCCCGCGCATCCGCGCCTTCGATCTGTCGCAGGAAACCAGCAGCGTCCGCGATCGATTCGGCCGCGATACGGTGGGGCCCGGCGGGCCCGGTGGACCGGGAGGCGGCGGTGCTTCGTTCGGTCAGGGTTGCCTGCTGGCGCGACGTTTGGTAGAGGCCGGCGTCACTTTCGTCGAAGTGGATCTCAACGGCTGGGACACTCACCAGAACAACTTCGACCAGTGCAAACGCCTCAGCGAAGTGGCCGACAAGGGCTTTGCGTCGCTGGTGCAAGACCTGCGCGAACGCGGCCGGCTCGAGCGCACGCTGGTGATCCTAATGGGCGAATTCGGCCGCACGCCGCGCATCAACCCCAACAACGGCCGCGACCATTATCCGCGCGCCTTCAGCATGGCGCTGGCGGGCGGCGGCATTCGCGGCGGGCGCGTCATCGGCTCGACCAGCGCCGGCGGCAACGATGTGACCAGCCGGCCCGTCGGCGTCGCCGATCTTTTCTGCAGCTTCTGCCGCTCGCTGGACATCAATCCGCGCAAGGAAAACATGACGCCGATCGGCCGGCCCATTCGCATCGTCGACGGCGGCGAAGCGGTGCGCGAGTTGTTTGCGTGAAACGAAATCACCATTGAAATGCAACAGCCCGTTTAGCGCACGCGCTAAAGCGTTGGACGTCTCATCGCGCGCGCTAAACAGGTCGGTTGTTTTTTGGGATCACTTCTCCTCCGCCGGCGCCGCCGCTTTCCACTCGAATTCCAGCGGCTTGCCCTTGGGATTCTTGAACAGCACCTTGGTGTTGGGCTGCATTCTCTTCACGGCCGTGCGAAACTCCTGGTCGCGTTCGAGCGGTTCGTAGTTGAAAATCAGCTTGAGCATCGGCTTGGCCATGGTTTCCAGGTTTTGTGCGGCCACGGCAGAGGGGGTGCCGCGCGTGTTGGCGACCAGTTCGGCCAAGGCCAACTCGAACCGCCTGCTGTCGTGTTTCCACGGCAGGTACGTCGGTTTGCGGTCCTTCGGTTTGAGGGAGATGTTGGCGAAATCTCTTTTGTATTCGCTGAACATGTCGCTCAGGCAATTGGCGACGAGAAAGATGCCGACTTGCGGATCGTACTCTTCCACGAACTTCGTGAAATGGCAAACGCCGATCGCCGCCTCGACGCGTTCCTGCATCGACGGTTCCGGTTGCACTTTCTTGGACAGCACCTTGATCAGGCCCAGCGCCACGTTGCCTTCGATCTTGCCTTCCAGCGACGTCACCGCCGGCACGCTGGTTTTCCCCAGGGCGGCCACGGCCTGCTGACGCACATAGCGGATGCCTTCCACCTCGTAGGAATCGCGCGCTTTCGGCATCGGGCGGTCGATGTATTTCAGCAAAGCGTCGACACGTTGCACATCGCGATCTTTCTTCACCACATTCGCCTTGACGCCCAACTCGGTTTTCGTAAATGGATTGGCCGGGAAAAACTCGCGCATGGCCTTGATTGCATGCACGCGCACCGCATCGTTCATTTTTTCGTCGGCGGCGATGCCAGCCAGATAATCGCCGATCGCTTCTTGACGAAGTCGCGCCGCCAGCGGCAGCAGCACGGCCCCGTTGACGATGGCAATGCGGTTGGTCTTGAAGTCGAGCGCGAATACCTCCTTGAAGCGATTCACCAGATGCGGCGCGAACTTGCCGACGACGTCACGATTTTTGGCGGCGTACTTCTCCGCCACTTGCACCATTTGCTCGAACTCGAGCACATACAGGTCCATCCTCTTGCGATCGTCCAGGGCGAGAACATCGGTGACGCGCAGCACGTAATACCGCGAAGCCAGCTCGAGTTGCTGATCCGTCATGGGCTCCAGGCCGGCCAGCACCGAGGTGATGAACGGCGAGAATTTTTTTTTCAAGAACTCGTCAATTTGTTCCTTTTGAAAGAGCTGCTGCTGGGCGGGAAGCCTGCCCGCGAGCAAGCACAAGGAAGCCAGGGTTAGGCCGACAAAAGCGAAGCGAAACTGATTCATGGAATACTCCAGCCAGATGGGAACATCGATGTCACGGACGTGCCTGCTCGATCCATCTACAATTGACACTAACGTGAAACGGGCAGGCCTGTCAAGAGTTCGGGCAATATTGTAGGGTGGGCTTTGCCCACCTTTGCGGCGTGTATCACACGAGACACTAGCGGACTTTGGGATGAATTGGTGGGCACAGCCTGCCCGACAGGAGAAATCCATGTTCGACCTGGCCGCGGTGCAAGCCGCCCTTCGGGAACAACAGCTCGACGGCTGGCTGCTCTACGATTTTCGCGGGCTGAACGTCCTGGCCCGGCGTGTCGTCGGCTTGCCGGGCGATGTGTTCCTGTCGCGCCGCTGGTTTTATTATGTTCCGGCTCAGGGCGAGCCGCGCAAGCTCGTTCACAAGATCGAGCCGCATGCCCTGGACTTCTTGCCGGGGCCGCAGCAAATCTACTTGCGCTGGCAGGATTTGGAAGCGGGCGTGGGCCAGTTGGTGAAGGGCGGCAAACGCGTCGCCATGGAATACGTCCCGCGCAATGCCAACCCGTATGTGTCGCGCGTCGATGCCGGCACCGTCGAGTTGGTGAAGTCCTTCGGCGTCGAAATCGTCCCCTCCGGCGATCTCGTCCAGCTGTTCGAAGCCTGCTGGGACGACGACCAATGGGCGATGCACCTCGAAGCAGCCAAGCACACGCGCTCGGCCTACGATGTTGCGTTCGGATTCATCGCCCAGAACGTGCGCGCCGGCAAAACAATCCGCGAGACCGACGTGCAGCAAGTGATCATGGATCACTTCAAGAAAAACAAAGTGACCTGCGATCATCCGCCGATCTGCGCCGTCGGACCGCACAGCGGCGATCCGCATTATTCGCCGACGCCCGGCCAGGATGCGATCATCCGCGAAAACGATTTCGTGCTGATCGACCTGTGGGCCAAGTGCGACCAGCCGCGGGCGGTGTACAGCGATCTGACGCGCGTCGCTTTTGTAGGCCGCGACGTGCCGGCCAAGATCCGCGAGGTGTTCACGATCGTTGCGAAGGCGCGCGACGCAGGCATCGCCAAAGTGAAATCCGCCTTCGCCGCCGGTCAACCGCTCCTGGGCTGGGAGGTGGACAAGGCGACGCGCGACGTGATCGACAAGGCCGGCTATGGCGAGTATTTCTGCCATCGCACCGGCCATTCAATCGGCCAGGAAGTGCACGGCAACGGCGCCAACATGGACGGCCTGGAAACGCGCGAGGAACGCCGCGTGCTGCGCCGCACCTGTTTTTCGATCGAGCCGGGCATTTACCTGCCGGAATTCGGCGTCCGCAGCGAAGTGGATGTGTTTGTGGACAACAATGGGACGGTGCATGTGACGGGCGGGGAACCGCAGACAGAAGTGGCGGCGTTGCTGCACTGATCCGTGCTTCGTTTCGTCAAATGGTCGAATTCACGATGCCTGCACCATCGCACGGCGCACTTTGGGCGGCAAATCCACGAGAGCGAACATCGCGGCCGGATAGAGATAGTCCTCACCGCTCTCGTCAATGACGCGCAGGTAGTCGTCACGAGCCGCCTGCGCGTCGGGCAGAACGCGATAAATCTTGTACTTCTCCAACGCAACCGGATAGCCGGCGTTGTCAAGGCAGACAGCAAACGTGCGTTTTGTTCGTTTCGCGGTCATGGTAAATACCGTTTCCATTTCAGTATCGGTCCCCAACCCGCCGCTGTCACGAAAAAACTCTTCAACGTTCGCAAGCGGCGGCTTACAATGAGTACGAAGGAGGCAACCGCAACCACGTGAGCTTGAACAACGCCCGCGACAAAATGACGGTCCGACTCGAAAAGGCCGTCCTGGTCAGCGTCGCCCTGCCCTCGCGGCCATTCTTGGGCGACGATCCGCTCGACGAGCTGCGCGGCCTGGCGGTCACCGCCGGCGCCCAGGTCGTCGGTGGACTGACGCAGAAGCGCCAGAATCTCATCCCCGGCACTTACATCGGCAAAGGCAAGCTCGCGGAACTCACCGACCTGGTGAAGGCCGAGGACGCCGATGTCGTCGTCTTCGACAACGATCTATCGCCGGCCCAGGTGCGCAACCTGGAGAAATCGACCGGCGTCAAGGTCCTGGACCGCAGCGAGTTGATTCTCGACATCTTCGCCACCCGCGCCCGCAGCGTCGAAGCGAAGCTGGCGGTGGAGTTGGCCCAGCTCGAATACGCCCTGCCCCGCTTACGCAAAATGTGGACCCACCTGTCGCGCTACAAACACGGCATCGGCCTGCGCGGCCCCGGCGAAACGCAGCTCGAAGAGGATCGCCGTCTGGTCGCGCTCAAGATTCGCGATCTCAAGGACCGGCTCGCCAATGTGCAGTCACGCAAGGAACGCGCCGTCCGCAGCCGCTTCGAGGAACACACGATTTCGCTGGTCGGCTACACCAACGCCGGCAAGAGCACGCTGATGAACGCGCTGACCGGCGCCGGCGTCGTGGCCGCCAATCAGCTCTTTTCGACGCTCGATACGCGCACGCGCCAGTGGCGTCTGGCCGACTGGGGGCGAGTCCTCCTCAGCGACACGGTCGGTTTCATTCGCGATTTGCCGCACCATCTGATTGCATCGTTCAAGGCGACGCTCGAGGAAGCGCGGCAGGCGCGGCTGCTGCTGCACGTCGTTGACGCCGGCAACCCACACGCCGAAGAGCAAATCGGCGCCGTCAACGCCGTGCTGAAGGAGCTTGGCTGCAGCGCCAAGCCGACGCTGCTGGTTTTGAACAAGATCGATCAAGTGCAAGATCTATCGTTGTTGCACGTCTTGCAGAAGCACCATCCGCGCTCGGTATCGATCAGCGCCGCCCGCAGGACCGGGCTGGACGCGTTGCGCGACGCCGTCATCGAGATGATCAGCGCCGATTTCGCCAAAGTGACGGTGGATGTCCCCGCCGCCAACGGCAAGGTGTTGTCATACCTCGCTGCCCACGCCGAGGTGTTCCGCCAGGAGTTCCACGACAATCGCATTCGGGTGCACTGTTACCTGCCGCGACATCTGGTGCATCACATTCAGGAACCGGATGTGCGGATTGCGGTCGTGGAGCAAGCGCCGGCGCCGGCGGCAAATGATGACAGCGTTTAGCCAGCGATCGTAGATCGCTGCGGGATGACGTCCACCGGCGTTCTGCGAACCGCCGTCAAAACGGCTTCTTCACCCGCCAAGCCCTTTTCCAACCCCAACTCCCCCGCCAACGGCTTCATCGCATCGATGACGAACTGGATATGCTCGGTCAGATCGACGCCGAAATCGGCGGCGCCGCGGGTAATGTCGTCGCGGTTGACGTTCCGCGCGAAGCCCTTCGACTTCATCTTCTTCTTGACGCTCGACGCCGTCAGGTCAGTGATGCCGCTGGGGCGAACGAGCGCTGCTGCGGTGACCAGGCCCGCCAGTTCGTCGCAAGCGTATAGCGCCTTGTCCAAGAGATGCACACGCGGGTAATCGGTCAGGTAGTCGGCGTGCGAAAGAATGGCGTAGATGACCTCTTCCGAATAGCCGCGCTCGCGCAGGATCTTTGAACCTTGCATTGGATGATTGGGCGGATCGGGCCAGCGCTCGTAATCGAAATCGTGCAGCAGGCCGACGATGCCCCAAATGTCCTCGTCCTGGCCGTGCTTGCGGGCGTAGGCGCGCATGGCGGCTTCGACGGCGAGCATGTGCCGGACTAGGGCTTGGTCCTTCACATATTCGCACAAGAGGACGAAGGCGTCGGGTCGATTCATGGCGGCAATCTCGATGTAGTTTTTCTGCTTTGCCTATTCACGATTCTCGGAAAAATCGTATCTGTATGCTATTCGGATTGCCTGCATTTTCTTAATGAAAATCGCCGCTGCGCTGGCGAAGCTGCTCAAAAAGGCCCGAAGAGCGCTTCACCGGCAAGGTACAATGGAACAGAGGCGAATCTGACGTTTCGCAATGATCGTGGAGTCCGCCCTCATGGCCGACTTTGTCCTGCGCGTCGGCAGCCGCAGCGCTCAAGGCGTGCGACCCAATAACGAAGACCGCCTGGTCGTGGACATGGACCAGCGGCTGTTCGTGGTTGCCGACGGCATGGGCGGCCAGGAACGCGGCGAGATTGCGAGCGGCATGGCGGTGGACATTATCCCACGCGTCGTGCAGGATCGGCTGGCTCATCAGGAAAACGCCGAGCGCGCCGTCAACGAGGCTTTGCGCGAAGCCAACGACGCCATCGTGGACGCCGGCAAAAACCAGCCTTTCGGGCGGCGCATGGGCACCACGGCCGTCTGTGCCTTGCATCAGAACGGCAAGGTTTACATCGCGGGCCTGGGCGACAGTCGAGCCTATCTCATCCGCAACAATCGGGTGGAGCAACTGACAGTCGATCATTCCGTGGCGCAGGCGTTGGTGCTGACCGGCGCGCTGACGGCGGAAGAAGCCAAGAACAGCCCCTATCAACACGTGCTGCACAAGTTTCTGGGGTGCACAAACCTGATGGACGGCGCCGAGGTCAAGCCCTTCATACCGGAAGCCGGCGACCGCCTGCTCTTGGCCAGCGACGGTTTGACGAATCACATCACCGAAGACGATTTGCAGTCCGGCCCGCAGCGCTTCACCGATCCGCAAGTGTGGGCCGACTACTTGGTGGACACCGCGCTCGGGCGCGGCTCGCGCGATAACGTCACGTGCATCGTCGTCGTGTTTGACGCGGCGTAACGGCCGCTTGCGGCTTAGAAGCTGTTTCAAAACGGGGACTGGCCCGTTTGCCTTGGGGGGCCTGTCCCCGTTTTGAAACAGCTTCTTAGCGGAATCGTCCGGACACCGCAGGCGCTTAGCCGCAAGCGGCGTTAGGAGGAGCCACCCATGGCCCAGCATACCCCGCGTTTTCTCCAGGTCGTTGCCGACGCCAAGCGACGCATTCGTGAAACCACCGTGGACGACGTCAAAGCCCAGCTCGATCGCGGCGAAAGGTTCCTGCTCATCGACGTGCGCGAGGACAGCGAATGGGCGAAGGATCACCTGCCCGGCGCCGTGCATCTGGGCAAGGGCGTCATCGAGCGCGACATCGAAGCCCGCGTTTCCGATCCGGCCACGCCGATGATCCTCTATTGCGGCGGCGGCTATCGCTCGGCCCTGGCCGCCGACAACCTGCAAAAAATGGGCTACACGAACGTGCTCTCCATGGACGGCGGCATCCGCGGCTGGCGCGAGCAGGGTTATCCGCTGACGGCGGGGTGATCCGAATCAGTCTTTCGGCGGATGCCAACCGACCTGGACCCAGATTCTTCGCGCTGCCACCAATGAAGGTCGGTTCAGACTCAGCGCCTTTGCCGTAGCGCGACCTGTCGGCGTCGTGCCGATAATCACATTGCCTGCATCGCTCCATCGGAAATGGTCGGACCAATGCTGCTGTCTTGGATTGAACAATCGGACGATCGTGGCGCTTACGGAGTCCCAGGCGACGCTGCGATCGCTCTTGTGGCTATTGCACAGCGCGCATGCAAGCCAGAGATTCTCTTCTGACGTTAGACCGCCGTCGGCCTCCGGAATAATGTGTTTGAGTTGCATGGGCGAACCGACGATGAGTTCGCTCGTGAGGCAATAACCGCACCGACGGCGCGCCTGGGCCGCCACTTTTTCGCGCAGTTCTCTCGGTACGGAAGTTTGGCTCATTGCAGCAATTGATCTACGTCATGTCCCCGTTCGTGCAGCAACGCCACGGCTTGAGCGCGAATCAACATGACTTGTTCATATTCGCGCAGCATCAGGGCTTGAAGCTGGGATTCTTGTGGGGTTAGACCTGCGCGGCGCTGTTTTTCATTTAGAGCCTCCAGCGCTTCCGCGACATTCGGCGCCAGCCTTGTGCGCGCCGCGCCTTGCAGTTCGGCGTCGGTCATCGCGATAAGCGGCGCCAAAGCACTCACGATGTACGAAGGCACTTCGTCGCCAACCGGCAACGCTGTTGCGAGCGCCAGCAAGGCCTCGGTCTCCACCGAGCGATTGTATTGTCGAGCGCGATTCTTCAGTTCGCTATACAGCGCTTCGGGCACGTTGAGGGTTAGCGGCTGAGCTGACATAGAGATTCCTCGGAGTCACTTTTCCCCTTAGTATACCATAAAGCTCACACCATCACATTCCCAACCGCCTGGCCCAGTTCGCGCGGCAACATGAAATCGCCATCGCTGCCGCGGCCGAGGAAATTGTTCGTCACCATCATTTGCGAACAATTCTTCGCCACGGTCAGCGCCGCCCGATAGCTCTTGTCATCCGCCGAACCGCGGATCGTGCAGTCGGCGACGCGGACCAAGCTGCTGTTTTCGATCGCGATGCCGCGCACCCGCGCATTGACGATCTGCAAACCCGAAATGCTCACGTTTTGGCACCCGGCGATTTCCATGCTCGCCGTCACTGGATCGGTGGCCGGACGCGTGTGCTGGAGGATGCCGCCGGTCCAGTTGACGTTGCGGCAATTGCGGAAGACGATCTGGTCCGTGCTGCTGCCGCGATATTCCGGATTATGGTCGATCGTGTTGTTGCCCAAGACCAGGTGCTCGCAGTCTTCCGCCCAGATCGAGTGCTGATAGCCGCTGTAAATGCTGTTGCCGCTGACGACCACGCCGCGGCAAGCATGCAAATCGAGCACCTTGCATTGGCTGCCGAGCAGATTGCCGGAAATCGCGAACAGACCGACGGCGTTCGGATGATCCTTGGCGCCGAGAAAGCGAATGTTGGCGCCGCCCTGACTGCGCACCGCCTGGATTGTATTGCCGACGATCGTGCCTTCGCGCACGGTGCCGTCGCGGCAATCGAAGAGAACATCGGCACTCGTCTCGGCTTTGAGGTCGTAGTTGTACTCGATGTCATTGCTGCAAATCTGCAAGTTGCGAATCTCGCTGCCGACGATGACGATGCCGCCCTGCTTGCAGTAGCTGATATGGTTGCCGTGGATGTTTGTTTGATGCAGATTGACGCGGTCAAAGAAGACGCCGATGCCGGTGTTGTTGTAAATGTGGCAATCGCTGATGACGACGTTGCGGTCGCGGTTGGCCAGGTGAATGCCGTGGCGGACGCGGCGAATCAGCAGATGTTGCAACGTCGGCTGCATCGCGCCTTCAATACGGATGCCGTCGGCCTGTGGATGCCCGCCGACGATTTCCAGCGCGCGGACAGTCGGCATGCGCTCCTTCTGCCAGACCGGTTCCAAGATATCCGGCGGATGAGCCGTGCGGCTGTGCGTGCCGACAAGATGCAGCGCCGGGCCGGCGCCGTTCATGAGAATTCGCGCCAATCCCCCGGCGCCTTCGATGGCGATACGCCCATGCGTCGCCAGGGGAATAAGCAGAGGCCGCGTGATGAGATATTCGCCGCGCGGAAAGACGATCTGGCCATCGCCTTTGGCGACGGCGTGCAGAATGGCCATGGTGTCGTCATTCTTGCCGTCGCCGCGGGCGCCGTAGTCACGTACATTCGCCATGATGCGCCGCCAAACGTTTAGCCCCGGTTCGCAGAACCGGGGCGGCATGAATCCCTTGCAAAACGATGATTGCACCGGATGGACTTAAGCTCGCCCCGGTTCTGCGAACCCGGGCTAAACAACTCACTTCACATCCTTCACACACCGGAATCCAATGTGATTGCCCGTGCTGCTCGGCTCACCTTCGCGCCGTGCCCCGGGGATGTAACGCTTGCAGTAGTTCTCCGAACAAAGAAACGACCCGCCGCGCATCACGCGAAACGGCGTTCTCGCTTCACGCGGATGAAAGCCCGACCCCGGCCCTAGCGGGTTCTTCGCCGGACTGTCGAGATAATAATCCGGCTGATAGAAGTCGGCGCACCATTCCCACACATTCCCAGCCATGTCATGCAGCCCATAGCCGTTCGCCGGGAATTGGGCCACCGGTGCGATGCCCTCGAAGCCGTCTTCCTTGGTGTTGTTGTTGGGGAATTCGCCCTGCCAGGCGTTGCACATCCATTTGCCGTTGGGCTTGAGTTCATCACCCCAGCAATAGGTTTTGCGATCGAGGCCGCCGCGCGCTGCAAACTCCCATTCGGCTTCGGTCGGCAGACGTTTGCCGGCCCATTTGCAATAAGCGACCGCGTCGTGGTAGCAAATGTGCACGGCGGGATAATTGTCTTTGTCCGCGATGCTGCTGTCGGGGCCCTCCGGAAAGCGGCAGCAGGCTCCGTGACTTACGATTTGCCATTGCCGGACAGCATCCGGCACGAAAAGAAACTGCGCGGGCACCGGTCGTTCCGGCCGCTGAAACACGATTGAGAACGGCGCTAACGCCTCCTTGGGCACCTGAGGGAATTCCTTCGGGTCTGGGTCTTTTTCCGCAACGGTTTTGTAACCCGTAGCCTGGACAAATGCGGCGAATTGCGCATTGGTCACTTCGGTCCTGTCCATCCAAAAGCCATCGACGTAAACCTTGTGAACCGCGCGGGCGTCAAGGTAGAGATCTTCCGGTGAATCGTTTTCACTCAGCACATTTTCGCCGACGCCCATCCAGAATTCACCGCCGGGGATCCAGACCATGCCCTCCGGCGCCGGACCGGGCGGCATCGCGGGATTCAACTTCGGCGGCCTCTTGTCGCGCAACTCGCGCGCAGCACGCCGCGCCTCCGGATCCCCGCGCGGCCACATGAACTCCCACAGATAGGTGGCCGCGATCAACAGTCCGACCAGCACGCAGACGACGGCCGCCAACCTCAAAAGCACGGGCAACGGCACGCCGGACTTGGCCGCGGAGCGCATCGGGCGACGTATGCCGTCGGTCTGAGACAAATCGTCTTTCATGGTACGAATCCACAGGCGCTGAAGGATGATCCCCATTATGATTGGCGGGGCGTCGTTTGGCAATCATCGACTTGCAACAGCGCCCATTGCACGACGCGAACCTCGGCCCAGCGGACGCCCCCTTGTCCGTCACCGCCCAGGAATCCCATATGTCCTCCCCTTTCAACCACGTCGATGACCACGCTCGGCGACGGCGCGGTTTCCAAAAACGGCTTGAGCGCGACAAACGGATCGTCGCGCGCCGTCACGATCAGGCAGGGGATACGGATTCGCGGCAATAGCGACATGGAGGATGCCCGGCGATAATAATCGAGCGCCCCCGCGTAGCCCCAGCGCGGGGCGGTATAAACTTCATCAAAGTCACGCAGACTGGCCGCGGGCGGAAAAGCAACCACCGGCAGGTCCGGAAAATGGCCGGCGTGCTGCTGCACTTGCGCGATGAGCTGGCGAACGTAGAACCGATCATAAAACGGCTGCCGCGAAAGCAGCTCGGAACAGCGCACCAAATCGATCGGCGGCGCGACGACGGCCACCGCGGCCAGCCCGGCGACCGGTTCATCGGTCGCTTCCCCCGCCAGCTTCAGCACAATGTTGCCGCCCAGCGAAAAACCGAACACGATCAGCGGTGATCCTGGATGTTCCCGATGCAACAGCGCCAACACCGTTCGCACATCGTGCGAACAGGCCGCATTGTAGAACTTCCGCGCCAACGTCAACCCCGCGCCGGCGCCGCGCAGGTCAACGCGCAGGACGCGCACTCCGACCCCCGTCAATCGATTCGCAATCCGCCGCATGTATCCAGAGCGATGACACCCGCCCAGACCGTGGACCAGGACCGCTATGGGCCTGCCCGTCTGCCATCCGGGTGGGCTAGCATCATGCACCGCCAACGCATCGCCGTCGGCCAGTTCGATCCTGCACACCGTCGCCGCGTGCCGATCGCGCGTCCATGACAGCACATTGCCGAGCACGGTCTGCACGTGTGGATTGTCGAGGAACGGCAGTGGCCGGAAAGAGCGATGATTCGGCATCTCCTTAGTTTAGCCACGGTTCGCAGAACCGTGTGGACCTGTCCTTGCCATTCGCCGGCATTCAAGGTTCAATAACCACGTCCAACCGTTCGCAATGTGAGGACCAATCGTGGCCGACCAACCGCTCGTGGGCGTGATCATGGGCAGCCAGTCCGACTGGGACACGATGCGCTACGCCGCCGAAACGCTTGCCAAGCTAGCCATTCCCCACGAGACACGCGTGGTGTCGGCCCATCGCACGCCGGACTTGCTCTTCGAATATGCGGGCGCTGCCGAAGGCCGCGGCCTCAAGGTGATCATCGCCGGCGCCGGCGGCTCGGCCCATCTGCCCGGCATGACGGCGTCCAAAACCGTGCTGCCGGTGCTGGGCGTGCCGATCGAATCGAAGGTATTGCGTGGCGTCGATTCGCTGTTGTCGATCGTGCAGATGCCGGCCGGGATTCCCGTCGGCACGCTCGCCATCGGCCAGGCCGGCGCCGTCAACGCCGCCCTGCTCGCCGCCGCGATCCTCGCCAACAACGATCCGACGCTGCGCCAGCGCCTGCATCATTTCCGCGCGGAACAAACGCAGAAGGTAATGGAAATGAAATTGACGGATTGAATTCCGCTTGCGACTTGGCGAAACGATCGCTGTGTCTTGCATCTTCTCCGCTAAGCCGCAAGCGGCGGTGATCGCTTCGGCCGCGCCTGCACCTTGAACAGCCCGAAAATGTCCGCCTCGGTCAACCCCAGCGACGGCGGCGGGCCGTTCTGGCCGATCATTTCTTCGAACAACTCCCGCTTCTTCTGCAGAATCTCGGCAATGCGTTCTTCGATGGTCCCCTGCGTCAGGAACCGCGTCACGAACACCGTCTCCTTTTGGCCGATACGATGCGCGCGGCCGATCGCCTGATCCTCGACGGCTGGGTTCCACCAGCGGTCGAACAGGAACACGTAGTTTGCGAATTGCAAATTCAGGCCAACGCTGCCGGTGCCGTAGCTCATCAGCAGCACATGCTTGTTCTTCTCCGCCTTGAAGGCATCGAGAATCGGCTGCCGTTCGCGCTGTGACACCTTGCCGTGATACAGCAGCGGGCCATACGCGGCCAGCGCCCCGGCCAGCCGTTCCAGCGGCTCCACCCATTGCGAAAACACAATGGCCTTGCGGCCATTCTCCGCCACCTCGGCGATGTCGGCCGATAGTTGTTCAAGCTTCGCGCTTTCGCCCGTGAGCGGATCGAAGTTGCATATCTGCTTGAGCCGCATGACCAACTCAAAAACGTGTTGCACCGTGATCGTGTCGCCCAAATCGTTCAAATGGATCACGCCGTCCTGCTCGGCCCGGTCGTACGATTCGCGCTGAGCCGAGGTCAGTTCCAGGTATGCGTCGTGAATCAACTTCGGCGGCATGTCGGTCGCCACTTCTTCTTTCACCCGCCGCAGAATGCAGTCGCGCGTCAGCTCCGGCAGCAGCTTCGGCGAAGTCTCCGGCGGAATCCGCTCCGGATCGACGAATGCGAAGATGTTGATCAAATCCTCGACACGGTTCTCGATCGGCGTCCCGGTCATCGCCCAGCTCCGGTCGCGCGCAATCGAGCGCACGACTTCGGCTGTTTTCGATTCACGGTTCTTGATCCGCTGCGCCTCGTCGAGCACGACCACATCGAAATGAATCGCATCATCCGCCACGAATGCAGCGTCGCGGGTTAGCAGCTCATAATTGACCAACTTGAGCGGCGACTTCGAGGCAAACCACTGGGCTTTGCGCGTTGGTGTGTCGCCGCCGATCACTTCGAACGGCACATCCTCCGCCCAAATCTTCAGTTCGCGCGTCCAGTTGACGACGAGCGACTTGGGACAGACCACCAGCGCTCGCCGAATCAGACCGCTTTGCAGCAACAACCGCAGCGAAATCAACACCTGCGCCGTCTTGCCCAGCCCCATTTCGTCGGCAAGCAAGGCGCCTTGACGCGGCATCAAGAACGCGATCCCCTTGATCTGATACGGATACGGCTGAAAAGGCAAATGCACCTGCTTGCCGTGAAAGATGTCTTCGAGCGGCGGTTGCAATAGATACAGCAGCCGATCCTTGAACATGACCATGTCGCTCGGCGGCCGCAGGCGCGTGCGCTTCTCGCCACCGCTGTCCGGCGCTGCCTCGGCGTCGCCTTCTTCTTCCACTTGCGCTTCGTGGGAATGCTTGAACACCGGCGGCGGCACAAACTCACCCGGCGCCGGGAAGCGCCAGCCCTGCGTGCGAACGTCAACGCTCAGCCTGCCCAGGGTTCGCACGGCCGGTGCCTTCTGCAAAACGTCGATGCTGCGCGCATGGGGCTGCAGCGGCCGATCAAACGCTGGCATACTTCGAATCGTCGCGGACGGAAGGTCAACCTCATTCACGTGTATGGCAGCGCCGAGCGCAACCGAGCAATCCATGCATACGTCCAAGCTGGCCGTGAGATCGATGGAAACATCGACGGCGTCCATCAACTCCCGCAAACTCGACAGGTGTTCCGACTCGTGCATGGACAGTCCTTCCCAGGTGCGGCCCCCGAGGACAGGGCATGCAATATGGTTCGGGCCGAACCGCGCTGGACTTTAGACACCGCCGTGCAGCGGGTTCCGTCATCCCGCACGCCCGGCACATCCCGCAAACTTTGCCGCGCCGCTATAATGGACAGCGTTCCACCCCCACGTAGGTTAGGTTTCCAACCTGACCGGTCGGCCAGCAATCTCGGAAGTCTGCCATGAACACCACCATCGAGAACTACCGTTCCTACAAGGGTCTGCCGACATTCGCCGGCCTCGCCACAATCGCCGACGCCGCCAAGCCGGGGCTCAGCGTCGAAGCCTGCGTCACGCGAATGAAGCGTTATCACTACGCGTTCGTGCGAATGCACGAAATCCTCACCGCACGCATCACCGCCGAACCGATCTACGAACTGAAGACAGCCTTTTCGCTGCATGCTTACTTGTGTGCCGAACACGTGCAGGCCATCCGGACCCGCGTCGGCGAAATGCGTGAGCCGCCGCTGGGCTTGGAGCAGGTGCTGCACGAAGGATTGCAGCTTTTTTTCGACGAAATCCTGGCGACGCCGACGACGGCGCACTTGCTGCTCGGCATCTATGAGAAGGCGCTGCCGGCGCTCGACGCGGCGCTGCAGCGCCATCTGCGCGACACTAATCCGCTGGTCGATGCACCGTCGATTCGCGCGATTCGGTTTGCGCGCATGGAATTGGCGGACATGATCGAGTTTGGCAAGAAAGCAATCGCTTGCCTGGTGGGAAGCAGCGAGCGCGAATCGGCAAGCCAATGGATGAAATCGCTGGATGAATGTCTGGCCGCAGCCGGGGAAATCCACGGTGCCGACGCACCCCAAGGAATCGTTCCGCCGCGGCAGTTTTCCGCGACCCCTTACGTCTACGATCGCGTCCCGCGGCGCGACGAGCGTTTCCAGGACCTGTGGAACCAGGGCGTCAATGCCGAGTCGTTCATCTACAACGCGCAATTCCCCGCCAAGCCCAAGACGCTCATGATGCTCTACAAACGGCTGCGCGAGATCGACGTGCCGGAGATGATGGCGAGCATCATCCACGAAACCAAGGGCCAGCCGTGGGAATACTACCGCGATATGTCGCGCCAGCTTTGGGACGAGGCCCGCCATGCGATGATGGGCGAGGTTGGCTTCGTCGCGCTCGGCGTCGATTGGACGCAGGCCCGCATCACCTTCAATTGGTCGAATCGCCTCAACACCGAGTGCCAACCATTCGAACGCCACGCCGTGCTCTATTTCATCGAGCAAGGCTTGATGACCAAGACCGGCAAACGCTACGAATGGGAAGTCGGCGTGCAGTCCGGCATCCCGCTCATCGCCACCCTTCAGGATTACGACTGGGCCGACGAGGTGCTGCACGCCCAACTCGGCCGACAGTGGTACATTCCGCAGATCGGCAACTGGAAAGAAGCGCTCGACTACGGCGACAAGTGCTGGTCGCGCATCCTCAGCAATTGGCAAGCGGTCAAGGACCAAGGCCTGACCGAGCACGCCAACTGGTGGCCGAGCGTTTATCGGCAAGCGTGCGTCGGTTGGAACGTCGATCCCGATCCGCAAGTGCTCGGCTTCAACGAGACGTATGCGAATGCACGCGCGGATTTAAAAAACGTGACCGGCAGCGCGTGAATTGGAACGCCTTGCAACTTTGTCCGCCGCATCTGGTAGAAGTTACATTCTGTACACTATTCATTTTCGGCATTCGCCGCGACATGGTTCAAAAACGGTAACTGGCATAGGTGATATTCGAGACGACAGCATTCCGACACAGTTGGCACGCACTCAACTTCCTATCCCCTTGAGCCATCAAATGTTACACCAAAAAAAATGCCGGCATCACACGACAGTAAGTGTAGCCCCTCCAGCGTTTACGCTGTCACCCAGAAATGACCGAATTGAACCATGCCAAGTGATCACTTTATCCGAGGGGGTCGGCGGCTTGGTAATTGACTCCGTTGCGCGCGAGCACACTTACGGCGACCGCTCGGTCTGGACTGGTCCGCCGCGACGGATTCGGCATGGTTCTCGATGCCGAAAAAACACGCGTTTCCCGGATAAACCTTAATTATCCGTCACGTTGCGCTGCCCCGATTCGCAGCGATAGAATGGATGGTAATCGCAGTTATCGACCGTCCGGACCCGCGGGCATCGCTGCGCTCATCCCGCGGCTTGGAGATTCAGACTATGGAGATTCTCGTCATCGAAGACGATCCGGTCATCGGCAAGGCGGTGCAGATGGGGCTCAACGAGGCGAGCCATGCCTGCACGTGGGTGCGCGAAGGACCTGCGGGCCTCGACCAGGCGCTCACGCAAAAGTACGAGGCCATTGTTCTCGATCTTCTTTTGCCCGGCGAGCACGGCTTCAGCCTCTTGGGCAAGCTGCGCGGCCGCGGCATCAAGACGCCCGTAATCGTGCTGACCGCGCTCGGCTCGGTAAGCGACAAGGTCGCAGGCCTGACCAAGGGCGCGGATGATTACCTGGTCAAGCCATTTGAGATGGCCGAGCTGCTCGCCCGGATCGACGCGGTCTGCCGGCGGGCGACGCTCAAGCCGGCGGCGAGTTTGCAGACGGCCGAGTTGTCGCTCGATTTGGCGACGCGGCGCGTCAGTTGCGGCGGCACCGAAATCGACCTGACGCCGACGGAATTCAGCATTCTGGAAATGCTCATGCGCCACGCCGGGCAGGTCGTCACCCGCAAGATGCTGTGCGAGAACTTGTGGGAGTCGGATTGGGAAGGGACCACGAACGTCATCGAAGTGCATATCAATCGCCTGCGCACCAAGCTGCAAAAGGGCAGCAAGGAGCCGCTCATCCAAACGATTCGGGGCCGCGGCTATGCTCTCCGAGCGCTTTAAGAACCTGTTGGCGACGATCCGCTTTCGGCTCGTGTTGTGGATGATCGTCGTGGTCTTTGTGCTGGTCGCGGTGGCGATGTTTGGCGTGCGGCAACTTTATCGCGCGCGGCTTTTGAGCGACTTCGATCGGGGACTGCGCGGCGACATCGAGCCGGTCGCCAAGGAAATCCGCGACGGCTTTCCCGACTGGGGACGCATTGAACAAAACCTCACGAAGATCGCCCTGGCTCATCCCGTGCAGGCGTGGTTTGCGGAGGTCTACGACGATGCGGGCAAAAAGTTGGCTGCCGGCGGGTTCAGAGACTTCCAGCCCCCGTTGCGAGCGTTTGCCCGCTCCGAAAGCCCGCAGCCGCACGACCTGTTGCCCTACCGCTTGATCGTCGCGCGACTGGAAGAGCCCAACTTGCCGCCGCTGTATCTGCGCATCGGCGGCAATCGGCAATCGCTGGAAGACGACCTGCGGCTGCTCGATCGCACCATGATGGCCCGCAGCCTGGCCATTTTGTTGCTGGCGCCGCTCGGAGGCTACATCCTGGCGCTGCGGGCGACGCGGCCCATCGCCAAGATCATCGCCACGGCGGCGCGCTTGGAGCCCAGCCGCCTGCAAGAACGCTTGCCGATCCGCGGCACCGGCGACGAGTTGGATCAGCTTTCGCAAACCATCAACGGCATGCTGGACCGCATCGCCGATTACATCGACAGCAACCGCGAGTTCGTCGCCAACGCCGCCCACGAGCTGCGCTCGCCGCTGACCGCCATCCGCAGCTCAGTGGAGGTCGCGCTCAATCGGCAGCGCTCGCCGGAGGAGTACGGCACGCTGCTCGGCGAAGTCATGGAAGAATGTCAGTATTTGTCCAACTTGGTGAACCGCCTGCTCATCCTGGCGGAAGGCGACGCCGGCCGGCTGGGCGCCCGCCGCCAGACGGCGCGGCTCGACAAAATCGTCCACGAATCGCTCGACATGTTCGGGGCGGTCGCCGAGTTGCATGAGGTGCGGCTGCAAGCGGGGGCCTTGCCCGAGGCGCTCGTGCCGGGCGATGAGTTTCATCTGCGCCAGGTGGTCCGCAATCTGCTCGACAACGCCATCAAGTTCAGCCCTCCTCAGGGCGGTACGGTTACCGTGCTGCTGCGAACCGACCCGGCGCGGCGCCGCGCCGTCTTGACGATTCAAGACCAAGGCGCCGGCATCGCGCCCGCCGATTTGCCGCATATCTTCGAGCGCTTCTTCCGCGGCGATAAAGCCCGGCAGCGCCATCCCGGACGGCACAGCAGCGGTCTGGGGCTCAGCATTTGCCAAACGATCGTTCAGGCTCTCGAAGGCGCCATCACGGTCGGCAGTCGCGTCGGACAGGGAAGCACTTTCACCGTCGTGCTGCCGTTGGCTGTCGAACAACCTTTAGCGTCGGCGGCGCCGCCAGACCCGGCGGCCTCCGTTGCGTGAGTTAATGTAGACCGCACACTCCGTGTGCGGAATTCCGCACACGGGGTGTGCGGTCTACATTACGGTCGGCTGGATGGCGCCGACACTGGCAATTCGCGCCCTGGCTGGTTACCATGAATCGACATGCAAGGAGCGCACGCAGTGGCGGCTCCTCGCTTTCCCGATGCATGAGGACGACGCCATGAAGTCAGCTCACGGCACAACGATCATTACGAACGGTCAACTGGTCGACGGCACGGGAAGGCCGCCGGTGCGCGATGCAGCCGTCGTCATCGAAAATGGCCGCATCACCTATGCCGGCCCGGTGCGCGGCGCCCCGGCGGCGCCGCCCGACGCCCAGCGCATCGACGCCCGCGGCGGCACGATCATGCCGGGCCTGGTCGAGGCCCATTTTCACGCAACCTATTTCAACGTCGCCGCCCTCGAAGACCTCGACATCAAGTATCCCGTCGAATACGTCACCCTGCTCGCCGCCGCCAATTGCAAGCTGGTGCTCGAATGCGGTTACACTTCGGCACGGTCGGGCGGATGTCTGTTCAACATCGACGTTTGGTTAAAGAAGGCGATCGAGAACGATATCGTCGTCGGCCCGCGCCTGGGGACGAGCGGCCGGGAAATCTGCGGCGTCGGCGGGCTGATGGACTGGAACCCCGACTTTCGCAAGATCGGCATGGAAGGCCTGGTGCTGCTCATCAACGGTCCTGAAGAGGCCCGTGCCGCCGTGCGCAGGCTGGTGAAAGACGGCGTCGAATGGGTGAAGACCTATCCGACCGGCGACGCCGCCGCGCCGGATGTCAACGACCATCACACCCTGTGCATGACATTCGAGGAGATGAACGCCTGCGTGGCGACGGCGCATAACCACGGCCTGAAGATCACCGGGCATTGCCGGGCCAACGCGGGGATCAAGAACGCCCTTCGTGCCGGTTACGACACGATCGAGCACGGCACCTTCATGGACAACGAAGCCTTGGACTTGCTCATGCAGCGCAACACGCCGTGCATTCCGGCGCTGCGCTTCGAACACGCCAGCATCGAGCGCGGCCCATCGATCGGCATGCCGCAAAGGATCATCGACGGCCATATCGAATGTTTGGAAGGCGGCGCCGAATCTGCGCGGATGATCCTCAAAGCGGGCGGCCGGCTGGGCATGGGCGGCGATTATGGCTTCGCCTGGAACTCGCACGGCGAATACGCCAAGGAGTTGTCGTTCTTCGTCAATTACGTCGGTTTCTCGCCGCTGGAGACCATCACCTGCGCCACCAAGACCGGCGCCGAGATCCTGGGATGCGAGAAAGAAATCGGCACACTGGAAGTGGGCAAGCTGGCAGACGTGCTGGTGGTGGATGGCGATGTTCTGGGCGACATTCGTTTGCTGGAGGATCGCTCGAAGTTCATCGCGGTGATGCAGGGGGGCGTGGTGAAGGCTGGACGCCTGGCGCTGCCGCCGCTTGCGGCTTAGCCTGGATTGCGCACAACTCCGGAGGGCGGGTTTTCCAACCCGCCCATCCTCGCAAAAGCCGTTAATCTGGGCGGGTTGAAAAAC
>Ga0209726_10001653_pt1 | contig 35419 bp, 34 predicted proteins | sample Subgrocontami54m_FD_187453 | JGI IMG/M metagenome (GOLD analysis project Ga0209726, IMG submission 187453) | Subsurface groundwater microbial communities from S. Glens Falls, New York, USA - GMW46 contaminated, 5.4 m (SPAdes) (version 3) | ecosystem: Environmental > Aquatic > Deep subsurface >...
ACGAAGTAAGCGGTCCGCCAAACCGCTTACTTCGTGCGCGGCTCTGTCATCCATCGTGTCACGCGTGACGATGCACTAGGTGGTTCATTGCCGTCAAGGTACACGGTTTCGCCGCCATCCGCATGGAAAAATCCCGGAATTTTGCGTCCGCCGGAAAGCGTCCGGCTATACTAACCAAAAGGACCGGTCCCTGTTCGACGGAGGATGCCGTGACCAAGCGCCTTACTGTACAAGAACGTAAAGCCATATTTCGCGCCTTGGTCACCGCTCAGGACGATTTGCGCAACGTCCGCGAATCGTACACCAAGGTGACCGCGCATTACGAAATCAGCGAAGAGCAGCTGCGGATGATCGAAGACGAAGGCGTCGAAAACGAATGGCCGCCGCTGGCCGAGCCGGTAGGATAGATTTCCAATCTGTCCGGTCAGGTTGGAAACCTAACCTACATCAGCATCGAAGCGCCCTTCACCTCTTGATTCCGTCCCACTTTCTGCCAAACTGGTAGCACTTCAATCTCCTCAGCTATTTGGCAGGACCTGCGATGATCTGCATTTCCATCAATCAAGAATCCCGACGGTTGGCGCTGGTCGATATGCTCAACGCCGCCCGCCAGGCGGACTTGCTCGAGGTGCGTCTCGACCGTTTCGGCAAAGCGCCCGACGTCGGCGAACTCTTGGCGAACAAGCCCAAGCCGGTCATCATGAGCTGCCGGCGCGCGCAGGACGGCGGCTATTGGGACGGGACCGAGCAGGAGCGCCTCGCCATCTTGCGGCAATGCATCATCAGCAAGGCGGACTACGTCGAGATCGAGCTGGACGTTGCCGACGACATTCGCCGCTTCCCGCCGTCGCAACGTGTCATCTCGTACACGAATTTGAGCGAAACGCCGGCGGACATTCTCGAAATCTACGACGAGATGAAGACGAAAAGCCCCGACGTCATCAAGCTGGTGACGCTGGCGCGCACGCCGGAGGAGGCCTGGCCGCTCGTGCAGATCGTGGCCAAGGCGACGGTGCCGACGGTGGTCGTGGGCCTGGGCAAGCCGGGGGTGATGCTGGCGATTCTCGGCCAGCGCATCGGCGCGCCGTGGATCTACGCCGCCCTGGAGCGCGGCATGGAAGCGTATCCCGGGCAGCCGACCATCGACGATCTGGGGTCGATTTATCGTTTCCACGAGATCGACAAAGCGACGCGTTTCGTGGGCGTCACCGGTTTCGGCGAGCGCGAGATCATCACGGTCGCAGCGCTGAATACGATTTTGGCTCAGACCCAATCGCCGTATCGCTGCCTGCCGATGGCGGTCGGCGAGTGGAAGATCTTTCGCAAGGTGATCGACGCGGTGAAGCTCGGCGCGCTGGTCGTGGACGCCGACCATCAGCAGGGCATCCTGCAGATTGGCGCCGAGGCGCACGGTTCGGCCAAGACGATGCAGGCGGCCGACGTGCTCATCCACAAGGGCGACGCCTGGCATGCGTTTCATACCGCGGCCCAGACGTGGATCGATGGGCTCAAGCAGGCGCTGGCGCCGAAATTCCCGGGCGACAATCCGCTCAAGGATCGCATGGTCGTGCTCGTCGGCGTCAATGCGGCGACGCGCATCCTGGCCGGGGAAGTGCAGCGCCTGGGCGGCAACGCCATCGTGGCCAGCTTCAACAAGAAGGCCGGCCAGGAAATCGCCCAAAACATCGGTTGCCGCTTCATCCTTTTCGAAGCCCTTTATAGCACCATGCACGACGTGCTGGTCGTGTGCGCGGACGAGAAACCGGCCGACACGAAGAAGCCCAGCGCCAGCGGCGTTCACACGGGCTATCTCAAGCAAGGCATGACGGTGATGGATTTGACCGCCACCACGCGGATGTCGCCGCTCTTGCAGGAAGCCAAACTGCGCGGCTGCGTAACGGTGTCGCCGAATGATTTGCTCTTGAGTCAGCTCGATCAGCAGGTGCGCTTGCTGACGGGGAAGATCGTGGCACGCGCCGACATCGAAAAGGCGATTCCCGAGCGGTTTCGCGAGGAATTGGAGTGATCGTTGAGCCGCCGTTCGCAGACGTATTGCCTGTTTTCAACATGCTGCGGGATCACGCACGATCATTTGGCGACAATCTGCATGGTTAGCGCTGGTGCATTTGCAAAAACAGATGGTTCGACCCGGAAGAAGCGGGCCAAGCCTTCTGCTTCTTTTTTTTCAACTCCCCGTGTGCCTTTGAGGATTGACGACAACGCGACACGGGACAGGTTTGTCGCCTTCGCCAATTGTCCCAAACCGACGCCTTTCGCGTCCATCAAATGCTCCAGCATCGCCGCGTGCGTTGGTTCAGGGATCGGGTGATGAAGCCGCTCGTAGCTCTCGATGGCGTCTGTCAGTGCGCGAAGTCGTTTTTCGTCGGACGGCGATAAGCCAGCGCCGAGCGAGATCAATTTGCAAAGTTCGCGCGTAGCGGTGTCCAAGTCGCGCTCCGAGCGAATCGCAGGCGTCTTAGGCATCACACCGGCAGTCGCCTTTCCACTGGTCACGGTCGTAGTCCTTGTGGGTCAAAACGGTGCAAATGAGCATTACCGTCCAGTCGTACGAAACACTCGCAATCAACCGGTAGTGGTTGCCACGGATGTTGAAAACGTAGCAATTCCCGACTACGTCGACACTACCATAGACGGAGCGAAGTTCGCCGAAATTCTTCCATTTGGCTTTTTTGACAACCTTGGACCACGCCCTAAGCGGTTCCTCCGCGTCGGCATATTCCATCCAGAATTTCCTTAGCGGTTTCTGAGAGATGGCTCGCACCACTCTTCTCCCTGCCGCATACCTGGCACATTGCAATATTGGTGCTGCGCCATTCTTGTGGGGCAGACATTCCTGTCTGCCACTGAAGCCGCTGAATACGCAGGCAGACAAGAATGTCTGCCCCACAAAGACCAGCCGATTCCACAAGTTTGGCGGAGAACCGCAATATTCTTGCAAAGCCAAAGCATACCGACCGGGAGAACCGACAGCAAGAACAAACTACCTGACGGCTGGCGCTGACTTCCGGTTGATCCATGTTACCACATTTCATGCCGCAACTACCCAAATCTCGGCGATGAACGCGTCGAACGCGGTATAATTGACGTGTTGACTTTTCCGGGAGCTGCGGGAATACCGAATGCAATCCTTCGATGCGAATTCCAGTCCGATGCCGAACGACGACCCCGTTACGGAGCCGGTGATGCTGGATCGTGGTGCGTTCCATTCGCAAGCCCCGCTGCCGGTGATCGTGCCGGTGCAGCTTGCCGAGGCGGCGGCGCCCATGGCGGCGGAACCGTTGCCGAGTCAGCCGCCGGTCGCGTTGCATGTCGGCCGCGCTTTCTGGGGTTGGGTCATGCCCAGCGTCGTCTTTGTGGCGCTGGTGTTGCTGGTGTTGTATGTCACGCCGTTTCTGCTCGTGCACTGGCGCGTCAAGGAAGTGCAGGCCGAGGCCGAGGCGATTTACCAAAAGCGCCGCGCCGAACTGAAGGCCGAGGCGGAACATGCCGACGCGCGACTCGACCTTCTCGACAAGCGCGTGCAGCTTGTCTCGCTCGGTTTTCGCGAAGTCGTTCGCAAAGTCGCGCCGCGCGTGGTCAACGTCGCCAACTATCGCGATCCCAAGCACGAAATTCTCGGTCCGCCGGGCAAGCGCAACCTTTTCTACGACGCCGACAAGGATCGGCACTACGTTCAGTTCGGCGTCGGCTCCGGACTGATCGTCAAGCCCGGTTACGTCCTCACCAATCATCATGTCGTCGAAAAAGCCCAGCGGTTGCGTTTGACCTTCGCCAGCGGCCGCTCACTCGGCCTGGAGCCCAGCGCCGTCGTCTCGGACGCGATCACCGATCTGGCGGTGCTGCGCTTGCCGAAGGAGTTACCGGAGGCGCTGAAAGAGGAATGCAATCAAGTCGCCGACTTCGCCGACAGCGACAAGGACGTGCAGGTGGGCGACTGGGCGCTGGCCGTCGGTAGTCCGCTCGGGCTGAAGCAGACGGTGACGCAGGGCGTGATCAGCGCCAAGGGCCGGCTGCTGCACATGCTCGACCTGGTCGAACTCTTGCAAACTGACGCGGCCATCAACCCCGGCAACTCCGGCGGGCCGCTCTTCGATCAGCTGGGGCGAGTGACCGGCATCAACGTCGCCATCGCCAGCGACAACGGCGGCAACCAGGGCATCGGCTTCGCCATACCGAGCAACATGACCAAAAAAATCGTCGATCAGCTCATTGAGAAGGGCGAGGTGCCGCGCGGCTATCTCGGCATCGGCCTGGAAGAGCTGACCGGGCCCAAGGCCAAGGCGCTCGGCATCACCGACGGCGGCGTCGTCATCACCAGGATTGTACCGGGCGAACCTGCCCAATTAGCCGGGTTGCAGAACGGCGACGTGATCGTTCGCATCAATAACGAAGCACTCTCGCAGTTTCAACCGATTCGGCATTTGCGGCAGTTGATCGTCGATGTCATGCCGGACAGCGAGGCGACGCTTGAAATCGTTCGCAACGGCCAACGCCAAACCGTGAAGGTGAAAGTCGGCAAACGACCGGCGAATTTGCCATAATTCGTCAGTAGTCAGTGGTCAGTAGTCAGTGGTAAATGCCACTGAACACTGACCACTGACCACTGACTACTGACTACTGACCACTGACCACTGAATCATGTACCCCCGCGCTCGCAGTTTTCCTGGCCAAGGTTCGGCGCCGCCGCGCTATCCCGGCAGCTTCTTGCTGGCGCTGCGCGCGGCGCTGGCGGAGGTGAACTGGCAGGCACGCCGCTGGCTGGGAGTGGCGGTCGAGTGCGTCGATGCCGATGGCCATGAACAGGTGCTCGGCCTGGAAAACCTCTATCGCCGGCTGCGGCGCGAGGACCGTGCCACCTGGCCGGCGCTCATCGTCGAGATGCTGCGCAGCGTGCCGCCGGAATCCGCGGAAACCGTGAATCTGCACGACGTCGCCGAACGCATCCTTCTTCGTCTCGGCTCGCCGTTCGCGCCGATGTCCGAAGGCAAGGAAGTCTGGTTTCAGCCCCTGGTCGGCAAACGCCTCGGCGTCACGCTCGTCATCGATTATCCCAACAGCATGTCGTATGTGACGGAGCAGCAAATCGCCGAATCGGCAGAAGACGCGGCGACCTGGCTGGAGCGTGCCGTCACGAATCTGCGCGGCAAGACACCCACGGATTGCGTCGCCCAGGTTCACGAAGAATCCGGCCTGCGGCATTGCGAAGTCGGCGACGCTTACGATTCCTCACGGGCCATGCTGCTGGACTGGCTCATGCCGGGGCATGCGGAAAACGGCTTCTTCGTCGCCGTGCCGGGCCGCGATCAGCTTCTGGTGTTGCCGGTCGTCAAAGACGCGCTGGGCCACGTCGCCTGGCTGCGGGCGGTGGCGGCCAAGACGCATCAAACGGTCCCCTATCCCATCAGCGGCGAGATCTTCTGGGTGCGCGAAGGCGCCTGGTATCCATTCGGGATCAGCCTGCATAAGGATCAGGTGATGGTGACCCCGCCGCCCGAATTCGCGGAAGTGCTGCAGCGGCTGGCGCCGGATTTTTCGATCGAGTTGGCGGACGATGAAAGTGAATCACCCGACGCATTGCCAGATTGACAGACCGCGTGTGCTTGCGTTTAGCGCCCACATTGTCCGCTGGACGGCGCGAACGCTAAACGCGAGCACTATTTTCATTTCAACGTGAACGCCGGCAATCGCACGATCTCACCGCCCTTCTGCGCCGAATGGTGGGCGCAGATGCCAACGCAGGTCCAGTTCGCCGACAACGGCGCATTGGGCCACGGATCGCGATTCTGGGCCAGGGCGTTCAAGAATTCGTTAACCAAGTGCGGGTGCGAGCCGCCGTGGCCGCCGCCCTGGATGAACGACAGGTGCTGCGCGTCCTGAATCGACTTCGTGAACTGCTGAATCTCCGGCGGCAACAAGTGTGCGAAGTCGGGCGCCTCGACTTTTGACGGGATCTCGTGCTCCGGCTTCTTCGCCGTGTGAATCACGTGCTTCTCGCCTTCGACCAGCGTCCATTCGAAACTTTTCTTCGTGCCGTACACGTCAAAGCTTTCGCGATATTGCCGAGCCACGTCGTAGAGAAAGCGCCAAATGTGAGCGCTGACGTCGGAGTCCTTGATCTTGATGTGGCATGACTCCACGGCGAACTTGTTGCCGGACTTCTTGGCGATGTCGGCGCGCACGGTGCCGGAGCCGAAGCAACTCACGTACTCGGCGCGGCCTTTCACCAATCCCAGCACGGGGCTGACGACGTGCGTGGCGTAGTGCATCGGGATCATCTTTTCCCAGTATGCCGGCCAGCCGTCCATGTCCTGCGGATGCGACGCCGCCATGTGCTGAATCTTGCCCAGCTCGCCCTTTTCGTACAGGTCTTTGATGAACAGAAACTCGCGGCTATAGACCACGGTTTCGGCCATCATGTACTTCTTGCCGGTTTTGGCGACGAGGTTGCAAATCTGCTCGCATTCCTCGATCGTCGTCGCCATCGGCACGGTGCACATGACGTGCTTGCCGGCTTTGAGCGCGTCCATCGACATCCAGGCATGGTCCGGGATCGGCGAGTTGATGTGCACGAAATCGACCTGCGGATCCTTGAGCACGTCTTCGTACTTCGTGTAGCGCTTGGCGATCTTGAAGTGGTCGCCGATCTTGTTCATCTCCGCTTCATTGCGGCGGCAAATAGCGTAGACGTTGCCGAGCGAGTGCTTCTGATAAATGGGAATAAACTCGGCGCCGAAGCCGAGGCCGATCATGGCGATGTTGAACTTCTTGGCGGTCATGGCTGTGTCCTCATGTAGGTTAGGTTTCCAACCTGACCGGATTCTGCTGGTCAAAAATGAAACCTGCCGCAAATCTACCAAAACATGAGCGCAAGTCCATTTGATAATTGATTGAATTGTTCGCAGGTCTAGGTTAGGTTTCCAACATGACCGAATCGTGATTACGCAGGTTCCAGTCAGGTTGAAAACCTAACCTACGGAAGGTGACGCGAATGTTCGATCGCGAAACGTTCCGGCGCCGTCATCTGCCGCATTGGGATGTGCCGCACGCCGAATACTTCGTCACGGGCTGCCTTGACGGCAGCATTCCCGCGCGCGGACTTCTGGATATCCAGCGCTTGGAGCGAGAATTGCATGATCGGCCGCGGCCGGAAGGAATGTCGGAAACCGATTGGCAGCTCAATTGTTGGAAAATGATGTTCGCCCGAGCTGACCAGTGGCTGGACCAGGCCCTTGCCGTTCGCCATTTAGCGGATCCAACGATGGCGAGCATTGTCAAAGACTCGATGTACCATTTCGCGGGGGAACGATATGACCTGATCGCTTATGTCGTCATGCCCAGCCACTTTCATTGGTTGTTCAGGCCGATCGAAGCGTGGGTCAAGAGTCTTGGGCCCGATGCAGCAATTCGCACGCCGCGTGAACGCATTATGCACGGCCTGAAGCGATTCACGGCAAGCGAGTGCAATCGCCGACTGCGACTATCCGGTCCATTCTGGCAGCAAGAGTCTTACGATCATTGGGTGCGCTCGCCGGAGGAACTTGAACGAATTATTCATTACATTGAATGGAATCCCGTGAAGGCCAAACTGGCAACATCTCCGGTCGACTACAAGTTCTCGTCAGCTCATGATCGACAGATCGCTGGGATTCCGTTTGGCGTGTCATTGGTGCGTCCACGTTCGTAGGTTAGGTTTCCAACCTGACCGGATTTTGTAACAGCGTCAGCTGGTCAGGTTGGAAACCTAACCTACGGGTCGGTCAGGTTGGAAACCTAACCTACAGCATGTCCTGCGGATCGATGTCCACGGTCACCTCGATGCCGTGACCGGGCCGGGCCGTCGGCAGCGTCTGACGCAGCACATCGTGCAGCAGCGCGGAACTGGCCGATTGCAATTGAAAATGGAAACGGTGGTAGCCCTTGAGCCGGAAGATCGGCGCTTCCGCGGGACCGAGGATGCGCACCTGGCCCGCCTGCGTTTTTTGCAATTGTTCCTTGGCGTGTTCGAACGCCGCGGCCAGGCGATCGGCATATTCGCCGGCGTCTTTCGCGTTCTTGCCGCGGACGATCAGCCGGGCCAGGCGCTGGTACGGCGGATAGCCGAGCTTCTGGCGATGGCCCAGTTCGGTCGCCGCGAAGCCGAGATAGTCGTGCCGCGCCGCCAGCGCGATGCTCGGGTGTTCCGGCTGAAATGACTGCACAAACACCTTGCCGCCGCGTTCGCCGCGCCCGGTGCGTCCAGCGACTTGCGCCAGCAATTGAAAGGTGCGCTCGCCGGCGCGGAAGTCGGTGAAGTGCAGGCCGACGTCGGCGTTGACCACGCCGACCATCGTCACATTCGGAAAATCCAAGCCCTTCGCGATCATCTGCGTACCGAGCAGAATGTTGATCTCGCCGCGCTGGAAGGCGTGCAGTGTCTTGCGATAGCTGCCGGGTTTGCGCATCGAATCGCTGTCCATGCGCTCCACGACTTTGCCAGGAAACTTCGCGATGATCTCCGCTTGCAGCTTTTCCGTGCCGATGCCCTGAAAGCGCACCTGGCCCAAGCCGCACACCGGGCAGCGGTCCGCCGGCGGCGTTTCGTAGCCGCAGTAATGGCACAGCGCGACGTTGCGGTCCTTGTGGTAGATCATCGCCAGGTCGCAGAACTTGCACTGCTCGACATGCCCACACGAGGGGCAGTGAATGTACGTGGCGAAACCGCGGCGATTGAGCAGCAGGATCACCTGGCCGCCATCGTTGAGCGCCAATTGCATCGCCCGTTCCAAGCTGGGACTGAGGCCGTGGACGCGCTTATCAGGATGGCGATCGTGGCGCAGATCAATGAGATGGACCGGCGGCAGCGGTCGATCCAGCACGCGTTTGGGCAGCGACAGAAGCGTGTATTGGCCGCGCTGGGCGTTGTGCCAGCTTTCCAGCGACGGTGTCGCTGAACCCAGAATGATGGGAATATTCTCCGTGCGCGCACGCATGACAGCCACGTCCCGGCCATGATAGCGCGGCGTGGAATCTTGCTTGTAGCTGGCGTCGTGTTCTTCATCGATGACGATCAGGCCGAGCCGGCGCGTAGGGGCGAAGATCGCGCTGCGGGCGCCGACGATCACCTGCGCCTTGCCCGCCGCGATCCGCCGCCAGTGTCCGCCGCGCTGCGCTTCTTGCAAATGGCTGTGCAGCACCGCCACGTCGCCGCAGCGGCCGCGAAACGCCTGAATCGTCTGCGGCGTCAAACTAATCTCCGGCACCAGCACCAGCGCTTCCTTGCCCTGGCGGATGACTTCGGCGATGGCGCGCAGATAGATCTCGGTCTTGCCGCTGCCGGTGACGCCGTGCAGGAGAAATGGCTTGAAGCCGCCTTCACGCAGCGCCGGTTCGATCGCCGTCCAGACGTTTTGCTGGTCATCTGTTAGTATGAATGGTGTTTCCGGGACGAAGTTGGACGGCGGCGCGTCGTCCTCATCTTCGTCGCGCGCCTGGGGATTCTCGACGCGTCCCATCTTGCGCCGCGCGTAGCCCTTGTCGACGAGAGCCTTGATCGGCCCCATCGCGCATTGGCCGAGGCGACCAAGATGCCGCGCATCGACCGCCTCGCCCTGTTCTTGCAGGATCGCCAGGACATGCTTTTGCTTGCCGGTGAGCTTGGACGGCGGATTCGGCCAAAGCGCTTGCGACACGGCTTCGATCAACACGACGGAGCGCGTGCCGGATTGTCGCTTGACCCCCGCTGGAATGACGGCGTTCAACACCTGTCCCCAGCCGCACAAGTAATAGTCGGCCAGCCAGCGCGTCAGTTGCAGGATCTGCGGCGTGAGCAGCGGCGCGTCGTCGAGAACCTCCGTCAGGAATTTGAATTCGCGCTGCGGCGCTGCCGACGTGACGCCGACGCAAAATCCGGCCGTCTGCCGATCGCCGCGCCCGAACGGCGCCTGTACGCGCTTGCCGACGGCGACTACGTCGAGCAAATGATCCGGCACGCCGTAGGTGTAGGCATGATCGAGCGGCCGGTCGAAGACGATTTCAGCGAAGCGGCCGGCGGTGATGAGCGCGGGCGCTTCGGGTTCGCCGAACAGATTGGGTTGGATGTCGGGCATCGAGCGTATTCAGACCATGCCGCGCGGTAGTTGAGGTCCGTCACACAGGCATGGGCTGTCGTCCGCGTCGGCGTGCGTCGCTCTCCAGTTTCGATCGGGCCATGCTCAAGCAACGCTGCAGTTGGCGACGGAGCCGGCGCTTGAAGGATTCGGCAACTTGCGCGGCAAGTGCCGCCTGCAACAGGCTCACTGCGCGAGGATAGATGCGCCCTTTTTCATAACAGGTGGCCGCGCTGGCGCGATGAACTCCTGCTTCGGCAGTTCGCCCGACTGCTTCCAAGAGCACGGAGACGATTTCTTCGGCGGCGCCGGCATCGCACCAGACCTTGATGGCCGACCTCGGTTTGCCCAGGGAATCCAAGTGCTTGGCAAACGACACGAGCTTGGAAGCATCGTGCAACGCAAACTGCAGCGCGCCGTTCGGTTTAGGTCGTGCCGGCATGGTAAACCTCGGACCACCGAATGGTGGGTTGGTTTTTGGCGAAGCAGCAAACTACCGCGTAACCGCTCCAACCCAGAGGATTCATGCTCACCTGCTTTTTCTTGGAGCGTATGCGCGCTGTCAAGATATCTTGGCCATCTGTCCCGCTGATTTCAAGCGCGCGCTCGATTTCGGGCAGCCAGTAGTCAGCGTGCTCCCCTTGAGCGGTGACGATCATGCTGGCTTTGGGAACAGTCTTGCCGAGCAACAACGCGCTCAGCGCAACTGCTGCCCGTTCAACAATCGGCTTGCGTTGCTCGCTGCGGACTACTTTGTCTGCCAACCGCGCCGTTCTCCGTCGCCAATGAACACGCAAGACGAAAGGCTCACGTACCGGTTGGAATCCTTCACAAACCACGTCAAAATCGCATGGCGATGCTGCAATTCGCTGCAACACTGCCACGGCCATCACCATGTGATGCTCCAAGAACAGCCCCGGTTGCAGCCCCGCGATTTCTTCGATCGTGCCGGCAATGATTTCCATACTGAGCATTTGCCGAACAAATTGGGTTGCAGGTCGCTCACGTGCGCGCCTTCCCCGGCCACAAGTAATACACGGGGATGCCGGTCAGGACGAGCAAGAAGCTGGGCCAGCTATAAACAGGCTTGACGATGAGCAGGGCGACGCAAATAATCGCACACATGGCGATGTAGAGGGCGGGAATAACCGGATAGCCGAAGGCGCGATACGGCCTTGAGGCATCGGGCATGGTGCGCCGCAGGATGAACAGGCCCCACACGGTCAGCACGTAGAAGATGAGCACGGCGAAAATGACGTAAGTGAGCAAGTCGTCGTAGCTGCCTGAAAAGACCAATACGATGGACCAAACTCCCTGCAGGATCAACCCTACCGCCGGCACGCCGCGGTCGTTGAGCGTACCCACGGATTGAAAGAAGAGGCGGTCCTGAGCCATGGCGTAATAAAGACGGGCGCCCATGAGGATCATGCCGTTGACGCAGCCGAAGGTGGAGATCATGATCGCGATGGCCATGAAGGGCACGCCAAAATTCGGCGAGGTCTCCTGAAGGACGGCGGTGCCCACGCGGTCGTCCCTGGCAAGAGCGATGCCGCGATCGAAGGTCGAGCCCGTCTCATCTTTTTTCCTTTTGAGCGCTTTAATCAATTCCTCATCGCCGACCTTCGCCGCCACTTCGAGTTGGTCGTCAATCACCCTGAGTTGTCGCACTACTTCGGGATTCGGCTGAACCGGCAGCACGGACAGGTAGGCCACGTTGGCCAGCAGGTAGAGTACGATCACCAGGCCGGTGCCGAGCGCCAGCGCGCCCGGCAGATTGCGGCGGGGATTGGTGATCTCGCCGGCGGTGAAGGTGATGTTGTTCCAGGCGTCGGCGGAAAACAGCGAGCCGACCATCGCGCCGCATACGACCAGCACGATCGCCAATGCGGAGATGGGCGCAAACCTCGAAACTTCGTCGTAGCGGCCCGTTTGCGCGATGCCGCCCCAGATGTCGGCCGTATTGTCGGCAACCGCTGACGGGTTGACCGCGATCGTCAGGCCGACGACGATCAGCAGGATCAGGGCCAGCGTCTTGGCGACGGTGAACGTATTCTGGACGATCTTGCCTTCGCGCACGCCCCGGCAATTGAGAAGCGACAAGAATGCCACGACCAGCACCGCCACAAGCTGGCCGGCCGAGATGGTGAAGCCGTCAGGCCGCTCGAAAAAGACAGGCGGTTCATCCATCCAAGGTACGGGTAGTGTGAGTTTGACTTTGTCGCCGATTTGCCAGAGGATTGTGTCCGTACCCAGCGACGGCACGAGCACGCCCAGGAACTTGGCGAACGCGACGCCGACGGCCGCGATCGAGCCGGTCTGGATCACCAAGAAGCACGTCCAGCCGTAGAGGAAGGCGGGCAGAGGACCGTAGGCTTCGCGCAGGTAGACGTACTGGCCGCCGGCGTTAGGCATCATGGCGGCCAGCTCGGCGTAGCTCAAGGCGCCGATGATCGTCATGACGCCGGTCAGCACCCAGACGAGCATCAGCCAGCCCGACGAACCGACGTCGCGGGCAATGTCGGCCGAGACGATGAAGATGCCCGAGCCGATCATGGTGCCGGCGACGAGCATGGTGGCGTCGAACAAGCCGAGCTGCGGGCGAAAGCCGCTTGATGATGAATTCGTCTCTACCGCGCTCATGGTTCCTTCGCTCCATCCTTGAGCTGGCCGGCGGGTGAGACGCCGTGGGTGCTGATTTCGCCGCGGAGTTCTTTCCCCAAGTGGCTGTGGAAGCGGCCATAGAAAAAGTAAATCGCCAACCCGATCAGCAGCCAAACTCCCAGCCTTGTCCAATTGGGCAGGCCCAGCGACAACATGAGCACCAAGCAACTCGCAATGCCCGCAATCGGGACGAATGGCACGAGCGGCGCCCGGAACGGCCGCGTTGCATTGGGATCCGTTTTTCGCATGATGAGCACGGCCGCGCAAACCATCGCGAACGCGAGCAGCGTGCCGATATTGACCATGTCGGCAAGAATGTCCAACGGAAGCAGCGCTGCTGCCGTGCCCACGAACAATCCCGTAAGCATCGTCGATTTCCACGGCGTGCGAAAACGGGGATGAACGGCCCCAAAGAAACTCTCCGGCAACAACCCGTCGCGCGCCATGGCTAACAAGACACGTGGTTGGCTCAGCATCATCACCAGCAAGACGCTGGTAATCCCCGCGATCGCCCCTGCCGAAATCAAGACGGCGGCAAAGGTGAGCCCGCGCTGCGCAAATGCATCCGAAACGGGGGCATCGATGTTGATGCGGTCGTACGGGAGCATCCCGGTCAGCACGCCGCTGACCAAAATGTAAAGCACCGTGCAAAGCAACAACGACGCGACGATGCCGATGGGCACGTCCCGCTGTGGATTTATTGCTTCTTCCGAGTGCGTAGAAATAGAATCGAAGCCGATATACGCAAAGAATATCGTGGCGGCGCCCGCCAACATTCCCACAGGTTGGGCGCCCCCTGCGCCTTCCGACATAAAGGGCAACGTAATCCCACCGTATCCGTAGGGAGCGAAATTCGTGGACCAGTTCGCGGGATTGATGAAGAACACGCCAACGGCGATTACGAAAAAGACAATGGCTAGTTTCAAGATCACCATGAGTGCGTTAAAACGCGCGCTTTCGCGGATGCCCACGACCAAGATGATTGTCACGATTGCGGTAATCATCAGGGCCGGTATGTCAACGATATGCCCGCTCAAAGAAAATGCGTCCGAACGTGGATCAAAGGTCAAGGGAGCGTTTCCCCATGCTGCCGGCCAAACCAAATTCCCATTGGTGACCAGTTTCAGAAAATCCTGAAAGTAGTGCGACCATCCATGCGCCACCGTGCTGGCGCCGATGGCGTATTCCAGAATCAAATCCCAACCGATGATCCAGGCAAACAGTTCCCCCATGGTCGTATAGGCATACGTGTAGGCGCTGCCTGCGACCGGCGCCATGGACGCGAATTCCGCGTAACACAACGCGGCGAACACGCAGGTGATGCCGGAGACGACGAACGAGAGCATCAGGGCGGGACCGGCTTGTTGGGCCGCCGCCTTGCCGACCAGCACAAAAATGCCGGTGCCGATGATGGCCCCGACGCCTAGTGACGTCAACGTGACCGGCCCCAGCACGCGCCGCAGCCGGTGTTCACCGGCCATTTCGTCGAGCAACACCTTTAGCGATTTCTTTGCGAATAACTGGCTCAAGGTCGTCCCGCCCTTTCGTTGGCAAACTACCGTTTAGCCCCGTTTCGCAGAAACGGGGCGCGCTTCATTCTGGCAAACGAACCATCGCATGGCACGCGCCCTGTCCGCCCCGTTTCTGCGAAACGGGGCTAAACGGGATGCAACACTATCAAAACCCGGCCATGATCGCAAACGTTATTTGCTGTCCACGACTATCGTTACCGGTCCGTCGTTCACCAGCTCCACTTGCATGTCGGCCCCGAAGCGCCCCGTTGCCGCCGGCACGCCGAGCGCCTTGACCGCGTTGATGAACGCTTCGTACAGAGGAATAGCCACTTCCGGCCGAGCGGCGTCGATGAAACTTGGCCGGCGGCCTTTCTTGCAATCGCCGTAGAGCGTGAACTGGCTGACGATCAGCACCGAGCCGCCGATCTCGGTCATGTCGCGGTTCATCTTGCCGTCCTGGTCGTTGAAGATGCGCAGGCCGACGATTTTCTCCGCGAGCCATTTCGCCTGTTCCGGCGTATCGTCGTGGGTGATGCCGAGCAAGACGAGCAGACCGGGGCCGATCTCGCCGGCGATTTCACCGGCGATGGTCACCTTGGCGCGGGAGACACGTTGCAGAACGGCACGCATGATTCTTGAAGTTTAGGTTTTCAACCTGACCGATTCATCATCGTTCGGAAGCACTTCAATGCGGTCAGGTTGGAAACCTAACCTACAATGGCGATTATGAGCGAACACAAACAACCGCGCAACTATTCGCCGCATCAGCAGAAGATCATCCGGCGCTATTACGGCAACCTGGACACGATCCAAAGCCAACGATTGGCGGAGCTGGTGGGGGAATTGTATCTTGCCGAGGGGAAGAAAAAAGCGAAGCTGTGGACGCAGGCCGGCGACGTGATGCGCAAGCTGGGCGTGCCGGCGGCGCGCGTCGAGCATCTGTTGAAGCAGCAGAATCCGGCGCTGATCGCGGAGGTGGTGAAGGAGTTGGAAGCGAAGAAATGACCGCCGCTTGCGGCTTAGCGCAACGATCGCGAGTCCCAACGGTCGCGCTAAGCCGCAAGCGGTGTCATTTCAACTCAGCGCAGACCAAGTCCTTGTTGTCACGAACGTAGAGTCTCCCATTCGCGAGCGCCGGGTGCGCCCAGGTGTTGCCGCAGATTTTGGCGCGGGCCAATTCGCGATATTCCTTGGGATCGGGATCGACCAGGACGAGGTTGCCGGCTTCTTCCAAGAGCAGCAGCTTGTTGTCGCCGGTGCGCAAGAGCGAGGCGTGAAACTCGCCGACCTTGTCCTTGCGGGTCCACAGCGTCTTGCCGGTGGCGGCCTCCATGCAATGCAACGAGGCTTGTTTGTTGATAAGGTTGCCGGTCACCAGGTACACGTGCTTTTTTGCTACCGACACCGGTGTCGAGAAATAGCACGTTAGCGTGTCGTCCAGCCAGATCTTGCTGACTTTCGTCCCGTCCAGTTTCAGGCCGACGCACCCGAGGGTGATCGAGCTGCCGATCAGGATTTCGCCCGCCAGCACCGGCGTCGTCGAGCTTTCGAACAGGGCATCCTGGAATGGGAACTGCCAGAGTAGACTGCCGTTCTTCGGTGCGATCCCGACGAGGCCCTTGGCAGTCAAGAAGACGAGCTGGCGGTTGTCGTCCGCGCCGATCGCGATGGGCGACGAATAGCTGGCCTTGTCGTCGAGGGTTTTCCAGGTTTCTTGGCCGGTGTTCTTGTCAAAGGCGACGATGGACGCGCCCTTGCCGCCGACGTTGACCAGAACCCGATCGCCCTCGACGAGCGGCGAGCCGGAGACGCCGAAGAAGAGATTGGCGGCTTGATACTGCTTCAGCGTGTCCACTTGCCAGAGGCGCGCACCATCGGCGGCGTCGAGGCACGTCAGCACGCCGGTGATGCCGAAAGTGTAGACCTTACCGTTATCGACAGCGGGGGTGCCGCGCGGGCCGTTGCCGTAGAGGCCCTTGAAATTGCCGCGCTGACAAATCTGGCGCCAGATGCGCTTGCCAGTGACGGCGTCGAAGGCTTCGACTTGTTCATCGTCCTTGTCGGCTACTTTGGAGAAGACGAATACCTTGCCGACGGCGACGACGGGAGCGCTGTGGCCTTCGCCGACGGGTTGCTTCCAGAGGATCTTTGGCGATTGCTTCCAGGGCATTACGACTTCTTCGGAGCTGCCGTCGCGGCGCGGGCCGAGCCATTGCGGCCAGTCGGCGGCGGTGGCGGTGGATAGGGTGAACAAGAAGGCGCTGAGCGCGAGTGATGATCGCATGCGATATTCCTTTGTTGCAACGACCCGCGGGAATCGCTGCGCTCATCCCGCGGCTTGGGGGCGATGCTTATTTCGTAGACGCCGCGGCTTCGGGGTGATTCAAAAAATGGTGCAGGGGGGCGTAGTTCCACGGGAGATCGTGGGCGTCGGCCAGGGCTTTCAGTTTTGCGATGTAATTTTCCGTGATCTGCTTGGCGGTTTCTTGGTAGTTGGGATCGCAGAAGTACACACGGCAACCGAGCGGTCGCGGCTCGCGGGCTGTGCACAGCTTGTCTTTTTGAAACGGGCAAAAGTCCGCGGTCACCGGCTGGTCGTACGGTGGCGCGGCTTCGAGCAGCACTTCGGCTTCGAGACTGCTGAGGAACAACGTGTGGCCCCATTCCTTGAAGCGGCAGCAGCGGCCGCTGGCGACGCACACCGGACCGGCGGCGGCGACGTCGCGATCGACGTCGGCGTAGAGTTCCAGGATTTGGCGGCGCACGTGTGACGGCATAATTTCTTGGTTAGCCGCGACGCGCTGGCGGACCGCGGGCGCGTCGCTCCGCCAGCGCGTCGCGGCTAACCAACTCACATACGAATGACCTTCAATCGCCGCGTGATTTCGTCGGCGGAAATCAACTCCCCCTGGTCCGCGCCCGGACAGACGGTGCGCGTGCGCTCCCAAGCTTGCGGCGTGGACAGGTTGCTGTCCCAGAACGGCCAGGTGCGGCACTGGCGCGGGCGCACCGGGTAGATCGTGCAGCCGGCAGCGCGATCGTAGAAGTCGCAGTCGCCGTTGGACTTCTCGCGCAACGTTCTGCCGCGATGACTTTCCTTGGTGTGCTGGGCGATGAACTCGGCTTGCGGCTCATGGCGGAAGTCGGCGATGGCGTTGATCTCGTCGTCGTTGACCCAAACAAAGCCCGGTTCGCCGGTGCAGCAGTGGCCGCAGCGCGTGCACGTGAAGCGTAGTCCGGCGTGGAACCAGGTTGGGTCGTCGGGTGGCGGCATGGAGATGATCATAGCCGCATAGAACATCTTCGGATACGTCGCTTGCCGTTTCGCGGATTTGCGATGTCTGTTTCCGTCATCATTCCGACGCTGAACGAAGCCGCTTGCATCCAAGCGACGATTGCGTCGCTGCGCCGCCAGCAACCGGCCGAGATCATCGTCGCGGACGGCGGCAGCACCGACGGCACACAGGAACTGGCGCACACCGCCGACCTTGTGTTGCACGTGCCGCCGGGCCGGGCGACCCAGATGAACGCCGGCGCCGCCCATGCGCGCGGCGACCAGCTTCTTTTTCTGCACGCCGATTGCACACTGGAAGTTGGCGCGCTGGCGGCGCTGCAGCGAGCGTTGCACCCACAGCGCGTCGTCGCCGGCTGTTTTTCCATGCGGGTGCAAGCCTGCGGATGGCCTTTTCGTTCCATCGATGCGTGCGCGACAGCCCGCGTGCGCTTCACCAGCATCATGTATGGCGACCAGGGCCTGTTCCTGCGCCGCGACGATTGCGCGCGTCTGGGAGGCTTTCCCGAAGTTCGTTTCATGGAGGACGTGCTTTTCAGTCAGCGTCTACGGCGGGAGGGCAGAGTCATCGTCTTGCCGCAGCGAATCTTTGTGTCGCCGCGCCGCTGGCAGAAAACCGGCATCGTGCGGCAGACCTTGCGCAACTGGGCGCTCACGGCGCTGGCGGTTGCGGGTGTCTCCCCGAATCGCTTGGCGGCGCACTATCCGTCGGTGCGGTGACGGCAACAGCTGAAGCCAATGGACAGAGGAACGGCCAAAACGAACGCAAGCCCACGGGCGCCGGCCCGTGGGCTTGCTTCGTTAATGGAATTGCTGATAGAAGTCGCGCAGCATTTCCTCCGGGTACAAACAAAACGCATACTCGCGGGATGAACGCACCGCGTGCAAGCGTCGATGCTGCTCGGCAACGGCGTAGCGCTGGCGCACACTTTCTTGCACCGATTGTGTGAAGGCCTGCAATTGTTCGCTGAGATGCCGCAACTGTAAGAAGCGTTTGCTGCGTTCGTCGTGGTTAGCGCATGTTCGCGCGATCCACGTTTGCTTTTCGTGCACGAATGCTTGCGCAGCATGCGCAGCGCCCTCCAAGTGCCTTTGCGGGTTCCAGTGCAGGTCGCGCTGCAAGCGCCGGAGACGTTCATACTCCGCCGCGGCGTCGGGAAAACGCTGGAGAGGCAGGAGCAGCGTGGCGGTCAGAATCAAAAACCGGGGCGGATCGAGGTCGAAGAACTTCCGGAACAGATCGTCGGTGACCTCGTCGTACTTGCCGCCGCCGATGCCGTGGATGAAGAGATCGCCGAGCAGCAGGCGTGCGAACAGGGTGGTGGTGAGGGCACGCGTGCGGACCTTGAACGCCGCGGACGCCAGTAAGCGCCACTGGGCGACTTGCACTAACGCATCGCCGCGCAAAGCCGGCATGACATCTCGGCCGGCGCGAAGTTCGATTGCATCCCGATGCCCAAGCGCCCAGAGCCGTTGGCGGCGCGGCGCGCCCGTGCGCCAGACCCAAAACGGCGTTTCGAGCCAGTCGCCCTCCTTTGTCAAATCCGGCGCCGGGTGCAGCGGACTGCGCATTTCGTGCCGGTGCCGATACGCCTGGACCGCGCCGTTATAGTCGGCATGAAAGCGCGGCAACGCGCGCAGCACATGAACCGCAAACCAGGCGAAGGCCTCGGTCTGGCACACGCGGCTGAGCGGCACCTCGAGCGGCGTTGCGCCCCAGGCCCGTTCGAGCGAGCGCCGCGCCGCCGCCAGCCGTTCGCCCAACAGCGGTGTGCGCCGGCGTTGTTTCAGCGCTTCAGTCCAGAATGCACTCAAGAGCGGGCGAAACGGCCAGTCGCGCACCATCGGCTCGACGCGCGCCAGCAGCGACGCGAACATCTGCTCGTCCTCAACGGTGCGTTCTTCGTAAGGCACTTCTGCGCGTCCGGTGTCGAAGGACACCTGCGCGCGCTGCGTTTCGTGTGGCAGGCGCAAGACGGCGGGTTTGGCAATGTCGTTGTCAACGATCAAGTTGAGCGGCACGGCGCGGTGCTGCCGCGCTAGGCCCTGCAGGGCGAAGTTCTTGAGCCAGACTCCCGGATGAAACAGCTCGGGCTGATGGCCGGCGAGCAGCCATTGTTCGCCTGGGAATTCGGGCACGGGTTCGCCGGCTTCGTGGAGATATGCCCGCGCCGCCGCGACCACTTCTCGGCGCGCAAGCGCTCGCAAGTCGGCCAGCGCTCGCCCTTGCAGTTGCAGCGCGGAAGACGCCAGGCGCTGGGCATTGGCGACGAGCAGCGCACCGGCATCGTCGAGGGGTGGATAGGCAAGAACGGCGCCGTCGTCGCGCGGGGCCTTCAGGCGAGGCAGGGATTCCGAGTGCATGCGGAGACCTCGGCCCAGGCGTCAGCGATCACACGGCGATAGTAAGCGAGCCGCTCCGTCGCGTCGTTGAGTATGCCGCCGAACGTCCGGTTGGGATCCAGATAGACGCGCGGCACCGCGACTTCCTTGACTTGCAGTTCGTGCCAGGCCGCCTGCACCCACAATTGCAGCGGCATGCCCCAGCCGGTGTCAGTGATATGCAGCCGCGTAAGCGGGCAACGGCGATACGCCTTGAAGCCGCAGAATGCGTCGGTCAGTTTCAGCCCGAAACGTTCGTTCAGTTCGGCGGTGATGATCTGATTGATCTGCGCGCGGTCGGCGGGTGTCGGCAGCGAATGCTGGCGAAAGTCGCGCAGGTAACGACTGCCGCTGACAATGTCGGTCTTCGAATCGAGCGCCTCCAGCAACACCGGGATGCGGCTTGGCTCGTGCTGGCCGTCGCAGTCCATCGTCACCAGCACGTCGAAGTCGCTCGCCAGAAAATGGTCGAACGCGGAGATCAGCGCGGCGCCGTAGCCGCGGTTCTGGCGATGCGAGACGATTTGCAGATCGGGTTGCTGCTTGAGAAGTTCGCCGGTGCGATCGGTCGAGCCGTCATTCACGATCAAGATATTCGGGCTGTAACGGCGAACTTCGTGAAGCACCTTGGCCAAATGCCGCTCTTCGTTGTACACGGGAATGGCCGTCAACAGGCGCATGCGGCACCTCGGGGATGGGCGGAGAAGTTTTCCTAATTCTAACCGCGACGTCAAGGTTGTCAAATTGTCGTGCAGGCCGGCTGGCCTGCCCGGCGATGGCAGCCCAGCCGGCCTGCACCACGTTGTTCAAACCAGGTCCTGCAACCCGCGCAAACCGACTTCCTCACGACACAATATTGGTTCGCCGTAGCGCGTGCCAATCGTCCAGCCCCAATAGCGGCCGCGGTCCCGAACCTCGTCGAGGAACGACGGTGTCGTCGGCCGGCCTGCGCTGAACTGCGAATGGTAGCATGCCAGGGCCTGCATCTTCTTTTCCTGATGCGCCGACACGTCGATCACGAACGACGGTTTGACGTTCAGGCGCAAATGCATGCTGAAGAAGTAGACAATGCGCTCGGGGTAATGCGGCGCGCCGGGCAGGTCGGTCTTGGTCAGCTTCGCCCAGAAGCGAGCGGCGTCGACCAAAGCGCTGGCGGCGACGTGATCGGGATGGGCGTCTTCCCAGTAATGAGTGAGCAGCACCCGCGGCCGCAACTGGCGAATCATGCCCGCCAGCTGACGCCGCGCGTCGAGATCGGCGACCAAAGCGCGGTTCGGCAAGCCGAGGTTGCCGCGCCAATCGAGACCAAGCAAGGCGGTGGCGGCGGCGGTTTCGCGCTGGCGAATCTCCTGGGTGCCGTGCGGCGTCGGCTCGCCGCTGGTCAAATCGAGCACGCCGACCAGAAATCCCTGACTCTTCAGCGCGAGCAGCGTACCGCCGACCCCGATCTCCGCATCGTCAGGATGAGCGGCAACCACGAGATAGTCGAGCGGTTTCGGAGCGTCCATGGAAGTCTGCATCAAATGGTAAAGTTGGCGAACCTGGAAAGACTTTGTCGCCTAGCGCCTTGATTTCATCATCAGCCCTGCTACCATCTTCCCTATTCCATCCGAGCCAAGTGGGGCAGACATTCCTGTCTGCCACATTTTGTCGGCAGACAGGAATGTCTGCCCCACAAGACTTGGACACCGATCATTTGCTCGTCAAACGATGTTGTATATCCCATCGTCGGACGAAGTCAGGCTGCCATGGCGAAAAAACGCTCCGAACCGGGTCACCCCAGCGTTAGTGCCGAACGTGCCGGGCGCTTGTTCCGGATGCTTACACTGCTGGGAGTGGGTCCGCAGACGCGCACGGCGCTGACGCGCCGTTTACGCTTGGGCGTGCGCGGCTTCTATCGCGATCTCGAAGTGCTGCGTGAATCCGGCATCGACGTCACGCTCGGCAACGGCAAGTATGTGCTGTTGGAAGGAGCGGTTCCCGCCATCGAGCGCTTGCCGTTTCCCGATCCCGGCCTCACGCTAGGTGAAGCGCGGCTGCTGGCGCGCGGCCGCAGCGATGCCCACAAGAAGATTCGCCAGCAACTCGTGAAGATTGAACATTGAGCGCTCTTGTGCGAATGGCGTTTGTAGGTTAGGTTTCCAACCTGACCGTCGCATGGGTCAGGTTGGAAACCTAACCTACTTTCCGAACGACACGGAGGTCGTCATGAAAACCGCCATTGTCATTCCTGCCCGATATGCATCCAGCCGTCTGCCGGGCAAGCCGCTGCTCAAGGCGACCGGCAAATACCTGGTGCAGCACGTCTACGAAAACGCCTGCCGTAGCCGGGCCGATGCCGTGATCGTAGCGACCGATGATGTACGCATCGCCGCCGCGGTGGACAGCTTTGGCGGCCAGGTCATAATGACGCGCGCCGATCATCCCAGCGGCACTGATCGCGTGGCCGAAGTGGCCCGGCAGCTCGACGTGGATGTCGTCGTCAATCTGCAAGGCGACGAACCGCACATGGACCCAGCCATTCTCGACGTGCTGCCGAATCTGCTCCTCAGCGATCGCGCGGCAGCCATGGCGACGTTGGCGGTGCCGATGACGTCGCTGGAACAGTGGCGCGATCCCAACTGCGTAAAGGTGGTGTGCGATCGCCTGGGCCGGGCGCTCTATTTCAGCCGCAGCCCGATTCCGTTTGTGCGCGACGGCGTGCCGGACTTCCTGAAGCAGCCGTCGCGCTTTTTGCAGCACGTCGGGCTGTACGCGTATCGGCGTGAGTTTCTGCTGCATTTGGCGACGTTGCCGCCGGAGCCGCTGGAAGAAATCGAGAAACTCGAACAGCTGCGGGGCTTGGCGCTGGGGCACAAGATTGCGGTCGGCGTGGTGCAGCATGCCGGCCGCGGCGTCGACACACCGGCAGATTATGAACGGTTTGTCGCAACGTATCTGAGGGCTCGCGCGGCATAGCGCGTGTGGCTTGCCGCTTAGCGCAACCAGGGCGCCCTGGTTGCGCTAAACGGCAAGCCACGCAATTGATAAAATACCCACGGGCATTTAACCCGTGGGTTTTTCCGTTGAGGATCAACGTGGCCAAACACATCTTCGTCACCGGCGGCGTCGTGAGTTCGCTGGGCAAAGGGCTTACCTGCGCTTCCATCGGCATGCTCTTGGAGCATCGCGGCTTGCGCGTGCGGTTGCAAAAGTTCGATCCGTACATCAATGTCGATCCGGGCACGATGAGCCCGTATCAGCACGGCGAAGTCTACGTGCTCGACGACGGCGCCGAGACCGATCTCGACCTGGGCCATTACGAACGCTTCACCAATGCGCCCCTCAGCCGCGAATGCAACTACACCACCGGCAAGATCTACCTGTCCGTGATCCAGAAGGAACGGCACGGCGATTATCTGGGCAAGACGGTGCAGGTCATCCCGCACGTCACCGATGAGATCAAGGCGGCGATCAAGGTGCTCGCCACCGACGACGTCGATGTGGTCATCACCGAAATCGGCGGCACCGTCGGCGACATCGAAGGGCTGCCGTTCTTGGAAGCGATTCGCCAGTTTGCCCTCGACGTCGGCAAGGCGAATGTGCTCTACATTCACCTGACGTTGATTCCGTACTTGAAGGCGGCGGGCGAGATCAAGACGAAGCCGACGCAGCACTCGGTCAGCCAGCTGCGGCAGATCGGCATCCAGCCGGACGTGCTCATCTGCCGCACCGAACGCGCCATCGGCATCGAAGAGATCAGCAAGATCGCGCTGTTTTGCAACGTCGAGCCGCGCGCCGTCATCGAAGAGCGCGACAAGGAACTCAGCATCTACGAGGTGCCGGCCAGCCTCGTGGAAAACAAGCTGGATGAGTTGATCGTCGAACGGCTCAATCTCAAGGCGAAGCCGCTCGACATCAGCGATTGGCGCGAGATGCTCCAGCGCATCAAGCATCCGGCTCACGAAATCACGGTCGGCGTGGTCGGCAAGTACATCAAGCACAACGACGCCTACAAGTCGATCTACGAATCTATCGATCATGCCGGCATCGCCCTCAACACGCGCGTCGTTGTGCGCAAGATCGAGGCGGAGGAAATTGAGCGCGAAGGGGCGGAGCGCGTCCTCAGCGGGCTCGACGGCGTCCTGGTGCCGGGCGGGTTCGATTATCGCGGGTCATCGGGGAAGATCGAGGCGATCCGCTACGCCCGTGAGAAGAAGGTCCCGTTCTTCGGCATCTGCCTGGGTCTGCAATGCGCGGTGATTGAATTCGCCCGCAACGTCGTGGGCCTCGCCGACGCCAACAGCACCGAATTCGACAAGGACACGCGCAACCCGGTCGTCTGCATGCTCGACGAGCAATTCAGCATCACCGACAAAGGCGGCACGATGCGGCTCGGCTCGTACGCGCAGCAGCTGGTCGAAGGCAGCAAGGCCCATCAAGCGTACGGCAGCTTGCTGGTGCACGAACGGCATCGGCACCGCTTTGAGTTCAACAATCAATATCGCCAGCAATTTGCCGCCAACGGCCTGGAGGTGACCGGCGCCAGCCCCAATGGCCAGCTGGTGGAAGTGATCGAGCTGCGCGACCATCCGTGGTTCCTGGCGGTGCAGTGCCATCCGGAATTCAAATCGAAGCCGACCAAGGCGCATCCGCTGTTTCGCGGGTTCATTCAGGCGAGCCTGACGCGGCATGAAGGGAAGAAGACGCCGCGGCCCCGCAAGGGGGCGCCAACGCAGCTGAAGTAGTCCCTATTTGCCAGTGGCACGGGTCGACAAAATCGGCAAAAACCATTTCCGGTGCAGAATCGTCACAATTGAAAGAGTTAACCGTGGAGTTGTTTCAAACCACGACGCTGATTTTCCCCGCGGAACTGCTGGTGCGCTGTCGTCCAACAAGGCAGCGCCAACCAATCGATTCCGTCTGCATGACTCGTTTCGTCAGCGTAAGCGAGTTTTTTCCGCTGATTTGTATTTACAACGCGGAGTCCCCGGTTTAACATCTGTTGTAAGTGGATTGCCGTTATATTTGGCTGACACGTATTCTCCATTTCAGTTTTTTGCGAGGTCTGCTATGTCCGGAGTCAAACGGTCCTTTCGGCCACGGTTCGAGCAATTGGAAGATCGCCTAACGCCGTCGGACAACCCGAGTCTGCCGGTCCCAGTTTTGAGCAGCTTGCCGGGCGCTAAGGCTTCGATTTACCTCGATTTCAACGGGCATTTCGACGCCAGCTGGGGCAGCTTTTCCAACGTGGATACGCCGGCGTTTGACAACGACGGCAATATCAACGCGTACAGCGCCAATGAACTCCAGGCCATCCAAGACATTTGGAAGGAAGTCGCCGAAGACTATGCGCCCTTCAACATCAACGTTACCACGGTCGTGCCGACCAGCTTCGCTCTCTTGACAGCGGTGCGTGTGTCCATTGGGGGCAATGGCTCTTGGAACAACCTTAATGCCGGCGGGCTCGCATTTCTCGAAGCGTTCAACACCGATCTCGACAGCAATGGCCTGGTGCGCACGGCGTATGTCTTCTCCGGAGTTTTCACTATCACTCAGAATATTGCGACTGCATCCTCGCACGAGGCCGGTCACACGTTTGGATTGCAGCATCAGACCGAGTACATCAACGGACAGGCCCAGAACGGCGGCTATTACACGGGGCTCCCGGACGGGACGGCTCCGATCATGGGGGTTGGTTACGATGTTGTGCGCACGCTCTGGTGGTATGGCACGTCGACGACTGCCAGTACTTTCCAAGAGGACGTGGCGGTGATCTCCCGCCCGACCAACGCCTTCGGCTACCGGGCCGACGATGCCGGCAACACGAACGCGACTGCCGCCGCACTGACCGGAACTTCCACGAAGAACCCCGACGGCACCATCACGGTCACTGTCGCCAAGAAGGGCATCATCGCGCAGATGTCGGACGTCGATGTTTACAGCTTCAAGGCAGTTCCGGGGCCGGTTTCGTTTAAGGCTGACGTCCCCGATCCTTTCAACAATCTGGACGTGAAAGTCGAGTTGCGCGACAGCTCCGGCGCCGTGCTCGCTTCCGACGATCCGTCCGGTTCATTCGACGCCAGCGTCTCGTTCACCATTCCCAAGGCAGGCACCTACTATCTTGCGGTGTCGAGCCACGGAGTCAGCTCCGCCGCGACGCCGACCAATTACGGGAATGACGTCGGCGGCTACGAAGTCGACGGCACGTATGTCGGCCCGGCGTCGCAGCAGAACAACAGCATCTTGAATCTCTTCGGAGCGGTGCGCTGGGTGTATCAAGCGAAAACCAAGACCTACAGCGCCATCGTCACTTTGATGCCCACCGAGGACATCACGGGGCCGTTCACCGTCACCATCAAGCTGCCCAATGGCTCGATCCAGTGGATTACGCCCGGCGGCACGCGCAGCGGCAAGAACGTGAAGATGACGTACAACAACGATCTCACCGCAGGTACGCCGTTCCGCTTTGTGGTCAAAATCAAGAACCCGCTGCATAAAGACCTCGGCACCTTCTTCAAAGGCTTGAAGATCGGTGTCTGAGGGCGCTGCTGCCTCGTTGCACCAGGCGAGCAAACGCCGCTTGATCTTGACGCAAAAAAAGACAGGACCCATGGCTGCGGGTCCTGTCTTCTTTTGATTGCGGCGCGGATGTCGGTTAGGCGCTGCGCGGAAACAAACGCGCGAAATCATGAACGACCTAAGCGCACGCAGTAAGCGGCGGCGTCAAGCCGCGCACGCAGTAAGCGGCGGCGTCAAGCCGCGCACGCAGTAAGCGGCGGCGTCAAGCCGCAACGACCTAAGAGCCGCGCACGCAGTAAGCGGCGGCGTCAAGCCGCTTACTGCGTGCGCGGCTCTTGAGCGATTATTTCCGCGCACGTTGTTAGTACATGAATTCAAACCCGAAGCTCACCCATTCCGCCCAGAAGTCGGTCTGCTGGAAACGGCGCGCGGGATTGGTCGTCTGGATGCCGGGCGCCTGCACCTCGATGCGGCGATCCAAGATCGCGCTGGGCCGCAGGGCGTTGCTCATGTTGAACCCGCCGCAGCCGACCGAGAACCGGAAATTGTCGGTCAGGAAGAGACCGACGTTCAGATCGAATTCCGGCACGATCGTGATATGTTGCGAATGGCTGTTGCCGGAATTGGTCGATTGCACGTACAAACCTTCGTTGCTGGTGGTAATGGTGCCGGCGATGTTGTTGAACTGGGCGGTGCGGCCGGACGCCTTGATGGTCTGGAAATTCTGGCCGACGGCGAGTTTGGTGGTCATGTCAAGCGAGAGGCGATCCCAGCGCCAGCGCAGGGTGCCGCCGACCTGGCCGCCGATGAATTCGTTGAAGGCGGTGATGCTGTCGCTGAAGACGCGCGTTTCGCCGGTGCCGGCGGGAATGTCCTGGGAGAAATCCCGGTTCTGGTAGCGTTCATCCAGGCGAATCCAGCGCGGGCCGCTGAAGAGCATGAGCGCCAGGCCTTCATCGCAGGGCCGGCCGGTGACGTTGTACTTGAAGTTCGCTTCGGCCCCCATCATGCGCGTGAGGAAGCTGTCGTTGACCGTGCCGCGCATGATGAAGGGCAGGGCCCGCGGATCGGCATCGTTGGCGTTGGCGACGGTGTTGAAGAAGGGCCGGGTAATCACCGGCTGGCCGAGTTCATTGGACGCGGCGTGGAACAGCAAGCGGCGCTGCTCCATGATGGTGAACGAGGTGTCCAGGCTGATGATTTCAGGATCGACGACCCACCAGGTGTAGGTGAGGCGCAGGGCGCTGCTCGAGCCGGGACCGGTGCGATTGCCGTGGAGGATCGAGGTGCCCGGCTGGCCAATGGCGCCGGGAGTGGGGTCGTTCAGATCGCCGTTGGTCGAGAGCACGGTATGGTGATGGCTCTTGAACCACAGGACGAGGTATTCGATGTTGAGCTGATTGTGGATGGGGCGGTAGTCGCCGCCGTCTTCGCTGCCGAAGGCGTTTTGCCGGATCGCCTTGCTGTCGAGCTGCAGCGGATCATCGCCGCCGCCGCCCGGAGCGCCAGGAGCGCCGGGCGTTCCCAGCCCGGGGCCGCGGCCAGGACCAGGAGCGGGCGGTTGCCAAGGACCACCCATAGGCCCCATAGGCCCCATAGGCCCTATGGGCTGTTGCGGAAAGGCAATTGGGCCGCCGCCGGAAGGTGCGATCGGCACCGGCGGAGGAGGCGTCTGCGCTTGCAGCGCTGCCGTCACGCCTAGCCATGCAACCATCCCTGCCGCCAATTTCCAGCTTCGTGCCATGGTTCCCTCGCTCCGTCTGCGGTCGTAGGACGGGTTTCCTAACCCGTCGTAGCCGGACGGGTTAGGAAACCCGTCCTACCTTCGGGGAAGCCCGCCCTCGGACATGCGGTCCTACAGCGGGCCTACAGCTACGAGAGAATATCGGCGGCAAAAGCGGCATACTTGATTCCTTCGGCAGAAACGGCAAACCTTTCCCAGTTTCGGGGTTAGCTATCTTGCCTATTTTTCCATGGCCGGCCAACCGAGACCGCTGCGCCCAGCAGCGAGGCCTGGAACGGCAAAATTCAATTCTTGCCATTTCTGGGTGACAGTGCAAATGCTGCAGGGACTACACCATCCTGTCATGTGATGCCGGCATTTTTGTCGGTGTAACATTTGATGGCTGAAGAGGTTAGGAAGTTGAGTGCGTGCCAACTGTGTCGAAATGCTGTCGTCTCGAAAAGCACCTATGCCTGTGCGCATTTGTGAACCATGCCCAAACCTGTGTGTGTGGACTATCGTGAATTGTGGCCTAGTCGCCCCTTTTTGGTGTCGCAAAGGCTTATGAATCTGATGGTTACGGAAAACCACCACGACTGCACCGACTAGGCCAAGTGGCCCAGTCAGTTGCACTGTCGCATGGTACCCGCAACGGCACGTTTTTGAACCATGCCCACGTGCCGACACGGCCCGGTTCTGCGAACCGGGGCTAAACGGCCCGAGGACAATTGCAAATTCGCTGTCTTCCCTCCATAATGATCTTCAACCACCTACCCCCTTTTGCCTCCCGCCTTGGAGCGAGTCGATGCATCGCCACTTCTTCGCGGCCATGATCACTCTGGTCTTTGCCGCTAATCAAGTTCTCGCCGGCACGAGCAGCAGCCTGCTCGACGTCTCTCCCGACGGGTCGCGCCTGTTGGTCGCCAATCCCGACAATGGCACCGTCACGGTCATCGACGCCGTCAAACGCGAAGTGCTGCGCGAAATCCCCGTCGGCTCGAAGCCGGAAGGGGTCGCCTGGATCGGCAACGGCCCGCGCGCCGCCGTCACGCTGTTCGCCGGCAGCGCGGTGGTCTTTTTCGATGCGGCCACCGGCCAAATCAGCAAGAAACTCGCCGTGAAAGCGGAGCCCTACGGCATCGTCGCCGACAAGACAGGCGGGCGCGTCTGGGTGACGCACGATTATCTGGGCCTGGTCAGCGAGATCGATGTGGCGCAGGAAAGCGTCGTCCGCGAGATTCCCGCCGGTTCGTTCACGCGCGGCCTCGCCGTCAGCGCCGACGAGAAGCGGCTCTACGTCACCGAGTTCTACACGGGCATTCTGAACGCGATCGATTTGGACTCGGGTCAGATCGTCGATTCCTGGAAAGGCCACTCCACCGACAATCTGTGTCGCCAAGTGGCCCTCCATCCGACGCGTCCCAAAGCGTACTTGCCGCACATCCGTTCGATCATCAAAACCATCGACGGCGCCGGCTCGATCTTTCCGCAAATGTCGGTGTGCGATCTTAAGCCACCCCCCCGCACCCCCCCTTCCCAAGGGGGGGACCAACGTGTATCCCCCCCTTCCCAAGGGGAGGACCAAGGGGGGGTACGCCGCCGCGTGTCGTTCGGCATGGACACGTTCAACGGCGTCTACGTGGTGACCAATCCGTGGGAAGTCGCCCTGTCGCCGGACGCCAAACGTTTCTACATCATCTACGCCGGCACCAACGACATGAACGTCTGCGACGTGATCGACGACGATTACAAGGAAATCGAGCGCGTCGGCAACGCCGTGACCATCGGCAAGAACCCGCGTGCGATTCGCGTCAGCCCCGATGGCAAGTCGGTCTACGTCTACCATGCCATGGATTTCGCAGTGGGCGTTTACACGCCGTCCATGCAGAAGGTTGCGACGATCAAGACGTGCGCTCCGCCCAAAACGCCGGAATGGGTGCTGGGCAAGGTCCTTTTCAACACCGCATTGCCGCCGCTCACCAGCCGTCGCTGGATCGCGTGTTCATCATGCCATCCCGATGGTCTGCACGACGCCCGTGTCTGGAACAACCCCGAAGGCATGCGCAAAACCACGGCCCTCATGGGCATGGCGCACACGCACCCGCTGCATTGGTCGGCCGATCGCGACGAGGTGCAAGACTTCGAGTACACGATCCGCGGCAAACTCATGGGTGGGTTCGGCTTGATCGCGGGGCCGATCCACGGCAAAAAGGGCTTCGAAAAAGCGGAACTCGAAGACAAAACGTCGGGCCGCTCAAAGGACCTCGACGCCATGGCGATCTACTGCAACTCGTTCGACTTCCCGCTGTCGCCGCACATTCCCGCCCCCGGCAAGCTAGCGCCGGCCGCCGAGCGCGGCAAGGCGGTCTTCTTCCGCAGCGACGTCGGCTGTGCGACCTGCCACAGCGGACCGTACTACACCGACAGCTCGCTGCAGAAACCGTACAAGATTCATGATGTCGGCACCGGCAGGGACGATCCGACCGAGAAGATGGGCGCCGCCTATGATACGCCGACGCTGCTCGGCATTTATCGCACCGCGCCCTACCTGCACACCGGCAAAGCCAAGACGCTGCTCGAAGTGCTCACGACGCAGAACAAGGGCGACAAGCACGGTAAGACGAGCCACCTGGCCAAAGGTGAACTCGACGATCTCGTGCAGTTCCTGAAATCGCTGCCCTACGAGCCGCCGCCGGACGTGACGCCGAACACGGTGAGTTATCGTTTGCAGCCGGGGAAGAAGGAATAAGCCGGCGAGCCGTGGGGCGTAAGCCCCCGGATGAATATCAGGCGAGACCACAGGATCCTGCACCCGGAGGCTTACGCCTCACGGCTCGCCCAACATGGAAGACCCATGAATGCCGACTGGCGCAATCGCTATGAAGTCGCCCTCGACGCCGCATTTCAGGCGGGGCAGTTCGCGTTGCAGCATTTCGACCAGGGCATTGCGGTGCAGTGGAAGCAGGATCTGTCGCCCGTGACCATCGCCGACCAGGGCGCCGAACAACTCTTGCGCAAGTCGCTCCTGGGCAAGTTTCCGCAGGATGGATTTCTGGGCGAGGAATCGGGCGCCACGCCGGGCACGTCGGGCTATCGCTGGATCATCGATCCGATCGACGGCACGCGCAGCTTCGTCCGCGGCGTGCCGATCTGGGCGACGCTGGTCGGCCTGGAATACAAGGGTGAAGTCATCGCCGGCGTCACCTACCTGCCCGCCATGCAGCAGACCTATCGGGCGCTGCGCGGCGACGGCGCTTTTCGCGACGATCGCCGCCTTCACGTGTCGAAGATCGACAAGCTCGCCGACGCCCATGTCTTTTATTCGAGCATCACCTGGTTCAGCCGCGCCGGCTATGAAGCGCAGTTCTTGAAGTTGCTCAAGCAGACCGTTCGCCAGCGCGGCTTCGGGGACTTCTACGGCTTCGTTTTGGTCGCGCAAGGCTCCGGCGAACTGATGATCGAATACGGCGTCCACGCCTGGGACCTGGGCGGGCTGATCCCCATCATCGAAGAAGCCGGCGGCAGAATCAGCGCCTGGGACGGCAAGTTCGACATCGACCGCACCGACGTGATCGCCAGCAACGGCCTCTTGCACGACGCCGCGCTCGCCATCCTCAATCAACAATGATCCGCGCTTGGCTTGCCGTTTAGCGCAACCATCAAACTTTCCCAATATGAATCCTCCATCCCCACCCCCGCGCACCCTCGCCTGGATCGGCAACGCCGACAGCGGCCACCTGCGTCTGCTCGACCAAACCCTGTTGCCGACGCAGATCGAATATCGCGATTGCCGCAAAGTCAACGACGTTTGGGAAGCTATTCGCAATTTACGTGTCCGCGGTGCGCCGGCCATCGGCATCGCGGCGGCGTACGCCATAGTGCTTGACTTGCAACGGTGGAAAGTGCCGGGAGATCGCGAATCGATCCTTTTTGTGTTGAGAAAGAAGGCCGACCATTTGCGCACGAGTCGTCCCACCGCAGTCAACCTTTTTTGGGCCTTAGATCGAATGGAAGCGCGCGCCCAACAGTTGTCGCCAAACGGATTTCACCCTGAATGTGCGGCGTTCATGCTCGCGGAAGCTTGCGCGATCGAGGAGGAAGACCGTCAGATGTGCCGCGCCATCGGCCAGATCGGCGCCGAGCTGATTCAAGCGGGCCACGGCATTCTCACCCACTGCAACGCCGGCGGCCTGGCGACCGCGGATTACGGCACCGCGCTAGCCGCCATCTTCACCGCCGCCGAGCAAGGCAAACGCGTCCACGTCTTCGCGGACGAAACCCGTCCGCTGCTGCAAGGCGCTCGTTTGACCGCGTGGGAGCTGCAACAGCGCGGCATCGATGTCACGCTGATCTGCGACAGCATGGCCGCCCAGGTGATGAAAGAAGGCCGCGTACAACTGGTCATCGTCGGCGCCGACCGCATCGCTGCCAACGGCGACACCGCCAACAAAATCGGCACCTACGGCGTCGCGCTGTTGGCCAAAGCGCACAATATCCCCTTCTACGTCGCCGCCCCGTCGAGCACCTTCGACCTGTCGCTGGCATCCGGCGCCGCCATCCCCATCGAGCAGCGCGATCCGCGCGAGATCACCCACGGCTTCGGCAAGCAAACCGCCCCCGACGGCATCAGCGTGTACAACCCGGCGTTCGACGTGACGCCGGCGGAATTGATCGCGGGCATCATCACCGAGAAAGGCTTGATACGCCCGGTGACGGCGGCGACGATCCGGGCACGAATGTAGGCGTCTCGCTCCGCGAGAGGAAAGCAATTGGCGACTGATCGCCGCGTAATGTAGGATCCGGCCAGCGGCGCAACCCCCGAGCGATAGGTGTCCATTCGTTAGCCGCTTTCAGAAAGATGGGACTGAACACGATGTCGCTGACGGGGGGGCGGTGACGGGGTCAGGAGACCCGCGCCGAGCGCGGGCCGACAAAAACTCCGAGGTGCTATGTCGGGCCAGGATCTTGTTGCTCTTCCGCCGCCAGGTCCGCCGCTGTCGTCTGCCTCACCACCCCAAACCGAAACGCATCCGTCTTCGTGCCGGCGCCGCTGACGACGAAGATACCCCGTTCGACGCCGCGGGCCAGGGTGCGCCAAAGCGAGTCCGGGCGCGGGGCGCCGCCGGGCCAGCGGGAGAGCAATTCGCGGCACGTCAGCGGCGTGGGGCTTTCGGTGAGCAGCGTTTGCAGGGTGGCGAGCAGCGGGGCGTGCGGCACGGGGCTGCCCGGCAAGAACACGTAGTCGGCGCCTTCCGGGTTCAACTCGGCAACAACGGATTGCAGTGTTTCCGGGTAGCGGCCCGCGCCGGTGAAGTTGCGGCGACGTGTGCCCTCGCCCCCGGCCCCGGTCCCATGAAGGGAGTGGGAAGCATGGGGACGCGGAACATTCATTTCGATGACGATGTCCGCGAAGGCCGCCAGCGGGCGGTGCATGTTGCGGCTTTGGTTCAGAATCAACACGGCGGCGGGGGACTCGGCGATGAGCCTCAACTGAGCAAGGGCCCATTGTTGCGTCCGCTTGTTGCGATCGGCGAGCGGCATGAAGCTCGCGGCTGTGTCGATGACCAGGAGGTCGAAGGGGTCGTCTCGGAACGAAAGGGAGCATAGGTCGGCGATGAAACGGCCCCAGCGGCGGCATCAGTTGATCGGACCGTTTTTCACGCAGCGCTTCGTCCGCGGGAAACCAGCGGATTGCTGGGTCGAGAAGCGCGTGCGGATCGGTCGGGAAAGTTGGGATGCAGGGCCATTACTTTTTCCCTCCCGGCTTTTTCGCGTCTGCGGCAACCTGCCGCTCAGCCCAGCGCAGCACCGCCGTGGCGATGCGGACGGCGCGGCGATATTCGCGCCGCGTGACCGGGTCCGCCATGCCGGGATAGCGCGTCTTCGCCGCATACGGCGAAAGTTCCTCCGCCACCAAGATGTACTTGGGAATCTTGAGGCCGTTGCGTTGGAGTAGGCCGAGGAGTTCCTCTAGGTCGTGGATGAATGGGAAGGTCTCGCCACGTCCGACGAAAATTGCCTTAATGGCCTTCTCGGCGCACTGTTGCGCATCAAAGCAGAAATCCTCAAAATCCACGTCGGGAATGACATTGCTGGCCAGCGCCAGGTTACTCTTGGCCCGATTCAGCCATTCCCTCGGATCGCTAGGCGGCAGCCGCTTTCGAGTCATAGACCACTTTCCCTTCTTTCAGCGCCGGGCAAATCACCAGGCAATGCGTGTCTCGATAACGCTCAACCTCTTCCCGGGAGACGACCACGACATCGACCGGCGCCCCTTTACCGCGCAGCGCGCGGATGATCGCTAACGTCACCCGTTGGCGGTTGAACTTGCCCCCCTTGATGACCAGCAAGTCATAATCGCTGTGCGGGCCCATCTCGCCTCGCGCGGCCGAACCGAACAGTACGATCTGCTCCGGACTGGACGCGCGCACGATCCGCTTGACCAGATCCGCGACGATCGCCGGGTCCGGCTTGCCTCGCTTCTTTCTCGTTTTCGTCTTCATTGCGATTCCTCCCCAAGGACACACCATCATCATACACGCCTGATGTAAGAGCCGCGCACGAAGTAAGCGGTTCTTTTGCCCGTCGCAAATACCGCTTACTTCGTGCGCGGCTCCTCATACCATGCCATGCGCTCGCCTTGCTCGTCAAGCGTGTATCGTATCGCGGCCTCAACTTCCTCTTCATGGAATAGATGCCGCGTGCTGCCGTGCCGCGTCCACCGTCGGCGCTTGGCGTCATCGAACCCGGCCAACGCCAAGTCGCGCGACGCCCGGCCTTTCAGATCGCTCATCAATCGCCCGGGATCCCGCTCGGCCGATACCACCACATGCACGTGAGTGCTGCGCACGTGCACCGCCAGCAAATGCCAACCCCGCTCTTTCGCCAATTGCACGATCGCCTTGCACACGATCTCACGCTCCGCCCCACTCATGACATACGGCGCCTGCGTCATCGCCTCTCGCGCCCGTTGCTCTCGCTCGGCATCCGCCTCCACGAACGGCATGCCATAGACATTGTGCTCATCATCCACCGAGCCCTTCTCGCTCCCCGGCAGCCGCGTCCCATACGTGGTAAACGTGATGAAATACGCCAACGCCATGTCTCCCTCCCTTTGAGCCGCGCACGAAGTAAGCGGGGTTTGTTTATCCGCTTACTCTCTCTCACGCGATTGAGCCGCGCACGAAGTAAGCGGGGTTTGTTTATCCGCTTACTTCGTGCGCGGCTCTCTCGCACGCGA
>Ga0209726_10001659_pt1 | contig 35369 bp, 33 predicted proteins | sample Subgrocontami54m_FD_187453 | JGI IMG/M metagenome (GOLD analysis project Ga0209726, IMG submission 187453) | Subsurface groundwater microbial communities from S. Glens Falls, New York, USA - GMW46 contaminated, 5.4 m (SPAdes) (version 3) | ecosystem: Environmental > Aquatic > Deep subsurface >...
AACTCGCGCCGGCGAGGTGCTCTGTGTGCTCGGCCCCAACGGCGGCGGCAAGACGACGCTGTTCCGCACGCTCCTCGGATTGCAGCCTGCGCTCGCGGGCGAGCTGGTGCTGGGCGGAAAGCCGTTCGCCGCGTTGAGCCGCCGCGAAGTCGCCCACCGTCTCGCCTACGTGCCCCAGGATCACGCGCCGGAATACGCCTTCACGGTCCGGGAGGTCGCGCTCATGGGCCGCGCCGCGCGGGTCGGCCTGTTCGGCGCCCCCGACGCGAGGGACGTCGCCGCGGCCGATGCGGCGCTCGCTGCCCTGGGCATCGCGCCGCTCGCCGAGCGGCCGTACACCGAAGTCAGCGGCGGCGAACGCCAGCTTGCACTGCTTGCCCGTGCGCTCGCCCAGGAACCGCTCGCGCTGGTGCTCGACGAGCCCACGGCAAACCTCGACTTCGGCAACCAGGTGCGCGTGTTGCGCTACATCCGCCAGCTCGCCGACCGCGGACTCGCGGTGGTTTTCTCTACGCACCATCCGGACGAAGCGTTTCACGGCGCGAGCCACGCGCTGCTGCTCGCGCGCGACGGCACGCTGCGCTACGGTGCGCCCGAGATCGTCATCACCGCGGAAAACCTCCAGGCGGTCTACGGCGTCGGGGTCAAGGTGGCGCGGGTGAACGGAACGCTCGTTTGCGTGCCGGAGTTCCAGGAGGGGGCTGCGGCGGAACCTCGGTTCCCCCGTTCCTAGATGGAGGCGCTGCGCAGCCACCTGCCGGAAATCGCCGTCGCCGCGGCGCTCGCCTGGGGCAGCGGGCTGCGGATCTACGCCGCGCTGCTTTGCGTGGGCCTCGCGGGCCGGCTCGGCTGGATCGAGCTGCCTGAGCACCTCGAAGTGCTCGCGCACCCCCTCGTTCTCGGCGCAAGCGGTTTCATGACGCTGGTCGAGTTCTTCGCCGACAAGCTGCCGTGGGTGGACAGCCTCTGGGACGCGGTGCACAGCTTCATCCGCATCCCGGCAGGCGCCGCGCTCGCGGCCGCAGTGTTCGCGGACTCGGGAGCAGCGGTGGCGCTTGCCGCAGCGCTCCTCGGCGGCGGCGTCGCCGCCGGAACGCATCTCGCGAAAACGGGCGGCCGCGCAGTGATCAACACTTCCCCCGAACCGTTCACGAACTGGGCGGTTTCGTTTGCCGAAGACGGGCTCGTGCCGGCCGGCCTGTGGCTCGCCATCGCGCACCCGGTCGTGTTTCTCGCCTTGTTCGCGGCGTTCGCGGTCGCTGCGGTGCTGCTGTTGCGCCAGATCGCGCGCGGCGTCCGCATACTGGTCGGGCAGGTGCGCAGGCGCGAGCACCGCTGACCGGCTACTCCGAGGTATTACGACCGCAAGCTGCGCGGGCGTGACGTATCTTCGATCACGGTCGCGACCCTTCAGGCGAATGGATTGTCGCGTTCCCCACCCCGCGGACCCCAGAACGCCACCCAGGTCGCGAAATCCTCGCTGAAATCCTCGAACCGGTGCGCCATTCCGGCAGGCACGAACAGCAGGTCGTTCGGCCCGAAGGCGACGCGCTCGGCACCTCGAATGAACGTTCCGCGTCCGCGTGCCACGACGTAGATCTCGTCGCGATCGTGAGGACTCTGGGGGTCGGTGCCCTTGGGCGCATACCAGCGCACTTCGAGGCTGCCGTGGCGCAGGATCTCCGCCGAGCGCCTGCCTTCGGGCAATCGCGCCGCCGCGGCCTCGGACGCAGTCGCGCGCCAGGCGTGCTTCATCGGCGCCACTTGATCGAGCAGCCGACCGAAGCGATCTGCGCCTTCGGCCCCTGTCCGGTCTTCGCCACCTCGACCATGGCCTCGAACAGATCGCGCCGTGCACCGGCCATCGGCGTCGTGCGCGAGGCGTCGAGCCGGCCGCGGTACTGCAGTTCCAGCTTCGCGTTGAAGCCGAAGAATTCCGGGGTGCACACCGCGCCGTAGGCCCGCGCCACGTCCTGCATCTCGTCGAATACGTAGGGAAACGAAAACTTCCGGTCGCGCGCGACGCGCTGCATGTTCGCGAACGAATCCTCGGCGTACTCGGCCGGATCGTTCGACATGATGGCGACGGAGCCGATCCCGTGCGCCGCAAGCTCCGCGCAGTCGCGCACGATGCGATCGAGCACCGCCTTGACGTACGGGCAGTGGTTGCAGATGAACATCACCAGCAGGCCGTTCGGCCCGCGCGCGCTCGCGAGCGTGTGACGCCTGCCGTCGACTCCCGGCAGGTCGAAAGCCGCCGCCTGCCAGCCGAAATTGCACACCGGGTTTACCGTCGATACCATGCTTGAATCCTAGCATGCAGCGACACCGTTATCTCACGCCGCGGCTGTACGTCGATGCGCCGCTTGCGCCCGGCGCACGCCTGACGCTCCCCGAGGCTGCCGCGCACCATGCGGTCCGCGCCCTGCGCCTGCATCAGGGCGAGGCGGTGGTGCTGTTCAATGGCCGTGGCGGCGAATATGCAGCGCGCATCGAGCGCGTCGCGAGGAGCGGTGTTGCCGTGGAACTCGGCGCTTTCTCCGCCACCGAGCGCGAATCGCCGCTTGCGGTGACGCTCGTGCAGGGACTTTCCACTGGCGACCGAATGGATCTCACGGTGCAGAAATCGGTCGAACTCGGCGTGCAGTCGATCCAGCCCGTGGCGGCCGAGAAATCGCTGGTGCGCCTTGCCGGTGAGCGCGCGGCGGCGCGCCGTGCGCACTGGCAGCGAATCGCGATCGCTGCCTGCGAACAGTGTGGCCGCAACCGGATTCCCGAAATTCGGTCCGTCGTGCCGCTCGCGCGCTACTCGGCGCCTGAAAGCGCGCTAAAGCTCGTGCTGGCCCCGGACGCCGGAATCGGCCTGCGGCAGGCGCTGGGTCCGGCGTCTTCCGGGATCGTGCTCGCGGTCGGGCCCGAGGCGGGGTTCAGCGAGGTGGAGGAAGCGCGGCTCGTCGCCGCCGGTTTCCGGCCGGTGAGCCTGGGACCGCGAATCCTGCGCACCGAGAGTGCCGCGCCGGCGGCGCTCGCCGCGCTCAACGCGCTGGCTGGAGACTTCTGAGAACACCAGCGGTGCCGGCGAATTGACCCGCGGCGTCGCTGCCTTAGAATCGCCGCAGACCGGAGGTCGCCCTTTGAGCACGCTGCCGCATCCCGAAAATTTCGTGCGCTGGTTTCGCCAGGCCGCGCCCTATGTGCACGCGTTCCGCGGGCGAACCTTCGTCATCGGCTTCGGCGGCGAGATGATGGCGGAGCGCGCGCGCTTCGTTTCGTTCGTGCACGACGTGAACGTGCTCGCCGCGCTCGGCATCCGGCTCGCGCTGGTGCACGGCGCGCGGCCGCAGATCGAAGCCGAACTGCGCGCCAAGGGACAGCGCTCGCGCTACGCGCGCGGGCTTCGCATCACGGATGCGGCTTCGCTCGTCGCGGTCAAGCATGCCGCGGGCGTGCTGCGGGTCGAACTCGAGGCGCTCCTGTCGCAGGGACTGCCGAGTTCTCCGATGGCGGGCGCGCGCATCCGCGTCGCCTCCGGCAACTACATCACGGCCAGCCCCACGGGCGTGCTGAACGGCGTCGATTACCAGTTCACGGGCGAAGTGCGCAAGGTGGACGCCACCGCGATCGCGCGGCATCTGGAGGCGGGCGAACTGGTGCTCGTTTCGCACACGGGTTACTCGCCGACCGGCGAGGTGTTCAACCTCTCCTGGGAAGACGTCGCCGAGAGCGTCGCGATCGCGCTCAAGGCCGACAAGCTGCTGCTGCTCACCGACAAACTGCCCTCGGACCGAAAGGGCGAGCCGCTGCACGAACTCACGGCGCGCGGCGCCGAAGGGCTGCTGAAATCCGCGGCCCAGCCGCCACACGCGCTGCGCGTGCTGAGGAGCGCGTTGCGAGCGCTCGCGGGGGGAGTCGCGCGCGTGCACCTGGTGCAGCGTCGCGCAGACGGCGGAACGCTGCTCGAACTGTTTACGCACTCCGGAGTCGGCACCATGATCACCGCGGACCCGCTCGAGCAGCTGCGGCCCGCGCGGATCGAGGACGTCGGCGGGATGCTCGCGCTGATCGAGCCGCTGGAGGCCGACGGCACTCTGGTCAAGCGCAACCGCGAGCGACTCGAGCGCGAAATCATCAACTTCCAGGTGATCGAGCACGACGGCCTGATCGTCGGCTGCGCCGCGCTCTACCCGTTCGAGCACGAAAAGAGCGCCGAACTCGCCTGCCTCGCGGTGTCGCCCGACGACCGCGATGCGGGCTACGGCGAGCGGCTGCTGCAGGCCTGCGAGGAGCGCGCGAAGCAACTCAAGATCCGGCGCGTATTTGCGCTCACGACGCGCGCGGCGCATTGGTTTCTCGCGCAGGGTTTTCGCGAGGCGCCCGTATCGGCGCTGCCGGAACGGCGCCAGTCGCTTTACAATTGGCGCCGTGGTTCCAAAGTATTCGTGAAGCGGATCTGACCGATGGCGAGAATGGTGACTTGCATCAAGCTCGGGCGCGAGGCCGAAGCACTCGATTTCCCGCCCTTTCCGGGTGCGCTCGGGAAGCGCATCTGGGAAAGCGTCTCGAAGGAGGCGTGGCAGCAATGGCTGCGCCACCAGACCATGCTGGTGAACGAAAACCGCCTGAACCTCGCCGACCCCGGGGCGCGCAAGTACCTCGCCGAGCAGACCGAGAAGCATTTCTTCGGCGAAGGCGCCGAGCAGGCGACCGGTTACGTCCCGCCAGGCGGCTAGCCGCTTTTCAGCCGCGTCGTCACGCCGGTGGGTGCGCCAAGCAGCAGCACGTCGGCCGCGCGCCGCGCGAAAATCCCGTTGCACACCACCCCCGCGATGTTGTTCAGATCCGCCTCGAGACGCGGCGGATCGACAATGGTGAGGCCGTGGCAGTCGATGATCAGGTTGCCGTTGTCGGTCCTGTAGTTCTCGCGCAGCTCGGGGTGCGCGCCGAGCTTGCGCAGCTCGCGCCCGACGTGGCTGCGCGCCATGGGGATCACCTCCACCGGCAGCGGGAACTTGCCGAGCACGCCGACGAGCTTCGATGCGTCGCAGATGCAGACGAACTTCCTCGCCACCGCGGCGACGATCTTCTCGCGCGTCAGCGCGCCGCCGCCGCCCTTCACCATGTACAGGTGCTCGGTGATCTCGTCCGCGCCGTCGATGTAGACCGGCAGCTCGTTCACCGAATTCAGGTCGAAGACGCGGATGCCGTGCTTTCTGAGGCGCTCGGCGCTCGCCTCCGAGGCCGCCACGGCGCCTTCGATGCGCCCCTTGATCGACGCCAGCGCGTCGATGAATTGATTCACGGTGGAACCCGAGCCGACGCCGACCACCGCGTCCTCGACCACCTGCTTGAGCGCCTCGCGCGCGACCAGGGCCTTCAGTTCGTCCTGGGTCATCTGTCCGCAGCCTAGCACAGAGGCGCCTCAGCTTGACCTATTACGCGTCGCGTAATACTCTCTCCGGGTGATCCAGTCTTTCCGTTCGGCGGAGGCGGCGGCGCTCTTCGGCGATCAACCGGTGACCCGCTTCCGGGCGATCGAGAGGCCGGCGCGGCGCAAGCTGCTGTATCTGAGCCAGGCCCGTAGCCTGCAGGACTTGCTGGTTCCGCCCGGAAATCGCCTCGAGGCGTTGAAGGGCGACCGCAAGGGGCAGCACAGCATACGCATCAATGACCAGTGGCGCATCTGCTTCCGCTGGCTGGACGGGCATGCACACGACGTCGAAATCGTCGATTACCACGCATAGGAGGCGCGCCGATGGCTGCCAAACTGCTCGAACCGATCCCGCCCGGCGAAGTACTGTACGAAGAGTTCATGAAACCGCTCGGCGTCAGCATCAACGCGCTCGCGCGTGAGATCTCGGTACCGCCGAACCGCGTCAGCGACATCGTCAACGGCAAGCGGTCGATCACCGCGGATACCGCGCTGAGGCTCGGCAAGTACTTCGGAGTTTCCCCCGAAGTCTGGCTGGGCCTGCAGGCGGACTACGATCTGCGCATCGCCAAGCGCACCACCTGGCTCAAGGCCGAGCCGCGCGTGCGGGTGCATTCGCAATAGAAACGTGTCGCGAATTACCGACCTGATCGCGCAGGCGCCGCAACTCGGCCACCGTGCGTACATCGAGCACCGCGCCCTTCGCCTTGATCATGCCGTCGCCAACCCGCTTGCGCCACAGCGAAAGCATGAACGGATGCACAACGAGCGGCTCTGCGACATCTTTAATCAACACTTTTGGCTGACTGCTTAGCTTCAGGGCAGCCGCCTTGAACCGATCGCCGTACCGCGCGATCTTGCGGCGTCCTGCTCTGGCCACAACACGCCTTCGAGCGGTTAGCCCGAAGTGTCAACTCTTTCGGGGGAAGCTTGTGATCGCCCGAGGCTCGGCGCTGGCGGCTCGTCCGCAGCACCTGTAGTTGGCTGGCTTACGCTTCATCATGATGCGGCTGGAGCGGTTTCGCCAGGATCACGCTACGGTAGTTGGTTACGGGCCAACTTATTGAATCAACGATCTTGTAGCCCCGCTTCGAATACAGCGCAATGAGGCCGGTTGCGTGTTCAGAAGTGTCGATGGCAATTTGTCGTGCACCCCACTCGCGAGCACGTCTCTCCCGGGGTTGGGCTTCACGGTTTGTTTACACAGGATGTGCTGTGAGCCGAACACCAAGTGCGCGAGCAACTTTTAGCACGGTGTCAAAGCGCGGTTTCGCCCCTGGCGCGAGCGCCTTGTAGAGACTTTCCCTACCGAGGCCTGCCTCCCTTGCCACCTGCGCCATGCCACGGGCACGCGCGACGTCACCGAGTGCCAGAAGCAGGAGGTCAGGATCTTCAGTCTCTAGAACCGCTGTCATGTATTCCGCGACGGCGGCGTCATCAGTGAGGTATCGTGCAGCGTCGAAGGGGACGAGCTTCGATTGGGGTTTGGTCCTGCTCATAAAGTTGCCTCCAATTCCTTGAGGATCTGTTGCGCTCGCTTGATGTCACGTTTCTGAGACGATTTGTCACCGCCAGCGAGTATGACAATCAGGACGTTTCCTCGGCGAGTAAAGTACACGCGATACCCAGGACCGAAACTCACTCGCATTTCGGAGACCTTGCCGCCGACGGACTTCCAGTCGCCAAGGTTCCCGGCTTCGGCCAAGCGCAGCCTAGCAGCGATGCGAACTTGGGCTTTCTGATCTCGCAGCCCATCAAGCCACGCTTGGAACTCCTGCGTAAGGCGAACAGAAAACACCTTCGCAGTGTATCCGAGTGGATACGATTGTCAAGTCCTGGAACGCTTCGCCCGTGGAGCCCAACGTGAATTAGTCAGCAACTTTGCGACCTATCCTGGCTGGATCTGTTTGACGAACCGAATTTCGTCATCTGGCTCCGACGTTTACGCCGCACACCCGCAAAGCCGATCGCGATAGGCCGCAAGATCCTTGCGAAGCGCCTTTCCACGCGACTCGGCTACCCACTCAAGACGCGGTGCAAGAGTACGCCGACGCAAGTAGCCGCAGAATAAGACTTTGGTCGGAGGCCGGCGTCCCGGCTGTTACCGCTTGCGCGGCGGCGGAAGGTCGGTGCACACACCCTCGAACGCCTCGGCCGCCATGCCTATCGATTCGCTCACGGTAGGATGCGGATGGATCGTCTTGCCGATGTCGACTGCGTCGGCGCCCATCTCTACGGCGAGCGCGAGTTCGCTGATCAGGTCGCCGGCGCCCGTCCCCACGATCGCGCCGCCCACCAAACGATGCGTTTCGGAATCGAACAGCAGTTTCGTAAACCCTTCGTCGCGCGCGTTCGCGATCGCGCGACCCGACGCCGCCCAGGGGAACTTGGCGACCCCGACCTTGACGCCGTCGCGCTTCGCCTCGTCCTCGGTGATCCCGACCCAGGCGATTTCCGGGTCGGTGTAGGCGACCGAGGGGATCACGCGGGCGTCGAAATGCGATTTCTGGCCCGCGGCAGCCTCGGCGGCGACATGCCCTTCATGCACCGCCTTGTGCGCGAGCATCGGGTCGCGGGCGATGTCGCCAATGGCGTAGATGTGCGCGACGTTGGTGCGCATTTGCGAATCGACCGCGATGAAGCCGCGCTCGTCCACCTGCACGCCGGCACGCTCGGCGCCGATCCGCCGGCCGTTCGGCGTGCGGCCCACGGAAACGAGCACGAGATCGTAGGTCTGCGGCTCCTTCGGCGCGTTCTCGCCTTCGAACCAGATCCGGATCCCGTCCTTCGCCGCTTCGGCCCTGGTCGTCCTGGTTTTCAGCAGGATCTTGTCGAAACGGCGCGCGTTGAACTTCTGCCACACCGCGACCAGGTCCCGGTCGGCTCCGGGCATCAGGCCGTCGAGCATCTCGACCACCTCGAGTCGCGAGCCGAGCGTCGAATACACCGTTCCCATTTCCAGGCCGATGATGCCGCCGCCGATCACCAGCATTCGCTTGGGAACGCCGCGCAGTTCCAGTGCGCCGGTCGAATCGACGATGCGCGGATCTTCGGGGAGGAACGGCAGTTTCGCCGCCTGCGATCCGGCGGCGATGATCGCGCTGGCGAAGCGCACCGTCTTGCTGCCGCCTTTCGCCTCGACCGCCAGGTGGTGGGCGTCGACGAACGCGCCCACGCCCTGCAGCACGGTCACCTTCCTCGCCTTCGCCATCGCCGCAAGGCCGCCCGTCAACTTGCCGACGACCTTTTCCTTGAATCCGCGCAGCTTGCCCAGGTCGATCGAGGGCTCGCCGAACGCAATTCCATGCCCGGCCAAAGCGCGCGCCGCATCCATCACCGCCGCGGTGTGCAGCAGCGCCTTGGACGGAATGCAGCCGACGTTGAGGCACACGCCGCCAAGCGTCGAATAGCGCTCCACGAGCACCGTCCTCAATCCGAGGTCAGCCGCGCGAAACGCCGCCGAATAGCCGCCCGGTCCCGCGCCGAGCACGAGCAGATCGCACTCCAGATCGGCACCCGCGACGGCAGCGGATGCCGGTGCTGGCGCAGGCGCAGCGGCGGGCGCGGCCGCGACCGGCGGCGGTGCGGCCGCGGACTCGGCAGGCGCTGCCGCCGGGCCGGCGATTTCCAGGGCAAGAAGAGTGGAGCCCTCGGAGACCTTGTCGCCGAGTTTCACCGCGATCGCTTTCACCGTCCCCGCCTCAGGCGACGGAATTTCCATCGTCGCCTTGTCCGATTCGAGCGTGACGAGCGACTGCTCCTTGGTGACCGCGTCGCCGGGCTTGACCAGCACCTCGATCACCGCGACGTCCTTGAAATCGCCGATGTCCGGAACTTTGACTTCGATCGCGCTCACAGGAGCGTCCTTCGGATATCGGAAAGCACGTTCGCCAGGTAGGTCGTGAAGCGCGCCGCCGAGGCGCCGTCGATCACGCGATGATCATACGACAGGGCGAGCGGCAGCATCAGGCGCGGCGTGAATTCCTTGCCGTTCCACATCGGCCGCATGTGCGACTTCGAAACGCCGAGGATCGCGACTTCGGGCGCGTTGATGATGGGCGTGAACGCGGTCCCGCCGATGCCGCCCAGGCTCGAGATCGAGAAGGTGCCGCCCTGCATGTCTCCGGGTTTGAGTTTGCGCTCGCGCGCGAGTTTGGACACCTCGCCCAGTTCGCGCGCGAGGTCGAACACGCCCTTGCGGTCGGCGTCGCGGATCACCGGCACGACCAGCCCCTCGGGCGTGTCCACGGCGACGCCGATGTGATAGTACTTCTTGATGATGAGGTTCTCGCCGGTCCTGTCGAGCGAACCGTTGAACGGCGGGAACTGGCGCAGCGCCGTGACGCAGGCCTTGATGAGAAACGCGAGCATCGTCAGCTTGAAGCCCTGCTTCTCGGTCTCCGCGGAGTTCTGCTTGCGGAAGGCTTCCAGCTCCGTGATGTCCGCCTCCTCGAACTGCGTGACGTGCGGAATCGAGATCCAGTTGCGGTGCAGATAGGGACCGGACAGCTTCTGGATGCGCGAAAGCGGCTTGGTCTCGATCGGTCCGAACTTGGCGAAATCGACTTCCGGCCAGGCCGGAACGTTGAACGGCAATCCCGCCGCCGGGTCACCCCGCGCGGGCGCCGTGCCCGCGATCGCGCCTTTGACGAAAGCCTGCACGTCCTCCTTGAGGATGCGACCCTTCGGACCACTCGCCTGCACCCTGGCAAGATCCACGCCGAGTTCACGTGCAAATAGCCGCACCGAGGGGCTGGCGTGCGGCTTGGAACGAACTTCGTCGCGCGGTTCGCGCGGCACCGGGCTGATGTGCGTGGGCGCGGCGGGCGTCTTCGCGGACACCGCCGATGCCGCGGGCTCTTCCGGTTCTGCAGGCGACGGTGGCGCAGCAGCAACCGGCGGCTGCGCCGCGGGCGCCGTGCCGCCTGCCGCGTCGAGCTTGAGAATCAGCGAGCCTCGGGAAACCTTGTCACCGAGCTTTACCGCGAGTTCCCGCACCACGCCCGCTTCCGGCGCAGGAATCTCCATCGTCGCCTTGTCGGATTCGACCGTGATCAGCGACTGCTCGGCGGTGACCGCATCGCCGGGCTTCACCAGCACTTCGATCACGGCGACGTCCTTGAAGTCGCCGATATCGGGAACCAAAACGTCCTTCATACGGTGGATGGATCGGGTTTTTCGGAGTCGATGCCGTACTTGTCGATCGCCTTGGCAACCAGGGCGGGCTTCGCCTCGCCCTGGTCTGCGAGCGCGTGCAGCGCGGACACCACGACGAAATGCCGGCAAACCTCGAAGAACCGGCGCAGTTTCGCGCGCGAATCGGAGCGGCCGAAGCCATCGGTGCCGAGCACCCGGTAGGCGCGCCCGGACGGAATGAAGGCGCGGATCTGATCCGGGAAGGCCTTGACGTAATCGCTTGCCGCAACCACCGGGCCCTTGCGCTTCGCGAGGCAGCCGGTAATGTAGGGAACGCGCGGCGTCTCCTCTGGATGCAGCAGGTTCCAGCGTTCCGCGGCAAGACCGTCGCGCCGCAGTTCGGTGAAGCTCGTTGCGCTCCAGACGTCGGCCGCGACGCCCCAGTCGGCTTCCAGCAGCTCCGCCGCGGCAATGACTTCGCGCAGGATGGTGCCGCTGCCCAGCAGTTGAACGCGCAGCTTCGCGTCCGACTTCGACTCCCGGAACAAATACATTCCCTTCAGGATTCCCGCTTCGACGCCCGCCGGCATCGCCGGGTGCTCGTACGCCTCGTTCATCAGGGTGATGTAGTAGAAGACATCCTCCTGCCCGGTCACCATGCGGCGCAGCCCGTCGTGAACGATTACGGCGACTTCGTACCCGTAGGTCGGGTCGTAGGAGATGCAGTTTGGAATCACCGAAGACAGGATGTGCGAGTGGCCGTCCTCGTGCTGCAGCCCCTCGCCGTTGAGCGTGGTGCGTCCCGCGGTTGCGCCGAGCAGGAAACCGCGCGAGCGCTGGTCCGCCGCGGCCCAGGCCAGGTCACCGACGCGCTGCAGGCCGAACATCGAGTAGAAGATGTAGAACGGCACCGTCACGAGGTTGGAATGGCTGTAGGCGGTCGCCGCCGCGATCCACGAGGACATGGCGCCCGCCTCGTTGATGCCCTCCTCGAGGATCTGCCCGGCGCGATCCTCGCGGTAGTACATGACCTGTCCGCGGTCGACCGGCTCGTACTTCTGGCCCTCGCTCGAGTAGATGCCGAGTTGCCGGAACATGCCCTCCATGCCGAAGGTGCGCGCCTCGTCGGCGACGATCGGCACGACGTACTTGCCGATCTCCTTTTCGCGCAACAGCGCCGTGAGGACACGCACGAACGCCATGGTGGTGGAAATCTCGCGTCCGGCGTCCGTGCCCTTCAGCACCGCGTCGAAGGCGGCGAGCGCAGGCACCGCAGGCACCGCGTCGGCCTTGCACCGGCGCTGCGGCAGGAACCCGCCGAGCGCCTTGCGGCGCTCGTGCAGGTATTTCATTTCCGGAGAATCGGCGGACGGGATGTAGAACGGCAGCGCCTCGAGCTGATCGTCGGGGATCGGGATGTTGAAACGGTCGCGCACGTGGCGGATCGTCTCCAGGTCGACCTTCTTCAGCTGGTGCGTCGGGTTCTTGGCCTCGCCCTGCTTGCCCAGGCCGAACCCCTTGATCGTCTTGGCGAGAATGACGGTGGGCTGACCCTTGTGGTGGACGGCCGTGTGATACGCGGCGTAGATCTTGTGCGGGTCGTGGCCGCCGCGGTTCAGGCGCCAGATGTCCTCGTCCGACATGCGCGAAACCATCTCCAGCAACTTCGGGTGCTTGCCGAAGAAATGCCTGCGCACGTACGCGCCGTCGTTCGCCTTGTAATTCTGGTACTCGCCGTCGACCGTCTCCTCCATGACCTGTCGCAGGATGCCGTCCTTGTCGCGCGCGAGCAGGGGGTCCCAGTACGAGCCCCAGATGAGCTTGATCACTTTCCAGCCGGCGCCCCGAAAGTCGCCTTCGAGTTCCTGGATGACCTTGCCGTTGCCGCGCACCGGCCCGTCGAGCCGCTGCAGGTTGCAGTTGACGATGAAAATCAGGTTGTCGAGCTTCTCGCGCGCCGCCATGCCGATCGCGCCCAGCGATTCCGGCTCGTCCATTTCGCCGTCGCCGCAGAACACCCAGACCTTGCGGTTGTCGGTCTGCGCGAGGCCGCGGGCCTGGAGATACTTGAGGTAGCGCGCCATGTAGATCGCCTGGATCGGACCCAGTCCCATCGATACGGTCGGGAACTGCCAGTAATCCGGCATCAGCCAGGGATGCGGGTACGAGGTGACCCCATGCCCGTCTACGTCGCGCCTGAAACTGAGCAGCTGCTCCTGGGTGAGGCGCCCTTCCAGCAGGCCCCGCGCGTAGATCCCCGGCGAGGAGTGCCCCTGGAAATACACCAGGTCGCCACCGTGACCTTCGTGCGGTGCATGCCAGAAATGCTGCTGGCCGATGCCGAACATGTTGGCCACCGAGGCGAAACTCGCGATGTGCCCGCCGAGTTCGTCGTCGTCGCGGTTGGCGCGAGTGACCATCACCATCGCGTTCCAGCGGCAGTACGAGCGGATGCGCTCCTCGAGTTCGAAATCGCCCGTCGAGCGCTCTTCGAGGTGCGGCGGGATGGTGTTGACGTACGGCGTGTTGGCCGAAAACGGAATGTAGGCGCCGGACATGCGCGCCTTCTCGATCAGCTTGCCGAGCAGGAAATGTGCGCGCTCGGGACCTTCGCGCTCGAGCACTGCCTCGAGCGCGTCGAGCCACTCCTGGGTTTCGAGGGTGTCGGGATCGTTGGCGGCCGGCTGCTGCGGAACTGCGGACATGACGGTCTCCGGTCAGGATGGGGCCAATCGGACAGCGCGATCATCGCGCAGCGTGTCGGCACAGCTTAATACGCTCGCTCGGCGCCGACCAAATCGCACTTCCACATTGTAAAATCACTTTTCATATCGTGCAAGATAGTGCGGTGTTAGACTCCGCGCCCCGGCAGTCCGATCTCCCGAATGACCGCAAAAATCATCGATGGCAAGGCAATCGCGGCTGCGTTGCGCGCCGAGATCAAACGCGATGCGCAGGCGCTCCTGGCGCGCGGCGTTCAGCCCGGCCTGGCGGTGATTCTCGTCGGCGACGACCCCGCCTCGCGCATCTACGTGCGGAACAAATCGAGGGCGGGCGCGGACACGGGGGTGCGCTCCACGCTGCACGAATTTGCGGCCGACGCTGCCGAAAGCGCCGTGCTCGAGCGCATCGCAAACCTGAATGCCGACCCCGGCGTGCACGGCATCCTCGTGCAGCTCCCTCTCCCCGCGCGGATCCGGACCGAGCGCGTGATCGCCGCGATCGCGCCGGCGAAGGACGTCGATGGCTTTCATCCGCTCAACCTCGGCGCACTCGTCGCCGGCCACGCGGGGTTCGTTCCCTGCACGCCGGCGGGCGTGATGCACCTGCTCGCGCGTGAAGGCGTGCCGCTCGCCGGCCGGAACGCCGTGGTCATCGGTCGCTCGAACATCGTCGGCAAGCCGATGGCGCTGCTGCTCCTGCGGGAGAATGCCACGGTCACGGTGTGCCACTCCAAGACCGCCGATTTGCCGGACGTCACGCGCCGGGCCGATGTGCTGATCGCCGCCGTCGGCCGTGCCCGCATGGTGACCGCGAACATGGTCAAACCCGGCGCCTGCGTCGTCGACGTCGGGATCAATCGCCTGCCCGACGGCTCGCTCGCGGGGGACGTCGACTTCGCGGCGGTACGTGAAGTGGCAGCGTCGATCACGCCCGTGCCAGGCGGGGTCGGCCCGATGACGGTCGCCCTGCTGATCGCGAATACGGTGCGTGCCGCGGCACGCGCCGCCGGAATGAAGCTCGAGACCCCATGAACCCTCTGCTCGATTTCACCGCCCTGCCGAGATTTCCGGAAATACGCCCGGAGCAGGTCGATGCGGCAATCGACCAACTCCTTGCCGAGGCGCGCGCGGCCGTCGCGGTCGCGGTCAGCGCGCCGCCACGATGGGAATCGTTCATCGAGCCGCTGGACGACGCCAACGAGCGCCTGGGGCGCGCCTGGGGCCAGATCGTTCACCTGCACAGCGTTCTCGACAGCCCCGAGTTGCGCGCCGCCTACAACGGGAACCTCCCGAAGGTGACGCAATTCTGGACCGAACTCGGTCAGGACGAACGCTTGTTCGCTCAGTACCGGGCGCTGCGCGAAGCGCCCGAATTCAGCAGTTACGGGCGCGAACGGCAGCGCGTGGTCGAAAATGCATTGCGCGATTTCCATCTCGGCGGCGCCGAACTGCCCGGGGAAAGGAAGCTTCGCTTCGCCCGGATCCAGCAGCAGCTCGCAGCGCTGTCGGCGCGCTTCTCCGAGAACCTGCTCGATGCGACCAACGCTGGAGGCGTGGTGCTGACCGACCCGGCACGGCTCGCGGGCCTGCCGCAGGACGTACTGGACGCCGCAAAAGAAGCGGCGGCGAAGGACGGCGCGCAGGGCTGGAAGTTCACCCTCCACATGCCTTCCTGGCTTCCGGTGATGCAGTACGCCGGGGACCGCGCGCTTCGCGAGACGCTTTACCGGCAGAGCGTGACGCGCGCCTCCGAATTCGGCAAACCCGAGTGGGACAACACACCGCTCATCGCGACCATCATGAGTCTGCGCGCCGAGGCGGCCGCGCTGCTCGGCTACGGCAGCCCTGCCGAGGTGTCGCTGGTGCCGAAGATGGCGCGCAGCCCCGACGAGGTGATCGCGTTCCTGCGGGACCTCGCCCGCCGCGCCCGGCCGTTTGCCGAGCGCGACGTGGAGGACATGCGCGAGTTTGCGCGGGGCGAGCTGGACCTCGCGGATCTGCAGGCCTGGGACGTCGCCTTCGTCTCGGAGCGGCTTCGCGAGCGGCGTTTTGAATTCTCCGACCAGCAGGTGAAACAGTACTTTCCCGAGACGCAGGTGATTCCCGGGATGTTCAGCCTCGTGGAGGCCCTCTACGGACTTCGCGTCACCGAGGCGAGCGCGCCCCGCTGGCATGGGGACGTGCGGTTTTTCGAACTTCGCGATCGCGACGGGAGCCTCGTCGGCCAGTTCTATACCGACCTCTATGCCCGCGACACCAAACGGGGTGGCGCGTGGATGGATGAAGCCGTACCGCGGCGCCGCAAGAACGGGCACCTCCAGTCGCCGGTCGCCTATCTCAACTGCAATTTCGCGCGTCCCGTCGGGGGAAAGCCGGCGCTGCTCACGCACGACGACGTGATCACGCTGTTTCACGAGTTCGGCCACGTCCTGCACCTGCTGCTCACCCGCGTAGAGGAACTCGGGGTGTCCGGCCTGTCGGGCGTGGAATGGGACGCAGTCGAGCTGCCGAGCCAGCTGATGGAGAATTTCTGCTGGGAATGGGACGTGGTCGCGCCCATGACGCGGCAGGTCGACACCGGCGAGGCGCTGCCGCGCGCGCTTTTCGAGCGTCTTCTGGCGGCGAAGAACTTCCAGTCGGGGCTCGCCATGCTGCGGCAGATCGAGTTCGCCCTGTTCGACATGCGCCTGCACTGCGATCTCGATGCGGCGGCGGGCGACGGCGCGCGTTCGCTGCTGGAAGAAGTTCGCCGCGAGGTCGCGGTGCTGCAACCGCCGCCCTACAACCGCTTTCCGAACGGTTTCTCGCATGTGTTCGCCGGCGGCTACGCCGCGGGCTATTACAGCTACAAGTGGGCCGAGGTGCTTTCGGCGGACGCCTACAGCGCGTTCGAGGAAAGCGGCGTGCTCAGCGCAAGCACGGGCGCCCGGTTCCGGGACGAGGTGCTCGCCGTGGGCGGCAGCCGGCCGGCCGCCGAATCCTTCCGCGCCTTCCGCGGGCGCGAGCCGCGGGTCGATGCACTGCTGCGGCACAGTGGTATGATCGACGCGTCAGTTGCATGAGGAGCGTACCGATGCGAATCGTGCTTGCCACCGTGCTTTGCCTTGCGGCGTTTGCCGCGAGCGCCCAAATCTACCGCTGGACCGACGACAAGGGCCGGCTTCACGTCACCGACACTCCGCCGCCGACCACCGCCAAGAACGTTCGCAAGAGCGGCGAGCCGCCCGCACACGAGCCGACGCCCGCGGAACCGTTCGCGCTGCAGCGGGCGCGGACCAAATTTCCGATCACGCTGTATACCGCACCCGACTGCGAGGGCTGTAATGAAGCGCGCAAACTGCTCAACGCGCGCGGCTTGCCCTTCAAGGAAATCAGCGTGACGACCGAGGTGCAACACGCGGAACTCAAAAAAGTGGTCGGCAGCGCGACGGTGCCCGCGATGATCGTCGGCAGCACCGTGCAGCGCGGATTCGAGCCCGGCGTCTATCAGGGGTTGCTCGATTCGGCCGGGTATCCCAAGACCGGCGATCTCGCCCCGCGCAGCCAGGAAGAACCGAAGGCGCCGGAGCCTGCGACGGCGGAAGCAAAACCCGTCGCGGAGCCCGAGGTCGAGCGGCCTTTGGGGCCTTACGCGCCGGGTGCGGCCACCCAGAAAGCCACGAAGAAAAATCCGTAAGGCGCGCGACCCGCGATATCGCGGTGTTCGATCAATCGCGCGCCTGAGGGATCAGCGCCGTCCGCGCCCTTCGCCTTCGGCCCAGATGACGAAGGTGGTGAGCGTGTAGCCGCCGCCAAAGTCGCGCCGATAGACTTCCCGCAAGCCATTGTTCCGCGAGCGCACGAGCGCGCCCCATTGCGCGCGCTCGCCGTGGTCGACGTCGATCATTTCGCGGGGCATTGCGCCCAGGCTGGTTGATTGTGAAGTCGTGTTCGTCGAATCAAGGTGCGTGTAAATCGATACCAGCTGGTCATAGTCGTGCTTGTTCGGGTGTTGGTTCGAATCGGGGTTGTTCGTATAGTCCATGCAGGTCCCGAGATTCGGATTGGAAAAACTCTCGTCCTGGTGATCGAGCCCAAGCGTGTGCCCGACCTCCTGGCACATCACCATCTGTCGCCACGCACTCGTGTTATACGTCGCGGTATTGAAGTAGGTGTCGTTGACTTTGACCGTGCCACGCGTGATGTGGGTGCCGCTCGCCCAGATCTGCGCGACGCCGAGCCAGCCGTTGTTGCCGTAGAGGGCGTTGCAGACTTCAACCCGCCCATTGGTCGAAGCGCAGCGTTTCGGCTTTCCGGCAGCCCCGGGCACGATCGTTGTGTCGAGAACGGTCGATACGCTCCAATCGACTGAAGTCGCGCCGAGATGCCCGTCCCACGCGCTCGTCACGTTGTCACCGAGCTTCAACGTAAACGGGTTCGCAGTCCGCGCCCAGTGGTAGCCGCCCCATGAGTGGGTGGCGAGGCTGTTCGTCGAGATTCCGGCTAACGCGAGCGCAAGTCCTACGGAGATCACGCGCCGCAAGGTCCGCGCGCGGTCAGTACGCGAGGATTTAGGATTGGCAGAAGATGTGGGGGACGTTCTTGTCACGGCGGGTCTCCTCTGCAAAGCGCAGGTGCGTGAGAATAATGGAGCCTGGATCGTTGTCCAAGATCAATAATGCACACTTCAATGCGGATGGTTCGGAAATCGGCCTTCGAAGGGCGTGATGCTTGCGCAGTGCAACAATGTTCGGCGCCGGAGACTGGCGTCCGGACCGGACAGGAATGTCGAGGCATTTGGGATTGACATCGATGAAACTCGCGACCTGGAACGTCAACTCGCTCAAGGTCAGGCTGCCGCAACTGCTCGATTGGCTCGGCGAGGCCAAGCCCGACGCGATCTGCCTGCAGGAAACCAAGCTCGAGGATTCGAAGTTTCCACGCGCGGAAATCGAAGGCGCCGGCTATCACGCGGCATTTTCCGGGCAGAAAACCTATAACGGCGTCGCGATTCTCTCGCGCGAGACGATGCGCGAGGTTTCGACCGGTTTCCCACAGGAACACAAGCGCATGGTCGCCGCGACCGTCGGCGGGGTTCGTGTGGTTTGCGTGTACTGCCCGAACGGGCAGGCGGTCGGTTCCGAGAAGTACGCCTACAAACTGCAGTGGTACGCCGAGCTTCGCGACTGGCTAAAGGACGAACTCGCCCGCCACCCGCATCTCGCGGTGCTCGGTGATTTCAACGTCGCGCCGGAAGACCGCGACGTTCACGACCCGAAGGCCTGGGAGGGACAGGTGCACGTCTCCGAGCCCGAGCGCGCCGCGTTTCGCGCGCTGCTCGAACTGGGTCTGGCAGATGCGTTTCGCCTGTTCCCGCAGCCGGAAAAATCGTTTTCCTGGTGGGACTACCGGATGGTCGCGTTCCGGCGTAACGCGGGGCTGCGGATCGACGAGATCCTGCTATCGCCCGCGCTTGCCCGGCGCTGCACGGCGTGCATCATCGACAAGGCGCCTCGCAAACTCGAACGCCCGAGCGATCACACCCCCGTGGTCGCCGAAATCGACCTGAACCTGAGGTTCTAGGGGTTCATGCCCTTGCGCACGCCGGGACGTTTCGCCATGCGCTCACCCCAGGCCGCGAGATTCGGCATGCCGCCCGCAGAGTCGATGAGCGCCTTGCGCGCGAAGAAGTTCGGGTAGAGCATCAGGTCCGCAAAAGAGATTTCGTCGGCGAGGTATTCGCGCCCGGCGAGATGCTGGTCGATGACGCGGAAGTAGCCGATCAGCATGTGCTTGAAGAATTCCACGTTCGCGGCGCTCTTTTCGGGCGCCAGGACTTCGAGCCGGAAGATCGATCCGCTGGTGCCGGCGACGTCGCTCGCGGCCATGGCGAAGAACTGCGCCGCCATCGCGCGCCGCCGCAGGTTGGTGGGAATGAATCGCGCGGCTTTCTCGCAGGCGTAAACGACGATCGCGCCGGACTGCGCCAGCACGAGCGGCTTCCCGCCCGGGCCATCCTGGTCGACGATCACCGGAATCGCGCCCGCCGGATTGAGCTTGAGGAACTCGGGCTTCTTCGCCTCGCCCTTGGTGATGTCCACCTTGTGGACGCGATGTTCCAGACCGCATTCGGCGAGCGCCACCGACGCGCGCAACCCGTTCGACGTCCCCCACATGTACAGATCGATCATTCCGGCTCCTTGTCGTGCCCCTGGGAAAGGGCGAGGATTATTTCATACCGCCGGCGCGCCGGCGCGCGACGGTCAATCGATCAGGGCGTAAGCCGGAAGCGTCAGGAATTCGACGTATTCGCCCGAGGTGAGTTGATCGAAGAGCTTCGCGCCCGCCTCGTACCGACCCGCGGCATAGGCCTCGTCGCCCAGATACGTCCTGACCTTCGGCAGTTCCTCCGCGAGCCATTGGCGGAACAACTCCACGGTTACCTTGCGCCCGTCGTCGAGCCGGCCCTTGTCGCTGCGGATCCATTGCCAGATCTGCGAACGCGAGATCTCGGCGGTCGCCGCGTCTTCCATCAGGTTGAAGACCGGCACGCAGCCGTTGCCCGCGAGCCAGGCCCCCAGGTACTGGATGCCGACCGAGATGTTGTTCCGCACGCCGGCCTCGGTGATCGGTCCTTCCGGGCGGAAGTCTAGCAATTCCCTCGCCGCGACCTTCACGTCGGGGCGTTGCCGGTCGTATTGGTTGGGCTGCGGCATGTGCTGGTCGAACACGGCCTTCGCAACCGGCACCAGACCCGGGTGCGCGACCCAGGTGCCGTCGCAACCGTCGGTGACCTCGCGCAGCTTGTCCTGCCGCACCTTCTCGATCGCGGCGTCGTTGGCCGCCGGATCATTCTTGATCGGGATCTGCGCCGCCATGCCCCCCATCGCCGGCGCGCCGCGCTGATGGCAGGTCTTCACGAGCAGCAGGGCATAGGCGCGCATGAACGGCGCGGTCATCGTCACCTGCGCGCGATCGGCGAGGCAGAAATCGCGGTTCGAGCGGAATTTCTTGATGCAGGAAAAGATGTAATCCCAGCGGCCGATGTTGAGGCCGGCGGTGTGATCCTTCAGCTCCCACAGGAATTCGTGCATCTCGAACGCTGCCAGCACCGTTTCGATCAGGCAGGTCGCCTTGATCGTGCCTTGCGGCACGCCGAGTTCCTTCTGCGCCAGGGTGAAAATCTCGTTCCACAGCCGGGCTTCGAGATGCGACTCCATCTTCGGCAGGTAGAAGTACGGCGCGCTGCCGCGAGCGACGAGTTCCTTCGCGTTGTGAAAGAAGTACAGGGCGAAATCGAAGATCCCCCCGGCCACCGGCTGGCTGTCGACGGTCACATGTTTCTCGTCGAGGTGCCAGCCGCGCGGACGCACCATCAGCACCGCGGTCTTCTCCTCCAGTCTGTAGCGCTTGTCCCCCTGCTCGAAGGTGATCGAGCAGCGCACGGCATCGCGCAGGTTGATCTGGCCGTCCACCAGGTTGAACCAGGTCGGGCAGTTGGAGTCTTCGAAATCGGCCATGAAGGTCGACGCGCCGGAATTGAGCGCGTTGATCACCATCTTGCGATCGGTGGGCCCGGTGATCTCGACGCGCCGGTCGAGCAGGTCTCGCGGCTGCGGCGCGACGCGCCACTCGGAATCGCGAATTTCCTTGGTCTCGTCGAGAAAATCGGGCAGCCGACCCGAGTTGAACTGCTCCTGCCGCGCCGCCCGCGCGGCAAGAAGCGTCCTGCGTCGCGGCTCGAATTCGCGGTGCAGCCGCGCCACGAAGGCAAGCGCGGCGGGCGAGAGGATCTGGTCGAAACCCGGTGCAATGGCGCCGGTGGTCTGCATGCCAGCGGGAAGCGAAAGACCCATCGGAGAATCCCGGTCAGACGAAGAAAAGGCGGATCTTAGTCGAATTCCTCCGTCGTCTCGCCCGCACAGATCAAGAAAATCTTCCTATGCGCGGATCAGGGTGACCATCGCGCCTCGGCCATCCGGTCAGCGCGGAGTCAGGCGCCTTCCTCGTCCCGGGCGTCGATTCCAAGCTCCTGGATCTTGCGCGCAATCGTGTTTCGCCCCATACCGAGGAGGCTCGCGGCCTCGACCCTGCGCCCGCCGGCATGCGCAAGCGCTTTGCGGATCAGCGCGCGCTCGAACTGCTTCGTCAGCTCCTGCATCATTCCACTCGCGCCCTGCGCGAGGCGCCGCTCGACTTCATGCTCGAGGGAACCGATCCAGCCCGCCGGTGCCGGCGCAGCCTCGCCACGGATTTCCGGAGGCAAATCGGCCAGCCCGACGATCTGCCCCGGCGCCATCACGGTGAGCCAGTGGCAGAGGTTTTCGAGTTGCCGCACGTTGCCGGGAAACGGGAACTGCGCCAGATGCGCGAGCACCTCGCCCGAGAGCCGCTTCGGTTCGACGCCGAGATCCTTGGCGCTGCGCGCGAGAAAATGCCGGGTGAGAAGCGCGATGTCCTCGGGGCGCTCGCGCAGGGGCGGCAGACGCAGGCGGATGACGTTCAGGCGGTGAAACAGGTCTTCACGGAAACTGCCCTCGCGAACACGCTGTTCGAGATCCTGGTGCGTGGCGGCAATGACGCGAACGTCGGCGCGCAGCGGCTGGTGGCCGCCGACGCGGTAATAGGTGCCGTCGGAGAGAACGCGCAGCAGCCGGGTCTGCAATTCGGCGGGCATGTCTCCGATCTCGTCGAGAAACAGCGTTCCGCCCTCGGCCTGCTCGAAGCGCCCGCGGCGCAACTGCTGCGCGCCGGTGAACGCGCCCCGCTCATGCCCGAACAGCTCCGACTCCAGCAGTTCGCGGGGCATGGCCGCCGTGTTGATCGCCACGAAGGGCTTTGCGGCCCGCGGTCCATGCCGGTGCAGCGCGCGCGCAACCAGTTCCTTTCCGGTGCCCGATTCGGCGGTCACCAGGACCGTGGCGCTCGACTGCGAAAGCCGTCCGATCGCGCGAAACACGTCCTGCATCGCGGGGGCCTGGCCGAGGATTTCCGGCGTGGCGCCTGCCGGCTCGTGGGCCGCCGCTTCGCGCTGCCCCTCCTCGAGCGCCCGACGGATCAGTTCCACCGCGCGATCGACGTCGAAAGGTTTCGGCAGATACTCGTAGGCGCCGCCGTGGAACGCGCTCACGGCGGAATCGAGATCCGAGTATGCAGTCATGATGATCACCGGGATCGCGGGAAACTGCTGTTTCACCAGGCGCAGCAGTTCGATGCCCGAATCGCCCGGCATCCGGATGTCGGAGACGAGCACCTGCGGGGCGCCTTCGCGAAGCGCGCCGAGCGCTTCCTGCGCCGAGGCGAACGATTCGAACGCGATCCCCTCGCGGCCGAGCGCCTTCTCCAGCACCCAGCGAATCGATCGGTCGTCGTCTACGATCCAGACCGGCTTCATGTCAGCGGCAGCAAGATCCTGAAAACGGTACGCCCGGGGCGGCTTTCGCAGTCGATCATGCCGCCGTGATAGTGAACGAAGGTCTGCGCCAGCGACAGGCCCAGGCCGCTGCCGCCCTCGCGCCCGGACATGAGGGGGTGAAAGATCCGCTCCTGGATTTCCACCGGCACGCCCGGCCCATCGTCGATCACCTGCAATTCTAGTGCCAGCTTATGACGCTGCCGCGCGATGGTGATCTGGCGCGCGATTCGGGTGCGCAGGATGATGCTGCCGCGGCGCCAGGGCCGGTTTGTTTCCGAAGTCAGGGCCTGCGCCGCGTTGCGCACCACGTTGAGAAGCGCCTGGATCAGCTGCTCGCGGTCGCCTTCCAGGTCCGGAACGCTCGGGTCGTAATTGCAGATGATCGTCACGCCCTGCGAAAACTCGGCGAGCACGAGGGCGCGCACGCGCTCCAGCACTTCGTGGATGTTCAAGGGCGCCGGCCGCGGCATCTGCTGCGGCGTAAGCAGGCGGTCCATGAGGGATTGCAGGCGATCGGCCTCCCCGATGATGACCTGCGTGTACTCGCGCAGCTCGGCGCGCCCGAGTTCGCGTTCGAGAAGCTGTGCCGAGCCGCGCACGCCCCCGAGCGGATTGCGGATCTCGTGCGCCAGATTGCGGATCAGCTCGCGGCTCGCGGCCTGTTGATCGATCAGGCGCTCCTCGCGTTCGATGCGAAGCTGCTCGCCGATCGGCCGCAATTCCACGACGAGCGGTGCGTCGGCGGCGTCGGTTCTCGCGACCACGCAGGCGAGCGCCAGCGGCTCGCCGCCGGGCCGTTCGAAGTGCAGGCTCTGGCTGGCGAAATCCCAGCGCGCCTGCAACGCGTCGTCGAGCAGCTTTTCGAGTTCGGCGCGCTCGGCGAAAAGCGCCGGCAACTCCTGCCCGCGCAGGTTGCGCGCCGCGATCGCCAGCAGGTTCTCCGCAGCGGGATTGCCGTACTGCACGCGGAACCGCTCATCAAGGACGAGCACCGCGGTGGCAAGAAGCTCAAGCCCGGCGAATCGGCCGGTCATGGCGCCCCTTCAGCGATACAGGTTGGCGAGTTCCCGCTTCAGCGCTTCGATGTTCTTGCTGTGCACTTCGACCGTATCGCGGAAAGGCCGCAGCCGCTCCAGCACCCTGGCGTAATTCTTCTCGTCCCCGGTGCGGGTCGCCTCCTGCTCCGCGAGTTTTCGCTGAGCTTCCGCGAGCAGGCTCTGCTCCTGCGCCAGTTCGCGCTCCAGGGTCTCGCGCTGGCGTTCGCGCGCCGTCGCGCGGTCGTTGGACGATTCCTTGGGAAAGTTCGGCGGCGAAGCGGACTTCGCCGGCGGCTTCTGCACTCCGGGCACCACGGTGAGGCGTTGCTGGTGCACCACGCGACAGTCCTTTCCAACCGTGTCCGATTTCTGGTTGGTGAGGATCGTCTTGCCGTCCTTGTCCTTGCAATTCCACAGGGTTTCGAGCTGCTCGCCCTTCGCCTGCGCGAGCGCGAGCGCCGGCACGGCGAGTACCGCGGCAACCAGAGTCAAGCCGGCGAAACGGTGCATCGGTCAGCAGTTCGATCGAGGTGAACAATTCAAGTCTATGCCACGGCTTGCAGGTTGGGCAAACTTCGTCCCAAAAGACGAAGGGCGGGTCGCCCCGCCCTTATCCTGACGCAAATCCGCGCTTGACCGTCTACGAACTGTAGTACATGTCGAATTCGAGCGGGTGCGTCGTCATGCGGAAGCGGGTGAGTTCCTCTTCCTTGAGCGCGATGTACGCTTCGAGCAAATCCTCGTCGAACACGCCGCCCTTGGTGAGGAAGGCGTGATCCTTCTTCAGGCACTCGAGCGCCTCTTCGAGCGAGGCGCACACGTGCGGCACCTTGGCTTTTTCCTCCGGCGGCAGGTCGTACATGTTCTTGTCGATCGGATCGCCCGGATGGATCTTGTTCTGCACCCCATCCAGTCCCGCCATCAGCATCGCCGCAAACGTGAGATAGGAATTGGCGGTCGGATCCGGGAAGCGCACTTCGACGCGGCGCGCCTTGGGGCTCGAGACGTACGGAATGCGGCAGGCGGCCGAGCGGTTGCGCGCCGAGTACGCCAGGTTGATCGGCGCCTCGAACCCCGGAACCAGACGCTTGTAGGAGTTGGTCCCGGGATTGGTGATCGCGTTGAGCGCCTTGGCGTGCTTGATGATGCCGCCGATGTAATACAGCGCGAAGTCCGAAAGCCCGGCGTAACCGTTGCCGGCGAACAGGTTTTGGCCGCCCTTCCATACCGACTGGTGCACGTGCATCCCGGAGCCGTTGTCGCCCACCACCGGCTTGGGCATGAACGTCGCCGTCTTGCCGTACGAATTCGCCACGTTCCAGACCGAGTACTTGAGGATCTGCATCCAGTCGGCGCGCTGCACCAGCGGCGCGAAACGCGTGCCGATCTCGCACTGGCCCGGGGCCGCCACTTCGTGATGGTGCACCTCGACCTCGACGCCCTGCTGTTCCATCGCGAGGCACATCGCATTGCGGATGTCCTGCAGCGTGTCGGCGGGCGGCACCGGAAAGTAGCCGCCCTTCACCGGCGCGCGGTGCGCCATGTTGCCCGACTCGTAATCGATTCCCGAGGACCAGGGTGCCTCCTCGGACTTGATCTTGACGAAGCACCCGGACATGTCGACGCTCCAGGTCACGCCGTCGAAGATGAAGAACTCGGGCTCCGGGCCGAAGTACGCGGTGTCTCCGATTCCCGTGGACTTGAGATAGGCCTCGGCGCGCTTCGCGACGCCGCGCGGGCAGCGCGAGTACGGCTTGCCGTCGGCCGGCTCGATCACGTCGCAGGTAATGTTCAGCACCGCTTCGTCGGAGAACGGATCCATGCGGGCGGTATCCGCCTCCGGCATGAGCAGCATATCGGAGGCCTGAATGCCCTTCCAGCCCGCGATCGACGAGCCGTCGAACGCATGCCCGTGCTCGAATTTTTCCTTGTCGAACTGCTTCGCCGGAACGGTCACGTGCTGCTCCTTGCCGCGCGTGTCGGTGAATCGCAGATCAACGAATTTGGCTTCCTTTTCCTTGATCAGCTTAAAGACGTCATCGGGCGTCATCGCCATCGTCGGGTCTCCTGAGTGAATGAATTCGAATGCGGGCCGGTTGCCTCGGCCGGACCCGGTAAATGCAGCAGAATCCGTGCCAAGCGCCGCAACTCCGTCCGATCCCTGTACGGCCGGAGTGGGCGCCATTCTAGCCCAGCGCAACGCACAATGACGGTGCGTCAGGCGAACCACGCGCACCGGTATCGTGCATGGGCGAACCCCAGTCTGCGCCTATAATTTCCGCTCGATGAGGGCGCCATGACCGAAGCGGAATCGTCCTTGAAAGCCGGCCAGGACCGCGGCCGGCAGCTCGGCCTGCCGTACGCCGGGGCGCTGCGCCCGCAGGAAGCCTACCTCCTGATGCAAGCCGGGGCGAAATTGATCGACGTTCGCACGCAGGCCGAGCTGTACTGGGTCGGGCAGGTGCCCGGCGCGGCCTGGGTGGAGTGGAATGGCTACCCGGGCGGCACGCTCAACCAGGACTTCGTCGCGCAGCTCGCGCGAGCGGCCGGCAAGGACGAGACGATCATGTTCCTGTGCCGCTCCGGGGGGCGCTCGCACATGGCGGCGGCGGTCGCAACGCAGGCGGGTTGGAAGAATTGCTACAACGTCCTCGAGGGTTTCGAGGGCGACCGCGACCCGAGCCAGCATCGCGGCGGAATGAACGGGTGGAAGGTCGCCGGCCTGCCCTGGGTTCAGGGTTAGCGAAGTAATCGGCCCGATCAACAGCTTGATTGCTGTTTCTTAAGAGCCGCCGAGGTCAGGGACTCCAGTCGACCCAGCCGAAGTGCGCGGTGAGCAGCACCGCCGCGCCGAAGGCGATCCGGTACCAGGCGAAGGGCCGGAAATCGTGCGTCGCGACGTAGCGGATCAGCCAGCGCACGCACAGGAACGCCGAGGCGAAGGCGGCCGCGAAACCGACCGAAAACAGGGGCACGTCTGCGGCCGAGAACAGTTCGCGGTGCTTCCAGAAATCGTAGGCGCCGGCAGCCATCAGCGTCGGCACGGCGAGAAAGAACGAAAATTCAGTCGCCGCGCGCCGCGACAACCCGAACAGCATCCCGCCGATGATGGTGGCGCCGGAGCGCGAGGTGCCCGGGATCAATGCGAAGGCCTGCGCAAATCCGACTTTCAGCGCATCGAGCCATGTCATGTCGTCGACGCGATCGACCCTCGATTTGCGCTCGCGGCGATCCACCACGAGGATGATCAGGCCGCCGACGATGAACGCCACGGCGACCGGCACGGCCTTGAACAGCTGTCCCTTGATCGCAGACCCGAACGCCAGGCCGAGCACCGCCGCGGGCACGAACGCGACTCCCAGATTCAGCCAGAAGCGCTGCGCGGCGCGCTCGCTCAGCACACCCGCCAGCGCGCGGCCGAAACGCTTGCGGTACTCCCACAGCACGGCGAACATCGCGCCGGTCTGGATGACCAGTTCGAACACTTTGCCGCGCGCGTCGTTGAATCCGAGCAGGTCGCCCGCCAGAATCAGGTGCCCGGTACTCGAAATCGGCAGGAATTCGGTCAGTCCCTCGACGATGCCGAGGACGAGCGCGTGCGCGAGCGAGGCCTCGGTCACCGCGCAGTTTCCAGAAACGCGCGGACCGAGGGCCAGTACGCGGGTGCGCCGTCGGTGCTGTTGTGGTTCGCTGCCGTAAGCAAAACGCGCGTTTTCGGACCACCCCATGCGGCGTACAGGCGCTCGGCGTGCACCACCGGGATCACGTCGTCGCGTTCGGCGATGAGGCAGAGCAGCCGCGTTCTCATCGCGGGCGCGCGCCCGACTGAGTCGAAGCGGTGCTTGAGGAGCCAATCCACCGGGAGGTAAGGGTAATAGTGCTTCGCCACTGCGGCGAGGCTGTCGAAGGGGCTCACGAGAACGACGCCCCGCAGCGCGCGTTCGGCGGCGAGCGCCACCGCCACGCCGCTGCCCAAGCTGCGGCCGAAGGCGAAGATGCGTTCGGCATCGATGCCGGCGAGGCGCTGGGCGTGATCATATAGCGCGAGTGCATCGGCGACGAGCGCGCGTTCCGACGGCGAGCCTTCGCTCGCGCCGTAGCCGCGGTAATTGACCAGCAGCCACGCGATACCGGGCGTTTCGCCGCGCGCCGTGTCCCCCACGGCCTCGAGCATCCATGACACCTCCTCGGCGTTGCCGCCGAAATACAGTACGAGCGGCGCTGGTGTCGCGTCGTGCGGCCTGACCAGCCAGCCGTGCAATCGAGTGCCATCGGGCACCGCAAGCGCGAACTCCTGCGCCACGGGAAACTGGCGCGCGATCTGCGCGCGCCGCGACTCGGGGAGCGGTTGGCGGTAGAAGATCAGGCTGTCCTGCGCGAGGTAGACGACGAGAGGCAGGCCGACCGCAACTGCCGCAGCGATCTTGAGTATGGAGGCGACCAGACTTTCCACAGATCCATTCTAATGGCGGTGGAAGCGGAGGATCCGGAGAAGACGGTCAGCGTTTAGCGCGACGCTCGCTCCAACGCCTTCGCCAGTCGCGTCTGCTCGGCGGCCGAGAGCGTCGGCGCGCGCTTCACCGCAGCCACGATCTCGATGAGCACGTCCTGGTGAATACGGCCCCTCAGCCGGCTCATATCTGCGACGAGTTCGGATACGACCGCCTCCGTGCGTAGTGTCAGAACTTGGTGGCAGTCGATCCAGGAGTCGCGGCGCAGGAACTCGTGGCGTGGCGCATCCAGCCGGACCTGGCAAACGGCCAGTTCTGGCCGGGTCTCGATGAACGGATGGACTCGGGAGTTGACCACGAAGGTGCAGCACTCAGCATCTACGCTCGCGACGACGAGGTACTTGCTCTTGCGGCCCTCGGGGAACGCGACTTCAAGGTATACAACGACAACTCGGAACGAGTTGCCGCAATGCCGCTTTCCGGCGATCGGGCTCGGAGAAGGCGTCGCCGAGCTTCGCCATCTCCGCTGCCGCCCCTACCCGTTCAAATAGGCGAGTACATCCTTGGCATTGCGCAGCGTCTTGGCAATCGTCCGGACGTCGATGATCTCGTTCTCGTCGGTGGACTTCCAGGCGGCGTCATGACTCTTCGCCGTGAGCCGGATAAAGCTGAGACGACCGTTTTCGCGCAATGACACGTCAAGACACTCGCGTTGCGACGCGCTGAGCAGTTCGGTCTTGGGCGCGCGAAGCGCGCGCAACCGAAAGTTGCTCTCGACGATGATCGCTTTCTCGGCTACCTCGAAGTAGCGCGGAGATATCCAGGATTCGCGACGTCCTGCCGCAGCCTTCAGAAGGTTGTAGATCACGCTTGGCACGGGACCGTGCTTCATCGCGACATAGCTGTCGCCCGAAAGCAGGCTTCCGTAGCGCGAAAGGTGCTCTCGATCCGCGAAATAAAGAATCTTCGATACGGAATGAAAGGTTGGGTAGCGCAATTTGGCCGCGACGTACAGAACCAACTCGATCGCGCACTCGGGGTCGAAGCGGATGGGGGCCACTGCCATGCAGCAGACATTCTGGGGCTTGGTAGTGCGGCTAACAAGCGATGGGACTCCGCCGGTCGCGCCTACGTTTGAAATATCGACGACCACCGCCTTGGGTCACCGAAAGCGTAGGAATGCCTTCTGTTGCCCAATATGCTTACCGCCGGCCAAGCGCTCAGGCCTTGCGGTAGAGCTCGGCGCCCTGCTTCACGAACTCGACCGCCTTCTCCTGCATGCCCTGCGCCAGCGCGTCGCGCGCGGAAACGCCGTGCTGCCGGGCGTACTCGCGCACGTCCTGCGTGATTTTCATGGAGCAGAAATGCGGCCCGCACATCGAGCAGAAGTGCGCCAGCTTCGCGCCTTCCTGCGGCAGGGTTTCGTCGTGGAATTCCTTCGCCGTGTCCGGATCGAGCCCGAGGCTGAACTGGTCTCCCCAGCGGAATTCGAAACGCGCCTTCGACAGCGCGTTGTCGCGAATCTGCGCGCCCGGATGGCCCTTCGCCAGATCGGCGGCGTGGGCGGCGATCTTGTAGGCGATGATGCCGTCCTTCACGTCTTTCTTGTTCGGCAGGCCGAGGTGCTCCTTCGGGGTCACGTAGCACAGCATCGCCGTGCCGTACCAGCCGATGATCGCCGCGCCGATCGCGCTCGTGATGTGATCGTACCCGGGCGCGATGTCGGTGGTGAGCGGCCCGAGCGTATAGAACGGCGCCTCGTGGCACTGCGCGAGCTGCAGATCCATGTTTTCCTTGATCAGCTGCATCGGCACGTGGCCCGGTCCCTCGATCATCACCTGGCAATCGTGCCGCCACGCGACCCCGGTCAGCTCGCCCAGCGTCTTCAGCTCGGCGAGCTGCGCCTCGTCGTTGGCGTCGTAGATCGAGCCCGGGCGCAGGCCGTCGCCGAGCGAGTACGCGACGTCATACGCCTTCATGATCTCGCAGATGTCCTCGAAGTGCGTGTACAGGAAGCTCTCGCGGTGGTGCGCGAGGCACCACTTCGCCATGATCGAGCCGCCGCGGCTGACGATGCCGGTCATGCGCGTCGCCGTCATCGGGATGAACGCGAGCCGCACCCCGGCATGGATCGTGAAGTAATCCACGCCCTGTTCCGCCTGCTCGACGAGCGTGTCGCGGAAGATCTCCCAGGTGAGTTCCTCGGCCCTGCCGTCGACCTTTTCGAGCGCCTGGTAGATGGGCACCGTGCCGATCGGCACCGGACTGTTGCGGATGATCCATTCGCGCGTTTCGTGAATGTTCCTGCCGGTCGACAGGTCCATCACGGTGTCTCCGCCCCAGCGGATCGACCAGGTCATCTTTTCGACTTCCTCGCCGATCGAGGAACTGACCGCCGAGTTGCCGATGTTGGCGTTGATCTTCACCAGGAAGTTGCGGCCGATGATCATCGGCTCGCTTTCCGGATGATTGATGTTCGCCGGAATGATCGCGCGTCCGCGCGCCACTTCGTCGCGCACGAACTCCGCGGTGATGGTCGAGGGGATCGCGGCGCCGAACCCCTGGCCCGGGTGCTGGCGGCCGAGTGAGTCGCGCTGCGCTGCGGGCAGGTCCGCGAGGTAGCGCTCGCGCTGCAGGTTTTCGCGGATCGCGATGAACTCCATCTCCGGGGTGACCAGTCCGCGCCGGGCGTAGTGCATCTGGGTGACGCACTTCCCGGACCGGGCGCGCCGCGGTTTGCGCTTCAGATCAAAGCGCAGTTCGGCAAGTTTTGGGTCGTCGAGACGCTCGCGGCCGAACCGCGAACTCGGGCCCGGCAGGAGTTCCGTGTCGGCGCGCTCCTCGATCCACGCCTCGCGCGTCGCTGCAAGGCCTCGGCGGATGTCGATCTTTGCCGCGGGGTCGGTGTAGGCGCCGGAAGTGTCGTAAACGTAGATCGGGGGGTTTGACTCTGCACCGAAGGCCGACGCGGTGTCAGCCTGCGTCACTTCGCGCATCGGAACGCGGATGTCCTCGCGCGAGCCGGTCACGTAGACCTTGCGCGAAGCCGGCAGAGGATGCACGACTGCATCGTCGACCTGCGCGGTCGCGGCGAGAAACTTGGGATTGGCGTTCATGGCGCGCTCCTTGAGATCAGGCAGGGGCCGTGAGTCATGGAGGCGGGAAGAAGGCTTCACGCGTCCCTACGGCGGAATGACCCGCATCAGGTTCCATGGGTATTTCTCACCCGGAGGCCGCGGCCGCCGGGACCCCTGCGCTGTCCGGCCAACATACTCCAGGAGCCCCCGTCTGACAACCCGGAGCCTTGCGAACCAGTTCGGGCCGGGCTGCACGTCGCTTGCCCAGGATCAACCTCGTATAATCCGATTTTCAGCAGCATCTCGCGCATGAACCTCGAACAAGCCCGTCACAACATGGTCGAGCAGCAGATCCGGCCATGGGAAGTCCTCGACCAGGATGTGCTCGACCTGCTTTACGCGGTGCCTCGGGAGGAGTTCGTTCCTGCGGTCTACCGGAACCTCGCCTTCAGCGACCTCGAGGTCCCGATCGGCGAAGGCGAGCGGATGTGGGCGCCGAAAATCGAGGCGCGCGCGCTTCAGGCGCTCGCCATCCGGCGCACCGACCGCGTGCTGGAAATCGGCACCGGCAGCGGATACCTGACCGCCCTGCTTGCGCGGCGTGCCGCGCAGGTCTGCTCGGTCGAACTCCGGCCGGCGCTCGCCGCATTCGGCCGGGCCAATCTCGAACGGCACGGGGTGGACAACGTCACCCTCGCGACCGGCGATGCCGCTCGCGGCTACGCGAAGGGCGCGCCTTTTGACCTGATCGTGCTGACCGGTTCCACGCCCGTGCTCCCCCAGGCCTTTCTCGACAGCCTCGCGCCGGGCGGACGGCTTTTCGCAGTCGTGGGCGAGGCTCCGGTCATGACCGCGAAAGTCATCACCTGCGCCGCACCGGGGTCTTACCGGATCGCCGAGCTATTCGAAACCGTGCTCGCGCCACTCGCCAATTGCGTTCAACCCGCGCGCTTCACGTTCTGAGCAGAGGTCGCCCCATGCACCGACTCCTCGCCTGCGCGCTGGCGGCGCTGCCCCTGTCCGCGGCGGCGCAAGGGCTGATGCAGGTATATCAGGACGCAAAGGCCTACGACGCGCAGTTCGCCGCGGCGCGGTTTGCGCTGCAGGCCGGCCTGGAGAAGCTTCCGCAGGGCCGCGCGCTGACGCTGCCGAGCGCGAGCCTTTCTGCCAACACGACCCATTCACGAATTGATTTCAAGTCGGACAACGCCTCGATCGTTCCGGGATCCACTCGCGACCTGCGCTCGTACGGCTACACGCTTTCGTTCTCGCAGCCGATCTACCGCAGGCAGAACCTCATCCAGTACGATCAGGCGGGCTACCAGGTCAGGCAGGCCGAAGCGGTGTTCGGGCAGGCCGGACAGGACCTCATCCTCAGGGTCTCGCAGGCGTATTTCGACGTGCTCGCGGCCGAGGATACCCTCGGCCTGGTGCGCGCGCAGAAGACCGCGATTTCCGAGCAGCTCGCGCAGGCCAAGCGCAATTTCGAGGTCGGGACGGCGACGATCACCGACACCCACGAGGCGCAGGCGAGGTTCGATCTCGCGGCGGCGCAGGAGATCGCTGCGCAAAATGATCTCGACGCCAAGAAGCGCGCCCTGCAGCAGTTGACCGGCAAGGAATACGGCTCGCTCAAACCGCTTCGCTCGGACGTCAAACTCTCGGGACCCGAGCCCAGCCGGATGGACGATTGGGTCGGGCTCGCGGAAAAGCAGAGCTACCCGGTGCAGGTCCAGGAGGCCGTCGCGGAAATCTCGCAGCTCGAGGTCAAGCGCAACGCCGCCGCGCATCAGCCTACGGTCGACCTTGTGGCGAGCTATGGATGGGTCGCGCAGAACGCCTCGCAGTTCTCCGTGGTCGGGGGAAACACCACCACCGGAACGGTCGGAGTGCAGCTCGCGGTGCCGCTTTTCGCCGGCGGAGCGCTCCAGTCGCGCGACCGCGAGGCGGCGGCGAATTTCGACAAAGCGCGTCAGGACCTGGAATTTTCGCGCCGCGCCTCGGCGCTGGCGACGCGGCAGTCTTACCTCGCGGTGATCAACGGCATCGCGCAGGTCGGCGCGCTCGAACAGGCCCTGGTGTCCAGCCAGAGCGCGCTCGCTTCGAACAAGCTCGGCTACGAAGTCGGCGTGCGGATCAACATCGACGTCCTCAACGCGCAGCAACAGCTGTTTTCGACGCAGCGCGATCTGGCGCTCGCGCGCTACAACACGATCCTGAACCACCTGCGCCTGAAGTCCGCAGCCGGCGCGTTGCGCGAAGAAGACGTCGAAATCGTCAATCGCGCGCTGCAGCCCTGAGCCACTGCCGGCACAGCTCGAGGTGACGATCGGTCGCGCCGCGATGGGCGAGGCAGAGCGCGCGTCCTGCGCCGCCCATCTTCTCCCGCCGGGCAGGGTCGGCGCATAGGCCGAGCGCCACGCGCATCGCTTCCGAGGCGTTCCCCACCTGCACCGCGGCACCTGCTTCGAGCGCCAGGCGGGTCGCCTCGGCGAAGTTGAACATCGATGGCCCCAGCACAACCGGCACACCCGCCGCGCAGGCCTCGATCAGATTCTGCCCGCCGTGCGGCGCAAACGAGCCGCCGATCACCGCGACGTCGCAGGCGGCGTAGTAGAACGCCATCTCCCCCAGAGAATCGCCGAGAAAAAAACGTTCGGTCGGTCGCGGCATGGCACCCTGGCTCCGGCGCGCGGGCGCTTCGGACTCGCGCCCGATGAGCAGCGCGACCTCGTCGAACCGCTGAGGATGGCGCGGCACCACCACCACCAGCGCGTCCGTGCCGTTCGCGGGGAGCGCATCGAGCAGCATGCGCTCCTCGCCGGAGCGCGTACTCGCGATCAGAAGCACCGGTCGGCCCAGCGCCGAGCGCCATTCGAGTCCCGCCGCCGCCTGATCGGGATCGGGCGCGATATCGAACTTGAGATTTCCGGTGACTTTGGGGGCCGGCGCACCGAGGGCAGCAAGGCGCGCCGCATCGGCTTCGCTCTGCGCGCACACGGCCGCCAGCCCGGCGAACGCGGGACGCGTGAGAAACCGCCAGCGCAAATAGCCGCGCCCGGAGCGTTCCGACATCCGGCCGTTCGCGAGAATCACCGGGACGGCAAATTCGCGGCAGGAGGCGAGGAGATTCGGCCAGATCTCGGTTTCCATGACGAGCCCGAGGCGCGGCCGGAAATGCGCGAGGAATCGCCGCGTCGCGCCCGGGGTGTCGTACGGCAGCCAGGCGACGAGCACCGACTCGCCGTAGGTCTGCTTCACCGTTTCGCGGCCCGCCGCCGTGGTGCAGGTGATCAGAATCCCGTGCTCGCCGAACTCGCTCTGCAGCGCGCGCACCAGCGGCGCCGCGGCCCTCGCTTCTCCCACCGATACCGCATGCAGCCAGATCACGGGCCGCTCCGATCCGAACCGGTAATCGCCGAAGCGTTCGGCGACCTGCCTTCGGTATCCGGGCTCGCGCCGGCCGCGCCACCAGAGCTTCAGCACGACGAACGGCAGGGCCGCGCGTATCGCGAGCGTGTAGAAGAAGCGCCAGATCACAGCCATTCCTCGAGCGCCGCGAGCACCCTCGCGGTCGCAGGTGCCATGCCGGCGCCGCCGAGGTTTCGCAGGCGCGGACTGCCGTAGAGCCCGGTGAGCGCCGGGTCCGTCGCGCAGTAAATGCCCACCGCCGGGACGCCCAGTGCGACCGCGAGATGCGAAAGACCGGTGTCGACGCCGGCAACCGCGCGCGCTCCGCGAAGCGTCTGCGCGAGTTCGCCAAGCGTCATCGCCGGGAGCACGCGCGCCCCGGGGATTTTCGCGGCGAGCCGCTCGCATCGCGCGCGCTCGATCGCGCTGCCCCAGGGAAGCGCACAGTCCAGCCCGCGCTCGGCGAGCGCGCGCCCAAGCGCGCTCCACCGCTCCTCGGGCCAAAGCTTGTCGTTGCGGCTGCTCATCGTGAGGAGCACGACGCGCCTGGCGTCCTGCGTGTCCGCGCTGCCGTGAAGGCCATAGTCGCACTCCGGGGGAAGCGCATAGCCGAGCGCCGCGGAGGTGAGCTGGCGGTTGCGCTCGACCGCGTGCTGGCCGCGGGCGATCGCGTGGCGAACGTCGTAGGCGCGCGCGGCCAGCGGCTCGCGCG
>Ga0209726_10001660_pt1 | contig 35290 bp, 24 predicted proteins | sample Subgrocontami54m_FD_187453 | JGI IMG/M metagenome (GOLD analysis project Ga0209726, IMG submission 187453) | Subsurface groundwater microbial communities from S. Glens Falls, New York, USA - GMW46 contaminated, 5.4 m (SPAdes) (version 3) | ecosystem: Environmental > Aquatic > Deep subsurface >...
GGGCAGTGGGCAGTGGGCAGTGGGCAGTGGGCAGTGGGCAGTGGGCAGTGGGCAGTGGGCAGTGGGCAGTGGGCAGTGGGCAGTCGGCAGCGAGCAGTATGTCGCCGATGGCGTGTGCGTGGCAGGCCGGGCTTACGTGCACTGCCCACTGCCCACTGCCCACTGCCCACTGGCTACTACTTAAGCGGTCTGTATTGTCAACTATCATGTTCCAGCCTCCCCTCAGGCTGTGCTGTTTCGTCGTGGTTCAGGGCGCCAAATCGTACGGGTTGGACGCGTTGCCCACGTTCACCGCGTAGGACGCAACCAAGCCGGAATTGAGATAAACGACGATCAAGGTCGGCTCGCCGTCGAATGCACTGGTGTATTCCGTGGAGCGGACCCACAAATAAATCCTCGCCTTCGAAGTCTTGCCCGGCATCACCACGCCGGTGGGCGAAAACATGATGTCGACGTTGCCGGAGGCGTCGACGGGCAGCGATTCGATGAAGCTCGACGTGCCCGCCTGGGTCGCATAAGTGCCGTTGGTATTGCCGTCCACGACGATGGTCCGGGGCAAATCGAAGGTCTCGTCGCCGACCACGCGCGGCTGGCGGATGATGCGGAAACTAGCCGTCGGGGTTGTAATCGCGCTCTGCAGCGGAATTTGGAGCGTTAGGACGTTGCCAGCGACGCCGCTAATATAGTGGACGAGCCCAGTGCCATGGATTTCGAGATAATCCTTCGGCTGAACGGAGCCGTCGTTGAAATTGGCGCCGTTGATCGTGACTTGTGAATAGGTTGGCCCGGGGCCGCTGGTTTGCAACGTGAGCGAGGTGAAACCGGTCCCGCTGACAAAATAGCTGCCGCCGCCCAAGTCGTCGGGTTGTTCAAGGAATTGGCATTTGCTGGCGAGTCCGGCAGCATCGAACAGGATGCGCAAGCCGCGTGGGGATTGATCGCGGATGGCGCGCTGGCGGGCGGTGTTGAGCCATTGTTGCAGGTCGCCGGCGCCGCGGGCCGACTTGGCGCTGGTGTTGAATGACGGCACGAAGTAGATCGCCAGGCCGGCCATGATGCCGATGAGGGCGATGACCACGAGCAACTCCATCAGCGTGAAGCTGGGCCGGTGGATGATTTTGGACCTTTGCATGACGACCTCTTCTTGTGGTGCGGGCGTCTCGCCTGCACCGCCCCGTGCAGGCGAGACGCCCGCACCACAAAATCACGGGGCCACAATGTTGAAGCTGTACAGGTTGTCTTTAGTTCCTGTGGTCGTAATTTCGCTCATGTCGGGGAACGTCAAATCGAGAACGTAGTCGCGTCCGGCCGACACCAGGGACGGCGTCGTGTACCAATTGCCAATCTTGAACTGCACTGCGTTCTCGAACACAGCCCTGTTGGCACTGCTGTACCATGTCGCGGTTTGCAGCGTCTTGAGCGGATCGAACGGGTTGTAATAAACAAACCCTTGAGGGCCTGTCATTTTCGGACAAATGGTGTTGGGAGCTACTGGATCAAATCTGGCGTACGCATACGGGAAGCGGAAAAACGCGATCGGCTGCTGCCAGGCGTCACAAAATTCCAGCGCGCCATCGAGATCGATGTCTTGTGGTTTGACGGGAAGCTGATCCGCGTTGAACGCTGGGCTGCCCTTTTTGGCGCTGGAGAGGGCGAGATACAGGCAAGCGGCTGACTCGTTTTGCGGGTTGCCCCCGGCGGCGGCGCCCAATTTCGAATTGTATAAGGCAATGTATTTGCGCCGGTCTGTCGGAATCAGGGGTAGTGGTCCCGCATAACCAGGCAGTACTGTTGCATATACCTTTGGCGTTCTGATTTCCGAGTAGTTGGCCGGGAAGGCTTCTGTTAATCGGATCATTTTCCATAGGACCTTAGCGCGCTCGCCGCTCGGATCGGGCGCTGCCAGGATTTTGACGGAATCTGGTATTGGATCATTTGCCTCACTGATCACGGCATTCCATTGTTTCTTGAGGACGCCATAAACATGCTCGATCGCGGCGTTCGTGTTCTTCTCGTACTGCCGGTTGACGATCCAGAAGTACGACGCCGCCGACAGGGCGGTGAGCACGGCGATGATGGCGAGCGCGATGAGCAGCTCGATCAGCGTGAAGGCCGGGCGGCGGGTTGTCATGTTGTGCACGTGCATGGTTGCACCTTTCACTGGGCCTGAGCGGCGAGGACGAACGTGCTGAAGTTTGTGCGATTGTCTTTCCAGGCGCCCGTGGTGTCGGTCGTTGAGGAACCATTGTCCCATTGGCCCACATTGCCGAAGATGCCGTCCCGCCCGGCGCTGATGATCTGAAATGTCTTTGGATTCCAGTAGGTGCTAGCGGTCTTGTAGTACGGCGAGACATAGGTTGTGCCGCCGTCGTAAGTGACTTTGTGATTGCCGTTGTATGCGTTCGGCGATGTACTCCCGGGGAGACCTGGGGCGAAATAGACGTAAGGCATCTGCCCGTAATTGTCCGCGAAGGTGGGGAATAGAATGTCGGGAGTGCTGCTGGCGAGGCTCTTGGCAAAATTCAAACGGCCGGCGTTAAAATCGAAGAACTTGATTCGCTCAGGCGAAACGCCGTCTTGGGCCGGATTTTTCGGGTTGCTGGAAAATCCAACCATTGTGCCTTTGGGATATTGCATACGGTCATATAGCCCGCCCAAAAAGAGAACTAAGCACTGATCGCAATCCAATATGATTCCTGTCGACGGGAATCCTGCCGGCTGAACGGCGCCGTATGCCGTCGGGTTTCCCCAGTGGATGTAGTTTGCGAAAGGTGTTCCGGGAGGGCTCAAAGGGCCGCCGATGTTCGGCCAAATCCGATTGATCACTTGGAGCGAGTCTTTGTCGAGCGCGATGGCGGTGTTATAATCGCTGTATTTTGGATACAAAACGATGCGGCTCGGCGGATAACAATTGTATTTCGCCTTGAAGTTGTTCAGCGCAATTTCAAGCTGCTTGATATCGTTGACTTCTTGGGCATCGTAACCCTTCCAGCGCACGGCCGAGATGCCGGCGAGGAGCAGCGCCGCCAGGACCGCAATGATCGCGATCACGATCAAGAGTTCGATCAACGTGAAACCGGTGCGCGACCGGGCGTGGCTGGCCTGGTACATCGGAATTCTCCTGTGCATCGTAGGCGACACTGCCAGCGTCGCCGATGGACGCCGACGCAAGCTGCTGCGTCGGCTACGTTGGCCCTACTTCTTGCCCGCGTTGCTGAGGCCTTCCAAGAGGGCCAACAACGGCATGAACAATGCGATCACGATGGTGCCGACGATGAAGCCGAGCACGACGATCATGATCGGTTCGAGCAAGCTGATCAGCGATTCGACGAGCACGTCGACTTCCTCGTCGTACACGTCGGCGATCTTGTTGAGCATGGAATCGAGGTCGCCGGTTTCTTCGCCGACGTCGATCATGTTGACGACCATGTCGTCGACGAGCCGGCTTTCCTTCATGGGCTGGGCGATGGTTTCGCCTTCGCGGATCGATTCGTAGACGCGCTGGTAGGCTTCCTCGAAGACGACGTTCATGGCGGTTTCGCGGACGATCGACAGGGCTTCCAAGATCGGCACGCCGGAGGCGATCAGGGTGCCGAGGGTGCGCATGGTGCGGGCGACGACGGTCTTCTCGACGATTTGGCCGGAGACGGGCAGGCTGAGCTTGATTTTGTCGAGAATGTAGGCGCCGGCGCGGTTGAGGCGAATGAGCTTCAGGATGAGCCAGATGGCGACCGGGAACAGCGGCAAGACGTACCAGAAGCGGACGAACCAGCGCGACGTGCCGATCAGCATGGTGGTGATCCACGGCAGCGTCATGCGGAAATCTTCGAAGATCTTCTCGAACTTCGGAATGATGAAGATCATGATGAACGCCAAGATGGAGACGGCGACGAAGATGACGACGCACGGATAGACCATGGCGCCCTTGATGCGGCGGGCGAGGCTCTGGGCCTTTTCCTTGAATTCGGCCAGGCGGCGGAGAATGACTTCGAGCGCGCCGCCGGCCTCGCCGGCTTTGACCATGTTGACGTAGAGGCGGTCGAAGCACTTGGGGTGTTTGCCGAACGATTCGGAGAGGGTGCTGCCCGATTCGACGTCGTCGACGACGTCGATGAGGGCGTTCTTGAGCGTGCCGGGCTTCATCTGACCTTCGAGAATCTTGAGGCTGCGCAAGACGGGCAGGCCGGCGTCTTGCAGCGTCGAGAATTGCCGCGTGAAGGTCACGAGCTGCTTGGTGCTGACCCCGCCGATGGTCATCACCTTGCCTTTTTTGCGGCGGGCGTCGGCTTTCTTGCCTTTGTCCTTTTTCTTCTTGGCGGCGACTTCCGTCAGGCGCGTGACGAAGTAGCCCATCGCGCGGATCTTTTGTTGGGCATCTTCTTCGCTAGGGGCTTCGATCGAGTCCTTGACCTCGCCGCCCGAGGTGTCCATCGCTTCGAATTTGTAGGTCGCCATAATCTGGTCCTTTGTCCTTGGTCATTAGTCATTGGTGATTCACGAATGACTAATGACGAATGACCAATGACTATCGACTAATCGTTTTCCTCGATCGTTTCGCGGACGACTTCATCGATGGTCGTGAAGCCGTCGTAGATTGCACGCAGACCGGCTTCGCGCAGCGTGCTCATGCCCATTTTGCGGCAGGCGGCGCGGAGCTGGTCGGTCGAGGCGCCGGACGAGATCAGATCGCGCAGCTCGTCGTTGATCGCGATCAGCTCGAAGATGCCCTGGCGGCCGCGGTGGCCGGTGTTGTGGCAGCGGTCGCAGCCGCGGCCGTAGAAGAACTTCCTGCCCATGACGTCGGCGGGGCGCAGGCCGAGTTCCATGAGCATTTCCTGGCTGGGCTCGAACTCGGTGCGGCAATCTTCGCAGATTTTGCGGACGAGCCGCTGGGCCATGATGCATTCCAGCGTGGCCGTGATCAGGTAGGTGTCCAGGCCCATGTCGCGCAGGCGGGTGATGGTGCTGGGCGCGTCGTTGGTGTGCAGCGTGCTGAAGACCATGTGCCCGGTGAGGGCGGCCTGGACGGCGATCTGGGCGGTCTCCAGGTCGCGGATTTCGCCGACGAGGATCTTGTCCGGGTCCTGGCGCAGAATCGAGCGCAGAATATTGGCGAAGGTGACGCCGATGTCGGTGTTGATCGGGCACTGGACGACGCCGTCGATGTCGTATTCGACGGGGTCTTCGCAGGTGATGATCTTGTCGGTGATTTCGTTGAGTTCGTTGATGGCGGAATAGAGGGTCGTGGTCTTGCCCGAGCCCGTGGGCCCGGTGACCAGGCTAATGCCGTTCGGTTTCTTGATGAGGTTGCGGAATTGGGTGATCAGGTCCGGCTCCATGCCGATGCGGTTGAGGTCGAGGCCGACGTTGCCGCGGTCGAGCACGCGGATGACGCAGCTTTCGCCGAACATGGTCGGCAAGATGCTGACGCGCATATCGACCTGGTTGCCGCCGACGTTGAGTTCGATGCGACCGTCTTGCGGGAGTCGGCGTTCGGCGATGTCGAGGTTGGACATGACCTTGATGCGCGAGGAGATGGCCATGGCGAGATGGCGCGGCGGGGGAACCATTTCGTACATGACGCCGTCGCAACGGTAGCGGAGCTTGTATTCGTCCTCGAACGGCTCGAAGTGGATGTCGCTGGCGCGGTCCTTGATCGCGAGCAGCATCACCATGTTGAGGAGCTTGCGGACCGGGGCCGCTTCCTGCATTTCCATCAAGCTTTCGAGGTCGATGCTCGATTCGCTTTTGCGCGGGCCGCCGAGGTCGTCCATCGACTGCAGGCCCGTGATGATGTCCATGATCGTCTCTTCCTTGCCCAGGTAGCAGCGCGACAACACGTCGTTGATCGCGGTTTGCGGGGCCAGGCAAGCGACGACTTCCGGAATGCTGAGGAAATTGCGCAGGTCGTCCAGAGACGGCAAATTGTTCGGATCGCCCAGCGCCACCGTCAAGACGTTGTCCTTGAAGGTCAGCGGCAGGATTTTGTAGACGGTGGCCATCGGCTCGGGAACCAACGTCAAGACTTCGGCTTGCGGCTTGAGTTCTTCGGAGGTGAGCAGCTTGAGGCCGAACTGGTCGGCCAGGGCCTGCATGAGCTGGTTTTCGGTGATGAGGCCGCGCGTCAGCGCCGCTTGGCCGACGTGGACGCCGGCGTTCTTCGCTTCGTCGAGGATTTCCCAGAGCTGGCTGTCGTCGATGTAGCCGAGATCGACGAGGACCTGGCCCATGCGGCGGCCGGTGGTCTTGGAGGCGGTGCCCGACTTGACCGGGGCGGGCTTCATCTTGCTGGCGGGCACGGCTTGATGATCGCTGGCTTTGGCGGCGGGTTTGCCGGCCGCCGGCGCGGCGCCGGGTTTGGCGGGCGGCGCCGGTTTCGCCGGCGTCTTGCCGGCCGCGGGTTTATCGCCGCCCGGCGGCACGATTTTGCCCATGGCCGGCTTGCCGCCCTGCGGTGTCAGGGGCGTCGGCGGCTGCGGCTTGATCGGCTTGGCGCCCTGCGGCGGCTGCACCGGCTTGCCCATCGGCGGCTGCGGCTTCTTCGGTTGTTCGGGATCGTTGGGGTTTGCCATGTTCTTTCGGCCTATATCGGTCATGTCAAAAACAAATCACCCGGCGCACGCGGCGGCGCCGCTTCCACATCAGCTCAACAGGACGGGGTGCTGTTGGATCCCTCATCCTTGAAGGCGGCTGCCCTGGTTCGTTCGACACGGGGGACGTGATCGGCTGGAACGAATCATCAGGCGGCCCTAATCATCATCATCATCGACATCACTGTCATCGTTGTCGTCATCGTCGTCGTCTTCATCCTCGTCGTCGCCTTCTTCCTCTTCATCCAGTTCGCCGCGCTCGGCCATCATAATGCGATTGGCCAATTCGGCGGGCTTTTGCGACTTGCCCAGCACTTCTTCCTTTTCGACGGTGCCGGCGCGCCATAGCCGGAACAACATTTCGTCGAGCAGGAACATACCCTCCTTGCGGCCCGTCTGGATGCTCGAATCGATGCGGTACGTTTTGTTCTCGCGAATCAGGTTCTGGATGGCGGGCGTCACCACCATCATCTCATAAGCGGCGACCAGGCCGGTGGCGTCGCGGCGCGGCATCAGCGTTTGCGACAGCACGCCGATGAGCGCCGTCGAAAGCTGCGTGCGGATCTGTTCTTGTTGCTCCTTGGGGAACACGTCGATGATGCGGTTGATCGTGCTCGAGGCGCTGCTGGTGTGCAGCGTGCCGAAGACGACGTGGCCCGTTTCGGCCGCTTCGATGGCGGCGTGAATCGTTTCCAAGTCGCGCATTTCACCGACGAGAATGATGTCCGGGTCCATACGCAAGGCGCGGCGCAACCCCTCGCCGAAGCCGGGCACGTCGACGCCGATCTCGCGCTGGTTCACGGTGCACTTCTTGTGCGTGTGGTAATACTCGATCGGGTCTTCCAGCGTGATCATGTGCCGATCGTAATTCTCGTTCAGGAAGTTCATCATGCTGGCCAGGCTGGTGGTCTTGCCCGAACCGGTGGGGCCCGTGACCAAGAGCAAGCCGCGCGGCCGGGTGATGAGGCGCTTGACCGCCTCGGGCATGCCGATCTCCTCGAACGTGAGGAACTTGCTCGGGATGCGTCGCAGCACCATGCCGATGCTGCCCTTTTGCTTGAAGATGGCGACGCGGAAGCGCACGCCGTCGGTGAATTCGATGGCGAAGTCGGACCCGCCCTTTTCCTGCAACTCCTGCTGGCAGCGGTCGGGCGTGATGCTCTTCATCAGCGCGGTGGTGTCGTCCTGATCGAGCACCTTGGTGTCGAGCCGGCGCATGCGGCTTTGATGGCGCACGACCGGCGGCTGGCCCACCGAGATGTGCAGATCGCTTGCCTTGAGCTGAATGACCGTAGTCAACAGCTTGTCGATGAGCACGTTGCTCGAACCACCGATGGGACCAACTGGCATGGCTCAATCCTTCTCAACGGTCGGCCAGGAAAGAAATCCTGGTTGCATGCTGGAAGACGGGACTACTCCGTTGCCTCATTATCCGCGCTTCAAAGCGCGCAGGCAAAACAATTTGTGCAAAAGCGGCAAGATTTGTTGACGAGCATGAAATATTGCGTGCGCGCTCATTTTGCTTGCCGTTGAGCGATCGCAGGAGAATCTCTGCATCGAGATCATGGAGTGAGCCCTAAACGGCAAGCCCATCGCCTTGGGTACGCGGCGCATGGAAGAAGGCCAGCGACCTGTCGCCCTTGCGATACGGTTTCGAACTCGATGTTGCAGCGATTACGCCTCGACCGCTTGGCCAAATCGGACGAAGTGACCTGCTGCGCCGAGCCCTGCGTCTAATCGAGCGAGTGATGGCAAATGCTCAACACTTCTTCCAGGGTGGTCACGCCCGCAACTGCTTTTGCCACACCGTCTTCGAGCAACGTCCGCATGCCCAACAAGCGTGCCTGGCGCCGGATCGCTTGGGCCGGCTCACGATTAAAAGTCATCTCGCGAATGCCGGAGTTCATGCGCAGCATTTCGAAGATGCCCTTGCGGCCGCGGTAGCCGGTGTGATGACAGTGCGAGCAACCGCGGCCTCGAGCAAACGACCCCTGAGCCGCCTGTTGCGTGGTCAAACCAGCTGCCTTGAGTTCGTGAGCCGGCGGCTTGTCGGGTTCCTTACATTTCGGGCAGATTAAGCGGACGAGGCGCTGGGCCATGATGGCGATAACGGAGGATGCGACCAGAAAGGGCGGGACGCCGATATCCGCCAAACGCGTAATAGCGCTGGGCGCATCGTTCGTATGTAGCGTGCTAAAAACCAAGTGTCCCGTTAAAGATGCCTGAACCGCGATGTCAGCTGTCTCTTGATCGCGGATTTCGCCGACGAGGATGATGTTCGGGGCCTGTCGCAACATAGCCCGGATGATCCGCGCGAAATCGAGCCCGATATTGGCCTTCACCTCCACCTGGTTGACGCCGGGCAGGTAGTACTCGACTGGATCCTCCGCCGTGATGATCTTTCGATCAGGACGATTCAGTTCGTTGAGGGCCGAGTACAAAGTCGTGGTCTTTCCGGAGCCGGTTGGGCCGGTCACCAGGAAAATGCCGTTGGGCCGCTTGATGATGTTTTGGAACCGTTTGTAGTCGTCATCGCCAAAGCCTAGATCACGAATGTTCACCTGAATGCTGCTGCGATCGAGGATGCGCATGACGACCGATTGCCCATGGCTGGTCGGCAGGATGCTGACGCGCAAGTCGAAGTGTTTCCCTTTCGACGTCATTTTGATACGGCCGTCCTGGGGGCGGCGCTTTTCGGCAATGTCGATGCTCCCCATGATCTTGATGCGGGAGATCATCGGCGCCAGCAAACGCCGCGGCGGGCTGTCGCGTTCCACCAGGACGCCGTCGATTCGATAACGGATGCGGATGCGGTCGGCAAACGGCTCGACGTGGATGTCGCTGGCCCGAAGGCTGATGGCTTCGTGGATGATCAGATTGACCAGCTTCACGACCGGGGCATCGCTGTCGTCGGCGGCGGCCAGGTTTTGCGACGATTCCGTTTCGGTGAAGTCGATCTGGGTGTCGGTGAACTCCTGCAACATCGAGTCGACCGACTCCGTTTCCGTTTGCCCGTAGTGCCGGTTGATGGCCTCGATGATCTGCTCTTTGGCGGCCAGGACCGGCTGGATGTCCTTGTTGAGGATGAACTGCAACTTTTGAATCGTGTCGAAGTCGCTTGGATCGCTGATGACGATCTTGAGGACGCCGTCGTCCTGGGACAGTGGAATGACCACGTTTTCGCGGGCCACGGATTCGGGGACCATTTCGATCACGGATGGCGGAATGATGGTATCCGCCAAGCTGACCGACTGCAGGCCGGAATGCTCGGCAATCGCAGCCATGATGTCGTCCATGGTGCAATAGCCGAGCTTGACGATGGCGTCCTGCAGCTTGGCGCCGGTCTGTTGCTGAAGGGTTCGGGCTTCGGTCAGCTGGTCAGCACTCAGCGTGCCGCGTTTGACCAGGACATCGGTGAACTCGCCGCGGGCTTTTCCCATGGAATGCGCTCTCCCTGGCAGAATGCGTCAGCGCTGGCAGACGTGATAAGAAGCCGCTGACTGGCACTTTTTCAGGATACTTCAGTTTCCGCGGCGGTTCAAGGGGGAAAAGGGCAAATGTGCGTTGCCGCTTGCGGCTTAGCGAAACCGTCATCGTGCACGTTGCGCTAAGGAACGGGCCGCAATCAACTTCCCGGAGGGCGGACATTCCTGTCCGCCGCAAACTACGGCGATGGCGGGTTGGAAAACCCGCCCTCCCGGCACAAATCGGGAAGTTATTTGCGGCCCGTTCCTAAGCCGCAAGCGGCAAGCTAGCGCATCATGCCGAATTGGCGTTGCAAATCGGCGAGCGCTTCGGCGAATTGATGATCGACGCCGTCGTCCATCATGTCGGGTTTGAAGCGGGCGACGACGGTGTCCGGAGCGACGCCGCGGCTGGTGTAGGCATGGCCTTTGGGTGAAAAGAAGCGGGCGACGGTGATGCGCAGGCCGCCCGTTGGGACGCCGTTGGCGGCGGGCAGCTTGACCAGGCTCTGCGTGCAGCCCTTGCCGAAGGTGTTCTGGCCGACGAGGCGGGCGCGCTCATTTTCCTTCAGGGCGCCCGCCAGAACCTCGGCGGCGCTGGCGGTGTCGCCGTCGACGAGGACCGTCATGGGCCAATTGCAGGCCGCCGGGCCGCGCGCGTGATAAACCGTGCTGAACTTCGGATCTTGATTCTCGACCGTAGCAATGACGCCGCCGGCCAGGAACCGTTTTGCCGACTCGATGGCAACTTCGATCAGGCCGCCGGGGTTGCCGCGCAGGTCGAGGATCAGGCCTTTGACGCCGTTTTTGGCGAGCTCGGCAAGCGCTTCATCCAGTTCTTGCAACGTGGTGTCTTGGAAACTCAGGATGCGCAAGTAGCCGATGTGCGGACCTTTCATTTCTACATTGGCGACGACGCTGCGGATGAACATGCCGCCGTTGGTCTCGCCCTTGAGCATGTCGCACAGTTCGCGGAATTGGTGCGGCGTCAGGTAAGCCGTGTAGTTGTCGATCGCATGGTTGGCGCCGCATGCCAATTCAAGGATAGTGACGGTCGGGTTGAGCTGCAACATGTCCTGGGCGGCCAGGGCGATCTCGCGAATCTGGTGCTCCACCTGGGCGCGGCTCATGGGCGCGTTGGCGGCGAACTTGCGTTTCAAGTGATCGCGAAACGCCTGGATTTCGGCGTGCTTGCCGGGCAGATGCAGCTGGCAGAAGAGCGGTTGCGCGAAAGCGGCGTCGAGTTCCTCGATGCCTTTTTGCAAAAGCCGCGCCGGATCGATGCGCTTCTTGTCAAGCGCGTTGTCAAGCAGCGTGTCGCGCACTTTGTTATAGAGCCGCAGCGCCTGGCCGTAATCGAGGCTGAGGACTTCTTTGCGAAAGCTTTCGTCTTGATGGCGCATGCCCTGCCAGTAGCGGCGCAAGCAATGTTGGTAGCGATCCTGGATTTGCGGGCTGTTCTGGTCGCGGATGAGGGCGCCGTAGACGGCAAGGGCCTTGTCCCATTCGGCGCTGCGTTCGTGGGCCAGGGCCTGATCGCGCAACGATCGGAACGACGGGTCATCCGCCGCGGACGCTGTCGCGAGACATGCCGCCGCGCTCACCAAGGCAACGCTGCGCCACAAATAGGACGTCGCAGTCACCGGCGCCTCCCTGGGGTTTCCAGAGATGGAGAGGTCCGCGTATCAGTATAAAATAGCCACAGCCTTCCGTCAAACAGACGTTTTGGATTATGAAAAAGATTTTCGCCTTCCGCCGCTTGCGGCTTAGCGACGGGGTTGTGATGATTCGCCAAGCCGCCAGCGGCAAACAATGATGCTCGACCCCGTTCGCCAAGAAGTCGTGACCCAGGCCAAGACCGTCGTGGTCAAGGTCGGGACCAACGTGCTCGCCGCCGCCGACGGCCGGCTTGATCCGGCACGCTTACAAGCGCTGGCCGATCAGATCCAGCGCATTCGCCAAACGGGCCGGCAGGTCGCGCTGGTCAGCTCCGGGGCGATCGGCGCCGGCGTCGGCCGGCTGGAGCTGGGCAAGCGGCCCACCGATCTGCGCCATTTGCAAGCCTGCGCCGCCATCGGCCAAAGCTTCCTCATGCGTGCCTATCAGGAATGCCTCGACCAGCACGGCGTCCATACGGCCCAGATTCTTCTGACCGCGGGCGATTTCGACAATCGCGTCCGCTATCTCAACGTTCGCAACACGATTCTGACCCTGTTCGAGTGGGGCGTCTTGCCCATTATCAACGAGAACGACACCGTCAGCGTCGCGGAGATCAAGTTCGGCGACAACGATCATCTCGCCGCGATGCTCACCAACCTTTTGCAAGCGCCGCTTTTGATTCTGCTGACCGTCGTCGATGGCCTGTACGCCGGCGATCCACGCAGCGATCCGGCAGCGCAAAAGATCGACACGGTGCCGCTGATCGACAGCGCCATCATGGACCTCGCGGGCAGCAGCAAGAGCACGCTGGGCACGGGCGGCATGCGCAGCAAGCTGCGGGCGGCGCGTTTGGCTACCGCGGCCGGCGAATCCGTCATCATGGCCAATGGCTCGGTGTCGGGCATTCTCGACGCCATCTTTGCCGCCGAGCCGGTGGGCACCTTATTCTTGCCTCACGGCGGCTCGGTCCCGGCATGGAAGCGTTGGCTCGGCTACACCGCGCGTCCCAAGGGCCGGCTGTTCGTGGATGCCGGCGCTCAAGCCGCCGTCAAGGACAAAGGCCGGAGCCTGTTGCCGATCGGCGTCGTTCAGGTGCAGGGGCACTTCAACAAGGGCGACGTTATCGCCCTGTGCGATCCGACCGGTCTCGAATTCGGCCGCGGGCTGACCAACTATGCCGCCGGCGACGCGCAACGCATCGTCGGGCTACGCACCGAGCAGATCGGCGAAGTCCTAGGTTCCGTTCCGTACGAGGAAATCGTGCATCGCGACAATCTGGTAGTGATCGAATGAACAGGCGTGGATTCTGGTAGGGGGCATCGCATATCATCGGCTAAGGCCGTTTCAAATAATTAGCTGGTCCACTTGCGTTTTCGCAGAAGAAACAAAACGAATCAAGAAATTGGCGGGCGGGACTCCGTCAGTGGACCAGCTAATTATTTGAAACGGCCTAATCGGACGCGGTCGCTGCATGTTTACTGTGCGCGCTAAACGCAAGCATTGTTTACTGTTTCGCGCTCGTAGTATCATGTAATTGACCTGTCCATCTGGGTTAGAATTGATCCCCGCGCTCGTCTTGGTTGTGAGCGCACAAGGGACCTCTCCGCCAGACCTCCTGGAGAGCATGCTCGCACGGCAGGGAACGAGGTTCCATGAAGTCCAGGCCGAAGAATCCGCTCGCCACGGATTTCGATGCGATCTACCAGCGCCATAGCCGAGAGGTCTGGGCGCTGGTCTATGCGCGTTGGCTGAACGCCGACGTGGCGCAGGACATCATGCAGGAAGCGTTTTTGCGGTTGTGGAAGCAGGGCCAGAGCGGCGGCGTGATTCAAAACCCGCGGGCCTGGCTGCTGCGTGTGGCGCGCAACCTGGCCGAAGATTACGCCAAAAGCTCCTTCCGCCGCAACGGCACGCAGGCGCCGCAAACGATGAACGGCGTGCGCAGCCGCGATCTGGCGCCGCTCGATCGGATGGGACGCGACGAGACTTTCAAGCAGGTGCGCGAAGAGCTGGACAGGCTCGCGCCCGCGGACCGCGAGATCTTGACACTCCGGTACGCGCTCGACTATAGCGCGACCGACATCGCCGAGTTTCTGGAAATCAACGCCACCGCCGTGCACATGCGCCTCAGTCGGGCGCGGCAGCGGCTGGCTGAACGACTTACGGAACAAGGAGTGAAAGAACTGCCATGAATGAGAAGCGCATCAAAAACGCAGGCATCGACGGCTTACTGTCGAATTACTTTCAGGCCCAGATGTCTAATCCTTGGCCGGCGTGCCAAGCGACCGCAGCAGTTGCCGAGTTGCCGCGCCGCTCGACACGCTGGCTGACGTTCAGCCGTTTTGCCGTGGCTGCTTCCGTCGGGCTGCTTCTGGTCGGCTATCTGGCGCTCGCGGGTTTCTTCCCGCGCGAACCGGCCGGTAAGATCAACCAGGATCCGTTGCGGAACATCGGCAGCAAGCAGGTTCCCGGCGTCCCGCAGCCCGGCGCCAATCGTTGATTCTTGACACGCGCATCCCACCCGGTTCATCGCCAACGTGAACCGGGTTTTTTGTTGCGCTGCTCGTGGAATACAATGTCCATCACCATGGCGCTCGAAATCAACGACCGCTGTCGAGTTCCGGACGACGAATTCGTGTGGCGGTTCGCGCGCTCCGGCGGACCGGGCGGCCAGAACGTCAACAAGGTGGCGAGCAAGGCGACGTTGATGTGGGCGCTGGCCGCCAGCCCGCACGTTCCCGACGATGTCAAACGCCGCTTGGCCGCGCTCTATCCCAGCTATTTCACGAAAGAGGGCGAGCTGCAGGTGACCTCGCAGCGGCATCGCGAGCAGGAGCGCAATCGCCAGGATTGCCTGGAAAAACTGCGGTCGATGTTGATCCAGGCGTTGCATGTTCCCAGGGTGCGCAAAAAGACGAAGCCGACGCGCGGCTCGAAAGCGCGGCGCTTGCATGCGAAAAAACACCGAGCCGCCATCAAGAGCGAACGGCGCGTGACGCGCGAAGATTGACCCGTATTGCGGGCGGCTCGCCTGCACGGATTGGGCCGCATAAGATGCGTGCAGGCGAGCCGCCCGCACGACGACGAGGCCATCATGGACGCCAAATATCTCATCAAGGATCCCAGCACGATCTTCAGCCCGGCGCTGCTCTTCTACAAAGACATCATCCGTCAGAACATTCGCCGCATGGTCGAACGCGCCGGCGGCCCTGCCCGGCTGCGTCCGCACGTCAAGACGCACAAGACGCGCGAAATCGTACTCATGCAACTCGAAGCGGGTGTGACCAAGCACAAATGCGCCACCATCGCCGAGGCAGAAATGCTCGCCGGCCTGGGCGTGCCGGATGTGCTGCTCGCCTATCCAATCGTCGGACCCAACTGCCAGCGGCTCGCCAAGCTCGTGCAGAAATATCCCAAATCGGCGGTGTCCGCGTTGGCCGATCACGAAATCGGCATTCGCCAGCTTTCCGAGGCGCTCGCGCCGACCGGCCGACGCGTGCCGATCTTGCTCGACATCGACGTCGGCCAGCATCGCACCGGCATCGCGCCCGGTGACGCGGCGATCGCGCTGTATGAACAAATCGCCAAAGCGCCCGGACTGGAGCCGGGAGGATTGCACATCTACGACGGCCACAATCATCAAGAGTCGATTGACGACCGCCGCGCCGCCGTGCGCTCGTTCTTCGACCAGGTGTTGACCCTGCGTGATCTGCTGAAAAAGAAGGGACTCCCGGTGCCGCGTCTGGTCCTGGGCGGCACGCCGACGTTTCCGGTGTACGCGGATTTGCAGGGCGCCGATTTCGAACTGTCGCCGGGCACTTGCGTCCTCAACGATCACGGCTACGGGACCAAGTTCCGCGACCTGAGCGATCTGGAGCCGGCCGCCCTGCTGCTAACGCGCGTCATCAGCCGGCCGACGCCGACGCGCATCACGTTCGACCTTGGCTACAAAGCGGTGGCCAGCGATCCGCCCGCCGGCAAGCGCCTGGTGCTGCTCGATTTCCCCAGCTACGAGGCGGTGATTCACAACGAAGAGCATTTCGTCGTCGAGTGTGCCGAGGCAGCGCGCTTCAAGCCCGGTGATGTCGCCTACGCGATGCCGACGCACATCTGCCCGACGGCAGCGTTGCACAAGCAAGCGCATGTCGTGGAGAATGGCTGCGTCACGGAAATGTGGGACATCGTGGCCCGCGATCGCGTGTTGACGGTGTAACGAGTCATTACCAGCCCGCAGCGCAAGCAAGGGAGTGACATCGCCCTTGCTTGCGCTGCGGGCTGGTAAATCGAGATGTAACTATGCCCGAACCCACTGATGACCTCCAAGCCGCAGTCGCCAAGCACGGCATCGGCGGCTACCAGCGGCACGTCTTATTGTGTACGGGCCCGTCGTGCTGCACGCCAGAGGACGGCTTGGCGGCGTGGGAAGTCTTGAAGCAGCAGTTGAAAGACGCCAACCTCGGCAACGCCTGCTATCGCACCAAGGTCGGCTGCCTGCGCATCTGCTGCCACGGTCCGACCATGCTCGTCTATCCGGAAGGCACGTGGTATCACGGCATGACCGCCGAACGCATCCCGCGCTTCGTGCAGGAACACCTCGTCGAGGGCAAGCCGATTTGGGAATGGATCTTCGCCGAGAATCCGATTGCGGATGCCCCAAAGCCAAAGCAAACGTAATTCCATTGGCAGGCCAGGCGGCAAGACGGGTAGGCGTGGAAAGATGGGCGTAGCGTTGATGCAATGCCATCCGGCCTGGTAAACGATCAATTGGCATGGGTGCAGCTGAAACGCCTACACACTGGATTTGCGCAGGCCCTTGGTACGTCGATACTTGTGGCATGTTCACCCTCCCGCCAGGGGAAATAGCAGCAAAAATCAGTGACCATAAGCCATTTCATATCAGTGGCTTATGCCATCTGTAGGCGTTCCAGCTGCACCCAATTGGCATGGTTCAATTCTTGTCATTACTGGGTGACCGTGTGAACGCTGGGGGGACTACACCAATCTGTCATGTGATGCCGGCATTTTTGTCGGTGTAACATTGGATGGCTCAACGGGATAGGAAGTTGAGTGCGTGCCAACTGTGTCGGAATGCTGTCGTCTCGAATATCACCTATGCCAGTAACCATTCTTGAACCATGTCGGTCAATTCGATGGACCATCGACCTGTCTTGACCCTGCTTCCCCCCACACCTTACGATTCGGCCTGACATGGACGGTTGGCCGGAGACCATTTCATGGACGATTCGCAATCGCAATCATCTCCTTTTTCATCCCCGAACGCATGGGCCGATTGGCGATGGTTGGCGCTGCTGTTCGCGCTGGTCGTGCCGCTGCGCGGCTGGCTGCTGTGGAACACCGAAGTCATGGCGCGCGACAGCGTCGGCTTCATTCGCTACGCGCTGCGTTTCGACGAGCAGCCGTGGGGCGAGGTGTTGCGCACTTTCGATCAGCATCCGGGATATCCGAGCGCCATTTGGTTGGTGTCGATGCCGGTGCGCGCCTGGGCCGGCGGCGTCACTCCCGAGACGATGCAATTCAGCGCGCAACTGGTCAGCGCTCTGGCCGCCATGCTGCTTCTGCTGCCGATGTTCTATTTGGGCAAGGCGTTGTGGGATGCACGCGTCGGCTTCGGCGGCGCCTTGCTCTATCAGTATTTGCCGCTGAGCGGACATCACTTGTCGGACGGGATGTCGGAAAGCCTGTTTGTCTTGTGGATCGCCTGGGGGATCTTGTGCGCGCTGTGGGCGGTGCAATCGGGCCGGCTGCGGTGGTTCGCGGCGTGCGGTGTGATGGCCGGGCTTGCGTATTTGACGCGGCCGGAAGGCGCCATCGTGCTGGCCGCCGTCGGGCTGGCGCTCGTGGCGTTTCAATTCCATGCGGCCTGGCGGCAGCCGTGGTTGCAATTGTCCCGGCAGGGCGTTTGTTTGGCAGCGCCGGCCCTGCTCGTCGGCGCGTTTTATTTTGTGCCAATGGGAAAATTCACAGCCAAGCCGTCGATCAATCGCCTGGTGGCGGCGCCGGCCCGAAAAGGGGACAGGACCTCTGAATTCAAAAGGTCCTGTCCCTTTTTCGGGCCGACCACTTTCGCACCCGCGGAACCGAAGCCGCCGTCGCCAATCGCGGCGGGCGGACATTCCTGTCCGCCGTGTGCCGAGCCCGGCCAGGCGGCGGACAGGAATGTCCGCCCGCCGTCGCCGGCGCTTCGGGCGCAACTGTGGGGCGACTCGTTCGTTGATATCCACTCGCCTCGGCAACGGCTTTTACGCGGCTTGTGGGCGATTCTCGCGGAAGTTGGTTACTCGCTACATTACATTGGCCTGGTGCCGCTCCTGGTTGGTTTGCTTTGGCACGGCAAGGCGCTCCATCGTGCGCGCACCGGTTGGGTCGTGACGTGCTATTGCTGCTTGCACGCGGCGGCGTTGCTGGTGCTCGCGGCCTCGGCGGGCTATCTGTCGGATCGTCACTTGATGCCGCTGATATTGTTTCTTTGCTACCTGGTCATGATCGGCTTGCTGCAACTTGCCGCGTGGGCGGTGCATTGGCAAACGCGGTCATTCCGCACGGCAGCAGCGCCGGCCCGAAAAGGGGACAGGACCTCTGAATTCAAAAGGTCCTGTCCCCTTTTCGGGCCGGCGCTGACGCTCTTGGCGCTCGAGATTGCCAGTGGTTTGCCGCACACGTTGCAACGGCTGCACCATAATCGCGCCGGCAATCATGCGGCTGGTTTGTGGCTGGCGCAGCAGTTGCAACCGGGCGACCTGGTGCTCGACGATCACGATTGGTCGCACTATTACGCCGGCCAGGTCTTTCTCGAACGCCAAGAGCCGGCGGTCGCTGCGGATTGCCGACCGACTTGTTACGTCGTGATCACGCGCTCAAATGATCCGAAGATCGCGATCAAACGAAAGCAATGGGAGAACAAGCTGCACTTCTCGCAGAGCCAGATCGTCTACCATTGGCCGACGACCAATGCGGTGGACGATGCACGCATTGTGATCCATGCATTGCCGCGCAATGCCAAGACGCATCCCTGGCACATTGCCCAGAAGTAGTTGACTTATCCCGCGCAGGCGCGGCGCTTCGGCGTTGATGTGCTGTAGTTTTCGGCGGCGCGGGCCAGGTCGAGCAGCGATTCCATCGGCGGCGTCAAGAGATGCCGGCACTGGCGTCCCACCTTGTCGGCGATGTTCGCCAGATCCAAAAGTGCGACCAGCGGGGCGGCGTGACGTTTGCCGCAGCCGCGGCAGATCGTCGCCGCGTTCTCCGCGGTCACCAGCCGTGGGCCTTTGGTCCACAAAGTCGGTTCACCGCACAGGGTGCAGGCCGCCGTGCCTGGCTCGTCTGCGATCTTGAGGATAATGCGTTCCATGCCGAGTTGCACCTTCAGGTAGTTTGTGCGGCGCCAGGACCGGCGACACCGCCTGTTCCAGGGAAACAGATCGACACAAGACGCTGCCGACCCGTGCCTGTGCTGGCGGAATTCGCGTTCGTTTCTCGGCGGCACGGCCCGAACGAGCCTAGGACAAAAGAGCTGCCAGCGGCAGGACGTGGCTAAGGGGCATGGTCGCTGTGAAGCGAAGCTGACATGTCCGCGGAGGTTGAGTTTGCTGAAGGTGCATGCTCAACCGGGCGTATCGATCGTAGCGCCGCATGAGGCGCCGCCTGGTCTTCGTTGGCCGCGATCCCCTCAAGAATCAGCGGCAGACGTCGCAATTTCTGACAAACGTCAACAAAAATCAATAGCGCGGCACGGCGGGGTCGATATCGCAGGACCAGGCGTCGATGCCGCCGGTCAGTGATTGAACCTGGTTGAAGCCGAGGCGTTCCAGGTAGGCGGCGGCCCGAAAAGGGGACAGGACCTCTGAATTCAAAAGGTCCTGTCCCCTTTTCGGGCCAGGCGGCGCGCCCGATTCATTTCTCTTTCTTGTCGCTCTTGTCGCTCTTCTCGGGCTTTTCGCGATCCTCCCATGGCTCCTTGACCGGCTGGACGAAGTGCGTGCTTTTCTTGTCCTGCATCAACCGTGTTGCGTGCTGCACCGCTTCCGCTTTGCGCGGATATTCATACGTGGCCACGCATTGATGCGAATTGCTGAACACGCCCCAGACGACCCGTTGCCGCACAATCTTGGCCGCCCGCGACCGCGATTTCTTGGGCTCCTTGACCGGTTTGGGCTTGGCGACCTTCTTCTTCTTGGGCGGGGGCTTTTCTTCATCGTCCTCATCGCCGCCGGCCTCTTGCTCGGGCTCATCGCCGTCGGCTTCCTCGTCCTCGCCCTCTTCGTCCTCGTCGCCCTCTTCGTCTTCGTCCTCGTCTTCATCCTCGTCTTCGTCTTCGTCTTTGTCCTTCTCTTCGTCTTCCTTGCGCTTTTCCGCGGCGTCGAAATCGGCCCGCAGGTCCTTACGATTCAAAATGCGCTTAGCCATAGATCAGATCTCCGTGGCGTGTTCAATAAGGGAAGCAAACATTAACTTACGGCCACGCCGGGGCAGTTGCAAGAGCCGCGGCCGTCAACGATTCCGGCAAGAGCGGTTGACCACCAGCGAATGACTATTCGAAGACCGACTGCCAACGCAGCACGCCGTTGGCGATTGACCTTCAGAAATCGAATGCGCGCACCCAGTCCCGTTAGGCGCACGCAGGGCGCCATGCGTACGTTTAAGCGGGTCGCCGAAAGGCGCATTTCTTGCCGGAAGATCAGTAATATAGCACAGAAGTACAGCGAAAGGGTTGCCCGATGAATGCTCCCCCTCCTTTAGCCTTGGCCGGTTTTCTGCAATTGCTGCTCGTCGTCGCTTCGGCGGCGACGTCGCGCATCGCCTATCTCACGACGGCCACGGACAACGGCCGAGGTTCGCCGGTTTTGGTGGTTCAAGGCGCGGGCCCCCGTCCGGAATTGCCGCCCGATGCCGTGCCGCGTGGCCAGAAACAACCCACCACGTTGGACAACCTCGTCCACAACCTCACGGAGCAGAATTGGTACGGGGCGCTGGCGCCGTTGGCGAACGAGGAAGAGCGGACCGGGCACGTCGCGCCGGGGTATCCGTGGCTCTTGGCCCAGCTCACACGCATCGATGATGCGCCGGACGCGCTGGTGCGCTGGCTGCAATGCGTGCTGGGCGCCTTGACGGCCGGTTGCCTATTCTTGTTCACGCGCCGCGCCTTCAACAGCGAAGTCGTAGCGCTTCTGGCGGGGCTGCTGGCGGCCGTCCATCCGTTTTGGATCATCAACACCGCGGAGCTGAACGACGGCGTACTGACCACGTTCCTCTTGACCGCAGCGCTGATGCTGGGCGTACGTGGCGCCCAGTCGGGCGGCGCCTTCACGAGCCTGTTGTTCGGGTTGAGCTTAGCGGGCCTGGCCATGATGCGGGCCGCGCTGTTGCCCTTCGGCGTCGTCGGCCTGCTTTGGTACCTGTACCAGTGCAAGCACGTCCGCTACGGCTGGTTCAACGCGATCTTGGCTTTCCTCGGTTTCGCCAACGGTCTGGCGCCCTGGGCGGTGCGCAACTGGAGCGCCTTCGAAGAGCCGGTGCCGATTGTCACGTCGGCGTATCTGCATCTCTGGATCGGCAACAATCCCCAGGCGACCGGCGCGCCGATGGACGAAGCGGCACTGCGGAAATCGCTGCCGCCCGAGCGCCTTGCCGAGCTGCTCGCCGAGACCAATCAGGCGAAACGTTACGCGCGTCTGGGCCAAGATGTGCTTCAGGAAGCCACCCGCGATCCGGCGGCGACCATCGCGCATCGTTGGCAAGCGGGCATGAAATTCCTGGTCGGCGCGAATTGGTTCGCCGAGCAGCGCATGAGCCGCGATCTGCACGATCCCCCTGACCATGAAACCACGCCGCCGCCGGATTGGCTAGTGCCGTACGTCGAAGTGTGGCTGCAAGGATCGCTCTTGGCGCTCGTGTTGCTCGGCTGGCTCGGTTGGCGCTGGAGCCATGCCTGGCAAAAGAACGCGCGGCTGGCGACCTTGGCATTCTTATGGGTGCCGCTGGCATATCTTTTGAGCCATGCCGAAGACCTGTCCGGACCGCGCTTGCCGTGGGACGCGGTGCTGATTTGCTACAGCGCCTACGCGCTGGCGTGCCTGGCGCCGCAGGTTGCGGGCAGCGCCGAGGCGGAATGATTGAACTCATGGAACATGCCGATCCTTTGTCGCAGTTCCTGCCGCCGGTTGCACTCTGGTTTCGCCAGGCGCTGGGCGAGCCGACGCCGGTGCAGCGGCTGGGCTGGCCGCGCATCGCTGCCGGCGAAAACACGCTCATGCTGGCGCCGACCGGTTCCGGCAAGACGCTGGCGGCATTCCTGGCTTGCCTCGACGCGCTGTGGCGGCAGCCACCCCCCCACTCCCCCCCTTCGAAAGGGGGGGCGCGGGGGGGTGGCGTGCGCGTCTTGTACATTTCGCCGCTCAAAGCCCTCAATAACGACATCCATCGCAACTTGCAGATTCCGCTCGCCGGCGTGATGGAAGCGGCGCGCACCATGAACGTCGCCTTGCCGCGCCTGGATGCCGCCGTCCGCACCGGCGACACGCCCGCCATTGAGCGTCAACGGCTCGTGCGCAAGCCGCCGCACATCCTCATCACCACCCCCGAATCGTTGCACCTTATGTTGACCTCCAAGGCGCGCGACACGTTGCGCGGCGTCACCCATTGCATCGTCGATGAAATTCACGCACTTTGTCCCAATAAACGAGGAGTTTTCCTCGCGATCTTGCTGGAGCGATTGCAGGCGATCAATGCCAACAACTTCGTGCGCATCGGCCTGTCGGCGACGCAGCGGCCTTTGGACGAAGTGGCCCGCTATCTCGGCGGCCTGCAAGTCGGCAACGACGGCCAATCCACGCCGCGCCCTGTCACCATCATCGATGCCGGCTTGCGCAAGAACCTCGACCTGAAAGTCATCAGCCCGGTCGAGCAATTTGGCCCATTGCCCGAGCGCACGATTTGGCCGTCGATCTATCGCCTGTTGGCCCGCGAAATCGAGAGCCATCGTTCGACCATCATCTTCGCCAATAGCCGCCGCAGTGTCGAACGCATCACGGCAATGCTGAACGAGGAACTCTCCGTCGTGGGGCAGACATTCTTGTCTGCCGATGAGGCAGGCAGACAGGAATGTCTGCCCCACGATGAAGGCGGGTGCGCGGTGCGAGCGCACCACGGCAGCGTCGCGCTGGAGGTGCGTCAACAAACGGAACAGGCGCTCAAGGAAGGCAGCCTGCGCGCCGTCGTCGCCACCACCTCGCTCGAACTCGGCATCGACATGGGCGCGGTCGATCTCGTCTGCCAGGTCGAATCGCCCGGCAGCGTCGCGCGGGCATTGCAGCGCGTCGGCAGGGCAGGGCACCTCGTCGGCCAGCAAAGCAAAGGCCGGCTTATTCCGAAGACGCTGCCCGACCTGCTCAATCAGGCCGTGCTGGCGGCGGAAATGGCGGCCGGTCGCGTCGAGCCGATCCAAGTGCCGCAGAATTGTCTCGATGTGCTCGCCCAGCAGATCGTCGCCATGGTTGCCATGGAGGACTGGGGCGTCGATGATCTTTACCGCCGCGTGCGCCAGGCCTATCCGTTTCGTGATCTCAGTCCGCAGGCGCTCGAATCGGTCCTGGAAATGGTCAGCGGCCGCTTTCGTTTTCAGTCCATTGCCGACGATGCAAACGCTCCCGGTCGCCGCACCGATCCCGCGACTACGTTGACCGCCCTGCAGCCGCGCATCAGTTGGGACCGCGTGCATCATCGATTGCAAGCGTTGCCCGGCAGCCAAATGGTGGCTCTCCTCAACGGCGGCACGATTCCGGACACCGGACAGTACGCCGTCGTCACCCGCGCGTCGCCCTCCCTTGCGAAGGGGGGGAACGGGGGGGTGCGCCTGGGCGAGGTCGATGAAGAATTCGTCTACGAACGCCGCATCGGCGATGTCTTCCTGCTCGGCACCAGCGCCTGGCGCATCGATCGCATTGACGTCGATCGCGTTCACGTGCTGCCGGCCAGCGGCGCTCCGGCGCTGATTCCCTTCTGGCGCGGCGAGCAGTCCGGCCGCAGCTATGACCTCGGCGTTGCCCAGGGCGTCTTCCTGCGCACGTTAACCGAACGACTGGACGACTCGGACTGCTTGACGTGGCTGGAGCGCGATCACTTTCTCGATGCCGCTGCGGCGCGCAATCTGCGCGAATTCGTGCGCCGCCAACGCCAGCGAACCGGCTGCGTGCCGAGCGAGCGGACTTTCTGCATCGAGGCTTCGCGCGATCCGCTCGGCGATTGGCAGGTGCTGCTCTTGACGCCCCTCGGCAACCGCTTCCATCTCACGCTGAAACTGGCGCTCGAAGGCATCTTGCGGCGCCGCCTCGGCTATCGGCCGCAGTGTCTGCACCACGACGACGGCGTGCTGATCCGCCTGACCGACAGCGAGCAGCCGGTGCTCGATCTCTTCACCGACCTCACGCCCGAGAATCTGCTGCCGCTCATCCTGGAGGAATTGGCTGACAGTCCGCTGTTCGCGCTGCGTTTTCGCCAGAATGCCGCCCGCGCCTTGCTCATGCCGCGCGGCACGGTGCACCAGCGCGCCCCGCTCTGGCTGCAACGGCTGCGCGGCCGCGATCTGTTGCAAGTGGCCCGGCGACACCCCGACTTTCCCATCGTCGTCGAAACCTTCCGCGAGTGCTTGCAAGATCATCTCGACCTGCCGCGCGTCGAGCAGATGCTCCGGGACTTGCAGGGCGGCGCGATCGCGCTGCATAGCAATCGCTTGGAGATGCCGTCGCCGTTTGCCGCCAGCCTGCTCTTCGCGTTCACGATGGCGAACATGTACATCTACAACGTCGTCGATGCCGAGCCGGGCCAGGCGGCGGCGCAGCTCGATCGGAACCTGCTCGATCAGCTCATTTTCAAGACCGGCCAGGAAATGCCGCTCGACCCGCGCGCCATTCAACAGGTCGAGCGGCGACTGCGCGGCGTCGGTCAGCCGCCGCGCACGACCGCGGAGATGGCCGAATGGCTGCGCCGCCTGGGCGATGTCAGCGAGCGCGACCTGGAAGGTCCGATGCGCGGCTTCCTTCAGGAACTGCGCGCCGACGGGCGCGTCCACGAAATCGCGCTGCCGGGCTGTCCGCAACCGCGCCGCTGGATTCTCGCGGAAGAAGCCGAAGCCTATCGCCTGGCATTCGGGGCCGCGGAGGATTCAGCGGCGGAGAAGCAACAGGCGGCGTCGAAGATCCTGCAGCGTTTTCTCGAAACGCATGCCCTGGTCAGCCTGGCCGATGTGCTCGAGCGCTATCCCTTCAAATCGACGTGGGCGCGCCAGCAGCTCGAAGATTGGGCGAGCAAAGGCCGCCTCGTCGTCGTGCAGCCGACCGAGGCGACGCCGCTGCAATGGTCCGCGCCGGCCAACTTCGAGCAGATGCAGCGCGGCACGCTTTCGGTGCTGCGCCGCGAAGTCGTGTCGTGTCCCGCCTGGCAATTCGCCGACTTCGTGCTCCGCTGGCAGAAACTGCATCCGGCGACGCGGCTGCACGGCAGCGACGGCATGGCCGAAGCGCTCACGCAATTGCAAGGGCTGGCGTTGCCGGCCGAGTTGTGGGAGCAAACGATCCTGCCGGCCCGCGTCGCCGATTATCAGCCGCGCTGGCTGGATGAGTTGCTTGCCGACGGGCGCTGGCTGTGGATCGGCCGCGGCGGCCTCGACAGCGGCCGGATCGATCTGGCGATGTTGCCGCGCGACGCCCTGTGCCATTTTTCGCCGATCATCGGCTCCGGAGATTCGCCCCAGCAGGCCGCCGATCAAGTCGTTCGCGCCCTGGAGCAGCGCGGCGCTCTGTTTGCCACCGACCTGGCGCAGGCAACGGGTTTGTCCCCCGGCGTCGTTCGCAAGGCTCTCTGGTCGCTGGTGCGCCAGGGCCTGGCGACGAACGATCACTACGACGTCGCCCGACGCGGCGAGCAGTCTTTGATCGACGAAGCAGCGCCGGTTGCCGCGCGCGGTCGGCGGCCCGAAAAGGGGACAGGACCTCTGAATTCAAAAGGTCCTGTCCCCTTTTCGGGCCGGCCCGCGCGTGTGCGTCCACGTCTGGGTAGCAGGTCGGAAGGGCGCTGGTCGCTGATTCCGTGGCAACGGCCCGATCTGGAGGCGCAAGCGTTCTTCGCGGCCCGGCTGGTGCTTCAGCGCTATGGCTTGGCGTGTCGTGAGTTGGCCTTGCTTGACGAGCGTTTGCCGTCGTGGCGCATCCTGTACGAAGTGCTGAACCGCCTCGAACTGGCCGGCGACGTGCGGCGCGGCTATTTCGTCGAGGGCCTGTCCGGAGCGCAATTCGCGCTGCCCGAAGCGGCGCGGCAGCTTCACGAGTTAGCCGTGCCGTCCATGAGCCAGGCGCCGATGGTGCTCGTCCACAGCCTCGATCCCGCCAATCTCTACGGCGCCGGCGCGCCGCTGGAGCTTGGCGAAGAGTGCTCGCGGCCCTTCCTGCGCCGCGCCGGCAACTGGCTCGTGCTGCGCGGCGGCAAGCCGGTCCTGGTCATCGAACAGCAAGGCCAGCGGTTGACGCCGATGCCGAATGTGGGTCCGGCAGAACTCGCGGCGGCCGCGGCTTGTCTGCCCGCGCTTTTGCAAAACGGTCAGCAGCGCGGCATCCGCAACAAGTTGACCGTCGAAGAATGGAACGGCCAACCGGTGACGGCAACGCCTGGCAAAGACCTGCTCGAAGCGGCGGGGTTCGTGCGGGATTACCAGGCGATGTCGCTGTACGCGGTGTGGCGATAATGCTGTTTACGTTTAGCGCGCGGCGGGCGCTTTGCGAACGCTAAACGCAAGCAATCGGAGACTCACTCCAGCGTCACCGTTTCACCGCGATCCGGATAGGCCACATCCTTGAAGCCCTTCTCTTGCAGCAACTGCATGAGCGCCGTGGCCTGGTCCGCTTCGCCGTGAACGAGCCGCGTCTTGCCGACCTGCCCCGCAATCGGACCGAGGAAGTCGCTGAAATCGTTGCGATCGGCGTGGCACGAGAAGCCGTTCATCACGACGATCTCGGCTTTGGCCTGGTACATCTTGTCGTGGATGCGGACTTCCGGGCGCTTCTCGACGAGCCGGCGGCCCAGCGTTTCCGGCGCCTGGTAGCCGATGATGAGGATGGTGTTGCGTGGATCTTCGATGTTGTGTTTCAGGTGGTGCAGAATGCGGCCCGTCTCGCACATGCCGCTGGCGGAGATGATGAGACAAGGGTCTTTGTAGAAGTTCAGGGCCTTGCTTTCTTCGACCGAGCGGACGTAGCGCACCAAGTAGCCGCCGAATAGGTCGTTGTCTGTTTGCAACAGGTCCCAGGTCGCCTCGTCGAAACATTCCGGGTGAAGGCGAAAGACTTCCGTGGCGGCGACGGCGAGCGGGCTGTCCACGAACACCGGCAGCTTCGGCAGTTTACCCTGGCTGACGAGCAGGTGCAGATAGTAGACGATGTTCTGCGTGCGGCCCAGGCTGAAGGCGGGGACGATGATCTTGCCGCCGCGCGCCACGGTGCGATGTGCCAGTGCGCACAAGTCGTCGGCCAGCAGTTCCACCTTGGGATGATTGCGGCCGCCGTACGTGCTTTCGGTAATGAGCAGATCGGCGGGCGGCACCGGGGCCGGGTCGCGCAGGATCGGCAATTCGCGGCGGCCCAGATCGCCGGTGAACGTGATCGTGCGGTCGCGGGCAATGCCTGGCAGCGTCAGGTGCACCATGGCCGAGCCGAGCAGATGGCCTGCTTCGATGAAGCGGAAAGTGATCGCGTCGGCGATGACGCCGGGGCGCAGGTACGGCAGCGACTGCACTTGCTGCATCGTTTGGCGCACGTCGTGCTGATGGTAAAGCGGCTCAATGTCCGGTTCGCCGGATTTGTGTTTTTTGTTCAGGTACGCCGCGTCTTCTTCTTGAATCTTGGCGGAATCAGCGAGCATGACCGCGAGCAGATCGCGCGTGGCGGCCGTGCAATAGATCGTGCCGTCGAAGCCCTGGCGGACGAGGTTGGGCAAGTTGCCGCAATGATCGATATGGGCGTGGCTGAGGATGACGGCTTCGATGCTGCTGGGCGGGAACGGGAACTGGCTGTTGCGGCTGCGCGCCTCGGCGCGCTTGCCCTGGTACAAGCCGCAATCGAGCAGGATTTGCAGTCCGGCCGACTGCACGAGGTGCATCGAGCCGGTGACGGTGTGGGCGGCGCCCCAGAAGGTGACGGCGGCAGGCGACGATTTCTTGGCCATGGAGAGAATTGTATAGGTGAGTGGTGATCGAAACACGGCTTGCCGTTTAGCGCTCGCAGTATCCCGCGAGGCGTCGCCATCGATAGTGGCTGTGCTAAACGGCAAGCAGTCGCTGTATTCAAATCAGCGCCTCGCTCTTCAGTTTGCGTTTCGCCTGCTTGCCGAGGTCCGACTTGCCCGAGCGCTTGACCACCAATTCCAGGATTTCCTTGCCGAATTCCTTGGCGCGATGGGTTTGTTCGGCGAAGTGGAAGCCGAGGTAGAAGAGATCGTCGGCGTCGAGCCACTTTGCCTTGGCGACTCGACCGGCGAGATCGAAGGCCGGGTCTTGCAGCAAACGCGTGAACTGATGCAGCGACGGCTCGTTGTTGCGCGCCTCCACGGACAAGTCGTGATTCGACAGCCTGAGCCCGGTCGCGGCCAGCTCGAAGCGAATGTCCTGGCTGCACGCCGGATCTTGCGTCAGCAATCGAAAGTAACTCAAGGCCTCGGCGTACTTCTTTCGCTGACGCAGGGCCAGCGCACGGGCCTCGGTCTGGTCGCGCGTCCAGGCGTGGTCGATTTCGCGCAGCAGAAACCAGAGCGGATTGGCCAGGCGATCGTCGGCGTCGTGATGCCGGCAGGCTTCGTTGAAAATCTTGGTGCGCTGGGCTTTTGCCAAGGACGAAGCGGCCGGCGCCAGAGCGCGCGCCAGCGTCCAGCACTCGTCGTGGATCTCGGTGGCGAACAGCTTTTCGAGGAGAGCTTCGCGGCCCGCGGGAAAGCCGCGCAGTACGGTCAGAGCGTCGTCGCGCAGGCCGCGGTCGGGATGACTCGCCTGGGCGGCCAGGCCCCGGGCGGCATCACGGCTTTCGACGCCGCGCAGCTTTTCGACGGCAAAACGCCGGGCCGCCACGTCGGGCGCTACCAGCAGCTTGAGCCAATGCTTGGCGAATTTGCCGCCGGAGGGCGCCTGCTTGAGCAACATCAGCGCCGCGGCGACCACCTGGAAATCGCTGTCCACGGCGCAGGTCAGCAGCTTGGGCAAGCGGCGCTCGCTCGGCGTCGCGCCCAGGTTGCCCAGCGCTTGCAGCGCGGCGGCGCGTGTTTCGGACGACGCCGGCGGCGCCAGCCGGGCCCAGAATATCTCTTCCGCCTTGGCCTCGTGCAGCACGCTTAGGACACGCAAGAGCGACGCCTCGGTCTTGGTCGAGTGCTTCGCTTTCTTGTTGTTCAGCTCTTCCAGCAGAAACTTCGCCAGCGCGTGCCGTTGCGGCGGCGTGAACGACGGCACTTCCATGGCCAGCGAACGTGCGGCGGATTCGACGACCTTGGTGTCCGCGTCGAGCAGCGCGTGCGCGGTGACGACGAGCGCCCCGCCGGCGCCGGACTTCGCCAGCACGCCCGTCAGTCGCGACCGCAGGCCAGGCGCCGCTTCGTGCATGATCTTGCCCAGCACGCGCGCCCCTTTGGCGCCGAGCTGGCTGGCTGCGTGCGCCGCCGCTTCCGACTCCTGGCCGCCATGACGGATGATCTCGGCGAACTGGGGCAACGCTTCTTCAATTTGCAACTGCCCGAGCGCTTCGATGGCGGCGATCCGCACGTTGCCGTCGCTTTCGGCAAGAACGTCCAGCAGGGCCCTCACCAGCGCACGCTCGCGGGCCGAGCCGACCACGCCGCAGACCCTGATGGCCGCCTGGCGCAGCGGGGCAGCGCCAGCGCTGGCGCCAATGAGCTGGACCAACTTGTTGAGCGTGCTGTCGGCCATCGCGGCCTCGGACAGTGGTTGGCGAGGGAATCCTTGGTAGTATAGCGAAACGAATCGACTTCGATTGCGGCGCCAATTCGTCACGCAGGTTCAGCGCTCGGCCACAGGTGCAGGTGATTTCGATGGGCATGGCACTCGACTCATGCAGTCATGCTCAAGAACGCCAACGCGATCCGGATTTCATCGTAGGAAACTTTCTCGTCCAGGGCAATGTACAGCGGTTTGAGCCGATCGCTGCCGTGCTGCTGGGCCGCGGCGGCAATGCGCGCGTACAAATCCTTGGCCAACCAGGCGTCGATGTTCACCGGCTTTTCACGGCGAATGTACTCGCAAAGGTAATCGATCACGGTGCTGCGCGAGCGGCTCGTCTGATGCATCACGTCTTCGATCGCTGCCCCGGCGCGAAACTGGCTGATGGCGAGCGCCCGGCTGGCGTTCATGGCGGCCGGCTTCATCGGCTTGGGCGCTGCAACAGGCGCCGGCGCAACATCCATGGGCACGCTCTGGTGCGTGCAATAATCCTTGATGCACTCCAAGACAGGCTCGCCAAAGACCTCGATGCGGACGGCGCCGATGCCGTAGATCAAACGCAGCTTGTCGCGCGTCGAAGGTCTCAGCCGGGCCAACTCACGCAGCGTTGCGTCGCCCATGATCACATAGGGAGGGACTCCGCGCTCGTCGGCTAATCTCTTGCGCAATTCGCGCAGCTCCTCGAACAGCCCGCGTTCGACGCCCTCCCACGACTCGGTATCGGCCCGCGATTTCCCGGCGCGGTCCTCAGCCTGGCGGCGCACCGGGCGCAGCAGCCGCACGGTCCGCTGCTTGTGCATGACCTCCCAAGATGCCTCATTCAGTTTCAGCACCGGGTATTCGTCGCCGTCTTGCCGCAGCACTTCCTGGCCGATGAGTTGGAAGATCCAATCGCGAATCTCGTTTTTGGCGTGCTCCTTGAGCAGGCCGAAGGTGCTCAACTGGTCGTGCTTCAGACTGCGAACGCGCTCGATGTTTTCGCCGCGCAGCACGCTGATGACGTGGTTGACGCCGAAGCGTTCCTGGACGCGGGCCACGCAGGATAGGATTTTCTGGGCGATGACGAGTTCGTCGGGGATCGACTCCGTGTCGCCCAGGCAAATGTCACAGGCGGCGCAGCTGGGTTTGTCGTATTTCTGGTCGAAATAATTCACCAGTGCCTTGTGCCGACACACGGCGCCGCGACAGTAGCCATCCAACTCGTTCAGATGCTTCATCGCGTTGGGTAGGAAATCCGGATCGACCTGATTCTCCTGGGCCGATTTCTCCAACAGCCACTTCCAACTGACCACGTCGGCGCCGGAGTGTAAGAGGACGCATTCTGCTTCGAGCCCGTCACGTCCGGCTCGGCCCGTTTCCTGCTGATAGTGCTCGATGGACTTGGGCATTGCGGCATGAACGACGAAACGGATGTTGGAGCGATCGATGCCCATGCCGAACGCCACGGTCGCCACGATCAGGTCGCACTTCTCTGCAGTGAATTTGTCCTGCACGCGCTTGCGCTCGGCTGAATCCATGCCGGCGTGGTATCCGAGAGCGTTGTAGCCGCGCGCTTGCAAGAGGGCGCTGACATCATCGACATCGCGGCGGCGCAGGCAATAGATAATGCCCGCCTCGTCCTTGTGACGCTTCAGGATTTCGAGCAATTGTTGCTCGAGGTCCTGGCGCGGCAAAATGCGGTACGACAGATTGGGGCGATCGAAGTTGCCGACCAGCACCAGCGGCGCTTTCAAGTTGAGCTGCCGGCAAATATCCGCACGAACCTTTTCCGTGGCCGTGGCGGTGTAGGCGTGCACGCTGGCGCCGGGGAACACTTCCTTGAGCTTGCCGAGCTGGCGATATTCGGGCCGAAAATCGTGGCCCCAGTGGCTGATGCAATGGGCTTCGTCGATGGCGAAGTCCTTGACGCCGACCCGGTTGAGCAAATTGCAGAAATCGGGCAGGGCCATGCGCTCCGGCGACACGAACAACAGCCGGACGGCGCCTTGCATCAGGTCCGTTTCATTGGAGCTGCGCTGCACGGACGAAAGCGAGCTATCGATCTGCACGGCCGGGACGCCGCACGCTTGCAGACCGTCGACCTGATCCTTCATCAGCGCGATCAGCGGCGACACGACCACGGTGGTGCCGCCCCGCAGGACCGCCGGCGCCTGATAGCAAAGCGATTTGCCGCCGCCGGTCGGCAGCACGACAAGGCTGTCGCGCCCGTCGAGCGCCGCTTGCATCGCCTCGGCCTGCAGCGGCCGCAACTCGCGAAAGCCCCAATGCCGTTCGATGACGGCGCGAAGGTCGGTTTGTGGATTGACGCTTGCCATCGAGAAGACCATTGCGTGTCGCTTGCGGCTCAGCGCTGCCGCCGATCTATTTTGATCTAGCGAGTTTCCGCCAATAGGGTACCATGAGGGCGGAGCGGTTTCCTTACGTTTAGGACATTTCTTGCGAAACGGATTTTGACCAAGGAAACGGCCATGGACCCGACGCGCCGACCTCTGGACGCCGTCACAGCCCGGCTGGGGTTGTGGGATGCGACGAGCATCATCGTCGGGATCATCATTGGCGTGGGCATTTTCAAACTTCCCTCGACGATATTCGCCAAGGCGCCTGGCCCATGGGAAGCGATGGGTGTTTGGGCTTTGGGCGGTCTGTTGGCCTTCATCGGCGCTCTGTGCTTTGCTGAATTGGCGAGCGCTTATCCACGTTCCGGCGGCGAATACGTTTATCTGACGCGCGCTTGTGGCCCTGGTGTCGGCTTTCTCTTCGCTTGGGCGCAACTGGCGATCATCCGGCCCGGCAGCATCGGCGGGCTGGCGTACGTATTTGCCGAATATGCCTGTACCTGCATGGGTTGGCCAGATGTCGGGGTGATGCCCCTGGCAGCTGGGGCAGTGTTTGTACTGACCGTGATCAACGTGCTTGGGGTCACCCTGGGCAAGAACACGCAGAATTTGTTGACGGTCGTCAAGATTCTTGGTTTGGGCGCCGTTATTGCCGTCGGCGTGGGGTGGGGGCGCTGGGATGTACCGTCGTTCGAACGGGGCGCCTCGGTCAAGCCGTGGTTCGCCGACGCGATGATCCTGGTATTGTGGACGTATGCCGGCTGGCACGAGGCGGCGTATATCGCGGCGGAAGTGAAGAATTCCCGCCGCAACATTCCACTGGCCCTGCTGTCCGGCACCCTGGTGGTCACGGCGATCTATTTGCTCGTCAACGCGGCTTACTTGTTCGGTTTGGGATGGGCGGGGGCGCAAAGAGCCGGAACTGCCGCCGATCTCGTGATGCTTGCCTGGCCCGGCGCCGGCGCACGGGCAGTTGACGTGCTTATCATGGTGTCCGCGCTTGGAGCGACCAATGGCATGATCTTCACGACCGCAAGGATCTACTCGGAGTTCGGCGCCGATCACCGGCTATTTCAGCCGCTCAGCCACTGGAGCCGCCGGATGGGGACGCCGGTCAAAGCGCTGGTCGTGCAAGGTTTGATCAGCGCCGCGATGATCCTGGCCGTTGGCTGGTGGGGGAACGGCGGACAATGGCTCGAAGCCATGATCGAGTTGACGGCAGCCGTCTTTTGGGGCTTCTTTTTCCTTACCGGAGTTGCGCTGTTCCTCTTGCGGATCAAGGACCCGGAGGTCCCGCGGCCTTTCCGAGTGCCGCTCTATCCGGTGTTGCCGCTCGTTTTCTGCGGCTGGTGTGGCTATATGACTTATGGTGTCATTGCGGAACAACCCGAGAAGTCGCTCATCGGCTTGGGCCTACTGGCCGCTGGCTTGCCCCTCTATTTCCTGCCAACAAGAATCCGCCCGGCTGCCGTGGCGGCGGCGCCCGAACCGGTGCCGGTGGGCAGCGGCGCCGGCCCGAAAAGGGGACAGGACCTCTGAATTCAAAAGGTCCTGTCCCCTTTTCGGGCCGGCGCCGGGCAGCACTTCTGAGAGCGTGTGAAATTTTCGCCTTTTCCGTTTCGTGTGTGGCGGACGGCTTCGGGAAGCATCGTCGCCAGGGATTGTTTTCGCGAGGCGGCCGCGCGATGTTCATGAAATCCGGGCCGTTGTGGGGGCCGGGTGGGCGATGGGTGGGGCTTGACCGGGGCTCTTTCGCCCTTCGGCCTCTTTTAGATCGCCTTGGCTACCGCTTTTTCCCGCTGGGCGCGCAGGGCTGCGATCCGCAGCATATTATGAGCGAGCACATACCACAACACGACTGCTTTCGCCTTGGCTCGGCCGCGCACCGTGAATTGCTGCAGGCCGCGGTTGCGGGCTTGGGCGTTGACGCACTCCGCCGTGCTGGCGCGCTCCTTGTAAATCTCCTTCGCCGCGGGCGTCGCCATGCGCTCACGCCACTCGGCCACCTTGGGCGTATCGTTCTGCAGCGGCGTGTGCGGGTCGCGTTCGGGATCCTTCGGGGTCGGCACCGGCGCGTAGACCGTCGTGCCACTCTGGCCGACCGTCTCGATGTCTTCCTTCTTGGCGAAGCCGCCGTCGACCAGCATTTCCTTGGGCTTTTCGTCGTAGCGCGCTTCGAGTTGCTCGACCATCGGCGCCAGCTTGCCCTGGTCGCCGCCCGAGCTGCTCACCTCGACGCCGACGATGACTTGCGTTTGTGTGTCGGTGGCGAACAGCACGTTGAAGGCCGGCCGAAAGCCGCCGTCGCCCATCTTCATGACGCGGGCCTCGGCATCGGTGGTCGAGACGCGGGCCTTGTCTTTGTCCTTCGCCTGCTTGGCCGCCTCGACTTCGGGCAACTGCGCCAACGCCTGGCGAACACGCTTTTCCCGATCCTCGGCGGCGCGCCTTCGGGCCGCACGCTGCCGCCGCGTGCCCGCCGCCGGGTCCTCTTCCAGTTCCTTCTTGAGGGCCTCGACCTGCTGCTCGGCTTCTTCCAGGAACTGCTGCAACCGCGGACCCCGCCGAAACGAACTGGCCCCCGCGTTGGCCCGCACCCGCATGCCGTCCTGGGCCACGCGCTCCATGGTCACCAACTCCTGCTCCAAGAGCACGGCCACGCTGGTGGTCAACAACTGGTCCAAAACGGCGCCGTGCTCGGTGCGGAAATCAGCGAGCGTGTGATAGTTGAGCGTCACGCCGCCGCACAGCCATTGGAAGGCGATGTCCTCGCGGCAGCGGCGGTCCAGTTCGCGAGCGCTGCCGACCTTGCGCAAGGTCGCGTACAGCCACAAGGAAAACAGGATGCGCGGATCGGTGGCCGAGGCCCCGGCGCCGCCTTCGACTGCCTTGATCTTGGCCAGCACGTCCGACAGATCGAGGCCCGCGACGTAGGCCCACACCTGGCGAACCTCATGGTCCGCCGCGATCAGCTCATCCAGGGAACAGCAGCGCATCTCGGCCTGTTCGCGGTCGGCATAACGCAACCGCGGCGTGCTACCGCCCAAAGCGGGTTCCGGTGTCGCCAGCGGCTCGCCGAGGTCAAAGAGCATGTTTTGGGAAGGTGCGGCGCTGGCCACGTCGTCCGGAATGGGAAGGTTGTTGTCCATGACAGAGGTTTTAGCGCCAGGCCCCAACCATGGACAGCTGTTCCGACGACATTATTTGAGAAAAATCGAATTCTTCACAGGCTCTGAG